>Ga0308160_10005340_pt1 | contig 13445 bp, 19 predicted proteins | sample PhyFR1_FD_201036 | JGI IMG/M metagenome (GOLD analysis project Ga0308160, IMG submission 201036) | Phyllosphere microbial communities from UC Gill Tract Community Farm, Albany, California, United States - DLSLF.R1 | ecosystem: Host-associated > Plants > Phyllosphere > Unclassified | place: USA... | reverse complement strand
GCTGCTCCCACTACCGCTTTCTCGCAGTCTACCAAGATTACTGGGTAAGTGCAGTGCCTGTGTCAGCGGCTGACAGTCAGCCAAACAAACAAGTCAAAGCACAAAGCATCTCGAAAACGCGCTGCGGGACGTAAAGGTACCGTTGACGAATATGATTACTTGGTTGCAAGTATCGGTCGACTTGTCATCCGAGTGGATGAGAAGAGCGGTATGTCGCTTAAGCACCTAAGAATATGACTAATATCCCAGCCGACGCTTTGATCCTACTTCGACACCTATTCACAGCTTCATCAGATCATCGACGACTCGCCGTTGATCTCCAACAGACAGTCAACAAGCTCCGCTCGGACCTCAGCGACTCGATCGAAGAAGCATGGCGCGATCGTGAAAGTATCTTGGCTGGCGTCATTGAATCAGGGGGAATGGGATTGGGCGGTGATCCAAGCAAAAGCCTCGAGTTGGCACGTCCGGCGATCAATGATTGGAAAGGTCTAGGGGTCCTTTTGGCTGTTTAGAGCTCCTGCGGAGAGGATAGGATGGTGCCTTGTGCACAGACTATGTATACATATCACCTTGTTCGCTTGCGCTATCTCTTGCTGTACCTGCTGATCAAATTCTGTAAATGATGTAATAACTCTTGCTTCGAAAACACGTTCCCCGTCAGCGATAGATAGAGATTTGTAGAAATCGATGATGAAATACAAATAAAGCGGAGCGATTTCCAACCTAAACAAGGGGATAAGCTATGATCGACACACACAACCTCCCCTCCCTGATCCTTTGAGACGTGTCGAGGAAGGTCCTTTTGGTCCTTTGGTCCTTTGAGACTTCTAGTGGCTGAGACTTTTGATGGTGGCGTCCAAATCTTTCACTCCTTCATACCGATAACTCAATACACGATGCCCGTCGTGATGGGAGTGGAGCCAGGGGACTGAGCGCAGTCGCTTGGTTACGAGGTATATATGAGGGACGATGTCGGCTGGTATGATTTCCCACATTTTAGTTTCACAGAATCGAATACTCAATACCATGTCTTTGCTCTCTTCATCCCAATCAGTCGTCGTCGATAGTCGAACATCGCCGAGTCTCGCCGAAGTACAACTCAAGGTCGATTCGAAATCGTACCTCAACGCCAACTCGCCTGATCACCCGTCCATACAGTCACCACAAGACGATCACCTGAGAACACCACCCCCAGTCGCTCCTTCCCCGACCCACATCCCAGCTGTCTTTGACGATTTCGACACCTACGATGAACTGCTCAAGCCAGTGGTCGATCAAGTGAAATCGGACCAAGAGGTCTGCCGAGAAGACGACTCATACCGGGGGCGACATCGACCAGCAGTCCTCTGTCAGACCCCTTCGCCCCGATCTTCCTCCCCGTACGACGAAGGTGATTTTGATCACACCACATACATCGCTCTCGACGATACTAGCGAGATCGATCTCCTCGACAATGACCAGCGCGAATTACACGTTTCGATCCTCGATGATGAGGAGGATAGTGATCAAGATAGCGACAACCCTTCCGAGGACTCCTTCATGCTAGTTGATCCTTCATTCCAGATTCCAACCCTACGAGTATTCGATAACAACGGTCCTCTCGAAAAGCGATCCGATCCCATGTACTCCTCGCCTGGTCGATATGGCAGGATTCCTCTATTCTGGGAGGGAGCGGATATGGGATATAGTCTTGATGATCATGTATGAGGAGGGGCTTGAGTTGTCACTGGTCATGGTTAGTTTATAGTCTGTGAAGTAGAGCTGACCTGTCAGCTATTCCGTTACTCTCCACTTGTGGTATTCCATAATCCCCTGTTCAGCTTCCTGCTTATACGACTTTGCTTTGGTCTGTATGCAGCCATCACTCCAAATCTCTGCGCTGTATCGTCACTGATGCTGTCATTGCTGAGTACTGATGCTGATGGGTTGGGTAAGTCCACTGTATATATAGAGGGGACTGGCGTTGTAGCAATTGTCAAAGTGATCATGAGCCGTTATTTACCCTGAATATACTCTCTTAGTGAATAGTCTCATTTTCATCCCTCCAAGGCAGACAGCATCAGTCGCCTAAGCACCAACACCGCTACGGCATACCTCATACATATCTACACACCTCTACTACTACCACATACCCCAGACTGTACAGATACCCCATACGTGTTGCCGTTGAACGTACTATAGCCCAAAACACAGGGAAACGCCTCTTTACCGGGGAGAACAACCCACGCGTTCGAAGGAGCAACTCAAAGGACCCCATTTCTCTGTCCTCTCTATACACCGTACACTCTTCTCAACATCCACTTCTATACTTCTTGTAACACCACGACCCCACACATAGAACAACTAGCCCACCCGCATAGCGACAATGTCGTCGCCGGGACACGGACACAAATACTCGGTCCCACCCCCGCGCTCGGAATCACCAGCACAATCCGGACAGGGACACGACAATGGATCCCCAAGGGACTATAGTCATTCCGGTGCTTCTTCGTCCCGTCGCACATCTCAATCATCCACCCATCAACAACACTACGCGAATCAAGGTACACCAGGGCATGGCTGGAAATCAAGTGCGAATGATTCCAATGGATCGCAACAACAGGTTCGATTACCCAGAATTACAACCGTCAATGTCGATGCTGGAACCTGTAGTGGACCCATGAGTGCACCGTTACAGCCTGCACAGAGTCGAAACCTGCTTCCGACCAGCTCGCAAAGTGGTCCACTACGCTCATCGACCACACCCGATCCTCGGACATCACCCCGGGTTTCACCCTCAAACTCGCCAATAGAGAACAGACCTAATCCAGTGCTCGGACCCCCATCTTCATCTCGAGGTCCAAGCCCGGCCGGATCTTCAAGAAGTCAAATACCTCCCATCGCTGTACCACCACGCCGCTCAAGTCATATGGATGGAGGGATGTCGTCGCGTTCGTCCCAGCATTCTTTAAACGACCAAGAGACGCCAACAAACGTCACCCCGTTGACATTCCCCGTACCTCAGACTCGGACACGCAGAGGAGAACCGACATACTGTGGACAGTGTGGGCAGGTCGTGCATGGACAGTTTGTCAGAGCAATGGGTCATGTCTACCACTTGAACTGCTTCAGATGTAAAGTGAGTTGTTCTTGCTCGTCCTTTACGTTCAGCACCTAACAGACAGGATTGCAACAAGGTCGTAGCGCAAAAGTTCTTTCCGGTCGAAGAGGGAGAAAACATGTACCCCTTGTGCGAGACCGACTACTTTGCGAGGCTGGACCTCATTTGCGCTTCATGCAAACAAGCACTTCGGTCAAGCTATATCACGGCATGTGGTGAAAAGTACCACGTAGAACATTTCACCTGCTCGGAATGTGATACTCTATTCGGTCCAAACGACTCGTACTACGAGCACAGCGGGAGAGTCTGTGAGTCGTCCCTCTTGTACACGTCACATGCTCATTTCAGATTGTCATTTCCACTACTCTACCAAATTCGCGGTCAAGTGTGTCGGATGCGAGACGGCGATTCTGAAGCAGTTTGTCGAGATGAACAGGAATGGAAGGGATGAATGCTGGCATCCGGAATGTTACATGATCTCAAAGGTGAGTCTGATACACAGAACATGCTAACAACAGTTCTGGAACGTCCGTCTAGCATCCAAAAATTTCAACACACCCTCCAATTCCGCCGTCAACTCGACCGTATCGCTGCTCGAAATTACCCCCGCCAATGCCGAGAATCGCTTCTCGTCCAGCCCCTCGAGCGATCTTCACATCACTCCAGCAGAACTCAAGGACAGGCAGGAAAAGATGGAAGTCAAAGTTCAGCAAATCTGGCACGTCCTTTCGGGATACGAGGAAAGCTCGGCTGCGTTAATCGGAGAGATGTTGAGGGCAGTCAACAGTCAGCAATTGTTGGAGATTATCCTCTTGGCGGAGAAGTTCATTCTCCACGTCGAGGTGCTTTTCGCCGTCATTGATGATCTGGAAGCTCAATTCGCCATGGCTGGAGTCAAGGGAATGTCGCATGCTCGAGAAGCTAAACAGCTATGTCGGAAATTGGTCAATCTATTCTCGATGATGTCGCAGATCGCACCAGGGACCGAGGCTTCACTCAATAACACCGAACTCTTTACGCTCATTACCCAACTGGCGCATTACCTCAAGATTTTAATTCGAATCACCTTGACCGGATCAATCAAGTTGGAGCGCGACTGCAACAACCTTACGGCCATGTCGAACGCTCTGGCACGACTCAATCTGCTGGCAATGGATAATTCAGATCCGGCGACCTCGAAACGAGGTGAACATGCTGGCGAACCTGCGCTTAAGCCTATACAGGCTAATATCGAGCATGCGTCTGGAGGAACCGGGGACGAGGAACAATTGCGTCGAAATATCGATGCGTTGACTCGGCATCCTAAAGGGTTTATTGCGAGTACGCAGGATGTAGCGTACGGATACCGCAGTCTAGCTGTAAGTCAATTTGTATCGACATTACTGACGGCAGTGGGAGATCACTGGCGAGACAACACTACGTGGCCCACAGGACGAATCGTACATGCCACCCGAAGGCTGTGCGCACTGCCAGCTGGCAGTGGAAGAAGATTGTATCCGATACGGCATGTTCAACCGCTGGCATTCCGGCTGTGTCATCTGTATCGTCTGTGGCGACCGTGCTCTGGTCCCATATGAGGAAGAGGAAAAACCAGCTTCGGAAGAAGGTGCGATTGTCAAGGTCGTCAAACGCCATCCACCTCGAGTTGGCGAATTCTGCTTTGAACCATTACAACCAGCCGGCAAAGCCCCGGATACTGTTTATTGTGTTCCTCATCGTACACCTGCTTGTGTCAAGTCTTTCGAATCGGTCTCGAGGTTGGAGCAGTATGCCTTTTTGCTACATATCGCTCTTCGGCGGTTGTACATCTACTACAGGACACATCATCAATTACCGAGTGGTAAGTGTTTCTTCTCATTGCTTGTGGACTTGGCTGATTAGTAGTACGCGGACGTCATATTGAAGATCCACCCGAGGTCAAGCGGATGAAGTCTGTTACTTTGGATCGTAAATTGTCATCTACCGCTCGATTACCTCAGCGTTCGATGGTCTTGGAATCGCCCGCTGGACGGATTGCGAATGAAGACGGTCAAATTTCAGCGCGAAACAACTCTTTCCTCTCACCACGAGCGGTTCCATCACCATCCCCCGACATCCGTCCCGACTCGGAAGAGGCTTCGGTTGATGTCATTCGTCCGCCGTTTGCTCGAAACAATACCTCGGTCATGATCATCAAAGAGGGTCAGACGCCTGCCGACGAGGCTTCCGAGACTTTGGCAAACACTTCCATCGAAGACGACGCCATCACATTAGGCGATATCCCTCACTTGGCCGATCAGGCTACCCGCGTCCAATCTGCCCGTGATGGACGGACCGTCCTGTCGGCCCTGAACCCCCTGCAGTCACTCATCATTCGTCATTTCGCATTGATCCAACTGCAAAAGACGGGTATAGGTCAATCAATCGAATTGGACGAGGTCCTCGAGCTGCTGGACGCTAGGAAGAATCAATGGTGGAACAAGATCTTCAAGGGCAATGCGAAAAAGGATACGAAGAAGAAGGGTATGTCTAGTATACGGATTATGCTGATGCCAGGAGTGTTTGGCGTTCCTCTCGAAATACTTGTCGAACGGACTGGTTCCGATTCGCAACAGGGTTACACGTCAAATTCACAATTACGTGTACCGGAGATCATCGAGGATATCATCTCTACCATGCGTCAAATGGGTAAGCTGGCCCGTACCACTTGATGGACAAAGCTGATCTGTAGATATGGCGGTAGAGGGTATCTTCAGAAAGAATGGTAATATCCGTCGCCTGCAGCAAATCTCGGAAGCACTCGACAAAGACACCACGAACGTGAATTTGTCGGATGAGAACCCTGTTCAGCTTGCCGCGTTGCTCAAGCGGTTCTTGCGGGAGATGCCGGATCCGCTCCTCACCTTCAGGCTACACAAGCTATTCTGCGCCGCTGCCTGTAAGCTCTTCGTCCTTGTCTGTCGCATGAGCTGATTATTAGCGCTTAAGAACCCCGAAGAGCGCCGCCGCTGCCTCCACCTCCTTGTCGTCTTACTACCTCGAGTCAACCGGGACACTACCGAAGTCCTGTTTGTCTTCCTCAAATGGGTCGCTTCGTTCTCGTACCGTGATGAAGAGACTGGATCGCGAATGGACATGGCCAATCTCGCTACCGTCATCACCCCCTCTATCCTTTACGCCAAGGGCGCCAATGCAGCTCGAGACGAGAGTTTCATCGGTATTCAAGCAGTCCAGGAATTGCTCGACTCGCAAGATGAATTCTATGTCGTTCCGGACGAACTCGCTTTTGTCATCAACGAAAACATTTTCAACATTTTCGCCAAAGATCTCGATTTACCACCTAAAGAGATCCATCGACACTGCTCAAAGTATATGCAGGCTCGTGGAGCTCAACGTATACCCCCTTCCACATCTGCGACTCAGGTTCGAGATCGGTCCGATACCCGCCTCAGTGTCCAGCGATCAGAGGGAAACTTGAACAACGAGGTTAATGGTACACCCTTCCGAGTCCCTGCTGTTCCCGGTTCAAATGGATCAAGTCGGCCAACGAGCTGGATACAGGGACAACATCATTTCGGGTCGCATGGATCCCAACAGTCATTAAATCAACAAGTTGGTTCTCCATCCAATACCCCCTGGCGGGGTCCTGGTGGTGGAGGTGGAAGTGGACCTTTCCAGGGTCATGCCAATGGATCAAGACAGTCGAGTCGCGGTTCGGCACCTAGTAGTCCTGGACCTGATCAAGGAGGGGAGCCGAGGAGATCGTTCAATATGGATAGAGAAAGGTCAAGGACGCCTGTACAGGTTGATCATCGACTGTAGGGGAGGGAGGGAGGGTGTGATTCATGTCTAATCATTATCGAGTGGAAAGTAGATCAAGAAGCAATCGCTGGCATAGTATACCGGCAAAAGGACAATTCATACATATCCCTACTTATTTCATCGTTTGCTAGTATAGTCTAATTAGTCTTGGACGATGGTTATACTGCTGTATTCGTAGCGTAGCTGGCATGTATGCGAGCTAGACCATGTATCTTCGCAATGGCACCGGCTGACCAAGTCGTCATGGGAAGTTTATCAATGATACATGGCGTACAAGTACATAATAAGACGGGCTATCGGCCCTTTTCTACTTCGTCCTGACCCCGACCTAGGCCTGCTCCAGTTGCCTAACTTCCTCCTTCAATTCCTCCTCTTTCCGTCTTAACCCCATCAATTCACCTTCCATAGCAAGAACAGCCATTTCAAGCTGTACATTCTCTGCTACCAATCCACCCCATCTCCCTTCCAACCTAGAAAGGTGTTTACCCGTATCTTCCTGATATACCCTCCTCTGTCTGTTCACTTCTGTAACTTTATCTTTGAGTTCGGTGAGGGTTGATTGAAGTTCGGTGAGTTGGGAATTTAGTTGATAGTTGCGGACTAGCCAGGCGTTTGGGCCGTAGGATTGAAGGATATTCGTATTTTCCAATCTACGATCAGCACCACTGCCGCGAGAAACATGAAGAGACACACCGTAAAGACATGTGTCCCTCACTTATACGTCCCCTCCTTTCCGCTTCTATCAGGGCTTCAACATCCGCATCCTCCGGTACGTCGACATTATACAGCGAAGGATCAATTCCGCGTATTGGTTCATCCTTGTAGTTCTTCAGCAGCTCTGCTAAGCCCGTGGATTTCTAGATGGTGAGCTGACTCCGACGAAGCGCTGTTCTTAGCTTACAGGAAAGACCTCGAGGTCGGAAGGTATACGAGGATCATCCTTGTTTTGGGGGAATTTGCGTAGTTCAGCATCAATCAATGCTGATGCTGCTTTCTTTGCGGCTGTCTATCAGCTCACTCCCATACACATCAGAGGGTTTCTAGCTTACATGGATCATCCACTTGATTGTCGTAGTACGGTAATGCGTCTATATTGGATGACATTGTATATGTGGGTGTATGGTGTACGATTACAGACACGAACGAGGTTGAAAGATAGAGCATAGGAGAATGGCGTACCTAACTGAGCGATGTGAATAGGCGTGGCTACCCCGCGCTTGGCATTTCGTGACTGCTCTTTGCTGCAATTACTCGAGCACACTACTCTGCGCCCTCTCGAGCTCATCAGCAGCTCCGCCGCCGTCTCAAGCTCAGCTCAGCGGGACAAGAAAAGGCCTCCGACGCTACTTAAAGGAACCGACATGTCACTTCGCTCACGTCGCCCCAAAACAGAAACCCTCAACCTATCTCACCTAGCCCCCCCACCTGCAGACCAAAAAGCCCTATTCCAACATTCCCCCTCCCCCGGCTCAACAATTCGTAAAGAATGGGAACCGGGATGTCAACCCCCGGAAGTCTACGCTAGGGAATTATCTACCTGGAGGAATGAATTGAGATTATGGTTATTAAGGTATTTGGAGTGGGAGAAGGGGTTTATGCCGGATTGGCAGAAGCGGGTTAGGACTGAGGGGAGGGATAAGTTTTTCTACTGGACTGCTGTCTTTGGAAGTGAGTCTTATTCTGGAGCGTGATATTGGAAGGGAAGGACTGATGGGTAGCACATACATTCTTCATGACGTTTTTACCTATGTTGTTCTGGCTTGGATATCTGCCAAGAGCGAGGGGGTAAGCTAAGCGGTTCTTGACCCTTCCCGCAAGCTGATGATAGTCTATTACATGTGACAGGACTTGGGATATGGTTATCGTCATTCGTCAAAGATCTAGCATGTGCCCCTAGACCATTCTCACCCCCCATGGTCAGGCTTAGTCCGTCACCCACCTTCCTCCAAGACCTGAGACTGATCAATAGCGATGAGTACACACCATCATGAATATGGTATGTCGGCTATTCTGCCAGAGCTAGAGCTCATGAGGCAGGATTTCCATCTTCGCATTCTACGAATTCGGTCAGCATAGCACTGTATTTCGCTCAGTGGCTGCTCGAGGAAAGGGAGAGTGCGGAAATGATGGTGGTGATTGGCGGCTTGACATGTAAGTTGGTGTCGATACAGAGACTATGCCACGCTGATTATCTCAGTCCTAGCGGTATACGTATTCAGTGTGGTAGGTGGGAGAGTATACACTGGAATGCACTCGCTGGGTATGTCCCAACAGACAGTAAGCGAGGACGTCGACTAATCAACAGTCGACATCACCGGCGGATCATTATTAGGTGTAGGATGCTGGGGGCTCTGGTACATCCTAGAGACACCAGTGACGGCATGGGTAGACTCTGGCTCCTGGACAGGTATGTTACCCCAAGCTCAACCTTGCAGGACAAAGAGCTGAGAAGCAGTCCCATACGCCATGCTACCCTTGACATTGGCCGCTGTACATTATCATCCTCAGCCGGTAGATGACTGCCCTTGCTTTGAAGATGCTATCGCCGTCCTTGCTGTTGTGTTGGGTACATTTACAGGGCACTGGTACTGGGCAAGACAACCCCTTCCAGCGGCATGTTTTCAGCGATCATACAGCGAGGATAGTATCTTCAAAGCTATCTTTGTAGGCTTCCTCCGGGTCGTAGTGGGTAAGTCCCTCCTCAGCTGATGGTGCAAAGCTGATAGGTAGGTATCGCAATGATATTCCCTTGGCGACTAATCGCTAAAAACATCCTGATTCGAGCCCTCCCACCTATTTTCCGAGCTACATCAGTCATCTTTGATGTCGAGCTGCCAGCTCGTAAACACTATCAACAAGCTACTTCTGATTACTCTGGTATACCACCAACGCCCATTCGATCCATGCCTTCATTCATTGATCTGCATTCGGGTACTCCGCCCGAGATACCTTCTCCGTCGGGTGATAATACACCGACAGGCTCGAGATCGCATTCGCCAATGCTCAAGTCGGGCGATCGTTCATTAAGCAGAGGTTCGAGTTCTGATTCGTTCATGAGCGTGGAAGGGAAGATCGGGGAAGGCAACCCCGTGCCGTCGGTCGGAGCTGGCAGGGGTAAACGTCGGACAAGAGTCGACAGGGCAAAGTATGATGCAGAAGGTAAGCTTCCTTATATTCCTTGGGTATCGCGGAGCTGACTAGACAGTCTTGACAAAAGTCGGAGTATATGCTGGAATTGGGTTCTTGGTGACTTGGGCTTCACCACTTGTTTTCGAGATTGTCGAGCGGGCTTTAGGTTTATAATATGTATCTATAGATATAATCAGTCAGTCAGTCAGTCTTGGAGTAGAACGCGATGCACGTGCTGCTTCACAATTACATCTCGTGCCGTGCTGTGCTCGTATACTCTGACAATGCCAACTCGGCCCTGGAATCCACCCATTCCTATGCCTATTCCATGCGCCAATCGCTCAGTCTCATCCCGTATTCGGCCTTTGAGGTTCCTGCCACCAATCCATTCAAGCCCACTGAGCTCGCTCCCAAGCCGGGTCTGATCGTCAGCGGAAGACCTGGAGAAGCGACTACCAGAACTCACCCTGAAGGAAGGCGCACAGCACCTTGCTTCCAGTCTGTAATAACGGATGACCAGCCACAATCTCCAAAAACCTCTGCAAGCCATCTCTACGCTGTTCAATCACTTCATCCGTGAACCTGTTCGTAAAGATCTGGATATCAGCTCGTGCGATGGGAGATAAGATGCTGAGCTGACCTTTCCTGGTAAAGGAGGGATATTGACCCTCGTACTCTCTCTTTCTAGGATATCTCGGAACGCTTCAAAGTCAGAGTATCGCCGTCTTACGACTGAATGGCGTAATTTGAATGCGGGAATGTTGGTCTGTGTCGTCAGATCCTGAGCGTCGTAGTAAAGGTCAATAGGTGGACTTACCATACAAACAATCTCGTAGTCTGTATACATCTTTCTCCCAGCCCCGTGGGTCATTGGATTCCTAATTTCAATCTCGAGGAACGATTCCGGTACCGCATACATTTCATCAAACTGTTCATCAGTCTCAAAGAAACGAGTAAGGGAGACCGGTACTGACAGTCTGCGGACGACCAGCTAGACGGGCCATGTCATTGAATGAGATTCGCTGGGACGAATCAGATCGAGCAAATGGGGAATGTGTAACCTCGACTATTGGTCAGTATTGTCCCATGGAGACTGATGGAAAGGGCGTACTGGGTGGACTCGTCGGACCAGGGGTATAGTAATCTGATCTGTCAGTGGCGCTTTTACTTCTCAACGACGGCATACCTCCTCCAGGTCTTTGAGGCTGTTGACTATCCTGCCCATGGAAATGTGGTATATGCGGTGACTCCATGATATGTCGTTGATACGTATAGGTATAGAAGGTGTCAAAGGGATTGATTGATTGATAGCTACTCGTATCTCGGTCATCGCTCTAGCCAAGCTAAGGTAACCCTAATTTGATTCCGTGTGGGGACCCCCTTACAACGCTATGACATCGCCGCAATCACGCATCAACCATACATACCCTCTCTGTAACACCTTCTCTTCTTCTTGCATAGCATTCCATTCCCTCATCTGTACCATCACCCAGTCAGATATGTGTGAGCATATTCAGAAAGCTGTGGGTACTCTGAAACCGCCCACTGCGGCTCAGCAGGTACACCGGTAAGCTGCCTCTGGCTGTTACGACAGATGATCAGAACTGATGCGTCAGCGAGGAATGTACACTCTGCTTTGATGGCCAAGTAAGCTTGCAGATCTCGAGAATCTACTAGAGCTGAACAAAAGGACGACCCAGAAGGAGTACTAGTCTGCCTACAATGCTTCAATGGCGGCTGTTTCGGTGAAGGCAGGCGACACGCTTACCTCCATTACGAGAAGACTCAGCATCCGCTCGGAGTAGTAGTCAAGCGAACAAGGAAGGAACAGAAGAAGAGGGTAAGCTCAGATGGGCAAGGTGTTGTATCATAGCTGACTGAAGCAGGACTCGCACGAGCCGCCCTCGAAGAAATTGGCCATTTCGGCACCTAGTGATGAGGAGTTGTATGATCATAGTACTTCCCTCCGGTGTTTTGGATGTTCGAGCGTAGGGGAGGTAATTCACTCCGAAGACCCAACCGTAAGCTACTACGCCCGGTGTGTACTGTAAAGCTTACCAAAATAGATAAAGAAGACGGTCGAAGGGGTCATGAAAGCCCTATCGTCCTCTCAACAATCAGAGGTCAAAGCATGGGAAGAAGAGATCTTACCTTGTGAACACACCCTCACACTTGCTCAAGAACCACTCATATCACCTGGAGATGGTAAGTCAGCTGTGTGCCACTCGAGATGCAGCTGATGAATCAGTCCCAACCCAATGCCTGTCTTGCGACCTAATTGGAAATCTGTGGTTATGCTTGACTTGTGGATTCGCAAACTGTGGTAGGAAGCAATTTGGAGGTATTGGTGGGAATGGACATGCTTTGGACCACTTCACTGAAACGGGCCATATGCTAGGGGTGAAGCTCGGTACAATCACACCGGAAGGTGCTGGAGGTAAGCTAGCGGATCCTGCCCACCGGTCTCAGCTGACGTATAGACGTCTACTGCTACGCATGTGATGATGCCAAGATCGACCCCGACCTCGCGATGCATCTCACAACTTTCGGTATCGAGGTGCTTGGACAGCAGAAGACTGAAAAGTCAATGACGGAATTGCAGCTGGAACATAATTTGAAATTCGACTTTTCAATGACTGGGGACGATGGTCAGGAATTACAACCTGTTTTCGGGCAGGGCCTTACTGGTTTAAAGAACCTCGGGAATAGGTAAGCTTTCGTGATCGTTCCCGGAGCGTTTGTAAGCTGATCTCTCAGTTGTTATATGGCTTCCGTCATGCAGACTTTATTCTCCCTACCCGCCTTCCGAAATCGATATCTCTCCGATACCGCCCTAGCCCACCATCATACCTGCGACAACCCCCTCCCAGCCTCTTGTCTCGAATGCCAAATGCTCAAACTCGGCGATGGACTCGTATCAGGTCGATATTCAGTCAAAGCCAAAGCACCACCCGCATCACTCACAGAGTACGATACCGAGCAAGAAGCGCCCAAATTCCAAGAAGGTGTGAAACCAAGTCAATTCAAGGCGTTGATCGGTAAGGGCCATGAAGAGTTTTCGACTATGCGACAACAGGATTCAGAAGAGTTTTTGCAACATCTCATTGATCGACTTAGGTCCGAGGCAAAGAGACAAGGGAGGAGTGAGGCTGATGAACCGACACAACACCTCAAATTTGGGATGGAGCAGAGGCTACAATGTAGTGAATGTAAGAGGGTGGGATATAAAGTTGACGGAGCCGATTTGGCGAGTCTACCAGTCGAAGCTGTCGAGCAGGGAGTCAATGAGGATGGGAAGAAGTCGTGGAAGCAAGTCAGACTGGAAGAGTGTTTGGATTCGTTCTGCGATACAGAGACTCTTTCGGATTACTCTTGCTCAAGCTGTCAGAAGAAGGTCGCCGCTCAAAAGTAA
>Ga0308160_10005339_pt1 | contig 13448 bp, 10 predicted proteins | sample PhyFR1_FD_201036 | JGI IMG/M metagenome (GOLD analysis project Ga0308160, IMG submission 201036) | Phyllosphere microbial communities from UC Gill Tract Community Farm, Albany, California, United States - DLSLF.R1 | ecosystem: Host-associated > Plants > Phyllosphere > Unclassified | place: USA... | reverse complement strand
ACCCGCCGCCGACACCAGTTCGGCGCCGAATCCGTCGCGCCGGTACAGGCTCCGCAGGCCCGTGAATGCCAGCGACGACGCCGGGATCAATTCCTGCGGCGGTCCCAGGCTGGCCGCGGGACGGATATTCGAGAGGTCCGAGCGCAGCGTCCAGGCGCCGACGGCGATCCCTTCGTCGCCGATCGGGGCGCCGCCACGGCGCCGGAACAGGATCGCGGCGGCCTGCTGCACGGCCAGGTTGTAGTAGTCGCGCACTTGGGTCTGGCGATCCTCGAATGCGCGCTCGCCCGCCTGGCGCTCGGAAAAGAACAGGTAGGCATAGGCATGGCGCGCCGTCTCCAGCCATGCTTCGAGCGGCGCGTGCGAGGTCGCGGCATCGGGGCTGGCCGCGGCGAGCAGCGCCTGCTGGGTCCAGAGTTCGGCCAGCGCCGACAACTGCCGCTCCGCGCGGATGCCCTGGGCGGCGGCCAGGGCGCCGATGCAGGCCGGCGCGGGCGCTTCCAGGCGCGCGCAGGGCCCGTCGTCGAGTCCGGCCACCTTGACGACCTCCAGGGTGGCCGCGCTCGGGACGCCGCTGGTCAGGAGGTCGGCGCGCTTGGCGGCGGCGTATTCGGCCGGCTTGACCGCGCGTACCGCGACGCGCGCCTCGAACTGCTGCAGGACCGAGCAGCCCCCGAGGAGGAGCACGCATAGCAGCGGCAGCAGCAGCCGGCCGTGCGCCGGTGTGGAACGAATATTCATTGCGGCTCCTGCGCCCCAGCGCCGGGAATCCCGGCGCGGATGGCGTGTGAAAAAGCGGCGGAGCCGGCGCCATCGGCAGCCTGCGCCCGCGCATTGATGTGGCCCAGCGCCTGCAGCCGGGGGTAGGGCAGGCTGGACGCCAGCGCGCCCTGTTCATAGGCATATTCGGCGAAGTGCCCGGACAGCAGCAGGCGGTAGTCGAGCGGCAGGCCTGGCGCGATCTGGCGTGCCAGGTCGAATACGATGGTCGTGCAATTGCTGGTCATCGTATTGTAAAAGCTCGGGGCGTGGCGCAGCTGTTCCGCCTGCGCCAGATAAGCCAGGAACAGGCTGCGCAGTTGCGGACGCGTGATCTTGACCGGATACAGATACACATCTTCGCCGCGCGCGTTGATGCGGGTTTTCACGATGTCGCGTTCGTCGGCGGCGATGATGACCTGCTCGAAGCGGCGGAAAAAACCGCCCACCGCGGAAAAGGATTCATGTCCTTCCTTGCGGATCTCCAGCGAAAACACGAGGCGGCGGCCATCGTGGAACCCGAACGAGACCAGGGTGTGGGCGATATGCGGTCCCATCCAGTAGGACAGGATCAAATCGGCTGACTTCAGCTGGCGCAGGTCGTAGCTGCGGGTTTCCCAGCGCGGCGTGTAGTCGGTTTCGCTGCGCCAGTTGAAGTTGCGTACGTTGCGCAGCATGACCCGGTCGCCCTCAATGCGCGACTCCAGCAGGCGCGCGACGTCGTCGGCCCAGACCCGGTCGTGCGAGGGCATGATCGACTGCCACCAGAGCATCAGCAGCACGACCGCCGCCGCGAACACGGAGACAGCCTTGTACCAGGCATGGTCCTGGCTGCGCCTCAGCAGCATCCATGCGGCCGCGGTCCCGGAGCCGCCCAGCAGTGCGCCGAGGAAGACGGCAGGGCCGGCGGCGAGCTGGAACCACAGGGCCAGCACGCCCCAGGCGGCGACGAGCGTGCACAGGCATGCCAGGACGATGCGCACGGGACGCAACCGCAGCGCGGCGGCGCCGTCAGTCGCCATCGCCGCCAGCGGGCGATGCGCCTTCGCCCAAAAGTTGTTCTTTCAATAAGCGCCGGTGCGCTTCGCGGATGGCGACGATCTCTTCGTTCGGACCGTCCTCGCTGCCATGGATCAGCTGCAATACCAGCGCGTGCAGCAGCGGCGACAGCGTCAGCTCGGTATGTTCGGCAAGGGTACAGCGCCGCACTTTTCCCTGGACGATCAGGGTATCGGTCACGCGCTTTTGTTCGGCACGGCGGGGATCGACGACATTGCGCCGCCATTGACCTGTCAGATGGCGGACGCGCTTGCCTTCCGCGATCAGGATGCGAAAAACCGATTGGAAGACCGGATCGTCGAGTTTCGCATAGCTGCGGTCGATCCATGCGTCGATTGCCGCGCCGTAAACCGTTTCGTCTTCATCCATCCAGAGCCCCCACTCCGGTTCCAGCAATTCCTGGAACAGCGTCACCAAAATCGCATCCTTGCTCTCGAAATGCGCGTACAGCCCCGCCTGGGACAGGCCGACCCGCTGGGCGATCTTTTCGGTGCTCGTGGCGCCGAAGCCGTTGGCGGCGAATTCGGCCAGCGCCGCATCGAGGATCTGGCGTTTGCGGACGGCCGGTGCGAGGCGCACCCGTTTCTTGGCCGGTAAGGGCGGGGAGTCTGTCATGTGGTCGTTCCAAAAGTGTAAGAGAGCATCGGCGTGCCGCCGCATTCAGCAAGATCCCCAGCGCGTCCAATTATAACGTTAGGTCTATCGGTAATGTGTTAGAGTGCTGATTTTTAACGATAGGATAATCGTTAATAGGGCCTTCAGGCCATAGTTTACTTCGGCTCGGCGATTCACGGGCGCGAATGCGGTGCGCCCGGTGGCCGCCGCCACAACAGGAGCCCCACATGGCAACGCCGCAGTACCTGAAACCGCCTCCGAACTGGGAGGAGCACGAAAAACCCTCGATTCCCGGCTCGGCGTCGATGCCCTGGCATCCGCCGCACACGCGCTTCGCCTATGCCTGCATTGCCGTACTGGTCGGTATCACGGGTGGCCTCGGCAATGCGCTGGTGTCGGTCAACCTGGGCGCCATCCAGGGCTCGCTCGGACTGACGCCGGCGCAAGGCGCCTGGCTGCCCGCCGCGTACGTGATGGCGAACGTGACCTCGAACCTGCTGGTCTATAAATTCCGCCAGCAGTTCGGCATGCGTGCCTTCGCGGAAATCGGCCTCTCGCTTTACGCGCTGCTGACCTTGCTGCACCTGGTGGTGGGCGGCTTCGAGATGGCGGTCGTGGTGCGCGCAGCCAGCGGCTTGGCCGGCGCCGCCACCAGTACCCTGGCCACCCTGTACATGCTGCAGGCGCTGCCCAAGCAGTACACCGGGAAGATGCTGGTGCTGGGGGTCGGTATTTCCCAGCTCGCCACGCCCCTGGCCTGGCTGATTTCGCCGACCCTGCTCGAATTCGGCCAGTGGCACAACCTGTACCTGTTCGAAGCGGGCCTTGCCTTGCTGTCCTTCGCCGCGGTGGTGGTGCTCAAGCTGCCGCCCGGCGTGCACATCAAGGTGTTCGAGAAACGCGATTTCCTGACCTTCGCGCTGATGGCGCCGGGGGTGGCAATGCTCGTCGCGGTGCTGGCGCAGGGCGTTAATCACTGGTGGTTCGACACCCCGTGGCTCGCGTACATGCTGGTGGCGGCCGTCTTGCTGCTGAGCGTTGCGCTGTTCCTGGAACACCACCGTGGCAACCCGCTGGTGCAGACGCGCTGGCTGATGAAGGGGCCGACCTTGCGCTTCCTGGTGGGCGCCCTGGTCATTCGCCTCCTGACCTCCGAGCAGTCTTACGGCGCGGTCGGCATGCTGCGCAACCTCGGCATGGGGCCGGAGCAGATGCAGCCGCTGTTTGCCGTGATCCTGGCCGGTACGCTGTGCGGCATTGCCGCCAGTGCGCTCACGTTCGGGCCCAGGACACTGATTCCGCAGCTGTTGCTGTCGATCGCACTGCTTGGCCTTGCCGCCGGCCTCGACTACGGCCGTACCAGCCTGGACCGGCCGCATGATTTCTTCGTCAGCCAATTCCTGGCGTCCGTCGGGGCCGGAATATTCATGGGTCCCCTGATTTTGATCGGGGTGATGCAGGCGCTGAAACACGGCGCCGACCACATCGTCACGTTTGCCGTGATGCTGTCGATCACCCAGAGCCTGGGTGGCTTCATCGGGTCGGCCCTGTTGAGTACCTATCAGGTACACCGCGCACATACCTATTCGACCGAGCTGGTGGCGCACGTCAACCCGGCCGATGCGGTCGTGGGGCAGCGTTTGCGCCTGCAGCAGCAGATATACCAGTCGACCATCGGCGACCCGGTGCTGCGTGCCGCGACCGGCATGTCGCAGTTGGCGCAGGCCAGCCGGCGCGAAGCGAATGTGCGCGCATTCAACGATGTGTTCGCGCTGTGCGGCGCCGCGGCTGTCCTGTTCCTGGTCTGGAGCCTGGCGCTTGCGATCCGCGCGGCCCTGGCAAAAAAGAACGCTCCGACTTCTCCAACCCCGGCGTCAACGGGCGCCGCATTTTAAAGCCATGAATACTCCTGTCATCCCACCCCGCGCCAAAGCGCCTCCGGAGAACCTGAATCCGCCAGTTCCCGGCGATGCAAGCGACAGCGCGCCAGCTTCCACCGAGGCGCCGCCGAAATACGTCAAACCCAAACGCTGGACGGTCCTGCTCATGGCCGGCGTCGCACTGGCCGCGATTGTCCTGATTCTGTCGGCCTGGAACCTCGGTCCGTTCAAGACCGCGGTCGTGGAAACCGACAACGCCTATGTGCGCGGCGCGGTCACGGTGCTGGCGCCGCAGGTGAACGGCTACGTGGCCGAGGTGCTGGTCAAGGATTTCGAGTTCGTCAAGGCGGGGCAGGTACTGGCCCGGATCGACGACCGCATCTACCGGCAGCGTGTCGAACAGGCGGCGGCGCAGCGCGAGACCGCGGTCGCGGAGCTGAACAACGCGACCCAGACCGAGGCCCAGAACGCCGCCTCGCTGGCCGCGGCGCGCGCCAACCTGGTGGCGGTGCGTGCCGAAGAGGGCAGGGCGAAGGCGGAGCTGGCGCGGGTCGAGGAACTTGCAAGCCGCGGCTCGGTATCGCTCAACGAGCGCGACAAAGTCCGTACCACCGCCCGCCTGGCCACGGCCAACGTGCTCAAGGCCGAGGCCGAGATCGCCATCGCCAATGAAACAACCAAGGCGACCCGCGTCTCGCGCGGTGCGCTGGAAGCACAAGTAAAAACGGCGCAGGCGCAGCTGGCGCTGGCGCGGATCGACCTCGACAACACGGTCATCAAGGCGCCACGCGCCGGCCAGGTGAGTGAAGCATCGGTGCGCCTGGGGCAATACGTGACGGCCGGTTCGCAGCTGCTGTTCCTGGTGCCGGACAATCTGTGGATCGTCGCCAATTTCAAGGAAAACCAGAGCTGGAACATGCGTATCGGCCAAACCGCAAGCTTCGCGGTCGACGCCTTCGAAGGCGCGGCGCTGACCGGCCGCGTCGAGCAGATCGCGCCGGCCACCGGTTCCGAGTTCAGCGTGCTGCGCCCTGACAATGCCAGCGGCAACTTCACCAAGGTCGTGCAGCGCTTGCCGATCCGGATCGCGATCGATCCCGGCCAGCAGCTCGCGCAGCGTTTGCGGCCGGGCATGTCCGTCGTCGTCAAAGTCGATACGGCCAGCGCCGCAGGGGCGCCGCGATGAGGTCGGGTTCGTTTGGCAGTGTGCCGCTTCGGCGCGTGGCGCTGGCGGCGCTGGCGGCATCCGCGCTGGCGGCCTGCGCGCCCGCCCAGCGGCAAGCGCCGGCCCTGGCGCAGGTGCAGGCGCCGGAAGGCTGGCGCGATGGCGCGGCGGGAACGCAAGCGGTCGATCCGCAGTGGTGGCGGGGCTTCGGCGATGCCACCCTGGACGCGCTGGTCGATGCCGCCTTGGCGCGCAACGCCGATGTCCTGGCGGCGGCGGCCCGGGTCGACGAAGCCCGCGCGCTGTTGCAAGTGGCGCAAGCAGCGCGCGCCCCGGCGCTCGATGCGGTGCTCGGCGCCCAGGCCGCACGCGCACCGGGTGCTGCCGGCATCTCGACGACGCGTGTCGTGCAGCCTGAATTGCAGGCGCGTTGGGAACTCGATCTGTGGGGCCGCCTGCGCCAGCAGGAGCGCGCCAGCGCCTTGCAGTACCAGGCGACCGAAGCCGAGCGTGCCGGCGTGGCGCTCGGAGTCGCGGCGGCCACCGTGCAGTCCTACGTGGGCTTGCTGGCGCTCGACGCGCAGCTGGCCATCACGCGCGCCACGGCCGCCTCGCGCGCGGAGGCGCTGCGCCTGGCCAGCGACCAGGCGCGGCTCGGCTACACCTCGCAGCTGCAGTTGACGCAGGCGCAGGCGGAATACGAAACCGTGCTGGGCGCCGTGCCCGAACTCGAGCTGGCGCTGCGGCGCCAGGAAAATGGCCTGCGTGTGCTGGTGGGCGAGATGCCGGGCGAGATCGTGCGTGCGCGCCGCCTGCGGCAACTGCAACTGCCGGCCTTGCCCGCGGCGCTGCCGTCGGCCTTGCTCGGGCGCCGCCCCGATATCGTGCAGGCCGGATTGCTGCTGGCGGCGAGCGACGCCATCCTGGCTGCGCGCCGCGCCGACTACCTGCCGCAGGTGGCGCTCAGCGCCAGCCTCGGCAGCCTGTTCGCGAACGGCGCCGATTACGATCCGGTATCGCTGTGGAGCGTGGGCGGCAGCGTCCTGGCCCCGATCTTTTCGGCGGGACGCCTGCGCGCCCAGGTCGATGCCGCCACGGCGCGGCGCGACCAGGCAGCGTTTGCCTACCGTGGCGCCGTGCTGGCGGCCTTTGGCGAAGTCGAGGATGCGCTGGGCGCCGTGTCGCGCCTGGAGCGGCAGATGCAGCATGTCCAGCAGCGCCGCGCCATCCTGGAACGCTCGCTCGGATTCGCCCGCGACCGTTACGAAGCCGGCTATGTTGCCTACCTGGAAGTGCTGGACGCCCAGCGTAACCTGTACCAGGCCGAACTCGAGGAGCTCGGACTGCGCCAGGACCAGGCCGCGAACATGGTCGCGCTGTACCGGGCGATCGGGGGCGGCTGGTCGGTGCAGGGCAGTGCCGCGGCCGCAGCAGCCGGCACGCCGTAACGCAAATGTACACCAACATCTTGGTGGGTCTCGATGGCAGCGTCATGTCCGGGCTGGCCCTGGAGCATGCCGCCGACCTTGCCCATCAGGTCAACGCAAGAATCATCCTGCTGCATGTCGTCGAGGACCCCTCCGATACGGATGGGCTTGGGCAGGTACGGCCGGGCACCGCGGACGGCCCCTTTCCTTGCCTGTCTGCTGCCAGCGACTTTCTGGACGAAGCCGCCACGCCCCTGCGCGAAGAGGGCATCGCCTTGCAAACCGTCTTGCGCGCATCAGGAGGCAGGCCGGTGTCGGCCGTGATCGCCGAGGCGGTCCTGGACCTGGGCTGCGACCTTGTCGTCCTCGGCGCGAATGGCCGCCGCGGCAGCGATCGGCGGCGCCTGGGGCGCGATGCGCAGCAGCTTGCGCGCACGCTCCCGGTCACCGTCATGCTTGTGAGGCAGGCGCCATCGGCGGTCAGCCAGAACTGGCCGGACGCCAGCGCGCCCCACAGCTGAACTCCTCAGTGCGCCGCTGCGCGCGCCAGGCTCGCTTCGGTCAGGTCGAGCTCGCGCACCAGCTGCTGGAGCACCACGTCGTCGATGTCGCGCGCGCGGCGCAGGCGGTACAGTTCGTCGCGCTCGGCGTGCAGCGCCGCCAGGCGCAGGCTGCGCTCGGCCTCGGCCTGGCGCCGAACGTCGGCCACGCTTTCCGCCGACGCCGCGCCATAAGCGAGCCGGGTGCGGTAAACATCCAGCACGCGCATGGCCGCTTCGGCACGGACGGCGTCGGCGTCGGCGTCGGCCAGCGGTTCGGCGACCAGCGCTTCGATACGGCGGATCGCCGCTTCGGCCGCGGTAATCCGCACGTTGCTGTCGTGCTTCGCCGGCGCCGAGGTCGGCAGGTCGCCGCCCAGCCCGCGCGCCAGCAGCGGCAGGCCGACGCTGGCGGCCAGCAGCGAGAGCAGGATCACGCCCATCGCCAGGGTGATGGCCAGGTCGCGTCCAGGGAAGGGCGTGCCGTCGGCCATCGCCAGCGGCAGGGTCAGGATACCGGCCAGCGTGATCGCGCCGCGCACCCCGGCCATGGCCGTCACCGCCATCAGGCGCAGCTGCGGCATGGCGTGCTTCTCGCCGTGGCGCTGTGCGTGGAAGACCGTCAGCTTCAGCGATATCCATACCCAAGTGAAGCGCAGGGCGGCCAGCATGAGCGTGATGACTGCCGCGTACCCGAGCAGGCGCCAGGCGCTGCCGATGCCGGCAGCCGCCGCCACTTGCGGAGCGCTGGCCAGCATGTGCGGCAACTGGGCTCCCAGGAGGACGAAGATGGCGCCGTTCAGCGTGGCCTGTACCGTGTCCCAGACCGCGCTACGCTGCATGCGGGTAGCGGCCAGCCGCGGACCGGCGAGCTCGCCATAATGCATGCCGATTCCGGCCACCGCCGCGGCGAGGATGCCCGAGACGTGGAGGTGCTCGGCGGCCAGATAGGCGGCGAACGGAATCAGCAGGCTGATTAGGATCTGGGTTGCCGGGTCTTCGCCCGCGCGCCGTACTAGCCGGCGATTGAGGCGTGTGACGGCCCAGATCACCGCCACGCCCACCAGCAGGCCGCCGCCGGCGACGGCAAGGAAACTGAGCGAGGCCTGGGGCAGTGAGAAAACGCCGGTCAGGGCCGCGGTGACGGCGAAACTGAAGCATACCAGTCCGCTCGCATCGTTGAGCAGCGATTCGCCTTCCAGGATGTGCATCAGGCGCGAGGGCAGCGGCGCATTCGCGGTCATGGCGCCCACCGCCACAGGATCGGTGGGCGACAGGATCGCGGCAAGCGCAAACGCGACGGCTACCGGCAGCGCAGGAACGAGCCAGTGGACGAAGTAGCCGAGACCCACAACGGTGAACGCGACCAGCCCGATGGCCAGCGCGAGGATCGGCTTCCAGTCGTGGAAGAAGGCGCCCTTTGGAATGCGCCAGCCGTCGAGGAACAGCAGCGGCGGGATGAAGAGCAGTAAAAAGACGTGCGGATCGAATGTGATGACGACACCGAATCCGCCGGCGAGGAGAGCACCGACCGGAATCTGGATGAGGGGAGCGGGTATTTTGAACGGCAACAGCCGTACGATAAAAGCGCTGGCGACGACGGCAAGCAGCAGCGCCAGGACAACGATGATGATGTGCATGAGAAACCTCCTGAGGCACATCATAACAAGCTGTACCGAGGCGTCCGCTTCAGTAGGGCTCTTCAAGGCGGCGCAAACATCGTTGTTGCCGGCTGGTCTGCCATGCGGGCGCCTCGATGTCCGTCAGCGCGCCGGTAGGGCCGCATGTAGATGATGCGGTGTGGATCTCGTCGCGTGGTGCTGGTGCGGATAGAGGCATGGCGGCTCAATCGACGGCGGGCCGCATCAGGACGGAACGCTGGTGCGACAGTTCCCTGAATTTATGAGCGCCGTGGTAAGCGCCCGTGCCACTGCCGTCACGCCGCCGAAGAGCAGGTTCTGTGCAGTGTAATACTCTGCCCAGCTGTTGACGGCGGTGCCACCCGACGAGCTGTTCTACAGGCTATTGTTGACGAAGTCCTGGTTCTTGCTGAACACAAGGCCCGTAGGTTGCTGGGTCAATAAAGCATCAGCAAAACCATTACCTTGAATCAATTAACTTCGACATTATAGAAGTAATGTCATATTTTCGGAGCAGGGGACCCGTTTTCCTACATATTACGTAGTAATATTAAACCAAGGAGAGGCCTATGCCCGAGCACAACGATCTGGATGGTGCATTACAACTAGATGTAGAAAAGCTGCGGGGAGAGTATCCGCGGACACTCGACCTCTATAGAGAGGTGTGCGTCGTCATGTTTTTCCGGTATGGCCTCACGCCGACCGCAAACAAGCTGTATCAGTTAGTCCGGAAGGGCAGCATGTCGGCCCCGACCGAGGCGTTGCGCGCTTTCTGGGCCGACCTACGCCGCTCCGGCAAGGTGGAGCTCGGCCAGCCCGGCCTGCCTGACGATCTGGCACAGGCGGCCGGCGATCTCGTATCAAAGCTCTGGAACTCGGCTCAGGCCGCGGCGAACAGGTCTCTCGAAGAGTTTCGGCTAATTGCAGGGCAAGAACGTGATTCGGCCCTCCAGGAAAAACGAACGGTTCAGGATCTGCTCGAGAATGCGAATCGCGATCTCCAAGTACTAGCCGATAAGCTAGAGGCTACCTCTCGCGAAAACGCGACTTTGCGTGAACAGGCGGCTGTTAGCGCAGCGACAGCTGCCGAGATGAACGCCAAGCTTACTGATGCTCGCCAAGCCGCCTCGGAGGCGGACCGGCGGCTCGAGGTCATCCGAACCGAACATGCCGCCGAGATCGAGAGAGTCACGGCACGCATTACCCAGGCCGAGGAGCGCTACAGGGCATCAGAACAACGTGCCCTGGTCGAAATCGATCGGGAACGTACGGCCGTGTCCAAACTAGAGAAGGCTCTCGAGTCAGAGCGGACCTTATCCGCAGCATCGCTGCAAAAACTCCAGTCGGAGTTGACGCATATGCGGATCGAGGCGGCGAAGCAGGCAAAAGACTTTGCTGCCCTTGGAGAAGACTTGAAAAAGGCTATCGAAGAGAGAGACGTCTCCCGAGACAAGGCAGCGCAGTTGCAAGCCATGACGTCAGAGTTAACAGGCCAGATCGCAGCCGAGCGGGCCCGCGCGGAGGTGCTTCGAGAACAGCTCAACCGTCGCACGCCCATACAGACGCGCTCGGCGAAACAAGGTCAACGAGGGAACACTCTCGCCGCACGCCGCTCTAAAACAAAGGCAGCTGAGTGACTACGGGGGCGACAGCAGGCATAGAACTGCAAGCCCCGTTGTTCGCCTGCTTTTCAGGAGGCAAGGCCTGCGGCGGTCTAAAAATCGACGCGCTTTGCATAACAAAACCGACCATTCAGCCCTGAGTCAGCGTTATTATATGGTTATGCTCGAGCAGGACAGGAATCCGCTTTACTCAATCTCTGAGAGGGAAGGCTATGACTATTTCGAAGGGCAACAACGGCTACGGCGCCGCTAACCCGGATTCGTCAGAACTTGGAGCGGGCGCGACAATCCGTCCAGTCGGTTTCGATAACCATCCTGTCTTTCTTCGCACTTACAACTGTGCAACGATACAGTTGGAGCAATTAGCGAGCCGTGTCGCCTCGTGGATAAACGCAGGCGTACAACAAGCGGTCATATTCGCACCAGCAGGCACTGGCAAGACCCAGGGCATCCGGTACCTGAACAGACATCTCTCAATGCAATTCCCAGAAGTCGGATTTGTTGAAATGTCCGCTGGCTCTGTCCTAGGCGGACATGGACGAGACCGCTCCTTCCTTGAAAAACACGTCATGGAGCTTGTGCTGAGGACGGGGCAGCGCTCTGTGGTCCTCTGGATAGATGACTCACAGTTGCTGAATCCGCCAGCGGAAAACACTTTGCGCCGGCTTCAAGACCAGCTCCGGGAATTAGAGATTCGGCTACTCACCGTACTGCTTGGTCACCCGCGGGTACGAATCATGAACCAAGAACCGGTTTCATACGCCGGCGACTTCCCCACGTTCGTTCCAAGCGTGCCAACGGAAGAGTTCGAGCTAAACGGCATACAGTCGGCAACGGAAATCGAACATTGCCTCAAGACTTTCGATAACGACTGCTTTCCGAGTGATAGCGGCTGGTCTTATACCCGTTTTTTCCAACCCAGAGCTTATCTGAACGGCTTGCGCCTGGCGGCGCACGCAGATGACCTCTGGCAGGTGTTCGTCGACGCGGACCGCGCGACTGGTATGGACACGAGGACAGAGGTGCCAATGTTGTATTTTGCCCGGACAATCGAACATGCCCTCATAGAGGGCTCTACTCGGGATTGCGGAAACATGTCCATGGATCGGGAATTTTGGGAAAGAGCTGTGCTGCAATCAGGTTGGGTTGAAGGACAGGGACCACGAAATTTGACACGCGCATCCTATCGGGCAGAGGCACTTTGCTAGAGGCGGTAATTTTTAGGTCGGGGGCCCAAAAATCGACATCATGCGAACTCGACATTAGGTTTTATATTGTCGAGTTCGGCATTCGCCAAACTTTATTCGCCATCGGAGCAGTAGCCCCTGCTGGGTAACGATATTTTGGCCACTTGAGTGCTTTTGGATTCACTCGTACACCGGGCAGGCGATCAGAATCACTCGCAAAACATTGCGCATTGCGTATAGCGCTCGACCTGGCCGTACGACCGATAGCGTCGCAGCGGACCCAATCACACTCCTTTTGTCCGGAGGAAATTATGCTAGAGAGACCGTTAGCTGTGCCCGCTGAGTCAAATTCGGAGCGTGAACTCGTCGTCGAGCAAACGATAGTTCGAGGCAATACTGCGAAAGGCCAGCGACCTTACGTATGCATCGATCGGGTTAAATATACTAATGAGTCGCTCGCGAGCATGCCGGAAGCGATCGGTCATAAACTGATTGTCCAGATCGACGCGCGCGACATGCGAACGGTGCGCGGACACCTCGAATCTGGCGAAGATGTTGGAATCCTTACAGCGAGCAAGGCGTGGTGGGGTCATGGCCACTCCCGGATCGTACGAAGGGCAATCAATTCGATACTTGCCCGTCGAGCACTGGAAATCCCGAAGTCGGATGATCCAATCGAGGTATTCGGTCTGCACAAGCGAGAGCAGCTGGCCAAGTGATCGTTGCGTTATCACGGGCGGAAGGCCCGCCGCGCCGCCGCGATTTTGCGAAGAACTGCCGCCCAGTTCACCGCCGACTAATGGCCGCAGCTTAGAAAACGCAGGTCAGCGTATCCCGAGCGTCCCTCACAAGAGTGCAGGACGGCCTGAACTGTCCTGAACGCTCACGACTCACTGTTGCACCATGTCCGCAGCTGGCACCGCTTACACGCGATGTCAGCTTCGCTCGTCCTGGTATCCACATTGCCGGCGCTGCCAGGCCGAAACTTTGACGCTTGAGCATCCCATGCTCGAGCGACAATACGCTGAGCCGAACGATCCGTACTTCTTTGAGCGCCAACTACTGACATTGCAGCTTCCGAGCCCAATGTCGCTTGCGGAGCGCCGTCAGCCTCGCTCGTCCTAGTGTCCACATTGCCAGGGCTACCTGGCTGATACCTTCACGCGCTTCCAGCCATGCTCAAGCCACGAGTGCGCGTGACGCCGGCGACTGGCCGCCACGTTCTAGTGTATCGTTTCGAACCTGAAGATTTAACACTGGGTTTTGCACCATTTTTCGGGACCCCCATGGCGTTTCTCATAGGGAGAATCGGACCCGGTGTCTCAAATTTACTGTCTCTCATTCGGCGAGTTTCAAATTTACTTCGCTTAAGTGACCACTTTTACTTCGCCGAACGCCGAACGAGGGAGGTGATTCGTGTGCTTCGATACTGCTTCTCAGATATCGAATTTAACATAATATAGATTATGCGCACTTAAGGCGAACACGAGCTTGCTGATACTCGCTTGGCCGTCCTCTGCATTTTCTTGAAAAGACTTAGACAAGAATTTGCTTG
>Ga0308160_10005338_pt1 | contig 13455 bp, 9 predicted proteins | sample PhyFR1_FD_201036 | JGI IMG/M metagenome (GOLD analysis project Ga0308160, IMG submission 201036) | Phyllosphere microbial communities from UC Gill Tract Community Farm, Albany, California, United States - DLSLF.R1 | ecosystem: Host-associated > Plants > Phyllosphere > Unclassified | place: USA... | reverse complement strand
CTTGGGCAGGAAGTCGACGACGTACTCGGCGCCACGGTACAGCTCGGTGTGGCCTTTCTGGCGACCGAAACCCTTCACTTCGGTCACCGTCATGCCTTGCACGTTGATTTCCGACAGCGCTTCACGCACCTCGTCGAGCTTGAAGGGCTTGATGATGGCGGTAATCATTTTCATGGTATTGCCTCTTTTGCTATCAAAAAGTTTTTGACACGGACAGCACGGCGGCTGACTTGCCCAGGTTCTTGCCTTCCGGGCTCAGGTAGGCGTCAGTGTTCGCCTTGTGCCACGCCAGGGCCACGGTGGCGACCCCGAAGTCTTTCGTCACGCCGACCTTGTAGTCGGTGTACGACAGCGGGCTGTTGTTCTTCACGCGCTGGCGCCCGACGTGCAGGTTCAGCAGGAAGCCGTTGCCCACGTCGATGTCGGCGCCCACATCCAGGTAGCCGCTGCGCTTGCTGTCGGTGGTGCCGAACAGATTGGTCGTCGCGTGCGAGTACTTGATGTAGGCCGGACCGAAGCCGAGCTTGCCGTACAGCTCGAAAGTGTTCGCATTCGGGTCCAGGCTGTTATCCGGATAGTAGTAATACAGTCCGCCGACGTCGTAGCTGACCGTCTCGGTCAGCTGCCCACGCTTGCCGGCATAGACATCCCATTCGATATTGCCGTCGCCACCCAGATCCTTGGTCCACTTGATGGTGGAGAGCCAGGTGCCCACGTAGAAGCCGGTCGGGCCATGTACGTAGTCGACGCCGCCTTGCACGGCAGGGTCGGAATCGGTTTGCGACAGACCGCGGTAACGGTAGTCGCTGGTGAGGCTTGCGTTGTAGCTCACCTGGTGTTCGGCGGGTTGATCCTGTGCGAGTACCGGGATGCTGGTGAACGCCAGAATCGCCAGACCGATTGCCTTGCTTTTTGCATTGCACTTCATGACAAACCCCCTTGATGAACAGTTACTGCGTTTGAAATCCTTATATCGTCCGTGGTCTACCCTATGTTTAGCAGGATGCGTGCCAGCTCATAAAGCCTAAAAAATGGCCTTGTTTTTTTGGTAAACACGCCCCACATCCGTTTTGCTCCATTACAACCGTCCGCTCACGGCGCTTACACGCATTGCGACGCACCAAAACAGGCCGATTTCGCACCGCCATGGTGCAATCGACCACGGCAGAAAGGGATCAGGATATGAACAACAGCAACTTCTTCAGTGACTTGCAGGGCAAGATCAACCAGGCGCTCGAAAGCGGCCCGGCCAAGGACATCGAACGCAACGTCAAGGCGGCGATGACCTCGGGCTTTGCCAAGCTCGACCTGGTGACGCGCGAGGAATTCGATATCCAGGCCCAGGTGCTGGCCAAGACCCGCGCCAAGCTCGAGGCGCTCGAACTACGCGTCGCCGAACTGGAAGCGCGCGCGGCTGGCGGTGCCAGCGGCGCCACTGGCGCTACGGGCGCCGCCGCAGCGTCGACCTCGGCCAAACCGGCGCCTGGTGCGGCGCCATCGGCTACTGCCCCCTTCCCGGTCCAGCCCGAGGATCCGACCATCGTGCTGCCGCCGCACCTGGACAAATCGGGCGACACGCCGATCGACAAACCGTAGCCGGGAGCGCATTCATGGACAGGGCAACCGACATGAATGCACCAGCAACGCCGCCAGCGGGGCTGCCGGCGCAGCAAGTGTCGCTCGACGTCCTGCGCGAGAAGTACGCCAAGGGCGACGAGCGCACGATCGACGACGTCCAGCGGCGCATCGCGCGCGCACTGGCCGCGCTCGAGCCGGCGCCACAGCGCGCCGACCTCGAGCGCCGCTTCGTATGGGCCCAGCAACAAGGCTTCATCCCGGCCGGACGCATCGCCTCCGCCGCCGGCCTGGGCCTGGCCGCCACCCTCATCAACTGTTTCGTGCAGCCGGTCGGCGATTCGATCTCCGGCGATAGCGACGGTCTTCCAGGCATCTATACGGCGCTGTCAGAAGCGGCCGAGACCATGCGCCGCGGCGGCGGGGTCGGCTACGATTTTTCCGCCATCCGTCCATTGAACAGCAAGGTCGCCGGCACCGCTTCGCGGGCGTCGGGCCCGGTGTCGTACATGGAAGTGTTCGACGCCTCCTGCCGCACGGTGGAGTCGGCCGGCGCGCGGCGCGGCGCCCAGATGGGGGTGCTGCGGGTCGACCATCCCGACATCGAGCGCTTCATCGCCGCCAAGGATGGCGGCCGCCTCAGCAACTTCAATCTATCGGTCGGCGTGCCTGACTCCTTCATGCGCGCGGTCGACGCCGATGCGCCGTTCGCGCTGGTGCACGCGGCCGAGCCGGGCGACGAGATGCTTGCCGCCGGCGGATTTCGGCGCGAGGACGGCCTGTGGGTCTACCGCACCATCCGCGCGCGCGCGCTGTGGGAGCGCATCATGCTCTCGACCTACGATCACGCCGAGCCGGGCGTGCTGTTCGTCGACCGCATGAATGCCGAGAACAATCTCTGGTATGCCGAGGAGCTGCGCGCCACCAATCCCTGCGGCGAGCAGCCGCTGCCGCCCTACGGCTGCTGCGACCTGGGCTCGCTCAACCTCACCGCCTTCGTCGAACAGCCGTTCACGCCCCAGGCGCGGATCGACTTCGAGCGCATGGCAAACGTCGCCACGACCGCGGTGCGCATGCTCGACCTGGTGCTCGACGCCACCCAATGGCCGCTGCCACAGCAGGCGCTCGAAGCGCGTGCCAAGCGCCGCATCGGCCTGGGCTTCCTGGGACTGGGCAGCGCGCTGGCGATGCTCGGCCTGCGCTACGACGCCGACGAGGGCCGCGCCATGGCGGCGCGCATCGCTGGCGTGCTGCGCGACGCCGCGTATGCCTCCTCGATCGCGCTGGCGCGCGAGAAGGGTGCGTTTCCGCTGTTCGACGCCGACAAGTACCTGGCCGGCCAGTTCACGCGCCGGCTGCCCGAGGCACTGCGCGACGACATCCGGCGCCACGGCATCCGCAATTCGCACCTGCTGTCGATCGCGCCGACCGGCACCATCTCGCTGGCGTTCGCCGACAATGCCTCGAACGGCATCGAACCGCCCTATTCCTGGACCTACCAGCGCAAGAAGCGCACGACCGACGGCGGCGTGCGCAGCTACGAGGTCGCCGACCATGCCTGGCGCAGCTACCGCCACTTGCACGGCGATCGAGACCTGCCGCCGGCCTTTGTCACCGCGCTCGAGATGCGCGCGCTCGACCACCTGCGCATGCTCGAAGCGGTGCAGCCCTTCGTCGATACCGCGATCTCGAAGACCGTCAACGTGCCAGAGGATTATCCGTACGAGGACTTTCGCGACCTGTACCTCGAAGCCTGGCGCGCCGGCCTGAAAGGGCTCGCCACCTACCGGCCGAACGCGGTGCTGGGCAGCGTGCTGTCGACCGCGCCGCCCGCAGCGCCGGCGCCGGGGCCGGCGTCCCCGGCGCCAGTCGACAACGATCCGCTGCGCAAGCGCTTCGAACGACGGCCGCTGGGCGAGCTGGAATCGGTCACGTCCAAGATCGAGTATGCGACCCAGGAGGGCCGCAAGAGCGCCTACCTGACGGTCAGCTTCCTGCGCACCGAAGGCGTGGTGGACGGGCGCAGCGTGACGATCGAGCGGCCGGTCGAATTCTTCATGCCGGCCAACCAGCGCACCGGCGGCCACCAGTGGATCACGGCCTCGATGCGCTTGCTGTCGATGGTGGCGCGCGCCGGCGGCCCGCTCGCCCGCGCGCTGGCCGACATGCGCGACGTGGTGTGGGAAAAAGGCCCGGTGCGCTGCGGCCACCTGGTCCGCGACGATGGCGTGCAGGTGCCGGTCTACCACGACTCGGAAGTCGCCGCGATCGCCTTCATGCTGCAGCGGATCCTGGCCCGGCGCGGCTTCCTCGACGCGCAGGGCAACCAGGTGGCGGTCGGCGAACTGGCGCGCACTTTCGCGCAGCGCCTGGATGCGGCGCCGCCGGCGCCCGCACCCGAACCCGAACCTGCACCGCAGCGCGACGCGCCGCTGCCAGTCTTGAACGGCGCCAAGTGTCCCGAATGCGGTGCGCTGGCGCTGCGCAAGGTCGATGGCTGCAGCCGCTGCGAAGCCTGCCACTACATCGGCGAATGCGGCTGACAGTACGCCAGGCAGATTGCGGTGATGGTGAGCGGAAATCGGCTCACCGCGGTCCAGGCGACTATCCCAGCCCTTGCCTCAGGGCCGCCGCAACTGCGTCAGCTGCATCGCCACCTGCTCGTGCTCGCGCCGCGCCAGTGGCGGCATGCCCGCCAGCGCCGTCTGGTAGGCGGCGATGGCGCGCGGCCGGTCCTGGCGCGCCTCGTAGATTTCGCCGAGCGTCTTGTAGATATAGGGATGCGGCGCGATCATGGCCGCCTTCTCGAGCTGGAACGCGGCATCGGCCAGCCGGCCCTCGGCGCGCGCCACCAGCGCCAGGCCATAGGGGCCACGCTCGCTGCGGGGCGCGCGGCGCGCCAGTTCATCGAATAGCCGGCGGCTGCGCGCCAGGCGTCCCGCATCCAGGTGGCCGGACGCCAGCTTGAGCAGCAGATCGTGCTGGCTGTCGTGCACCAGTTCGTACTCCGCCAGGTCGGCCGCCAGGATCTGCTGTTCGGCGTCATCCGGCTTGCCATCGTCGAGCGCGCACATGGCGCGCATCAGGCGGGTCAGCTCGGGATCGGTGCGCCGCGCCTCGCTGGCCAGTTCGCGCGCACGGGTCTCGCTGCCGCCCAGGAAGAACGGCATGGCCAGGTAATGCTGCATGAGCGTCACGCGGGCAAGGTAGTTTGTCGGGTCGAGCCGGAGCGCCCGCTCGAGCGCATCGCGGATGGCGTACGCCGTGCTCAGCGTGGCCAGTATACCGCCGGCGCGCGCCTGGGCCTGGAGCGCATTGGCCTGCGCTTCGGCGCAGCGGCTATGATCCGGATTGGCGTTCACGCAGCGCTCGGCCACGAGCTGCGCCTGCGCCAGGTCGTCCCCTTCGGCGCGCGCCAGGCGCAAGTTCACGATGGCCGCCAGCGCGACAGGATCGCCGGCGTTGCGCGCCAGCCTGGCGTCGATCGCCTGGCCGGCTTCCGCGTAGCGCTGCTGGTGCACCAGCTGGACGATGGGGTCGAGCTGGACGGCAAACACCTGGCTGCAGGCGCACCACAGCAATAACGCCGGCGCCGCCCATGCCTTTTTGTTCGCCAGCATTGCATTCCCCTCTCGTCACGGCGCTCGACCTACGTCGTGGTGGCAGGTTCCCTCTGATGCGGTCGGAGTTTCTTGTTGTTATTTGATCTAACTCAATCGTCACATGGATGATGTGGGCAAGTCAATGCGGAGGAAATATTCGTTTCCATTCAACTAATCCAAATGAAAAAAAATGTATTGATGAGATGAGACCCCGTCAAGGCGCGGGATGCGCAGCGCGGTACCTGGCCAGTTCGGCCTTGAGCCAGGCGGCGCTGGCCGCCGGCGCGGCGACGCCGCAGCGGACCTGATAGGGCTTTCCGGTGAGGCTGCTCTGGCTGGCGGCGCGGGCGATGAAGTCCTCGCTCGTGGCGACCAGGTCGCGCTTGAGCAGGTAATCGTATTTGCGCTGCAGGTGCTTCGATGCATCGCCGGCGTCGTGCCAGCTGCCGTTGCGGTTGAACTGGCAACCCGACCCCTTCAAATAGCTGACGAGATGGGCGATTTCGTGGCGCGCGGCGGGCGCCGGCTCGGCGCGGGCGAGCAGCGGGAGCGTGAGCAAGGCAACGGCAAACAGTTTCATGATGGACGGCGAAGTGACGCGAATGGCCAGTATGCAGGATTTCACTGTCCGCTGCGGAAACACGACGATACTGGGCGAGCCGTCATTACGTGCCGGCCCATTACGAGGCGGCAGTCTTCATCGGCTACGACGCCGCCGGCAAGAGCGCGGTGGCGCACTGGATGGACAGCTTCGGCGCCAGGTAGTCGATCCCGCACGGCAGTGGCCAGATCGCCGGCGACGTCTTCCGGTTCACCATCCCGTATGCGTCGGGGCAGTTCAGGAATACCTGGCGCTACGATGCCGCCACGTCGACCTGGCAGTTCGCGCTGGAAGCGGCGCAGCCGGACGGATCGTGGAAGCATTTCGCACACGCTACGCGCTCAAGCGCAGCCTGCCCTGACGCGCCTCACTCGACGCTCACCTCCTTGCGGTTGTCGCGCGAGACGCGGTCGATCATCTTGTTGTACGGGTCGACGCCCACCTCGAACGGCTGCTCCTTGACGGTCACCGTCACCACCGGGTTGTCGCCCGAGAGTACGCGCTTGTCGAGCAACAGCACGCGCTCGTCGGCTTCACTGGCGCCCTTGGCGCGCGCGAACACCCCGATCTCGACCGGCTCGTCGTAGGCGCGCGCGGTTTCCTTGCCCCTGCCATCCGCTTCCATCTTGGCCAGGTGCAGCTTCATCGTCACGTCCCACTGGCCATCCGCGCGCTTGCTGGCGCTGGCCTCGAGCACGCGGTTATCGTAGAACACGATTTTCTCGAACATGTCGGTGATCAGCGCGTGCTTGTCGGCCGGCGCCTCGGCGCGGATATAGTCGAGCAGCTCGCGCGAAGTCGTGAACGGCGACTCCTGGTAGCCCTTGTCCTCGAGGAAGTGCTTGAGCGCGCGGTTCAGCGCCTGCTCGCCGATCTCGTCGCGCAGGCGGTAGAAGACCAGGCTGCCCTTGCGGTAGTGGATATAGTCCTGGTTCTCCACGCGCATCAACGGCAGTTCCTCGATCTTCTCGGCGCCGCGCGAACGCAGGTAGCGGTCCAGCTCATAGCGCAGGAAGCGGCGCATCTGGTGGCGGCCGTATTCCTTCTCCATCACCATCAGCGCCGAATACTGTGACAGCGACTCGATCAGCATGGTCGCGCCCTGCACATCGGCGGCGGCAACTTGGTGGCCCCACCACTGGTGCGCCATCTCGTGAGCCGTGACATAGAAGACGTAGTCGATGTCTTCCTTGTCGCGCAGGTCGGCGATGAAGCCGATCGATTCCGAGAACGGGATCGTGTTGGCGAACGACTGCGCGAAGCGCTGGTAGTTCGGGAACTCCAGGATGCGCACCTGCTTGTGCTGGTAGGGGGTGAACTCGCTGGTGAAGTAGTCGAGCGACTTGCGCGTCGCCTCGATCATGCGCTCCACGTTGTACGCATGCTTGCGGTCATGGTAGACCTCGATCGGGATGCCCTTCCACTCGCCCTTCTTCACTTCCCAGCTGGCCGACAGGTAGGCGAAGAACGGCATCATCTTCCGGTCCATCCTGTAATGGTAGAAGTTGCGGCCATTCTCACGCCACGATTTCTGCAGATAGCCTGGCGCCAGCGCGATCTGGTCGCCGCTAGTCGAGACGGTTGTCTCGAAGTCGATCCAGTCGGCGTCAGCGCCGAACATCGAGTTGGCGCGCGCCGCTTCGTCTTCCAGCTTGGCCATGCGCTGGGGCTCGCCCAGGCCGCGCTTGCGGCGCTCGTTGCGGTCGGTCAGCTCGAAGTCCTGCTGGTAGCCGATCATCGGGAAGAACTCGCGGTTGTTGAAGAAGGTGCCGTTCAGGTTGAAGGTATCGGCCTCGCCCGAATTCGAAAAGCCCGGGCGCCGCGCATCGAGCGTGAACGCCAGCGGCAGGCGCGCGCCCGGCGCCATCGGCTGCGCCAGTTTCAGGATCATGAAGCCGGCATCCTTGTCGTCCAGGACCACCTGGTGCGCCGGCAGATTGGTGAAGCTGGTGACCACGTCCGGATTACGCTGCAGGCGCAGGGTGTCGAGCGGCGCGTCGGTCTTGTTTTCCAGCACATAGCTACCCTTGGCCATCACCCGGCGTTCGCTGGGGTAGATATCGACCGCGGCGCGCACCTGGATGACCTTCGCATGCGGCAGGTCCTTGTACTGGCGGTAGGTCTTCTCGTAGGCAGCCTGCCTGTCCATCGACACGTTCTTGGCTTCGTAGCGGCCGAGGGTCACGGTGTTGTAAAAGATCCAGCCGCCGACCAGTGCGAAGGCGATGGTGCATAGCGCCAGCGCCACGCCCGAACCGCTCGCCAAACGGCGGCGCGCTTCGCGCAGGCGCGCGCGCCACTCCACTGACAAGCCGCGCACCCAGAAGGCCTGCGCCACGATCAGGGCCGCCACGCAGAACAACGACCAGTACAGGGCGAACCAGCTCCAGCCAGTGACGAAGTGGCCGAAGCCGTTCATGTCCGAGTACGGGGTACGCGGCAGCAGGCCGATGTTGTACAGGTTGTGATCGAAGTGCATCACGGACAGGACGATCTGCGCGATCATCAGCACGATCATGAGCAGGTAGCCGATGAACTTGTTGTTCGTGACGACCTGCAGCGCAACCGCGATCAGCGCCATCAGCACGTAGGGCATGCCGGCCATGAACACGCCCTGCAGATACACCCCGAACTCGACCGGCGCGCCGCCGCGGTACAGCTGGATGGCGATCGCCGTCAGGATGCCGGCGAACAGGAAGGCCAGCACCACGCCCACCAGCGCCAGGCATTTCGCCACCAGCGGCGCCCAGTTCGGCATCGGCATGGCGTCGCTGACGTCGGCGATCTTCACCTGGCGTTCCCTGAAGATCAGTTCACCCGCGTAGAAGGTCACGATGATGATCAGGAAGAAGCTGAAGCTGCCGCCCAGCAGCTCGATCATCAGGTGGGTGCGCGGATACACGTTGGTGCCGAACATCTCGTTGAGCTGACCCGAGCTGCCCACCATATTGAGCATGCCGAACAACAGCATGACCAGGAATGGCACGCTCCTGAACACCGAGACCGCGTCGAACGCCAGGATGTGCCAGCACTGGGTCCAGCGCGTCGCTGCGGTAAAGCGCGGTTCGATGCGCGGCAGGGCCACGTGGCCGGGCTGACTGGCGACCGGCGCCGCAATCCGGGCCTTGCCGAACAGGCGCTTGCCGGTGCCTGCGCGCTGCGGCTTGAACAGCGCCAGCGTGAGGCCCAGCAGCGCCAGCGCGACCGCGCTCCACAGCAGGCGGTTGGCCAGCATGTAGCCGGCGATGTCGGGCAGGCCGGCATTCGATTCGGCGGTCGAGAAGTAGCGCGTGGCGCGGCCCAGGGCGCGGATGGCGAAGGGATCGACCAGCACCGCGACCCACTCGTTATCGATGTTCGATGTAAAGCTGCCGGCCACGATCCACAGCACGAAGAAGCCCATCACCCCCACGTACACCATCATCATCGAGCGGGTGGTGGCCGCCAGCAGCATCAAGAGGGCGCCGATGAAGAGCAGGTTGGGCACCACGATCACGCCCAGCGCCCACAGGTAGGCCCCGCCCGCGAACGGCCCAACGCGCTGGGCGTCGACCCACGGCATCAGGGGGCCGAGCATCATGCCCAGCACGATCGGGACGAAGATGAACAGGCAGGCCACCAGGCCGGCCAGGAAGCGCCCGGCCAGGTAGTCGTGCTTCTTCATCGGCGTGGCGAACAGCATGTCGGAGATGCCGACCTCGCCGTCGCGCAGCACGCTGCCGGCGATGAAGATGGTGACGACGAACATCGAGAACAGGCTGAAGACGCCGAGCAGCTGGGCGACCACCACCGGCGCATTGCGGTTGACGTTGCCGATGCTGCCGCCGACCTGGATGGCGTCGCTGGTGGTGGCTCCGAAAGCGAGCGCGCCGAAAATCAGCGCGCACACCCACAGCAAGGGCTGGCGTAGCTGGATGCCCAGCTCGAACCTGAAGAATTCGCGTAGCATGCCGCCTCCTTACGCCACGACCGGCGTCGCGGCCGCGGGCACGGCGGCGCCGGCGCGGCTGGCGTTGCGGATCTGCAGGAAATACACGTCTTCCAGGTCCGGCTCGACGCTGGTAAATCCGTCGTCCGGCTGCGACTCGGCGTACACATTGATCTGCGGGCGGCCGGCCACCAGGCGGGTCGACAGCACATTGAAGCGCTCCTGGTAGCCGGACAGCGCTTCCTGGCTCACGGTGCGCCGCCAGACGCGGCTTTTCAGGGTGTCGATCGCGGCCTGCGGTTCGCCCTGCAGCAGCACGGTGCCCTTGGCGATCATCGCCATGCGCGGGCACAGGTCGGTCACGTCCTCGACGATGTGGGTCGACAGGATCACCACCACCTGCTCGCCGATCTTGGCCAGCAGGTTCAGGAAGCGGTTGCGCTCATCGGGATCCAGGCCCGCGGTCGGCTCGTCGACGATCACCAGGCGCGGCGCGCCAAGGAGCGCCTGGGCGATGCCGAAGCGCTGGCGCATGCCGCCCGAAAACGTGCCCAGGCCGCGCTTGCGCGCTTCCCACAGATTGGTCTGGTTCAGCAGGGCTTCGACGACTTCCTTGCGCTGGCCCTTGTCGGTCAGGCCCTTGAGTACGGCGAAATGGTTCAGCAGCTTTTCGGCGCTCACCTTCGGATAGACGCCGAAGTCCTGCGGCAGGTAGCCGAGCTGGCGGCGCAAACCTTCCTTGTCCTGCAGGACGTCGAGGCCATTGAAATGGATGCTGCCGCTGTCGGGGTCCTGCAGGGTGGCGATGGTGCGCATCAGCGAGGACTTGCCGGCGCCATTCGGGCCGAGCAGGCCGAACATGCCATTCGGGATCTCGAGACTGACGTTGTTGATGGCCTTGACGCCGTTGGCATAGGTCTTGTTGAGCTGCTGGATCGATAACATCGGCTGGACTCCCTGGGTCTGTGAACGGTTCGCGGCGCTGCGCCTGACGCGTGCGCGCGCGGTCAACTATTTCCTATCAGACAATGTAACGATAATAGAAAGCAATGTCAGCTTTTTGTGACAGGCGGGGCATTTCCGGGGATGGACGACGAATTCGCGGGCATATGCGATTGGCATGCAGAGCGCATGCGCGCGCCTGTCCGCTCTCAACAGGCCCTGGCGCACGCACCTTACGATAGGCGGCCCTGGTATGCGAAAGAATGCGATGAGCCTTGCCGTCCTGAGAAGCCGCGCCCTGGCTGGCATGGAAGCGCCCGCGGTGAACGTCGAAGTCCATCTCGCCAACGGCCTGCCCAGCCTGACGATCGTGGGCCTTCCCGACACCGAGGTGCGCGAATCGAAGGACCGCGTGCGCGCGGCATTGCAGAATTCCGGCTTCGATATTCCCGCGCGCCGCATCACCATCAACCTTGCGCCGGCCGACCTGCCCAAGGAATCGGGCCGCTTCGACTTGCCGATCGCGCTCGGCATCCTGGCGGCGTCGCGCCAGATCCGCGGCGACGACCTGCAGCGCTACGAGTTTGCCGGTGAGTTGTCGCTGTCGGGCGAACTGCGCCCGATCCGGGGCGCGCTGGCGATGGCGTTTGCCATGGCGCGCCAGGACGCCGGCGATCCGCGCGCGTTCATCCTGCCGCTGGCGAATGCCGACGAAGCCGCGCTGGTGGAGGCGGCCGCCATCTATCCGGCGCGCACGCTGCTCGAGGTGTGCGCGCACTTCGCGAATGCGCCCGATGCGCCGAAGCTGGGGCGCCATCGCGGCCCCGCTGCCGGGCAGGCGCCGCGCTATCCCGACTTCGCCGACGTGAAAGGCCAACAACACGCCAAGCGGGCATTGGAGGTGGCGGCGGCCGGTGCACACTCCACCTTGCTGGTCGGGCCTCCCGGCGCAGGCAAGAGCATGCTGGCGGCGCGCCTGCCCGGCCTGTTGCCGCCGATGAGCGAGGCCGAGGCGCTCGAATCGGCCGCGGTGCAGTCGCTGGCCGGCGGCTTCTCGCCGCAGCGCTGGCGCCAGCGGCCGTTTCGCAGCCCACACCACACCACATCCGGCGTGGCGCTGGTCGGCGGCGGCAACCTGCCGCGTCCCGGCGAAGTGTCGCTGGCCCATCATGGGGTGCTGTTCCTGGACGAACTGCCCGAGTTCAACCGCCGCGTGCTCGAAGTGCTGCGCGAGCCGCTCGAATCGGGCCAGATCACGATCTCGCGCGCCGCGCGCCAGGCCGATTTTCCGGCGCGCTTCCAGCTGATCGCCGCGATGAATCCCTGTCCTTGCGGCTGGCTGGGCCACGCCAGCGGCAAGTGCCGCTGCACGCCGGACGCCGTGCTGCGCTACCAGGGCCGCATCTCGGGGCCGCTGCTCGACCGCATCGACATCCAGCTGCCGCTGGCGGCCCTGCCGCCCGACAGCATGGGGCAGCATGCCGGGGGCGAGCCGAGCGCCGTGATCGCCGCGCGGGTGGCGCCTGCCCACGCGCGCCAGATCGCGCGCCAGGGGCGGTCCAACAGCCAGCTGGAACCGGCCGAGATCGACCTGTACTGCGCGCCCGACGAGGCCGGACGGCGCCTGCTGCACCAGGCCGCCCAGCACCTGCACTGGTCGGCGCGGGCCTATCACCGCGTACTCAAGGTGGCGCGCACGATCGCCGACCTGGAACACATGGACGATGTCGTCTCGAAGCACGTGGCCGAGGCGATCGGCTACCGGCGCGCCCTGCGCGACGACTGATCAGGCGTAGGCCGCCTGCTCGCGCGCCGCGCGCTTGATCGCCTGCGGCGGCTGCCCGAAAGCGCGCAGGAATGCGCGCCGCATGCGCTCGGGGTCGGAGAATCCGGTCTCGCGCGCGACCACGTCGATCGAGTGGTTGCTGCTCTCGATCATGGCGCGCGCCGCCTCGACCCGCAGCACTTCGATCGCGCGCGCCGGCGACTGGCCGGTCTCCAGGCGGAAGGTGCGGCTGAACTGGCGCGTGCTCAGCTTGGCCGCGCCCGCCAGCTCGTCGACCGACAGGGGCCGGCCCAAGTGGCTCTTGGCGTAAGTGAGCGCCTGCTGGATGCGGTCCGATTTCGGCTCGAGCTCCAGCAGCGCAGAGAACTGCGACTGGCCGCCGCTGCGCCGGTGGTAGACCACCATCTGGCGCGCGATGTGTTTCGATGCGTCCTTGCCCAGATCGTTTTCCACCATCGCCAGGCACAGGTCGATGCAGGCGGTCATGCCGGCCGAGGTCCATACCCGGCCGTCGTTGATGTAGATGCGGTCTTCCTCGATCCGCGATTTCGGGTAGGCGCGCTGCAGGTCGCGCGCCAGCGCCCAGTGGGTGGTGGCGCGGCGGCCGTCGAGCAGGCCTGCCTCGGCCAGGATGAAGGCGCCGGTGCAGATGCTGGCGGTGCGGCTTGAGGCGTTGCTGGCCTGGCGCACGAAGTCCAGGAAGCGCGCGCTCGAGCGCACGCCCACCGGCTGCATGACGCCGGTCACGATCAGGGTGTCGTAGTCGTGGCGCTCGAAGGCTTCGGTGAACACCCCGATGCCCGACGAGCTGGCGAGCACCCCGCCCTGCTCCGACAGCATCGCCATGTCGTAGAACGGACCGCCGTCGAGGCCGTTGGCGATCTCGAACACGGTGGTGGCCATCAGGTCGAGCGCCTGGAAGCCGGGCGGGAGCAGGAATCCGATTCTGCGTTTCATGGTGGTCCTCGGTGATGATCGTGTGCAGGCGCTGGCGGTTACCCGGCACGCAATACCGAAAATA
>Ga0308160_10005337_pt1 | contig 13456 bp, 13 predicted proteins | sample PhyFR1_FD_201036 | JGI IMG/M metagenome (GOLD analysis project Ga0308160, IMG submission 201036) | Phyllosphere microbial communities from UC Gill Tract Community Farm, Albany, California, United States - DLSLF.R1 | ecosystem: Host-associated > Plants > Phyllosphere > Unclassified | place: USA... | reverse complement strand
CACAGCTGCCGTTGGTGCGCTTGTCAGCCGCACCTGGCTTGAGTTTGATGATCAACTGAACATTGGGTTCATCGCCTACGGTGCGGGTCAGGGATTGAGCGCCGACACATGACTGCAGGAATAACTTTCCGGAGCAGGTAGGTTGGTCAAATTTGAGGTAGTGTTTCTAACGCACCAGACAAGCCCCAGGCTGGAAAAGCAAAACCCTTGTTCATAGACCGAGTGAGCTTTCATGAATCGCCGCAATTTCATTCTAGGCGCCGGCACGGCAGTGTTGATGTTGAAAGTAGCGGCCATTCAGGCCAAAGATCCAACGGCCAACAGCGAAACAGTCCAGCTGTGGAGCGACGTCCCGCCAGGGGGCGGCGGACCCTCGGGCAACCACCTGCTCACATCCCATGGCTCGCTAAGCAACGTCACCCGTCCATACCTACAGATCTTCAGACCCGTCAAACCCAACGGAAAAGCGGTGATTGTGGCTGCCGGTGGCGGGTACAAACGAATCGAACTGGGAATCGAGGGATGGCCCTTGGCGGATTGGCTCACGGAGCGCGGGTACACCGCGTATGTGCTGGCCTACCGCTTGCCGAGTGAAGGCTGGAACGCCGGCAACATCGTCGCACTGCAAGATGCACAACGCGCGCTGCGCATAGTCCGCAGCCGGGAAAGCCACGTCTCGCTGCTGGGCTTTTCAGCCGGTGGACATCTGATGGGCATGACCGCGACGCTTGGCGATTCTCAGACCTATGCAGCGCAGGACAGCATCGACTCGATATCCGCCGTGGCTCAAGGAGCAGCGTTGATCTATCCACCTATCACGTTGGAGCGGCCTTATACACATACCTCGACCCACAAGGTACTGGTGGGGCCAGACGCGTCGGCGAAAGAAGAGGCTGAGTGGTCTGTGCAGAATCGAGTGACGGGGAGCACACCGCCCGAGTTCTTGGTGCAGGCGGAGGATGACTCGGTGGTGGATCCGCACAATACGCTGATCATGGCTGCGGCGTGTGAGCAGCGTGGGGTGGCTGTGGAGATGCATCGGTATGCGACAGGGGGGCATGGGTTTGGGTTGGGGAGGGGTGATGCGCCGACTAAGGAATGGCCGGTGAGGTATGAGGCGTGGTTGGGGAGGTTGGGGGTGGGGTGACCTACGGTGATCAGGATGTGGCTGTAACTCCGCTTGTGGCCACTCGCTGTTCCAGCAGGTTCCGAGCCCTACAAACGCCAGAGCGGATCCTGCCCCATCGTTGCAGTTGCCCATTCTGCAAACGCACGCACCCGGGCGGACAGGCGCCTTGAATAGGGGTATACCAAACTCATTGGCATGCTTGGCAAGTGCCACTCCGGCAGTAGCTGCACCAGTTTGCCATCTGCCAACAACGCCTGTGCCTCGCACAGCGGCAAGGCCACAAAGCCCAATCCCGCTTGCGCCGCCGCCATGTAGGCACCACCGCTGTTGAATCGCATAGCGGGGGTCTGCTCGATCAGCACGCTTTGACCACTACATTCCAGACGCACCAGGTTCTGCCTCCCGCTGGCGGGAAACACAAAAGCCAGATAGCGCAACTGCATGAGGTCTTGCGGACTGTTTACCGGTGGATGTTCATTCAAATAGCCAGGCGATGCGCACAGTACAAACCGCATCTGCCCGATGGGTCGGCACACTAGGTCCGGATCGGTCACCAGGCCGCCGCGGATAGCGCAGTCGATGCCTTCCTGAACTAAATCAGCCACCCGCTCGCTGCAGCCCAGATCCAATTGGATATCGGGGTAGTCGCTCACAAAGCTCGGCAGCGCGGGGATTAATAAGAAACGGCCTACGGGCGAAGGCATATCTACCTTGACCTTGACCTTGCCGCGCGCGACGAAGCGCGTTTGCAAGACGCTGGCTTCCAACTCGTCAATGTCTTCCAGCACCCTGCGTGCCCGTTCGTAATAGGCAGCACCGTCCGTGGTGGCAGTCACACGACGAGTAGTGCGGTGCAGCAGCTTTAGGCCCAGCTGATTCTCCAAAGCCCGAATCTGGCCTGACAACGTAGTCTTTGCTATGGCGAGCGCCTCTGCGGCGCGGGTAAAGCTGCCCAATTCAACAATGCGGCAAAACGCACGCATCGCCTCCAGTCTGTCAAAAGCCATGATTGTCCGGATAGTCGTCTAATGCTTACGATTTTAGCCGATTTATGAATTAGATCCCGACCAATAAAGTGTGCGTGCTCCCGGTCATTCACCGGGCCACTTTAAAGGACATCACCATGACCGCCCCACGCGTGAATTATGCACACGTTGCCCCACACACCTACAAAGCCCTGCTGGGCTTGGAAAAAGCGATGGGCGAATCGTCTCTTGAAAAGTCGCTGCACGAGCTGATCAAGATACGCGCTTCCCAACTCAACGCATGCGCCTACTGCATCGATAAGCACACCAGTGATGCCATCGCGCTTGGGGAAAGCCACCGGCGTATCTTTGCCCTTTCGGCCTGGTATGAAACTCCATTTTTCACCGATCGTGAACGCGCTGCATTGCTGTGGACCGAGACCCTGACCCTGCTGGCTGACAAGGGCGCTCCCGAAGTTATCTACAGGGTGGTGGCCCAGCAGTTTGACGATCGCGAATTAACCGATCTTACCTTTGCCATCGCTACCATCAATGCTTGGAACCGGTTTGGTGTTGGGTTTGGTATGCAGCCGGCGGAGTGATTGTTTCCGGCTCTAGGCGAGTGATGCCGGCGACAGTGAGGAGGGGACAGGTCTTAGTGAGGTTAGGTTCGGAATGGGACTGCGATGGCCAGAGAGATCAACATTTCTAGATTCAAAATCGAGTGAAGGCAGCTGCGCGATAGGAGCCAAATGGCTGGGCGTCAGCTTGGTGTTGTCGACTACATAATCTACGGCACCATTGTCTATTGCCTTTTGGGTGACTTCGGTGTGTGGTATGCGGGTTTTCGCGGCCACCGGCCGTTCCTACAAGGGGGGGGCGCATGGGGATAGTTGCCGGGCGCCTACAAGAAGCACGAAAAAAACCTATCTTGCGCTGAGCCTCTCTGGTCAAACTGTGGTACCAAGAGTCGAAAAGGTTTTTAACTATCTGATCTATAAATATTTTATTTATATGTGATGAGCCATCTATCTCTAAAACTATCCGAGCACCCGGGCTCGCTAAGCATTGATCGAGAGGGGAAAGCCAGAGTGGGACCGATTGCCATCAGTGCTTGGCTGCCTCTCATGCTTTCCTGAGTTTGGGGGCTCGTTCTCCCACTACGGTAAGCGACAACCAACGACTAAAGGCTACCGTTGCTAGACGGCCGCTATCGGCCAGAAGCGGACTGTTAGCAACAACGGTATTGTGATCAGATCACCGATCTACACCAGTGCGATAAGCACGTGTAGTGGAAGCTCGTTAGCCAGGTGCGATTGCAATCTGGATATCTGCCCCACGTGCACACATGCTCCCAGAGCAGCTTTCGTTCTTAATCCACCTTACAAGCGGAGGCCTGAACCAGCGCCTTGAGCCCCTCTGTACACCGGTTTCTCACCGACTCCCAGCTTCACCCTGACCGACTGCAATGGGCCAAAGCCATCCTTGTGTGCTACCCAAATTGCTTATGCTCGGGTGGTGAGCGTTTCCGGCAAGCCGATCTCCGAAATCTCAAAACCATTTGAGGTGCAACGGTCTACGATCTACCGAGCAATTGGCGACTGGTAGCTGAGAGCTAGCTAGCCGATGGGACCTTCGGCGAAGCCGGTTGGTCGGTGGAAGATGTACAAAGCCGGGTATTGACTGTATATTTATACAGTTCCGAATGATCATCTGTAGTATCTATTAGCCATTAAGGCGCCCAAGGTATATAACGAGGCACCACCACATGGACGTAGCGGTGATCCCTAAGGTATCTCAAGGCCGCGTCCTTACGTGCAATAGCCCCACTACCAACTAGTCGAGGGGCTCCGTTGATAGACCTGAGGGAACTGCACATGAATGACTTATCAGTGATCAATGCGGCAGGCGCTACCGGAGAGCCTGCGGAGGAGCATGAAACGGCTTCCCAAGGCCAGTTTGAGGTTGTGGCTGCGATTACGGCTTCTATGGAACGTGATACCACCGTGGTGGGTAACCCCTTTAAATTTCAGCTTGGAAAGCTTTGGAATCTCACCAGCAAGGCGGCCAATGATTTCATCGAGCAAATTGAGAAGAAATTTCGCCGCAAGAACAAATTCCACAGTTATTTTTCTGGGCTTCCGTCTAATAGCACGCCCATCAATATCCAAAAATATATCGGTAGCAATTTAAGCTTCGAGCAGCTCGCCGAAGCGCAGATGGCCGTTATCATTTATGTCGCCAATGATAACGAGCGTGGCACATTGCAAGGTGGTAATCTTGTATTCGTGCACTACAAGACGCCGGGTGACGCAGATGATGTCGGTCGCCTCATGATAGTTATGGTGGACAAGAAGAGTGCTTTCGAGTTTGACGATACGCTTCAGCCTATTGCGTTACAGCCCATCGACACCGACGCATTACGTCAGGCAGCAATGTTTGACCTGACATTGTTCTCTGTCATCTATCCTGAAAAAGAGGGTTCGACCTATCTCCATTTTATCGAGGGGCGTTCCAAGTCCGATTTTTTCAAAACCGCCTTGGGATGCGACAACACAATTCCTAACAAGGAAAGCGTGTCCAATATTTTTGAAGCCATTAAGAGCTTCTCGTTACACAACAACTTAAAACCCGCCCTGCAAGAAAAGCTTACCCAAGGCGTCTACGACTTCTTGGATCATAACATCGGCAAGCAGGTCTCTCTAGGAGACATCCAGCACATCGTCGACAAACAACTTCCGGACGGTCACGATGCTGTTGGATCGTTTTCGGAATTCGCAAACGATCAAGGGTTTCAGATTAATGATTTTTTTGAAGCAACCCGAGCTAGTCTGAATAATGGGGTATCGATTAAAATCGTTGACTTCGAAAGCAACTACTCCGTATCCGTCAAATCAGGGTCACTTGGTTATGAGGGCTCAGACAAACCAGTATTCGTTGATGAAAATATCACTTATTTAATGATCCCCCTGTCCGCCTCTGATCGCGAAAAGATCCGCGTAATCATCGGTGACAAAGATGACGCCGATGAAAGCCTTAGCTGAGCTGCTGAACAAATCCAGCTGCCAAATTGAAGAAGGTAGCCTAGAGATAGAATCTACTCAGGTAGAGCTATCTGCCATTCATGAACATTTAGTTAGCCTAGGCTACCGGGGGGAATGTTATGTCTCCGGTCACATCTTGAGCATAAGTTTGACGAGCAGCTCTTGGTCAAGCTCTTTCTTTCTAAAATCCGACGCTGAGCTTTGGCAGAGAGTTATTCAGCGAAACGCTTTGCCCGAACGCTTTTATATAATTGAAAACAACACTCACAGCGAAGATCTTAGCGAACGAGCAATATCGCTAATGCAATTCTATATCCAGTGGTCCAACTTACTTTTCAAGATCAAAGATCATGGAGGAAGTGCTCATGATCCGATTTTGACGTTTTACATAAATTCAGACAAGGGTGCTAAAAAGTACGAAATAGACTATAAAAAAATTGAGCTTTCAGATCTGCTGCAACTCGAAATCACACCTGATGCGATCACAGATCTAAAATATTTAACCGATGTCATCACACTAAAGGATGCCCACGAGAAAGAAAGACGTGAGGTACTGCGCTCCTCACTGGCAGAGCTTTTGGACAGCACAGATACTTCGTCAGTTATGGTGTGGATGCTGCAACAGAGCAAGCACCTCAAGAAAAAGTTTGAGGAAAATCATGACGTTTATCTTCATAAATTTTCTGTAAATAAACTACTGTCCGAAATTGAAGAAAAATCAACGGACTACATTTCAAAAATCAATGAATCAATATCCTCAAGTCAGTCCAAAGCATTTGCGATACCTGGGGCGCTGATTGCGATTGCGGCGCTGATAAAGAATGCAGATTTTTTTTCTTTGCTTTTTGTTTGTGCTGGACTACTAAGCGTAACAGTTCTGACATTCGTCGCTAACAAAATTCACTTAGAGGGATATGATGCTCTAAAAGATCAAGTAACGCGATCAATGGCGCGCTACGAGGTCATGAAAGATGAGGACGCAGTTAGGGTGAGCGCTACCGGAGCTAAAGAAAAGCTCCTTATGCTGATTGAAAAATCCAAAAATCGGCTTGCATTCATTAACGCTCTCTCAGTCACAATATTTATCATGGGTGTTTGTTATACGGCCCTCAGCACTTCGCCGCTGAGCCATTTTCTCAAATAGCCTCAAGGGCTTTAATTTCCAAAACTGAGGTGCCACTCGCGCTACCTTTGTTCAACGTCTCGGTGAACAGGCATGAGCGTTATCAGAAATAACCAGCACATGCATGGGTGCGGCAACTAATGAGTCAGGAGTCATGAATGGGACGTGCCAAGGATTACATGATGGAGCTTGAAAATGACCATATGCGCCAATGGATGATGGATACGTATGGGATCGACAAAGATCAACTGGACGAAGATTCGAAGCAGTGGCAAGAACTGGCACAAGAATATCAGGATAAGCTGGATGGCGAGCGAGCTGATGAAGAGGCTGCTGCTGCGGAGGCTTATCATGACTTTCAAGAGTATTTGCGTCAGCACCCTTATGATTTGATGTACCAAGAATATCAGTCCCAACAACTGCTAATTCAAAAAATCGTTAAAGACTATGAGAACTCCTTTGAAGGTCGAACTATACAAAAAATGGCCTTCGTCCACGCGGTGACGCTCATGGAAGCTCTCATTGGCGACATGATTAAAGCGTTATCGATTAAGCACAGCCATATCATGAGAAAGCTCAGCCTTTGTGTTGAAGACTCCAATGCAAAGAAGAAATTCTCTATCCGGGAAATTCTAGAGCATCCAGGCGGCGTTGATGGAATTGTTCTGGATATGCTATCGAAACTGTCATTCCACAATATTGATTCTGTACGAAGGATTCTAGAAGGCGTATTTCCTGGGACCATGGCGGATTTAAACTATAGCGAAATCCGCCCAGTTATTGAGAGACGTCACGATTTTGTGCATAGGAATGGCAAGAATACCAAGGGTGAAGATGTGGTGATGACAAGTGAAATTCTCAGAGAGGATATGAGAATCGTCCATAGTTTCGCCTTTCAGGTCTACGACCGAATTCATGATGCTATGAACCCATCCGTCAGCAAAATAATCAATGATAAGTTTTAGTACAACAAAGAAAGCCCATGAGGCGTTCCTATTCTGTGGGATTTCGCTGTGCCTATCTGAACACTTGCTCAGCAGCCCACTGCCGAGACCCGGCCGATTAGCATCAGAGAATTTTGAAAGGACAGCGAAAAATGCCCCGATCCTGCTCTTGGCTCTGTGCATAGTTACTGTGCTAAACCGCATGGCGGCATCAGCAGATGTCTAACATGGGTCGACACCGCTGACTCCTGACAGACCGTTATCGGCCCGTACCGGTTTTCTTCGAAGGACCGCTATGGGTCGTATTGCTGCCATTCGCGGCTGCTCTCGCCCTCACGCGAGGACCTGCAAGCCAATGGCTAGTCGACAACATCCACATCCCCCTGCTCGAAGGTATGATGAGTCACACGCACGAGATGGGGTACAGGAAAACGTATGAGCTACGACATCATCATCTTAAAGCCGATGGGGCCTGGCACTGATGATTTGGCAAACGTCAATGACGTGCTGGAAATCGGGGATGAAGCATCGGTCCTCAGGTCTCTGGCGCAGGTGTTGCCGGGGTGTGTTCAAGGGGTATTCGCCAAGGATGAGTCGTTCACCGTTGAAGGAAGCCTTTCAGGAAAGCCGGTGACGTCCATCCATTTATCACTCCGGTTCGGAACGTGTTGGTCCGACTCATCCTCCAACGTCTTTCTGGCGCTTCTGTCAGAACTTTGCGACTCCCTTCAGACGCACGCATTTTCGGTATCTGACAACAAACTGATCACTGCGCCAGCGATTAGGCATTGATTCACACGAATGCCCGCTCTGGCTGTTTTCAGCCAGTGGCAGACGCTGTTCTGCTTGTGAAGAATCCGATCCCCGTCTGACCCACCGAGACCTGATATGGCTAGCCGATACATCTTTACCTCTGACAGGGCGATTCAGGATCTTCACACCGCACGGCTACTGGTGGGTAGACGACTTATCGCGCTTACACATGACCAGTACTACTTCAACGAAGAGAAGTGTCTGGGAGATGTAGGCTCCATTGAGTGGCATAGTGACGGCCACCCCACAATTGCCATGTACCTGTTGAGTGACGGTGAATGCGTAGGGGCTGATCTGTTGCCCATAACGACACCACCGCCGCTCGATCTCAAGCCCGACGCGACCTGCTGTTGGAGGAGGGAAAATCTTCTTGCAGCCCTGTCAATATCCCACTTTGAACGCGACACGGTTTGCGAAGTAGAAGGCATTCTGGACTCTTTCTACGATCAGGCTCCTCGGCAGGTCGGGTTTAGAATCACTTTCGAGTCCGGCAATTACCTGGTTTTTCTAAACCAGGGTGACGATGCTGTGATGCTGGTCAACACGCTTCCACCTGCATGTCCTGAAATTGAAACTCGCTTTGTTACCTGCATTGAATGACGGATTTCGGCCAAAAGCAGACGTTCAGTCCAGCGTATCTGACGGCTCATAGCAGGCGCTAGGCCATTATCTGACCGACTGAAGGTTTCCCGTCACAAAAATGCCGCCTTAAGTCCCAATGTGCTGGAACTGAAACAGCGGCTAAGCTAGTGATCACACACCGTTGTCAGATGTGATCACTAGCATGGACCTAATGCGTGTAGACGGCGTAGCGGCACTTTGATAGCGTAAGCAGAGGATGTATTAGATTGGTAGAAAAGGTTGCGCATGTAGCAATGCAACACTTTTACCTTCCGTAACCGATTTACTTGGTCTGACCTAAAGGAATAGAGTTGAAAATACTAAGCTTCCAAGCCACTAACGTGCATGAGTTTTTAAATTTCAATATTGATTTCAATGACAACTTAAACTTTATAGCTGGCCTTAATGGCTCAGGAAAAACGACAGCATTAAACTTAATAAATTTCTTACTTACACCCTCGATTGAAGAGTTGGCAAAGATAAAATTCGAGGCTTTGGTAGTAGTTCTTTTTGACGAAAATATTGAATCCAAGCTCACAATTAAGTGTTTTCAGTCAAACGGGTCAATTCATTTTAATACCTCGGACTCAGAAGAGTGGATGGCGGCTGATATTTCTGAAGTTCTATATTCAGACGACAAAACCGTGACTAACAGGCTTAGATCAAATTCTGTTTTCAAGAGAATAGATGCTCTTACTCCCCCAATGTACCTAAGTTTAGATCGTCGCTTTATTCAAGACGCAAAAACAGAAGAACTTGATTTTCGCTGGATGATGTCCAAGGCTAAAGGCTTTACCAGCGAGCTAGATGGCAGTATGAAGGACGCGCTCGCTATCGTCGCCAAGAAAAGTGCAGAAGCTAAAGAAAAGCAAGCTGCTGCAGACAAGAAACTTAGAAACAAAATAATTCTTGACTCCTTTGCATCTGCAAATGGCATACAAGAGCAGATGCCTTTTCCAGATAAGCGGGTAATTTTAACCCTTAAGACAAAGCAAGCAACAATCAAAAAAACTTTAAAAAACCTGGATTTTGAGACCGAAGAGTTTGAAAGTCTCCTTGATAGTTTTTTTTCCAACTTAACTTCGTTAGCAAAAAGCGCCCTTGCAACATTAAACCACGCTCCAAGCTCTGTTCGCCCTAGCGCAAAAAACAGCGCAACCCAGAAAACAAAAGAGATAGACTCAATTCCTCCTCAAAAGATGGAAAAGAAACTATATAGCGAGGAGAGCTCCCGAGTTTTAGCGAAGTGGTTCGTAAATAGTCACCAACTGGGCAGGATCAATAGACTGGTCAAGTTGATTGATGAGTATGAGAAAAAACAGTTAGAAATCAATTCGGAAATTGAAAAGTTTACCTTGTTGGTCAACTCATTCCTGGAACAAACAAGTAAAAAAATTATTGTAACCAACCGAGGTGAAATAAAAATATTCATCGCGTCGACTGAAAGAACGCTTACGGTGATGTCTTCTGGCGAAAGGCAAATCTTGATTATCTTGGCGCATCTCTGCCTCAATTCAAGCTTGCCAAAAAATGGAATTTTTATTGTAGATGAGCCAGAGCTTTCTTTGCATCTAGCATGGCAGGAAATGTTCGTTGAAGCGGTACAGACAGCGAGTCCAGAGTTGCAGATCATATTAGCCACACACTCTCCAGCGATTATAGGGGGGCGAAATAATTTTTATATACCGCTGTATAAAGGAGCAGAGCAATGATCGGTGGGGTGCCTGTTTGGCCACCTTCCGCATTGGAGAGCGTAGGCCTGCTTTATCGCCCGCTACAGGATCTTGAGGTATATGTTGAAGACAAAGATTCAGAGGTATTCTATCTGGAATTACTTGGTAGATTAATCCCGAGTGGAAAAAAAATAAAAAAAATCATACCTTTGAATGGTCGTGCCAATGTAGTTGATTTATGTAAGCGATATAATGATCCTTCTCCGGCGTTATTCTTAATTGATGGGGATCTAGATCTCACTCTTAAAGTTAGAGAGACTGGCCTGAAAAACTTATTTCAGCTGAGGTCTTACTGTATCGAGAACTATCTATTCTGCCTGGCTGGTTCTAGAGAGATCATAGTCGAGACATCAGGAAAAGTCTTGCCTGAGAAGGCTCTGACTACTGAAGAGTGGGAGTCTTTTTTCAATTATGTGAACGAACCACTTCGAGAGTTATTTATAGTGTTTGCTGCCGCCAGAGTTCTAGCGCCCACGTTAAGAACAGTATCTTTAGGTTATTCTTCTATATCAACTCAAAAAGTTCGAAAAAAAGGCAGAGAACCGGATCTGGCGAAGATCTCCTCTGTTATAGAAACGATAAAAGTACAATCATTACAATTTACAAGTGAAGAAATATGGCTTTCAACGATTCAAGAGATTCGAAAAAATGCTCAGGATATTCAAACCATTGATATGGTTTCAGGTAAGGATTTTCTGCTACCAATGCTTGATATGTTTATTCGCTCCAAAGGAGGGAGTACTGCTTCCACCGAGAGTTTGATGTTTCGATTAGCGAGGCATTGTTCAATCAACAGGCTGGATGAACTAGGGGCAGCTCTTCAATCCGTGCTAGATGGGGATGTGATTTTTTCTAGCTAGAGATTTTAATTCACAGTATGTCATCTGACAGAGCTCAGTTCATAGACATACTTAATTTCTAGCCTTTGTCGGAGTGTGCCGCTCCATTTGCCTGCTACGGCCGGAAGCAGTTAGGAATTGAACGTCTGCTTTCGACCGATTGCAGTCGGTCGTGATTATCGGGATCACATCCCCTTCAGAGCTTGAAAAGCCATGACGTTCCTAGACGTCGAGCTAGCAGTCGGGCCGTCAGCACGTAGTAGTACTGCGTTGCCTGACTGTGTTCGCTCAAGCGATTCTCAAGAAACCACACCACATGCTTCTTTTGCCAAGCCCAAGGGTTTTCCCGCTGCCAGCGCTCTGTGATTGCAGCCTGAATGATTTTTGCCTGGCGCACATGACGTTGTCGCGTTGCTTGCGAACCGATCAGCACACCAGCCAGGAACAGTTCCATATCGAATGACTTGCTCACGTCCGTCCTCCGATGTAAGCAGCGACCACATCGATCCGACCGTGCCCTAGCTCATAGCTGACTTGCTTCCGCGCTTCACGATCGAGGCGCAGATTCAGCTGGTAACATTCACCACCGTTAATAGGGGCGCGATGTTGGGTGATCTGCTCGTAGCGCTCACACGCGTATGCGGCTCGTAGCTCATGGAAGCCTTTGAGGTTGTGTGCATGAATGGTGTCGCGTGCAGGACGGACGATTTCCTGCAGAATGGTCGCGTAGCTTTCGTTCGGAGCAATCAGGTTGCGGCTACCAGCAGGCGACACTAGCCTCGCAAACTCAAGTGCGCCACGAATATGGTCGTCCACCGTTATCCAGCGATGTGCTAATGCACCGGCGCGACCGCCTTTGGTGCCATCCTGAATGTTGATCTTGGCTAAGTTTTCAGCCTCGCGGCTCAACCGTGGCAGGTCAGCCAAGATGGCCTCACGCAAACGCATACCGGTGGCTCGTGCCAGCTGCACCATCGCCGCGGCCCTTAGATGATGACGGCTGCAAAGCGCTTCGACTATTCGCTGTATGTGTTCGCGATCTTGGCCCTGCACTACCGATTGACGAACCCCGGTGCGCTGCATACCCACCGCCTTGCTCGGACTTGGCACTTTCACATACTGATCACCGCGAAGCGCTGCCATTGTCCTATTAACGCTGGATAGCCGGTTTTGCGCGGTGCTGATAGCTAGGTCGCCGTGCTCAACCAGGCCGCGAAGGTATGCGGCATAGTTCGACAACACCTCGCGATTAATCTGCCGCGCATCGTTGACCCTGGGCCCCGCTTCAGACCGGCACCACTTCACAAATGCCCGCCACCGGTCATTGTGTGCCTTGACCGTGCCGTAGTGGCCGCTGCCAAACATGTCTTTGAGCGCATGCGGCCCCGCGTAGCTCAATTGTCTGCCGTAGCCGAAATTACGACCATCGCGTCTACCCAATAATGCCATGTCGCACGCCTCCTACCCGTTTCTCCAGTTTTGCCCCATGTCATCCCGCCAAGAATGCTTAATGTTATTAGGGATTGAGGCCCCTGCGGCCTGTGGGTGTTGTCCACTAACGCGGGACTCGCGGCTCTTTACGTCCAAAGCCTGGGCATCTCATGATCTGGCCTCCTGAGCACCGTTACCGGTGGGCGGGTGGAGGCTGCAATGGCTGACGAAACCATCGCCGCGAGATCCTGAGTCGGGTGAGGGCAGCGATGCGGTGACCGGGGCATCGGTTTGCACGGTTTGGCATCTGCGACAAACACTAGGTCGAATTTGCCGGTTCTCTTGTGGATCTGCTCCAGCAAGGTCACCGCTTGTGGTGATGAGGGTACAAGGTGAATGTCTCCGCCATTTTGTACCGAGTGTGGAAAAGGGTACGGCGTCCAGCGCTGGGCCGGTGTTGGGGATTTCTTAGATGCCGCGCTTGAGGTCGATTTTGTTCCAAGGGGCAAAGCGGCTGGCTAGGGCGCACAAACATGTAAAGCCATAGTGGCCGAAATTCTGCGCGGCGTTTGCGTGCGGAGGGCAGGGGGATATTTTATAGGGGCTTTGGGCAGCGGTGATTGAACCAACGTCTTCGCGGCCACTGGCCGCTCCTACAGGGGTTGTGCGCGGGTCGGACACCCACAAGAACCACAAACAAAAAAGGCCCACCTTGCGGTGAGCCTTTCTCGTCAAACTATGGTGCCGGCACCAGGAATCGAACCCGGGACCTACTGATTACAAGTCAGTTGCTCTACCATCTGAGCTATACCGG
>Ga0308160_10005336_pt1 | contig 13456 bp, 21 predicted proteins | sample PhyFR1_FD_201036 | JGI IMG/M metagenome (GOLD analysis project Ga0308160, IMG submission 201036) | Phyllosphere microbial communities from UC Gill Tract Community Farm, Albany, California, United States - DLSLF.R1 | ecosystem: Host-associated > Plants > Phyllosphere > Unclassified | place: USA... | reverse complement strand
GGGTCGATTGCAGATCTGATATCAGTCTCGACTCTTCCATGTGCATGGGTGGTGTGGAGATGAAGCGGTGGACTTACTTTGCATTCTGAACCGTATTCCTGTTTTGTCTGTTTATTAGCTTTGTCATGGTCCCGTTGGATATTAGATGGAGGACGTACCATTCGGACATAGGGATTTGGTCCTAAGCCTGTCTATTAGCTATATCCTACGTCGGCAGGGACCAACCAGCTTACAAGGCTCGCATCTTCTCATCAGCAACATCAAAACGCGTAAATGAGACACTTACAGAATCGGGAAATCAGATGATTCCACACCGACTTTCTACTCCATCAGCTTGACACCAAGGCTCATCTAGCTGACGTACATTGATATCGTGCTTTGCTGGCATTGTACACGATACTATAAGTATGTATTAGGTTGATAATGCCAAGTTGATAGACGGATTACAAAAGGTAGAGAGGGAGATAGCGGAAGCAAATTTGGGTGGATAGTTCACACTTGCTCAGTCTTATGTTCATAGTCGGTCTTATATACCTTGGTGGGCGAACGCGATCGGTCCAATGCTTGATCTACAGCCTGTACACGCCGCCAGACAATCAATATCTCAGTCTGGGAAAGTTTCGAGGATCAAGCAGGACAGCTGGTTTAGTCTGCGACTATTGTTTTGGGAAAGGCTTCGGTCATGATACCCAAGTGAGCATATTCTGGTCCATATCCCTTTGCTAGACGTACAATGTCAGACTCGCAACGGATGGTATGAGCGGCCTCGATCCGGCTGCATGTCATCGATCATACTGAATTTCTGCATGCTCAGACGCGGTGCAATAGCTGGTGAGTACCTGATGCCCGACCCTTCCCATGGTGACTATAACAATCCTCCCAACTACCGACTCATCTCAAACGCCTTCCTAAGAGATTGCAGCTCGGCCAATATCTCTGCCTGTGCCCCGCGCGCTATCCTCTCATTCCTCTCCCGTTCTAGGAGGACCGTACGTCTCATCGCCTCAAAGTCGTCGTCCAGTTGCTTGTGCCATGGGTAGAGGACGAAGACTTGGAAGCCTAGGGCTGAGGTTGCTATTGCGAAGTTGGTTAGGGAGAATGTCCGCGTTATAAGCATGATCTCAAGGTGTGGGGCGATGAGGTTTAGAATCCGTCAGGTAGTGTTTTCTTTCTGAGGGATGCTGGGCGTTATCAGCAGATATCTACAAGGAGGGACTAAGACTGACCTGATATACGGCGCAGAGGAAGAAAGTATACTACCTGACATTGAGTGGTCATATCACGACAAGATCAATCCCGGGTGATGCCGATCATGGTTATCTGTCATCAGCCGCGGATCATTTGTATTTCGGATTATGATGATTTGTATTTCGGGTTGCAGACATTTGTATTCACCGGAAAGGCTCGGGGTGATTGTCCTCCCGTCGATTGTAGGTTAGCGCACTGGTAGTAGTCACATGGCTGAAAGTGGGTTTGATGCATTGCATCCGCGACGGGAAAGCCTGCCAAACGGGAAAGATAATCTGACTATACGTGGAACACAGGAGCCACATAGTCTGCCACAGTCATCTCCCTTGAGAGAGGATCCTTTGAGCGGAGTAGAGGAGCAATACTAGAGAGGTAACGGGCCAGGATCCAATTGGTGTCTGCTCAGCTACTCTCACTCTACCTACCTAATGGCCGACTATTCGATAAGACCAGAGGTACATCCCGAGGGATCTTTCGATAGTAACTTTCCATGTTGAATTATTTATATGACCTAAAAGCCAGCGTAAGAGACGGCTGGACAGGATCAAATACCACTCCAAGACCTGGAGCTACTCCGTACGAGTCTCGAAGCAGCAAACTCGCCACTACAGGCACTCGCTGCCCTTCTGGTGTCTCAACCCCACGCCAGGTCGACGGCGCAGGGTCGTCGACTGCAACAGGCTCGCTGAGAGACGCTACCCAACTCACACAGTCTTCTGATTCCACGTACCCCGGACCGCTACAGCGACCCTGGACTGGCAGAAAGCCGCCGACCCAATATCATCATACTTCTGGCCAACCTCATCCGCGCGGACAGCCAAGTGGTACCGGACACAATCCTGAGACCCCAGGAAGCCAAGTGCCATGTCAGTCAAACCATCAATATGTTTACGATAAGGTCCAGGATGGTACGCAAAGAGGAAGGCATCGATTGGATTGCACATCAAGCTTTCAGCAGAAGGTTGGTCCAGGGGGCCAAGGATTCGAACAACAAAGAAAGACGACCAAGGGATCAGAAGGCGGCAGCGAGCTTGACAAAGCGACCAAAGAGTGGCGGAGGAGGTATGTTGCCAGGCAAAGGCTCGAGAGCTGTAGTAGTCACGCAAGGGAAGAGAGGTCTTGATTGGTGTTGGGAGGCTGCCCAAAGAAGTGGATGTCTGAACAACCTTGTCAAGCATTGTGTCACAAAGAGACCTGGCGCATGAGTTGAGTTTTTGACTATCTGAGGGTTCTTTGTTGTTGACTTGATACTGGAAGAGATACATATATTTGCTAGGAGACTATATGTGTCATCTGACTCTACTACTACCAAGATTACTAACCAATTGTCACCATATGGGCTGATTTAAGGGTACAGTATGAAGCTGTCGTTTACTGGTAATAACCTCATTATGCCAATGTCTTGAATTGGTCATGTGGGTTCTGGCTATGTGAGCCAAATTACTCTGAGAGTGTGTCTCCATCAGCCTAGGCGGCCGTGTCTTCCCGAAAAGATGAACAATCTGCAATGTCGCTCATGTGAGGCTTGGAAGCTTTGCGTCGGCACATTTCCTTCCATCACAGTCTATATTGGTTAGCTGTTTCGCAATCCACTCTCCTTTGTCGCGACAGCGAGCTGGACGATTCTCTCCCCTAAGCTCCGGACATATTGTGTTTCACTCGGACCACATTTGGGTCGGCGATTGCCAATCGAAAATCACAGACACATTATAGCCGGCAATACGAGCTACAAGTTCCCTCATCCTTAACCATTTGCCATTTGCCGTTGATCATTAGCTCAGTTCCAAATCTTCACTCACGGAGGTAATCATGCTCGTCTAGTTGTTGCGGCAAAAGCTCTATCTGCTTGCATTCCCAGTTAAGCGTTTCGCCACACTACTCTCCATTCATCCTGTTTTCAAAATGCTCCGCCGTGATTCTGTGCGGAGAACACCCTGACCTCCTTTCAGCGGCTTGCAAATTTTGCTTCTCATAGTCCAGCATCCTTGTATAAGCCCAAGGGGTAGACCATCTGCTCTTGATACACAATCTTTGCAGATCTTTCACTTGACCACTGCGATTTACTGCCGATTTACGATTATGCCAGACGAGAAATACGGTTTCAGGATACACACGGTTGCCTCTACTCAAGGACGACAAACAATGCCATCGGAAGCACCGTCCCAGCAAGCATACGATGCACTGTACGAAAAATTGATGGGACCCACACCCACAAGTCAACAAATCACATCAGTCGCACAGCACAGCACCGCTGCCGGTCTTTCTGATAACTCTCCATCTGGGACTCTCACGACAAGCAGCCTTGCACCACCCGGATATACACCTCGCCTCAAACAAAGCTCTCAAGGTAACATTACCGCAGCCGATTCTCCGACTAATGGCCACCTTACCGCCCAGCCTTCACCGGGATCCTCATCCACCCCGACTGCTATCCAGCCGGAATTTGCTGATTGCTTTTCTTTGGTGACTTCCGCTATCGCAGCGTGGCCGCGACGAATTCCACTGCTTGATCAATACGATTCACAGTTTGTCCAAGAATGCGCGGAAGCTCGCTCGAAACACTCCGGCGAGGTCAAGACCTTCAATCATCAGCAAAAGACCGTCACCTACCTCGTCAACGCAAACGGTGCAGAAGTTTACAAGGCACTCTGGTCGAACCCGAGGTCTCAGTCTCGGCCTCGCCTACAGCCCAGCTTGCAGCGTCATATCAGTGATCTGCGCAACAATCACAAAACGCGATCCAAGGTTCCAGGAAGCAAAATACAGGAAGTGGTGGAGGAGACGCAGCGAAGGTGTATTCTGATGGTGCGCAGCGAGCTAGGGGCTGCAATGGGTTGAGGGTCGCAATCAGAAGGTCGCTAAGTGGTTCACGTTGTCATGTGAATGTGTATGCATGATATTAGACTGTGCTTCTTTGTGCCAGAGACAGGCACGACAGCAGCCAAGCTTCGTGTCAGTGCTTTGCGAGCGCAACAATTCTCAGCCGAGTAATGCAATTGACATCGGATCTCTCTAGGGCCAATCCGAATGTGATGATTTACAACCAGCGGACGAGAGCGACACGTACTACCACTGAAATAACTCCGTCTCCGGACCTCCGGTGTCCCCAGCCTCTTCCAAGAACCTCGAGAAATCGTCAAAAGCCGTTGGATCAATCTGCTGCACCAGCGTTTCCTCCTGCGTGAAACCGTTATCCCCAAAGTCCAACCCATAATCCAAATTCATCCATCTCCGCTGATCAACATCCAGTAGCGGAGGCCAGAAACTTGAACTCGGACCTGCACCTTCCGTTTGAGTCGAAGTCAAAGGCATATCAACGCCCGTTAAGTGGGATTGGATGTCGTCTAGGAATGGGATGTTTGGGGGTTTGTAGGTATCGACCGACCCCACCCCTTGAGATTCTTTTTGAATGTCGGCTCCGGCGTCCATCCCTGGTGGTTCGGGTGAGGTGAATCGTGATGGGACATTGCTTGGTGGTACCCCTCCTGTATGGAGCCACGCATCGGCAGTAGGTGGGTTCTGGGAATGGGTCTTGCGTTGTCGGCGGATTTCAACTTGATGTACCCCGAATATACGGAAGTCGTATTCTGCGTCATCTTTGCTTCGGATGAGGTCGTTGCGGCAGGCTTCTTTATCTGCCTGGGTGACTAGTTCTTCGAATCCACATCGGATGAGACGTCGACATGCCTCGATCCTCTATAATATCAGCCAGATTTGAGAATGATGACTCACCAGTAAGCGTGTCTTGGCGTTGATTTTGCATTCTTTCCGAATCAGGTCGAGCAGGACCTTTAGAGCTTCGACGTATCGGGGGTCTCGTGGATCTACTGACGAGTCCGTGGTGACGATCTTTAACGGGTCGAAGAGGATATCTGGAGTCAGCCTGGTCGCCAATCAGAGATCCAGCAGGACTCACTTTCGAGCGAGGTGTACGCATGTGCCGAGAATGAGGGATCACAGGTAATGTCCAACCTCAGTACATCGGCAAAAATCCTCGATACAGGTAAAGCATGTCGTAATCGATCTTTAGCGAATTGGACAGCTTGAGCAGCGAGACTGTCATCCCTGGCGCATATGTTCAACCTCGTCTGCCCAAGCATCAAGAAGCAATTATGTCGGATCAGATGTAGAAATACGAAAGCGGTTCGAGCTGCCGAGTGTACAAACAAGTTGTCTTCGGTATACGCCAATTCGGGTGGGAAGTCGTTAATGACCTGCTTCAGCTCCTTTTCGAATACCGCCAAATCCTCCAACATCTTATGTGCGGAATCTGGCGAGTATCGTATGAGTGATCGATAATGTAGTACACGCCTGCGCATTGCTGCGGCACGCAGTAGGTGTGCGGATAATCCTATATGACCCAGTCCCTCGGGTGTTGCCGATATGGTCGATCCCCAAGGCGATTGATCGGTGACTTTCGGAAATAGGGGTGCAGTAGTGACGTTCGTACCACGCATGAAAGTGGCCTCGTCGCACGGCAGTTGTATGTGAAAGGCCGATTCATGGACGAGGTGACCACCGTGATGACCGTTGTCGTACATTGTATCCTGGAAAAAGACTGACCAAGCTACCCGGCGCAGTGCCTCTCGCTTCAGCAGCGGGTTGAGCCGCAATGATGGAGCGTCGGGATATGTCTCGTCAAATGTATGTAGGGAGAGATACTGCATCATCCTAATATCAGCTCTATCTCATGAAGGCACTCACCTGACGGCAGTCCCCCACATCATCCACGACGATTTGAATCTTCCTCTACAAGGTTCATATAACCGGGCAAGCATCAAAGCCTGGCGGATTAGCTGTCATATTCTTATTGGCCAGGCGAGGATACGTACCATCAACTCGATAACTCCAAAGCCGGAATAAGCTGAATCCAGCAATTGCCGTATATTATCTTCATATATACTCATCGTCCGCTCCATATTGGCATGGGTATTCTCGCATGCAAAACTGCATCATCAGCTAGTACTTCGCTTCGCTAACGTGACGTACTGCATGGTACACACAACCATCATAGCCGTGAGCGACTGAGGTGCCCGTCCAGCATTCAATAGTCTGAAGAAACTAGGTTCATGGACATAAGAAAAGAAACCAAAGTCTGCTATATCAGCACACAGCATGACAGGTGGACTTACAATGTACAGTCCGGAAATAGAGCCCGATGATATTATTCAGATCCGTACGATTCGCCATGAGCAGTTCCAAAGACGACAAGCGACTCGTCCGTAATGCTGGAACTACAGGACTCTGTGCCCTTGAATCCCTATCTCCTACAATTGGTGATTCCGTCCGAGTTGTACGTCGGTCATCAACATCCTCCGTACCATCACGTTGTGCATTTGGTCGTTTCCGTTTAGCGAATGAACATTCTATTGCGAGCCTGTCGCATCGTGTACACGGACGTGAAGTATCTCCATCGGGAGGACCGGCACAGCGAGTCTGATCCATCAGCATCCAGGTTTGATGATGACTCACCTTTCTAGAACGACAGGGTAGACATGCCAGTCTACTCCTATCCCCCCGAGGCGCTTTTGGCGATACATGAGCATGATTCGACGGTCCAACATCAGGCCATAAACAGTCGAAATCCCCTTGAATACAAGACCGGCACGTTGGCTGATGGCCGTCACATCTCATCTAGAGTGTCAGTATCAGCTGAGAGAGTCATAAGAGACTTACTCTACGCGCTCTGCATGTCAAACATCCTTCGAGTGTATGCTCAGGAGATGCTGAATGTCGACTACTCGGCCGCCTGACTCGGCTGCTTTGGAACCTCGCTCGGTTGTCCATGTTGGTTTCGCCTTCGACCTCCCCGACCGTATTGTATCGGTGATGACTAATCGAGAGCGTCCGATTCGTACTGCTTGGACGCCAATGCCAGCCCTGCTCAGACTTAATGGCGGAGGTATGATTGACAGGTAATGGCAATGTCCGGATATCTCCCGTCAGGGCCCGAAGTATCCACCAATAGCCGCCCTTTTGCCGTCTTGCCCTTTCTTCACGTGCTTTCCACTTCGCAAAACATGCATATAAACAGTACAATCTTTGCTCTACAACTTTCCCTTATTCCTCTTGTTCTCATCTTCTACCAATTTTCTCAAGTTCTTTCTTAATATCTTACCAGTTGGCCTACGACGTCAGCTTCTTTCTGACGATGATGACTTACGATTTCGGAATAGCGTCAATCAAGATAACGCCCCCTCTTAGTCGCTTGTGATTCGCGACTTGGTCTATCATCCACTTTTCGACTTCTTGGGCGAATCTGGCTTTTCCCTTCTCGCCCTCTCGCTTAATTAAAGCTTCGAGACCACCTTTTGGTACCACATATGCTCGGGGCAGTTCCGTGGCCAATTCTTCCCTATATATTCCGATGACGGCTGTATCTCCGACTTCTGGGTGAGTGAGCAGTACACTTTCCAGCTCGGCTGGGGCGACTGAAAGTCAGCTGTGTCTCTGAGAGATTTGACGGGGAGATATACCTTGGAAGCCCTTGTACTTGATTAACTCCTTCAGCCGATCTGCTATACGGTAAAATCCACCCTCATCCCGAGTCGCCGAATCACCAGTCTTGAACCATCTCCCCTTGGGATCTGGCGCAAACGTCCCTTCAGTCGCCTCTGGGTTTTTGTAGTATCCCTTCATCACGCTAGGTCCCCTGACCCATAATTCTCCAGCTTGACCGGCGCCCTGGACGTCTTCACCTGTTTCAGTATCGACGAGTCGAGCCTCGAAAGTGGGTAGCAGCTTTCCGATACTGCCATGTCGTCCGTCGCCGTCTTTGGTGGTCATCAGAGTGATGAGGGGGGTAGTTTCGGTAAGACCTGTACATCAGCTTGGTCTTCAAGTTTACTCACCATATGCTTGAACGATCCGGCAGTTTGGTAACCGCTTCTCTACGCTCTTTGCCAGGTCATCCCCTAAAGGTGCAGCAGCACTCATCATCCCCTTCCATGTTGTCAAATCGTACTTGTCGAGCAATTTGGATTCCCGAAGGATGATCAGAATAGGCGGAACAACCAAACTCCAGGTCACTTTGTACTTCTGAATGGCTTCCAGTACATTCTTCTCCTCGAAACGAGGTAGGATCACCATCGTCGTCCCAGTAGTGAGGCAGTGGACGACGTCGAGAGTCAATGCGTACATGTGGCTAAAGGGCAGAAACGTGAGGTGGACGTCTTTCTTGATATCGTTTGGTTCGTAAACGGTGTTGATTGCTTGTAGTTGAGATGTCATGTTGAAATGGGTGGTCTCGACCCCTTTACCCAGGCCAGTCTATGATGTCAGCTACGACTCCGGCAGTTGGGTTTGGATAAACATACGGTACCGGACGAGTAGCACATAATGGCTGTCTCGTGCTCCTGCCCATTTTCGAAAATCTCCGGCTCCATTGGCTTTGCATCGAGGTCATCGATACACGTATAGTCTTGCAAATCTTTTTGACGTGTCGCTCTTGTCTCGAGAAGGATGATGTCCTTTTTAGGTATCGAGAAGTTCTTGCCGGTACTTGACGCAAGCTCAAAAGCCTTAAATAGATTGGGCAGCAGTGATGAGGACGTGAAGATGAGGGAGACGCCAGAGTGGCTGAGTTGGTGGAGCTGCTCAGATGGGGTACTGTATGTGTCAGCGTGTCTCGACGAACATGGTCTACAGTACTTACTATGCCCAATTGATTGGGGATACCCTTAGACCGGCACAGTGACTAGCGTGAAAAGCAACCAACCACTCGATGCTGTTTAATCCCATCACTCCCACTACATCCCCTCTCTTCAATCCTCGACTTCGTAGAGCTGCTGCGACACTCTGACATCGTAGCCGGAATTCCTGGCGTGTTACTTGGCGACCGGTAAGACCATCTACAAGAGCTATCGAGTCCGGGGGAATCGCTGAGGTCGTAGACTTGCCATTTTCTCGGCTTTCTGGGAACAGATAATGAAAGAGCGAGAGTCCTGGGAGGTCTGGAGCGTTGATGTCTGCTGTCTGTATGCTCATATTGTCTTGGTGAATGATAGACAGACCGGTAAGAAAGTGGACCGGGGAATGGAGGACTCCATGGGGTGCCTGAGATAGGCGTGTCAAGCAGGATGCCAAGCATTTCTTACATGCCTATCTTACATTCATCTATTGACTGCTTTCAAGTATCTATGCATGCTGATAGATGATGATAAGTGATGATGACTCAAGTGCAAGCGATTCTCCCGTCGGGGGGAAAGCCGAGATGCTGTGACAGGAGCCCGTCACCTCTTATAGTCACCATTGCTGCGAGCTTGGATGGAAATAAGCATTGGTAAAACGGAACGCGGATCTGTAGTTGGCAGACCGGGCCTAGACTTGAGCTCTCCGATCATCCAATCAGGGGTTTACCAAGAACCTCGGTCAGGCTGTAAGCAATGCAATCTGCAGGCTCGGGGACCGGGGTCGACGTGTTTCAAGATCTAGAGCGGGCCGCGGTAAGCCACTGTTTTCATGACGTCGCTTGCGGACAAAGCAAATTTCGTGATCGATGCATGAGTCAACAGCTGATTCACCTCGGTCATAGGATACTGTACATATAGGGAGACTGCATATAAGAGCACAGGTCAAGCCCTTCTCTCCTCCAACAACGAAAAGAGGTTAGCCATGAGTGCACCGATTCAACTGGCACCGCCAATAGGCACCGAACATTCGACATCAACAAACTCTGTTGTTGACGCGTCCGATCCCGTATCTTCATCCTCGCTACCACAACCTACACGCCATTCATCCGATGAAGATCAGACCGCCGTGCCTACTCCAGCAGAGTCTAGATCGGTCCGGGAGCCTAGTGAACCCAGCGAAGGTTCCAACAGTGTCAAGAAGGAAACTGGGAACAGATCTGGGTCCAGCAAGGGTAACTCGAAAGATAAGGATGAGGGAGAGAAAGGATGGACATACGATCAACAGCTCAAGGTAAGTTCTATCTACGAGGCTCACAGGTGAACCCTGCTGATACCCAGGACGACCAAGGGCGACTAGAAGCTCGTGGACTCCACCCCTACCGATCTCTACCTCTCGCATGGGATCACCTATCCGTTCGGGGTACCGGAGGTGCGGACGATGTCACATACGCACCAACTGTCGGTGGAATCATCGCCCCATGGACCAACATCAAATACGCCAAGAAGAAGGCCAAGCTAGCAGAGGCTCGACTAGCAGCCGAGGAGAAGGGCGGACAGCAGGATGGCACCCGAGGACACGACATGTATTTCAAGGATGGAGATAAGGCGGCGAAGAAGGGCGAACCAGGATTGAGAAAGGGAGAGAGGTACCTTCTCAAGGACTTTTCCGGTGTTGTCAAGTCAGGAGAAATGATGCTCGTCGTCGGTCGACCTGGAAGTGGATGTACGACCTTCCTCAAGGCCCTCGCTGGTCTACACAATGGATATGCCGGAATCGACGGACAAGTCCACTACGGTGCGATGGAGGGTGACAAGGACTTGAAACCTTACCGAAGCGATGTCATCTTCAATTCGGAAGAGGATGTCCACGATCCCAATCTACTCGTTGGTTGGACACTCGACTTTGCTATGCGAATGAACACTCCCGCCGACAACGCTAGATTGACTCATGAGAACGGTGAACTCATGTCCCCTGCCGAATACCAGAACAAGACAAAGAAGGAGTTGCTGAAGGTCTTTGGATTGGAGCACACACATGACACCAAGGTCGGAGATCAATACGTTCGTGGTGTATCAGGCAAGTCCCCCTTTATAAGTTATTACACTCAGCTAATCAATCAGGTGGAGAGAAGAAGCGAGTTTCCATCGCCGAAGTCTTGACCTCCAAAGCCTCCATCCAACTCTGGGACAATGCTACCCGAGGTCTCGATGCCGATACCGCTCTCAAGTTCAACAAGGTCCTACGAACCCTCGCTGATGTCGAACACAACACCTCGGTAGTCAGTCTTTACCAAGCCGGTAATGGTATCTACGACCTATACGACAAGGTCACCGTCATTGCCGAAGGTCGAGTTATCTACTACGGTCCACGAAGCGAGGCTCGAGCCTACTTTGAAAACCTCGGTTTCGTCCACCCCGATGGTGGTAACACTGCCGATTTCCTCACTTCCGTCACTGCAGTCAATGAGCGAGAAATCAAGGAAGGTCATCAAGGCCCAGTACCCACTTCAGCTGCCGACTTCTCTGAAGCATACGAGAAATCCGATATCGCTGCTCGAATGCGTGAAGACCTTGAAGCCCATTTACGGGACGAATCTCGAAAGGCTGAAACCGAAAAGACTCAGGAGGCCATCCAACATCAAAAGAGCAAGTACGCACCCAAAAAGCGGGCTGAGAAAGTCGACTTTGTTACCCAAGTCCGAGCTGCCCTTATCCGTGATTACCAACAACGATGGGGAGATCAGTGGACTTTCTGGGCTCGACAAGCAACTACCTTTATCCAAGCTTTCCTCACTGGTTCCCTCTTCTACGCTATCCCTGCCAGTACCGGTGGTCTTTTCCTTCGAGGTGGTACCATTTTCTTGACCCTGCTTTGTAAGTCTTTATCTCCGGGGTCGTGACTGTACTGATCGTTAGTCCCTTCCCTGATCAGTTTGTCCGAGACCACAGCTGCCTTCTCTGGTCGAGCTGTTCTAGCGAAGCACAAGGGTTTCTCCATGTACCGACCTGCTGCAGTGGTCGTTGCTCAGACAATTGGTGATCTACCCATCTTCTTTGTTCAAATCGTAAGTTGCAATAGTGTCGTGCAATATATGCGCTAACAACTAGGTCATCTTCACTGTCATCGTCTACTTCATGGCTGGCCTCAAGCCAGATGCCGGTCTTTACTTTACATTCTTGCTCTTTACCTACTTCACGACCCTGGCCACCACCGCCTTCTTTCGATTCGTTGGATACTCGTTCTCGACGTTCAACGACGCTTCCAAGGTGTCTGGTACAATGTTCAGTGTCTTGGTCACCGTGAGTCACATATTCCCTTCGACTCGACATATGACTGACGTACAGTACGCTGGTTACATCATCTACACTCCTTCTATGAAACCATGGTTCAGTTGGATTCGATGGATCAACCCAATCTACTACTCCTTCGAAGCCTTATTCATCAATGAGCTTGATGGATTGAGGGTCGATTGCGCTCCTCCTCAATTGTTCCCACTTCAAGGAGGTGGACCTCAGGGATGCGCCATCACCGGCGCAGAACCAGGAGCAACCAGTTTAATGGGCCAAGCATGGGGTAATCAAGCTCTCGAATTCTACAAGTCCCACGTCTGGCGAAACTTCGGTATCGTCATTGCGCTATGGCTCTTCTGTCTTCTCATTTGTATTATCGTCATCGAACGTCTACCCGCTGCTGGATCCAACAAAGCTGTCTTGCTTTACAAGCGAGGTGGTGGTGGAAAGTTCATCCGAGCTTCCAACCAGAACGGAAATGGGCCCAAGGATGAGGAGGAAGGAGCTGTACAGGCTCAGCCAAATGAAAAGCAGGCTGGCAAGACAGACTCGGACAAGGCCAAGGAACAGGTTCATGCTGCCAATACGTAAGTCCATACCTAGTGAATTCGCTAACAAATAGCTCTTTTACCTGGAAAGATCTCAACTACACTGTACAAGCCGACAAGCAACCCCGAAAATTGCTCAACAATGTTTTCGGATACTGTAAAGCTGGTACTCTTACCGCCATGATGGGTTCTTCCGGTGCTGGTAAAACCACTCTCATGGATGTTTTGGCTGCTCGAAAGACCGACGGAGAGATCGAGGGAGAGGTTTTGATGAACGGTCATGCTCTTCCCGTTTCTTTCCAGAGGACAACCGGATACTGTGAACAGGTCGATGTACATCTTCCTCAAGCTACGGTCCGAGAGGCTCTTGAATTCTCTGCTCTTCTCAGGCAACCAAGGAACTTGTCCGACAAAGTATGTTGCTTTCTATTTGCGTGAGACCAAGCTGACCAAGTAGGAGAAGCTAGCTTATGTCGATGTCATCATTGAGTTACTCGAGCTTTCCGATATCGAGGATGCCATGATCGGTCAACCTGGTGCTGGATTGGGTGTCGAACAGAGAAAACGTCTCACCATCGGTGTCGAGCTTGTCAGTAAACCGTAAGTTTAACATACCTCCCAATGGCTTCTGCTGACCTGCAGTACTCTCCTCTTCTTGGATGAACCTACTTCCGGTCTTGATGGTCAATCTTCTTTCCTCATCGTTTCGTTCTTGCGAAAGCTCGCCGCTGCTGGACA
>Ga0308160_10005335_pt1 | contig 13457 bp, 12 predicted proteins | sample PhyFR1_FD_201036 | JGI IMG/M metagenome (GOLD analysis project Ga0308160, IMG submission 201036) | Phyllosphere microbial communities from UC Gill Tract Community Farm, Albany, California, United States - DLSLF.R1 | ecosystem: Host-associated > Plants > Phyllosphere > Unclassified | place: USA... | reverse complement strand
TCCGTGTGCATCTCTAATGCAGCGGACCCGCGAAGCCTGGCCCCTGACACCTGCGCCCTGCGGCCAACCGCCGGGCACCAGCAGCCCGACGATGAGGAGGACCCTTGGCGGCCAGTTCACGCAGTGCCCGCGAAGCGAAACGGCGCATCCAGCAGATGGAAGCCAAGCGTGAGCTCCGGCGCGGCCAGGAAAAGCGGCGGAAGCGCGACAACCTCGTCGCCGCCGGTGCGGGAGCCGCCGCCGTGGTGCTCGCCGTCGTCCTTCAACTGACCGCTTTCGCCGGCAACCCCACGGAGGACGAATACGCTGCGGCGCAGGCGGGGCTGGCGGAACCGTCCGCTTCAGCGAGCTCCTCCCCCACGCCGTCCGCGCCGGCGACCAACGGGCCGAACATCCCCGCTGCAGACACGGCGGCCGGCAAGACGTTTTCCGGCCAACTGCTGCTGAACGGCAGCCCGCTGGGCGTGGAAGTGGACGGGACCAAGGCCCCGCAGGCGGCCGCCGTCTTCAAGTCCCTCAGCGACGAAGGCTACTTCAACGGCAAGACGTGCCACCGGCTGACCACTGCAGATAAGTTCGGCGTCCTGCAGTGCGGCTCCCCCAAGGGAGACGGGCAGGGCGACCCGAACTACACGTGGGGCCCGCTGGAGAACACCCCGGCGGACAACACCTACCCTGCCGGCACCATCGCAGTGGCCCGTACGGGCAACAACGCGTACGGCAACGGGACGCAGTTCTTCATTGTCTACAAGGACACTGTCATCCCCGCTGACGCCGCCGGCGGCTACACCGTCGTAGGAAAGGTGACCTCCGGCCTCGACGTCGTGTCCGCCATTGCAGCCGCAGGAATCACGCCAGGAGCCAGCGACACGGACGGCGCACCAAAACAACCAGTCACGATAGACTCGTTTTCTCTGAAGTAGGAAGCCGGGCCGGACTGGCCACGGTGAGTACGTGAGTATTTCCCTCCAAGCGAAAGACTTTTAGCGGTGACAGACAGTCAGAAATCCGACGAAACAGCAACAGACCTGACCGAAACGGCGGCTCCCGCCACCGGCGAGGGTACCGGTCCTGATGCGAATGCCGAGCAGTCAACTGCCGCGCCCGAGGCTCCCGCAGCGCCCCCGGCACCTGCGCCAGCTCCCGGCCCCCGGCCGTCTGCCCCGTCCCCAGCCGCTTTCGCCTCCAGGCCCAAGCCTGCAGCCGCCGCGCCCGCAGCCGCTCCGGCTCCCGCCGCCCCCAGCACCTCCGTCGCCGAGGCGTCCAAATGGGGCCGGGTGGAGGGAGACGGCCACGTCTACCTGAAGATTGACGACGGCGAGCACCCGGTGGGCCAGTACCCCGGCGTCAGCGACGACGAAGCACTGCTTTACTTCGCGCGGAAGTATGACGACGTCGTGGCCCAGATCGTGCTGCTGGAACAGCGGGTCAGCTCCAAGGCCCCCAGCACCGACATGCAGAAGACCGTGACGCACCTGCGTGAGCAGCTTGCCGAGCGGAACATGGTGGGTGATCTCCGGTCTGCCGAGGCGCGACTGGATAAGCTGTCCGGCCAGATCACGGAGCTGGAAAAGGCAGAAAAGGCCGAGCACGACGCCGTGCGGGCCTCCGAGCTGGCAGCGCGTGAAGCCATTGTTGCCGAGGCGGAGCAGATTTCCGGCCAGGATCCCGCTCAGACCCAGTGGAAGACTTCCAGCGCCCGGATGAACGAGCTTTTCGAGAACTGGAAGGCAGCCCAGAAGAGCGGCGTGCGTCTAGGCCGCAGCAACGAAGACGCCCTTTGGAAGCGCTTCCGTGCTGCCCGGACGGTTTTCGACCGCCACCGCAGGGCATACTTCTCCCAGTTGGACAGCAACAACTCGGCAGCTAAGGCAGCCAAGGAAAAGCTGATCGCCGAAGCCGAAGCCCTGTCCTCGTCCACGGACTGGGGCTTCGCCGCCGGCGAATACCGCCGGCTGATGGACCAGTGGAAGGCATCGCCCCGGGCCAGCCGCAAGGACGACGACGCGCTGTGGGCACGCTTCCGCGCCGCGCAGGACGTCTTCTTCACGTCGCGCCAGGCTGCCAACGACGAGATCGACCAGGAGTACGCGGCAAACCTCACCGTGAAGGAAGCACTGTTGGCCGAAGCCAACACGATCCTCCCCGTGAAGGACCTCTCTGCAGCCAAGAAGGCCCTGCAGTCCATCCGTGACCGCTGGGAAGAAGCCGGCAAGGTGCCGCGGGCGGACATGGGCCGGATTGAGGCCGGACTGCGGAAGGTGGAGGACGCAGTGCGCCACGCCGAGGAAGAGCAGTGGCAGCGGTCCAACCCGGAGCGCAAGGCCCGCACCAACAGTGCACTGTCGCAGCTGGAGTCCGCCATCGCCGGGCTCCAGGAAGACCTCGCACAGGCGGAGAAGAGCGGCGACCAGCGCAAGATCAAGGCTGCCCAGGAAGCCCTCGAAGCCCGCCAGGCCTGGCTCGACCAGATCCAGCGTTCCGCCAGCGAGCTTTCCTGAACAACCCGTTGAGCTGACGGGCCCAGGCCCCGTACCGGTTATCCACATAACCCGGGCGGGGCCTGTGCCGTCTAAGGGCGTCCGGGCAGGATGGGGCTATGGCCTCTCCTCCAACTCCATCCGCAGCCGGCACGGGCAGGGAAGCCCGCACCCATGCTTCCCGTACGGGATGCCAGGAAAACGCGGCGGAAGCCGGTGCAGCGCAGCGCTTTCCGGAACTGTACGCTCCCGGAGGCCCCTTCGCCGGTCCGGAACTGCAGTCCCTCGCAGCAGACGGCCTGCTGGCCCGCTTCCATCAGCACGGCTACACGCTCCCCGGCATTCCTGCGTCCCCACAGCTGCGCGCACGGGCAGCGGCAGGCGCTGTACCGGCGGCAATCCGGCAGCGCGTTGTTGCCGGGCGGATGACGGCCGCGTGGATCTACGGCTGCGCAGCGGAGCCTGACCGCCTGGCCCTGCTGGTGGACGCCAAGAGGAGGGTATCCAGCCTGCGGGGCACACGCGGGTGTACGTTGCACGAAGTGAAGCTGGGGCCGTTCGATGTGATCAGCCTGGGCGGGCTGATGGTGTCCAGCCCCTTGCGGACCGCCCTTGATATCGCCCTCCACGTGGAGCCGGAGCGCGCCGTGCCGGCCCTCGCCGGGCTGCTGGCACGGCCTCAGCAGGACGTCAAACTGCGACTCCTGGTCCGCGCCATCGAGGCAACACCCCGGGTTCCACACAAGCGGGCTGCCCTGGAAAAGCTGGCTTTGCTAGCTCCGGCGTTTGTTCCCCGTGGTGCGGTAGACGTCGAAGACCCCGTCGATCCGCCGGACGGCGCTCAGCACGTGGCTGAGGTACTTCGGGTCGCCCATCTCGAAAGCGAACTTTGAGATCGCCACCCGGTCCGTGGAGGTATGGACGCTGGCAGCAAGGATGTTGACGTGGTTGTCCGAGAGAACCCGGGTCACGTCGGAGAGCAGGGATTTGCGGTCCAGGGCCTCCACCTGGATCTCGACCAGGAAGACGCTGGACTGCGTCGGCGCCCAGTCCACGTCCACGATCCGGTCTGGCTGGTCCTTCAGGTCCGAAATGTTCGTGCAGTCCGTCCGGTGTACGGAGACACCGGAGCCCCGGGTCACGAAGCCAAGGATCGGGTCCGGCGGAACGGGTGTGCAGCAGCGGGCCAGCTTGACCCAAACGTCGCCTACGCCACGGACCACTACGCCGGAGTCGGAGAAGCGGGCCTTGGTGACCTGGGTGGGGATGCTGACCTCTTCGACGTCATCATCGGCACTCTCATTGCCTCCGAGGCTTTCAATGAGCTTCTCCATGACCGACTGCGCGGATGTGTGGCCGTCGCCCACCCCGGCGTAGAGACCTGAGATGTCGGCGTACTTGAACTCCTCCGCCACGGCAGCCAGGGCCTCGTGCGTCATCAGCCGCTGCAGCGGAAGGTTCTGCTTCCGCATGGCGCGGGTCAGCAGCTCCTTGCCGCGGTCGATCGCCTCTTCGCGGCGTTCCTTGCTGAACCACTGCCGGATCTTGTTCCTGGCGCGGGCGCTCTTGACGAAGTGCTGCCAGTCCTGGCTGGGCCCGGCGCCTTCCGCCTTGGAGGTGAAGATCTCCACCCAGTCGCCATGGTTCAACTCGCTGTTGAGTGGGACCAGCTTGCCGTTGACCCTGGCGCCGATGGTGCGGTGGCCTACTTCCGTGTGCACGGCGTAGGCGAAGTCCACCGGCGTCGAACCCGCCGGAAGGGCCATGACTTCGCCCTTGGGGGTGAAGACGAAAACTTCGCGGGCGTTGATTTCGAACCGCAGCGAGTCCAGGAACTCCCCGGGATCCGACGTCTCCTGCTGCCAGTCCACCAGGGACCGTAGCCACCCCATGTCACCATCGCGGGGGCTCCCCGGACCGACGGCGGTGCGGTTGGGCTGGTCCTTGTACTTCCAGTGCGCGGCCACACCGTATTCGGCCCGGCGGTGCATTTCGTGCGTGCGGATCTGGATTTCCACCGGCTTTCCACCCGGGCCGATGACGGTGGTGTGCAGGGACTGGTACATGTTGAACTTCGGCATCGCGATGTAGTCCTTGAACCTGCCGGGCAGCGGGTTCCAGCGCGAGTGCATGATGCCCAGGGCGGCGTAGCAGTCCCGGACGGAGTCCACCAGGACACGGACGCCCATGAGGTCGTTGATGTCGTCGAAGTCCTTGTCGCGGACAATCATCTTTTGGTAGATGGAGTAGTAGTGCTTGGGCCGGCCAGTAATGGTGGCCTTGATCTTGGCGCCGCGCAGGTCCTCTGTGATCTGGTCGCGGATGACGCCCAGGCTCTTTTCCCGCTCCGGGGTCCGGTCCCCCACCATCCGGACGATCTCCTCATACACCTTGGGATAGAGGGCCGCGAAGGACAGGTCCTCGAGTTCCCACTTGATGGTGTTCATGCCCAGGCGGTGGGCCAGGGGCGCGAAGATCTCCAGGGTTTCCCGGGCCTTGCGTGCCGAGGACTCGGCCGAAACGAAACGCCAGGTGCGGGCGTTATGCAGCCGGTCCGCCAGTTTGATCATCAGGACGCGGATGTCCTTGGCCATGGCCACGACCATTTTGCGGACGGTCTCCGACTGGGCAGCCTCGCCGAAGCTGACCTTATCCAGCTTGGTCACGCCGTCCACCAGCATGGCCACTTCGGGCCCGAAGTCCCGTTTCAGATCAGCAAGTGTGTACGGCGTGTCTTCCACGGTGTCGTGCAGCAGCGCCGCAGCCAGCGTGGTGCCGCTGAGGCCCAGTTCAGCAAGGATGGTGGCCACGGCCACCGGGTGCGTGATGTACGGATCCCCGCTCTTGCGCTTCTGCCCGCGGTGGCTGCGTTCGGCCACGTCAAAGGCGCGCTGGATAAGGTCGAAGTCCTCTTTGGGATTGTTGGCCCGGACTGTACGGAGCAGCGGCTCAAGGATGGGAGAGTAAGTGGCGGTGCCGCGGCCGGTCAGGCGGGCGAGGCGGGAGCGGGTGCGCTCACGGCGGCCGGGGAACGTGGCGCGGGATCCTGAGTTGTCAACAGGAACCAGGGAACCAGGGCGCGCCGGCGTTGCCGCACCGGCTTGTACACCGGCAGGATTCTTTTCTTCCTGTGCCGTTGGCGCCGACGCCGAACGTTCTTCCAATGAAGCACCCCTCACCACGTTTTAATTACCCCAGTCTATTCCTCCGGGCGGCGACTTTTATAACCGGGACAGAATAGTCAAGGGCCGGGCGACGCATGGTCTGCGTCACCCGGCCCTTGATGGCTTTACAACTGCCTGCGGTTGCCCGTCAGGCCTCGCGGTTGCCCGTCAGGCTTCGCGGTTGCCGGTCAGGCTTTCGCCGGTGCTGCCGGAGCTGACCGCTCCGCTGCCCCGGCACGGCGCTGCTCGACGCGCCGTGCCTGCTTGACCAGGTCCGGTTCGCCCTGGCGGAGCCAGGCGTACATCGGTGCGGCCACGAAGATGGTCGCCGCCGTGCCGATCAGGATCCCGACGAACAGTGCCAGGGACAGGTCGCGCAGGGTTCCCGCGCCCAGGAGTCCGGCACCGATGAACAGGATGGCTCCCACGGGGAGGATAGCCACCATCATGGTGTTGATGGACCGCACCAGCGTCTGGTTGACGGCCAAATTGACCTCCTCGGCGAAGGTCCGGCGCGTGGACGCGTCGATGCCGGAGGTGTTCTCGCGGATCTTGTCGAAGACCACCACCGTGTCGTACAGCGAGTAGCTGAGGACGGTCAGGAATCCGATGATCGCCGACGGGGTCACTTCGAAATCACTCAGGGCATAAACCCCGGCCGTGATGAACATCGTCACCGCCATGCCGGCAAGCGCCGACAGCGACATCTTCCAAGTGCGGAAGTACAGGGCCATGAGGAGGGCCGCCAGCAGCACGAACACCACCAGGCCGATCAACGCCTGCTTTGTCACGTCAGCGCCCCACGTGGGTCCGACAAATGTGGAGGTCACCTCATTGTCTGTAACGCCGTAGGCGCTGGTGAGGCCCTGCTTGATCTTGAGGGTCTCGTCGTCGGTCAGTTTGTCCGTCTGGATGCGCATGGTGTTGCCGGCCACGTTCGCCACGCGCGGAACACTGCCGGACACAACGTCGGTGACGGCTTTCTCGCCGATGGTGGCATCCGTGGTTTTGACGTTGGAGACCGTGAATTCAGAGCCGCCACGGAATTCGATACCGAGGTTGAAGCCGCCCTTGGCCACCGGAATGATGATGGACAGCGCCACGCCCACCGCGGCGATGATGAACCAGATCTTCTTGGCGCCGACGAAGTCGTAGGAACGCTTGCCCGAGTAAAGCTCGTTGCCGAAAGTAGCGAAGCCTGACATTACTTGTTCTCCTTCGCGGAGGTCTTGGACGAGCCAGCCAGCTGTTCCTGCTTTTCTGCCAGGCGCCGTTCGGCGATGGTCATGCGGCGCTCGGCCTCGGCCGCCGCACCGGTGTTCTTGCTGCGGACCACCACTGGCCGGTCCTCCGGGGTCCGGATCCGCCCGGCACCGCGGTACAACGGCACCGCGCCCAAACGTTCGGGATCCAGGCCGGAGAACTTGTGGCCTTCACCGAAGAAGCGGGTGCGGGCCAAAAGCTGCAGCGTGGGGTGGGTGAACATGAACACCACAATGAGGTCGGCGATGGCAGTCAGGCCCAGGGTGAAGGCGAACCCACGCACGTTGCCGACGGCGACGAAGTAGAGGACGAGCGCGGCCAGCAGGTTGACGGCCTTGGAGGCCAGGACGGTGCGCTTGGCCCGCTTCCAGCCGTTCTCGACGGCGGACACCAGGCCGCGCCCTTCACGCAGTTCATCGCGGATGCGTTCGAAGTAGACGATGAACGAGTCGGCTGTCTGGCCGATGGCCACGATAATGCCCGCTACGCCTGCCAGGGACAGGCGGTAGTTTTCCGTCCAGCCGAGGATGGCAATGGCGAGGTAGGTCAGGGCACCGGCGACCACCAGGGAAGCAATGGTGACGAAGCCGAGGGCCCGGTACTGGAACAGCGAGTAGACCACCACGAGCAGGAGCCCGATCAGGCCGGCCAGCAGGCCCATGCGCAGCTGCTCCCCGCCAAGCGTTGCGGAAATCTGCTGTTCGCTCTGGATGTCGAAGCTGATGGGAAGGGCACCGAACTTCAGCTGATCGGAGAGCGCCTTGGCGGTCTGCTCGGTGAAGCCGCCGGTGATCTGCGGACGTCCGTCGGTGATGACGGCCAGCGCACGCGGCGCGGAGATGACCTGGTCGTCCAGGACGATGGCGAACTGCGCCTTGGGGTCGCTGCCCGACTGCCCGCCGGCGGCCGTGTAGAACTGGTTCAGGCGCTCGGTGACCTCTTTGAACTTCGCGGTACCGTCGGCGTCGAACTGGATGTTGACGGCCCAGTCATTGGTGACCGCACCCTGGGCGCCCTGCTGCAGCTGGAAGCTGGACGTGACGATGTTGCTGCCCTTAACCTCCACGGGACCCAGGATGTACTTGATGGCCGGGGACTTGTCGGTGGCAGGTTCGCAGGTAACCAGCGGCTTGGTGGGATCTGACCGCTGCGACTTCTCGGCGGCGCTGTTGCAGTCCAGTGCCTCGAACTGCTTGTAGATCTCCGGCGTGATCCAGTTGGTGTCGCTGCTGTTGGCCGGGGCGGCCGTCGGCTTGGGCAGTTGGTCATCGGGAGTCTGCTTCTCCGGGGGCACTGCTGCGCCGTCGCCGTTCAGCAGGACGGGGCGGAAGTTCATGTCCGCGGAGGCCTGGATCAGGTTCCTTGTTTCGGCGGAGGGCGTGCCGGGAAGGCTGACCACCACGTTGCGCCCGGACTGGGTGCTGATTTCGGCTTCGGAGACGCCAGAGCCGTCAACGCGTTGGCGGATGATCGCCACGGCCTGGTTGAGCTGCTGCTCGTTGATGTCCGATCCGCCCTCCACCTTGGGGGCGAGGATCATCTGGGTGCCGCCCTCGAGGTCAAGGGCAAGTTTGGGCGCCCAGCTGGCCTGTCCGGCGATGGTGCCGCCGGCCAGGACGGCGGTCAGAGCCGCCAGGAGTACGCCAAGCCAGACCAGGACGCGGAGCCCCGGCTTCTTGCGGCCAGTTCGTGCCATTGTCGATCTTTCTCTTATTCGCGGAGGAACCGCCGGCGCAGGCTCTGGCCCGCGCCGGCGGTGGTCCGCAGCGGTAGAGGGAGGAAAGGGGCCAGCGGGCCTAGCTGTCCTTCTTGCCCTCGTCGTTAAGGCGCTTCAGGGTTTCTTCCGGAGTCTCCGCGCCGGTGGCGGTGCTCCCGGCCTCCGGGGTGGTCAGCGAGGAGGCGTCGTCCGGCACTACCGGGGAAGCGGCGGCGGACTCGGTGGTGGCTTCCGCCGCAGGCTCGATGACCTTGGTGACGGCCTGGCGGTGGACCGTGGCCAGGTTGCCGGGGGAAAGTTCAAGGGTGACCTTGTTGTCGGCCTCGTCGATGTCCACGATCCGGCCGAAAAGGCCAAAACTGGTCATGACCTCCACGCCCGGGCCAAACTTCGACTGGAGCTCTGCCTGCTGCTGCTGCGTCTTCTTGTTGCGGCGGAACATCATGAAGATGAACACGCCGAGCATGACGAACAGGAGAATTGACATTGGATCCAAGGGGAATTCCGTTCTTTTTCTGGTACAGCTGGTTTTCCAGCGACGTCGGCTTCGCTTCGGCCGGGGCGGGCTGGTGATGCAGGCAGAGGGCCTGACTTTTCCTTCCCCAAGCGACGGGGGCGTCAGGGCCACCCGCGAAACAAAGACCCGAACGTGCCGGGCGTCATACCAGTCTAAAGGGAAAAGCTGAAGGGAGCCTGCTATTGGCCCTCCGGAGCCCATTCCCCCGCTGCGGAAGCGTCCCCGCCGGGCTCGAAGAGGTCCAACTGCTCCTGCGCGAACACGTTGGACGGGATGGCATAGCCAAGGTGCGTCCATGCGGGCGCCAGCGCGATCCTGCCGCGGGGCGTCCGGCCCAGCAGGCCTTCGCGGACCAGGAAGGGTTCGGCGACGGTTTCCACCGTTTCGGTTTCCTCGCCCACGGCAATGGCGAGGGTGGAAAGGCCCACGGGACCGCCGCCGAATTTGGTGATGAGGGCCTCCAGGACGGCCCGGTCCAACCGGTCCAGTCCTTTCTTGTCCACTTCATACATGTCCAGGGCAGCGGAAGCGGCCCTGGCGTCGATTTGTTCGATGCCGTGCACCAGCGCCCAGTCCCGGACACGGCGCAGCAGTCGGTTGGCGATACGCGGCGTGCCGCGTGAGCGCCCGGCGATCTCAGCGAATCCGGCGGAATTGACCTTCAGGTCCAGCAGGCCTGCGGAACGGCGCAGGACCAGCTCCAGCTCCTCGACCGAGTAAAACTCCAGGTGCCCGGTGAAGCCGAAACGGTCGCGCAGGGGCCCCGGCAGCAAACCGGCACGGGTGGTGGCGCCCACCAGGGTGAACGGCGGCAGTTCCAGTGGAATTGCGGTGGCCCCAGCCCCTTTGCCCACGACGATGTCGACGCGGAAGTCCTCCATGGCCATGTAGAGCATTTCCTCGGCCGGCCGCGACATGCGGTGGATTTCGTCGAGGAACAGGACCTCGCCTTCGGAGAGCGAGGACAGGATGGCCGCGAGGTCGCCGGCGTGCTGGATGGCGGGTCCGCTGCTGAGGCGCAGCGGGGCATTCATCTCGGCCGCGACGATCATGGCGAGGGTGGTCTTGCCCAGGCCGGGCGGCCCTGAGAACAGCACGTGGTCCGCGGTGCGCCCGCGCATCCGGGAGGCCTGCAACACCAGCGACAATTGCTTGCGCACCCGGTGCTGGCCAACGAAGTCGTCCAGGTTCTTGGGTCGCAGCGCAGCCTCGATGGCGCGCTCCTCCGGCTCCTCCCCCGCGGCAACCAGTGAGGGTTCAGCCACGGGTGCCTACGCGGTTGCCGGCGCGTGCGCCGTCCTGGCCCAGCCACCGGAGCGTGGTGCGGAGGATCTCGGGAACGTTGCCGCGGAAGGACACTTCGGGTTCGTCGGCAAGTGCTTTGTCGATGCTGGCGGACGCGTCCTTTTCGGACCAGCCAAGGCTGGTCATGGCGGCCACCACCTGGGGCTTCCAGGCGGCCTCGGCGGGGGTGCCGGCCCCGGCGGTGGGGGCGGTTCCCTGCGGGACGAGCTTGCCTGCGAGCTCCAGGACGATCCGGCCGGCGACCTTGGGGCCGATTCCGGGGACCTTGGTGAAGGTCTTGCTGTCCCCCGTATGGGCCGCCACGCGGATGGCCTCGGGATCGTGGACGGCCAGGACAGCAAGGGCAAGCCGGGGGCCGACGCCGCTCACACTGAGCAGGATCTCGAAAACCTCGCGCTCGTCGTCGTCCGCGAAGCCGAAGAGCGTCAGGGAGTCCTCCCGCACGATCAGGGAGGTGAACACCTTTCCCTCTTCACCGACGCGGAGGCGGCTGAGGGTCTGTGGGGTGGCGTAGACGCTCATCCCGGCCCCGTTGAGGTCAATCACTGCCGTTGACAGGCCAACGTGCGCTACGGTTCCGCGGAGGAAACTGATCAAGGCCGGGCTCCCGTGGTATTGCCGGCCCGCAGATGGGGCACGGCTATCCGAACATATCTACGAATACCCTAGCAAGCAGCAGGGACAATCAGCGTGCGCGGCGCGCCTTGGCCTCGGCTTCGGCCCACGCCCGCTGGGCGGGGGTCAGCGATGAACTGCCGGGACCGGTGGTGGCCACGGCAGCGCCGCTCCCGGCGCGCCAGGCATGGGTGATGGCAAGCGCCAGGGCATCAGCTGCGTCGGCAGGGCGTGGTGGTGCGTCCAGCCGTAGGATTTTGGTCACCAGCTTGGTCACGGCGTCCTTGTTGGAGGACCCGCTCCCGGTGACTGCGGCTTTGACCTCCGACGGCGTGTGGAGTGCCACCGGGATGCCCCGCCGGGCTGCTGCCGCGATCACAACGCCGGACGCCTGGGCCACTCCCATTACCGTGCTCACGTTGAGTTGCGAGAAAACGCGTTCGACGGCGAGGACCTCCGGCTCGTAGCGGTCCAGCCACTCATCAATGGCCGTCGCGATCACCAGCAGGCGGCGGTCGAGGGTCTCGTCCGGGGACGTGCCCACGACGCCGACGGCCACCATGCTGGCGCGCCGATTCCGTTCCACATCCACCACGCCGATGCCACAGCGGGTGAGGCCGGGGTCAACACCCAGGACGCGGAGCGTCATCTGTCCTCCGCCCCTGCCACGGAATCCGGCCTCGACTCCAGCTGCGGGCTAGCGGGCAAGGCGGGACGTCACTCGGATTCCAGGGCAGCCTGGACTTCGTCGCTGAGGTCGGCGTTGCTGTACACGTTCTGGACGTCGTCGAGGTCCTCGAGGGCGTCGGCCAGCTTCAGGAACTTGCGGGCGCCGTCAACATCGAGCCCCACCTGCATCGAGGGCACGAACTCCACTTCGTCCGTGTCGTATTCAATGCCGGCTTCCTTCAGCGCTTCACGGATAGCCTGCAGGTCGCCCGGTTCCGAGTGGATTTCGAACGTCTCCCCGTTGTCCTTGACCTCCTCGGCTCCGGCGTCGAGGACGGCCATCAGGACATCGTCCTCGCTCAGGCCGTTCTTGGGCAGGTTGACCACGCCCTTGCGGGTGAAGAGGTAGCTCACGGAGCCGGGATCGGCGATGGTGCCGCCGTTACGGGAGATGGCCAGGCGGACCTCGGAGGCTGCCCGGTTCTTGTTGTCGGTAAGGCACTCAATCAGCAGGGCGGAACCCTGGGGGCCGCGGGCCTCATACATGATCTCGGTGTAATCGACCACTTCACCGGTAAGGCCGGCGCCGCGCTTGATGGCGCGGTCGATGTTGTCGTTGGGAACCGAGGTCTTCTTCGCCTTGGTCACCGCAAGTTCCAGGCCGGGGTTGCCGGCGAGGTCCGGTCCGCCCATCCGGGCGGCAACTTCGATGTTCTTGATCAGCTTGGCGAACGACTTTGCGCGGCGGCTGTCAATGATCGCCTTTTTGTGCTTGGTCGTTGCCCATTTGGAGTGGCCTGACATGCTTTACGCTTCTCCTCTGATCATTCGGATAAACAGTTCGTGTACGCGTTTTTCGCCGGTCACTTCCGGATGGAAGGAGGTGGCCAGCAGCTGGCCGGAACGCACTGCCACAATTCTAGCCGCCCCCGGCAGCTGGGCAGCGTGGGAGGCCTGGCCGGGGTCCGCCGGCTCCACCTGCGCGAGGATCTCCACGTCCTCCCCCACCCGCTCCACCCAAGGGCCGCGGATGAAGACTGCATGGACCGGTTCCACGCCCGATTCCGTGGCGCTGAAGTCCAGGCCCTTGAAGTCCAGGTCGGTTTCGAAGGACTCGCGCTGGCGGCCAAAAGCGTTGCGGCGGACAGTGATGTCGAGGCCGCCGAAGGTCTGCTGGGGCGCACCGGAGAGATCGGTCGCCGGATCTGCAATGTCGGACGCGAGCAGGATCATGCCTGCACAGGAGCCGTACACGGGCAGGCCCTCGCCGATGTACTTGCGGAGGGGGTCGGCAAGGTCAAAGGCCCGGGCCAGCTTATCGATAGTGGTGGACTCGCCGCCGGGAATGATGAGGCCGTCCAGACCGTCCAGTTCCTCCGGACGGCGCACGGGCACGGCTTGGGCGCCTGTGGCTTCCGCGGCACGCAGGTGCTCACGGAAGTCGCCCTGGAGGGCCAGGACACCGATTTTCAGGCCTGACCCCACGCGCGCCTGGGCAGCAGATGGGGGGTTTGTCATCTTTCCAGCATACGGCCCGGGCCGTGCAGCCGCTGCCGCACACGTCCTGCGGGCAGCGGTTGCATGCCGCTGCTGGGATATATTCAAAACATGGTCTTCTACAGTGTTCCGCTCGGCAAGCTGGTCCGCAGGGTGTCCCGGCTGCGGGGCGGCGGGTCCGCCCTGCCGGGCCTGGTGGTCGAGAAAATCGACCCCGGCTTCATGCGGCG
>Ga0308160_10005333_pt1 | contig 13460 bp, 13 predicted proteins | sample PhyFR1_FD_201036 | JGI IMG/M metagenome (GOLD analysis project Ga0308160, IMG submission 201036) | Phyllosphere microbial communities from UC Gill Tract Community Farm, Albany, California, United States - DLSLF.R1 | ecosystem: Host-associated > Plants > Phyllosphere > Unclassified | place: USA... | reverse complement strand
GCTGGAGCTATCGATATGCGCCACACCATCGTCCCGGCCTTGCTGCTGGCGGCAATCCTGCACCCCGGCACCGCACCCGCGCAGCCCGCTCAGGCAACTGCGCAGCCCGCACATGCACCTGCGAGTGTAGCCAACAACGCACCCGGCAGCGCCCAGGTCTACTTCATCTGGCCGCACGACGGCAGCGTCATCAACGGCGGCAAGTTCTGGGTACGCATGGGCCTGCGCAACATGGGCATCGCGCCCAAGGGCACCGCGGTGCCGAACACCGGCCATCATCATTTGTTGATCGATACCGGACTGCCGTCGATGACGGAACCGATTCCGAACGACCGCAACCACCTGCATTTCGGCGCGGGCGAGACCGAGGCGCGCATCGAACTGCCGCCCGGCACCCACACGCTGCAACTGCTGCTGGGGGACAAGGACCACATACCGCACAAGCCGCCGGTGGTGTCGAAGCCGATCACCATCACGGTGAAATGAGCGGTGCCGCCGGGCAGGACTGATTTACGGAGACGACGATGCGCCCACGGATCCCCGCTTTGGCACCTGCACTGGCACTGGCGGCGCTGCTTGCCGGCGCAACGGCCGCCGCCACCAACGCGCCCGCCAACGCCTATTGCTACATCGGCTGGCCGGCGGACGGCGCGGTGCTCCCGGCCGGCAAACCCTTCCGCGTGTGGTTCGGCCTGCGCAACATGGGCGTGGCGCCGAAAGGCGTCGCCTTCGAGAACACCGGCCACCACCACCTGCTGATCGATACCGGGCTGCCCGCTGCCGGCCAGGTGATCCCGTCGGACCGCAATCACCTGCATTTCGGCGCCGGCGAGACCGAGACCATGCTCGATCTCCCGCCCGGCACCCATACGCTGCAGCTGCTGATGGGCGACGACCAGCACATCCCGCACACGCCGCCGGTGGTGTCGAAGCGCATCACGATCACGGTAAGGTGAGTCCGCATGGAACCGCAGCCGAGCATCCTCACCGCAGACGATCCGGTCCGCGCCTACGTCGAGTGGGTCGATGCGGCACTGGCGCGGCCGGCCGTGTTCCCGCTGCACGACGAAGCCGTGCTCGGGCGCGACCACCAGGATGCGCTGGCCTCCGATCAATACATCTGCATTCCCGAGCCGACGATCAGCCGCCGCCATGCGCGCATCCGGCGCCGCGGCGCCAGTTATTTCATCGAAGACCTGCACTCGCGTAACGGTACCTTCGTCTCCGGCGAGCGGCTCGCACCCGGCGCCTGGCACCTGCTGCGCGACGGCGAGGAGCTGACGCTGGCCTCGGCCCAGCTGGTCTTCCACTCGCTGATGCTGCCGGAACGCGGCAGCGCCCCGACCGTGATCACGCGTTCGGTCGACGCCACCCGTTTTGCCCCGGTGGTCGACACCCGCAACGCCGGCCGCGGCGACCTCGAGAAAACCGTGCACCGGCTGCACGCGATGGCCCAAGTCAGCATTGCGCTGGGTGCGGTCACCGACCAGGCCACGCTGATCGAAAAGATCATGAACCTGATCTTCGAGCTGTTTCCGGCGGCCGAGCGCGGGTTCATCATGTTGTGCGAGAGCGAACGCGATCCGCTGCGGCCGGTCGCCGCGCGCCGCCGCGACGGTGCCGTCGAGGATCCGGCGCGCATGCGCATCTCGCACACCATCGTCGACCAGGTATTGGTGCACAAGCGCGCGATCCTGTCGGTCGACACGCTGGCGGATCGCCAGTTCGCCGGCCAGGCCTCGATCGTGGCCCAGGCCATCCTCAGCGTGATGTGCGTGCCGCTGATCCTGGGCGAGGAAGTGCTGGGCCTGATCCAGGTCGACACCTCGTCCGATCCGCAGGCCTTCCAGGAAGCCGATCTCGAAATCCTCAGCGGCGTGTGCGCCGAGACCGCGGTGGCGCTGAAGAACTTCCAGCTGTATTCCGACATCAAGGGATTATTGGACGGCTTCGTGTGCGCCTCGGTGCAGGCGATCGAGGAGCGCGATCCGGTCACCGCCGGCCACTCGTTCCGCGTCGCCGGCTACGCCGAGAACCTGGCGATGGCGATCGAACGCAGCGGCGACCCTGCGCTGCGGCGTGCCGCCTTCACGCCGGCCCAGCTGCGCGAGATCCGCTACGCGGCGCTGCTGCACGATTTCGGCAAGGTCGGCGTGCGCGAACACGTGCTGCGCAAGGAGAAAAAGCTGCACCATGCCGACATGCGCCTGCTGGAACAGCGCTTCCGCTACGCACGCGCCTGCCTGGAGCGGCATGCCTGGCGCAGGCTGGCCGAACGCCACCTGCAGGGAGAGCTGGGCATGACGGCCTTCCGGCGCGAGGTCGAGCGCATCGAAGCCGAACTGCGGGCGGAAGGCGCGCGCCTGGACGACTTCTTCGCCACCATCGTGCGCGCCAACGAGCCGTCGATCTCGCACACGGCGCCGCTGCCCGAGCTCGATGCGATCCGCTGCCACGCCTGCCCGGGCGCCGACGATCCGGCCTTCCGCCTGCTGGGCGACGACGAATTCGCGGCGCTGAACATCGGCAAGGGCTGCCTGACGCCGGACGAGCGGCGCCAGATCGAAGCCCACGTGGCCGATTCGTATTCCTTCCTGATCCTGATTCCGTGGACGCGCGAGCTGGCCGGGGTTCCCGCGATCGCCCATGGCCACCATGAAAAGCTGGACGGCTCCGGCTACCCGATGGGCTTGCGCGGCGCCGAGATCAGCCTGCAGACGCGGATCCTGACGATCAGCGACATCTTCGATGCCCTCACCGCGCGCGACCGGCCCTACAAACAGGCGGTGCCGGTCGAGCACGCGCTCGGCCTGATCGACGAGGAGTGCCGCGCCGGCCACCTCGATGGGCGGCTGTTCAAGGTGTTCGTGGAATCGAAGGGGTGGGAGGCGCGTGGGGACGCATGAGATGGCTATATATATGAGGGACGACAGCCGGGGGATGCGGCGGCTGGCGCTGGCCGCCGCGGCGCTGCTGCTGTGCGCCTGCGCCGACGTCGGCATGAAGCCCTACCAACGTCCCGACACCCCGGGCAAGGCCGCGTGGTCGAGCCAGAAGGACTTGCCGGTCGCGGCCAGCGAGATGATCGCCCCCGACTGGTGGAAGCAGTTCCGCGATCCCTACCTGGACGGCCTGGTCGACCAGGCCGTGCGCGCCAATGTCGACCTGAAGGCGCTGGCAGCCCGCATCGGCGTGGCGCGTGCCGAGATCGACGAAGTGCGCGCCGGCGCCTTGCCCAGCCTGGACGCGGGCGCCGGCGCCAGCTTCGAAAAAAGCACCGGCCAGAATTTTTCGAAGCAGTTCAACCTGGCCACCCAGGTCAACTGGGACATCGACATCTGGGGCGCCACCGCCAAGGGCGTGCAGGCCCAGAGCGCCGAATTCAAGGCCACCGAAGCCGACTGGCGCGCCGGCTACCTGAACCTGGTCTCGGACGTGTCGACGACCTATTTCCAGATCCTGCAGTTCGACGAACAGATCGCGCAGCAGCAAAAGACCCTGGACAAGAACCGCGTCATCCTGTCGACCCTGGAAGCGATGATGGGGCAGGGCCTGGTGCCCCAGACCCGGGTGCTGCAACAGCGCGCCGAAATCAACCGCATGAGCAACGACCTGATCGAGCTGGGGCGCCTGCGGGCGCTGGCCGGCAATGCGCTGGCGACCCTGCTCGGGGTGCCGGCCGGGGAATTCCGCGTCCCGGCCGGGACGCTGCAGGGGCGGGTGCAACTGCCTGTGGTGCCGGAAGGCTTGCCGTCCCAGCTGCTCAAGCGCAGGCCGGACGTGGTCGCCGCCGAATACCGGGTGCTGGCCGCCTACGACGTGGTCGGGCAGGCCAAGCTGGCGCAGCTGCCCTCGATCAGCCTGACGGGACGCGGCGGCACCTCCAGCCTGGCGCTCGGCGCACTGATGAAGTCCTTCACCTTTGGCCTGATGCCGAGCATTAACTTCCCGGTGTTCGACCCCGGTGTCAAGGCGCGCCTGAAGACCAGCGAAGCGCGCACCGGGGTAGCCGAGCAGGATTACCGGCGCGTGGTCATGGGCGCGTTCGAGGAAGTCGAGAACACGCTGGTGAACCTGGACGCGCACCGGCGCCAGCGCATCGAGCTGCAGCAGCAGTCGGACCAGCTGGGCGTGGTCGCGGCCCAGGTCGATGCGCAGCTGAAGGAAGGCATGGTGTCGCAGCTGGAGGTGTTCGAGGCGGAACGCTCGCTGCTGGCGGCGCAGCTGGCGCTGCTGGCCAACCAGCAGCAGATCCTGGCCGACACCGTCACGCTCTACAAGGCGCTGGGCGGCGGCTGGCGGGCGGTGGACGTCCGGAATGCGGACCGTGATGCGGCCCGGCAGCGTTGAGGGGAGCAGGCCGTGATCCCGTCCGACGCGATGCTGGCCGCCGCACGATCCGCGCCGGCGGGGCGGCTGCTGATCGTGCTCGAGCCGCTGTCGCATCCGGAGCTGGCCCCGATCCGCATCCACGAAACCCTGTTCGCGATCGGCCGCACCGAGCCGCCCTTCGATGCCTACCCGGCGGCACTGGCGGGCGACCTGTCGCGCCGCCACGCGCGCATCTTCTGCGAACAGGGCGCCGTCTATTTTGCAGAACTGGGCAGCAAGAACGGCAGCACCGTCAACGGGATGCCCGTACGGCAGGCGATCGCCATGCTGCGCGACGGCGACGTGCTCGGCCTCGGCAGAACGCTTAGCTACCGCGTGCGCCTGGAAGCGGCCGCGCTGCAGCCGCCGCCGGCCCGGCTGGCCAGCCTGACCCTGAGCCCCGAACACGAAGACGCCGGATTGCAGCCGATCGTCGTCACCGAGTTCCCTTTCATGGTCGGCAAGGGCGACGAGACCTTTGCACGCTACCGCGACGCCAACCCGGCCCAGGTCAACTACCTGTCGCGCCGCCACGCCCACATCTTCCTCAAGGGCGGCCGGCTGCACGTGGAAGACCTGGGCAGTACCAACGGCACCTTCGTCAACGGCAACCGCCTGGACGAACACGCGGTTGCGCTGGAGGAGGGCGACGTGCTGGCCTTCGGCGGGCGCCACTTCGTCTATCGCGTCGGATTGCAGTGGGATGCGGCCGCGTACGACCCCACGCTGACGCGCATCGGGGTGGTGGGAGGGAGCGCGCCCGGCACCGGCGCCGGTGCGAACGGCGATGCCGACCGGACCACCTTCGTGGCGACCGCCGATTCCTTCCTCGATATCTTCTGCGTCGAGCCGGCGCCGCCTGCGGCGGAGACGCCCGACGCCGCGGTACCCTCCGTGGACGAGGCGCCAGGTGCCGTGCAGGGCAGGGCCGCCATCCTGCGGCACCTGCAGCGTGTGCGGCCCTGGGGCATCGCGGCGGCAGTGCTCGTGCTGGCGCTGGTATTGACGCTGCTGCGCATCGGCAGCGCCGAGCGCGAGGTGGAAGGCCTGCTGGCCGCCGGTGACTACGCCCGGGCGGCCGTCGAGGCCAACGATGCGCTCGCGCGCGACCCGGACAACGGCCGCCTGCAGGCGATGGGCACGGAAGCCCTGCTCAAGGCGCATTTGCCCGGCTGGATGGCGCAGCTGAGGGCGGGCCAGTTCGGCCGCGCGGCGGTATCGGTCGCGACCATGCGCCGGCTCGCGGGCCGCAATCCGGAACTGGCACCGCTGCTCGATCAACTCGACTGGATCGTGGCACTGCAAAGCTTCGTGGCGGCGCGCGGCGGGGCCCAGGCACCGGTGCGCGATGCGCCTGACGCCGCCCGCATCCAGCAATTCCTGCAGCAGTGGGAAGCGCGCAACGAGGCCTACCAGCGCGGCTTCGTCACCATGTCGGCCCAGGTGCCGGCGTTTCGCGATGCGTATGCCGATGCCCTCAGCAACGTGCGCGGCCTGGCGCTGGCGAGGAGCGCATCATGAGGACGACAGCTTGAAAGCCCATACCCTGAAACCGCTGACCGAGGCGCTCGAGGACCACAGCGCCGAAGGCATCTCGATCCTCACCGCCGAACCCTGGCGCTTTACCCGGGCGCTGGTCTACAGCATGGTCGCGCTGGTGGCGGCGGGACTGATCTGGTCCTTCTTCGGCCACGCCGACGTGCTGGTGACCGCGAGCGGCACGCTGGTGCCGGCGTCCGACGTGCGCCGCGTGTACGCACCGATCGACGGCGAGTTGAGCAATATTTACATCGCCGAGGGCCAGCCGGTGAAGGCAGGCGACGTCGTGGCGCGCCTGTACGCACGCGGCGCCATCGAGGCCGCGCGCAACGCACTCGAGGCCAGGCTGAAGCTCGAGGATGCGGAACGCCAGTGGAAGGAATTCCCCGAACAGAAGGCGATGCTGGAACGGCGCGCCGCCGCGCTGCGCGAAGCGACCGAGGTGGAACAGCGCCAGCACCAGCGCCGCCTGGCCGAGGGAACCAGCCGGCTGTCGCAGAGCCAGCAGGCGCAGCAGCAGGAAGCGCGCACCGGCGTCGAGGATGCACGGCGCGCCCGCGATGCCGCCCGGATCGAAGCCGATAAATACGCGCGCCTGTTCGCCTTGCCCGGCGGCGGCGGCGTGTCGCAGCTGCAGGTGGACGCCAAGAAGAATGCGCTGCAGGCGGCCGACAACGCGCTGCGGGTGGCGCAGGCGCGCATGGCCGAGCTGGCGGCGCGCCAGGGCCAGGAATCGACCCAGGCCAGGTCCGAGCTGGAGACCAGCGGCCAGCAACTGGCCACGCTGCGCCTGCAGTCGGAAGCGGCCGACCGCGACGTCGCCAATGCCGAGGACAAGCTGCGCCTGCAGGTCCAGACCGCGCGCCTGGTGGCCGACGCCGCCGCCCGCATCCGCTTCGAGAACATCGACAAGGAAAACTTCCTGCGCATCGTGGCGCCGGTCGACGGCGTGATCACCGACGTCACCTCGACCCAGCCCGGCGACAAGATCCAGGCCAACGCCCCGCTGGGCGGCATCGCGCCGCGCAACGCCAGGCCGATCCTGAAAATCGAGATTGCGGAGAACGACCGCGGCTTCCTGCGCGAGGGCCTGCCGGTGCAGATGAAGTTCAACGCTTTCCCCTACCAGCGCTACGGGCTGCTGCGCGGTACGCTGCAAACCATCTCGCCGGCCACCAAGCCTTCGTTGGCGAACAAGCAGCCGGTGTACGAAGGGCGGGTGACGCTGGAACGGCTCGACGTCAAGGTCGGCGAGACCAGCTATCCGCTGCGCTACGGGATGACGGCGGTGGCGGAGATCGTCGTGCGCGAGCGGCGGCTGATCGACCTGGCGCTGGATCCATTCCGGAATATCGGCGGGTGAGATTTCCTGTAAGATGCCGGCCTTTGGCATCTGCAGGGCGCACCGTGAACGAATCGACTTATACCCCGTCCCTCTTTCAACTGCGCGGGCGTATCGGGCGGGTGCGATACCTGGCCTACAGCTTCGCGTTCGGCATGCTGCTGTTGCTGGCGACGCTGGTACTGACGACCGTGGCCGGCGACGGCGTGGCCACCTGGCTGCCGGGGATTGCCTCGGCTGCGCTCAGCGTCGTCGTCGGCGGGCGCAGGCTGCACGATCTCGGCCGCAGCCGCTGGATTGCCCTCGGCTTGCTGATCCCCTTCGTCAATCTCGCGCTCGCCCTGTGGCTGCTGTGCGCACCGGGCAATCCGGCCGCGAACCGCTTCGGACCGGCGCCGGGCCCGAACACCCGCGCCGTGATCGTCCTGGCCTGGGCCATGCCGGTGGTCTTCCTGGCCGGCGTGATCGCCGCCGTCGCGCTGGCCCCGCACAAGTCGCGCTTCGAACGCGCCCGCGACGAAATGGAACAGGCAATCTGACGCGCTTTTCGCCAAACATTACAGGAAGCTGAAATCGTCCGCGCCATCCGGTCCGCTTGCTCTACAATAGGTGGCCTCGCGTGGCACGGCACGGTTGGTGCCGGCGCGTCGGCAATGCACCAGGACGACGGATCACAATGCTTCACCTGCAGAACACATGGCGCCGCAAGGCGCTCGGCATGGCCGCAATGGCTGGCGCGGCGCTCGCATTTGCTTTATCGGCAACCTGGCCTGTGGCCGCAGCGGCACGCGAATCGACGAGTGTCTATATAGAAGATCTCACCTCGCCGGAACTGCAGGCGCGCATCGCGGCCGGCGCCGCCACGGTGCTGGTGCCGATCGGCGGCACCGAACAAAGCGGCCCCCACATCGCCCTCGGCAAGCACAACGCGCGTGCGCGCATCCTGGCGGGCCGGATCGCCCAGCGTCTCGGCAACGCGACCGTGGCGCCGGTGATCGCGTATGTACCCGAAGGGTCGATCACGCCGCCGGCGGGGCACATGCGCTTTGCCGGCACGATCTCGATTCCCGAAGCCGCCTTCGAATCCATGTTGGAGTCCACCGCGCGCAGCCTGTGCCAGCACGGCGTGCGCGACGTGTTCTTCCTGGGCGACCATGGCGGTTACCAGAAGAGCGAGGAAAAGGCCGCCGCGCGCCTGAACGCGAAGGGCGGCTGCCGCGCCCATGCCCTGCTCGATTATTACCAGGCTACGCAGACCGTCTACGTGGCCGACCTGAAACGGCGCGGCTACGGCGATGCCGAGATCGGCCTGCACGCCGGCCTGGCCGACACCAGCCTGTCGCTGGCGCTCGATCCGTCCGATGTACGGCCGGACCTGCTGGCGGCCGGCGCCAAAGCCGGCAAGGGCGGCGGCGTGCGTGGCGATCCGACCCGCTCGTCGGCCGAACTGGGCCGGCTCGGCGTCGAGCATATCGTCGCCGCCTCGGTCGCCGCCATCCGCGCTGCCGTCAATCCATCCAAACAAAAGTAGAGAAGTCCATCGTGCCATCCAAAAGAACAGTCGGCGCCTGCCTGGCCTTGTCCCTCCTGGCCGGCGGCGTCATCGCCACCGGCGTCGTCGGGGCGGCCGCGCCCGCGCCTGCGCTGCAAGCACCATCGCAGCCGGCCCGCATCGTCACCGTGCCCGGCATGGCGCCGGTGGTCGACGCCCGCAACGTGTACAGCGAAATCGGCCCGTCGCACCTGAGCCCCGTGGTGCGCGGCGACCTGCAGCGCATCTACGTGCCGAACCTGCGCACCAACGACGTCAGCGTGATCGATCCGGCCACCATGAAGGTGGTCGACCGCTTCAAGGTCGGCACCAGCCCGCAGCACGTGATCCCGGCCTGGGACCTGCGCACGCTGTGGGTGGCCAACAATGCCGAGCGGCGCAACACCGGCAGCCTGACCCCGATCGATCCGCGCACCGGCAAGCCGGGCCAGTCGGTGCCGGTCGACGACCCCTACAACATGTACTTCACGCCGGACGGCAAGTCGGCGATCGTGGTGGCCGAAGCGCGTCACCGCCTCGATTTCCGCGATCCGCACACGATGGCGATGCAGTACGCGATCGACGTGCCGCAGTGCGGCGGCATCAACCACGCCGAGTTCTCGATCGACGGCCGCTATGCGCTGTTCACCTGCGAATTCGACGGCAGCCTGGCCAAGATCGACATGGTCGGGCACAAAGTGATGGGTTACCTCAAGCTGTCGATGCCGGCGACGCGCGTGCGCGAGGGCGCCGATCCGCGCATCCCGGGCGCCGGCGAAATCTGCAGCTCGCGCAAGGGCATGCCGCAGGACGTGCGCATCTCGCCGGACGGCAAGCGCTTCTACGTGGCCGACATGGAAGCGGACGGCGTCCACGTGGTCGACGGCGACAACCTGAAGCAGATCGGCTTCATCCCGGCCGGTCTCGGCACCCACGGCCTGTACCCGAGCCGCGACGGCAAGCTGCTGTACATCGCCAACCGCGGCACCCACCGCATCCACGGCAAGCGCCACGGCGCGGGCAGCGTGGCGGTGCTGGACTTCGCCAGCGAGAAGATCGTCGCGCGCTGGACCATCCCGGGCGGCGGCAGCCCGGACATGGGCAACGTCAGCGTCGACGGCAAGTGGCTGTGGCTGTCCGGCCGCTTCGACGACGTCGCCTACCGCTTCGACACGTCCAGCGGCGCCGTTGCCCAGGTCAAGGTCGGCGGCGAGCCGCATGGCCTGACCGTGTGGCCGCAGCCGGGCCGCTATTCGCTGGGGCATACCGGCAACCTGCGCTGACGCTGGTGTTGGCGATGCGTCCCGTGCGCGGGTACGGGCGCATCCGCGGCTAAGCTCTCTTCTTATTTGGGAGGAGGGCACATGGATGCACATATCGCAGGAAAAGTCGTCGTCATTACCGGCGCCAGCAGCGGCATCGGGGAACTGACGGCGCGCCACCTGGCCGGGCTGGGCGCCCACGTGGTGCTCGGCGCACGGCGCCGCGAGCGGCTGGAAGCCATCGCCGGCGAGATCCGCGCCGCCGGCGGCCGTGCCGAGGTGGCGACCGTCGACGTGACCCGGCGCGACCAGGTCGAAGCGCTCGTCGCGACCGCCCTGGCGGCGTTCGGGCGGGTGGACGTCATGATCAACAATGCCGGCCTGATGCCGCTGTCGCGCCTGGACCAGGCGCGCGTCGACGACTGGGAGCGGATGATCGACATTAACCTGAAGGGTGTCCTGTTCGGCATCGCCGCGGCCCTGCCGGTCATGCAGCGCCAGAACAGCGGCCATATCATCAACATCGCATCGACCGCCGGCCTGCGCGTACGGCCGAACATGGCGGTGTACTCGGCCACCAAGTTCGCGGTGCGCGCGATCTCCGAAGGCTTGCGCCATGAGGGCACCCCGTACAATATCCGCAGCACCATCATTTCGCCGGGGCCGACCGATACCGACCTGCCGTCGAGCGTGACCGATCCGGAGATGGCGAAATCGGTCCGCGAGCAGCACAGTATCGCGATGCCGACGCTGTCGGTGGCCAAGGCGATCGCCTTCGCCATCAGCCAGCCGGATGAAGTCGACGTGAACGAGATCGTGTTGCGGCCGACGGCGCTGTCCTGACGCTGGAATTGCACGGCGCGCCGGGGTAGACTCGGCGGTATGACACCGAGCCCGAGTATCCTCCTGACCTTCGGCCTGTTGGCCCTTACCGTATTGTTGCTGTGGGCGCCGGCGCCTGCCATCCGCGGCCGGCGTGACTGGGCGTGGTGCCCCGGACTGGTGCTGGCCTGCGCGGCCGGGCTGGCGGGCGGATTGCTCGACTGGCGCGCGCCGCCATGGATCCTGGCGTATGCAGCGCTGGCCCATGGCGCACGCGAGGCGACCCGCGCCCGGGTACGTGTGCCGCTGCTGGTGCTGACGGGTGTCTGCGCCTTCCTGTTCGCCCTGCACCGGTTTCCCGGCTTTTTCAATCCGGTGCTGGCCGACGCCATTCGCTTCGCTGCGGACGCGCCGCCTTTTACCCTGCGTGCGAATGCGGATACGGCGGTGGCCGGGATCGTGCTGATGGGCGTGTTCTGCGAGCGTATCCGCACCGGCGCAGAGTGGTGGGCCATGCTGCGCCGGGTGTGGCCGGTGGTGCTGTCGACACTGGTCGTCGTGCTGGGCCTCGGCTGCGTGCTGGGCTTCGTGCGCCCCGACTGGAAATGGACGCCTTTTTCGGCCTGGTTCCTGGCGTCGAACCTGTTGTTCACCTGCGTCACCGAGGAAGCCTTCTTCCGCGGCTTCGTGCTCGAGCGACTGGCGCGCGGCATGGCACGCCGGCGAGGTGGGGTGATCGCCGCGGCGGCCGCGTCGTCGCTGTTGTTCGGCCTCGCGCATGCACGCGGCGGCACCATGCTGGTCGTGCTGGCCACCGTCGCCGGTGCGCACTACGCCGCCGCGTATCTGGCGTCCAAACGGATCGAAGGCGCCGTCCTGACGCACTTCGCCCTGAATGCCGTGCATTTCGTCGCGTTTACCTACCCGAACCTGGCCCCATGACGCGGATGTCTCAAGCGATCATGCCGCCGTCGATCACCAGTTCGGCGCCGGCGACGTAACGGCTTTCGCTACTGGCGAGGAACAGCGCTGCGTCGGCCACCTCTTCCGGCCGGCCCAGGCGCTTGAAGGGGATCCGGTTCGCCACCGCGGTCTTCGTTTCGTCGCTGACCTGGTCGAACATCGGCGTATCGATCGGCCCCGGGCTGATGGTGTTGACACGGATGCCGCGTGAAGCCAGTTCATGGGTCCAGGTGCGGGCGTAGGAGCGTACCGCCGCCTTGGACGCCGAATAGGTGCCGTAGCCCGGGTTGGCGATCTGCCCTGCAATCGAACCGACCAGCACGATGGCGCCGCCGTCGGTCATCCTGCGCACCGCGCGCTGGACGGTGAACACCATCCCGCGCACGTTCAAGCCGAATGCGGCGTCCACGTGAGCCGGTGTCGTGTCGTCCAGGGTCGCGAATTCGGCCACGCCGGAAGCGGTGACGAGGATGTCGAGCGTTTTACCGGTCGCATCGATCGTCTCGAACAGGCGATCGAGATCTTCTGCGCGGGTGACATCGCCCTGGACAGCCGTGGCCTGTGCACCGATCGAGGCAGCCGCCGCGTCGAGTTGCGCCTGGCGCCGGCCGCTGATGAAGACATGGGCGCCTTCCTGGGCAAGACGGCGGGCGATCGCGAGTCCGATGCCGCTGTTGCCGCCAGTGACCAGGGCTGTTTTTCCTTCGAGTTTCAACATGGTGTTCCTCCGAAATGGTTGGGCAACCGATGATACATTTCGTATATCTAGTGTCAATTACGCACTTGATATACACTAGATATATGGGAGGAAACCGTCATGCCATCGACACTCGACACCGTTCTTGAACAGATCAACGGCACCAAGCCGGTACTGGAGCAGATTGCCAATAAATGGTCGGTGCTGATCCTGGCCGTGCTGTGCACGCAGCCGTCGCGCTTCAACGCCATCAAGCGGCGCCTGAATCCCATCACGCACAAGGCGCTCACCGAGTCCCTGCGCCGGCTCGAACGCAACGGGCTGGTGGACCGGCGCGTGATTGCGTCCTCGCCGGTGGCGGTCGAGTATTCGATCACGCCGCTGGGGCGAACGCTGCAGGAACCGTTTACGGCACTGATCGCCTGGGCGCAGGAGCACGGACATGCGCTGGAAGCTGCGCGCGCCGCCAACGAAGGGCATCCGGAATCGGGCACTCAAGGGGAATCAAATGGCTCTTGCGGGCGTGCCCTCGTTTTGCTATAGTTCGCGTCCTGCTTCTGCAGCGCAAGAAAAGCTGAACGAAATCAAGTAGTTGAGCCAGGTGTTTTGACAACGCCGCTGGCGTTGAAGAAAAAGATGGGGTTGACGAGTCAAGCAAAATGCTTCATAATGTTATCCCTCTGCTGCTGACAAACAAAACGATTTGTCGCTAGGCAGCAAGGCAGTACCGAATAAAGTTCTTTAAAAATTAACAGTCGATAAGTGTGGGCGTTTGATGAAGGTGCCAGCTGACTAGTTCAGCTGATTACTTAAATTATCAAATGTTCACAAAAGTATTAAGCGTTGTCTCAGCAATGAGATAACGGTCAGTATCTTGAGTGAGCGACCCATCCGAAAGGATGGTGACTCGAAAGAGTCAACAAACAGAGATTA
>Ga0308160_10005332_pt1 | contig 13463 bp, 8 predicted proteins | sample PhyFR1_FD_201036 | JGI IMG/M metagenome (GOLD analysis project Ga0308160, IMG submission 201036) | Phyllosphere microbial communities from UC Gill Tract Community Farm, Albany, California, United States - DLSLF.R1 | ecosystem: Host-associated > Plants > Phyllosphere > Unclassified | place: USA... | reverse complement strand
CCGCATGGCGGAAATAGGAAACGACCTGTTCGATCACTTCCTCCATGCCGTAGAACTCGCGGAATGCGGGATAAATCTTGATGACCTTGTTGGCGAAGATGCGCGACAGGCGCGGGTCGAGGCGGGTGTCGACCAGGGTAGGTTCGCCGATGGCGGCCAGCATGCGCTCGGGAGCGCTGGCGTAAGTCAGGGGGTCTTTCTTGCAAAGCTGCAGATACTCCGACAGGGAATATTCCTCTTCCCGGGTACGCTCATAGCGGGCGGCGTAGTTATCAAATATGGTCATGTGAATGTCCTCTAATGTGCTAACACTGATCACTGTCCGGCAGCCGATGAAAGACGGTTGCCCAAGCCCGGCCGGATGGGATGCGCAGCATGCTTGACGCTGCCGGCCGGGTCGCCATCGAAGTTTTGCCGCCGGAAGACCCGGCACGAAACGGAGGGCGATGTTCTTGTTGTCCGGTTTTTGGATGCCTTGGAAAAAGCTGCATGCAACAATTTCCCTGGCTTGTACCGGTTGGTTAGCGCCCGCTGAGAGCGTCTTCTTTCGAATATGAAATTTATTATGTGCTTATTAGTTCTCGAAGTCAAAACAGTGTCACGTGCTTGTGTGATCTGATTCCAAGTCCTTGAAACGAATAAGAAAATAAGGATTCTGAAGAGTCCGCTGCAATGGATTTGCAAGCCCCCTGGACATCGTCCGGATGGGGCTGCCAAGAGGGGCTTTTGGACCCGTCGGAACCCATCAAATTTATCAAATGGTAAATGGATAGTGCACCATCTTGCTAAGCAGTGGCGCACGCGTTTCACGCTCGCGATTTACAAAAATTCCAGAGTGAAACGAGCTGAATCCACGCATGCGCTACACTCTCTTCCAGGACCCGAATCGACCCGATCCACCGCGGAGAACACCATGCTGAACGAACCCTTGCGCCGCATGTTGCAGGCGATGCCTAAAGCAGAATTGCACATCCATATCGAGGGCTCGCTCGAGCCCGAGCTGATATTTGAGTTCGCGCAAAGGAACGGCGTTTCACTCCCCTATGCCTCGGTTGAAGCGTTGCGTCAGGCGTACGCTTTCACCGATCTGCAGTCGTTCCTGGATATTTATTATGCGGGTGCAAGCGTTTTGCTGACCGAGCAGGACTTCTACGACATGACCGCGGCCTACCTGGCGCGCGCCGCGGCCGACAACGTGCGCCATACCGAAATCTTCTTCGATCCGCAGACCCACACCGCGCGCGGCGTGCCCTTCAAAACCGTCATCGACGGCATCTGGCGCGCCTGCCAGGACAGCCCGGTCAGCGCCGGCCTGATCATGTGCTTCCTGCGCCACCTGTCCGAAGAGGATGCCCTCGCCACGCTGGAGGAGGCGCTGCCCTACCGCGACAAGATCATCGGCGTCGGCCTCGATTCGTCCGAGCTCGGCCACCCGCCCGAGAAATTCGCGCGCGTGTTCGAGCGCGCGCGCGGGCTCGGCCTGCACCTGGTCGCCCATGCGGGCGAGGAGGGGCCGCCGAGCTACATCGAAAGCGCGCTCGACGTGCTGCACGTGGAGCGCATCGACCACGGCGTGCGCTGCCTCGACGACCCGGCACTGGTGCAGCGCCTGGTGCGCGAACGGATGGCGCTGACCGTGTGCCCGCTGTCGAACATCAAGCTGCGCGTGTTCGACGTGATGGGCAGCCACAACCTGCGCACGCTGCTCGACGCCGGCCTGGCCGCCACCGTCAATTCCGACGACCCGGCCTACTTCGGCGGCTACGTCAACGACAACTACCTGGCCGCGTTCGAGGCGCTGCCGCTGGAGGCGCCGCACGCGCGCCAGCTGGCCGTGAACAGTTTCGAGGCGGCTTTCCTGGAACCGGCGCAGAAGCGCGCCTTCCTGGACGAAGTCGACCGGTTTTTTGCAACGGCCCAGGCCACATAAGGCACGGAAGGTTCGAACATGTTCATCCAATCCCTGCGCATGACCGCGCGCGACTGGCGCGCCGGCGAGCTGCGTTTCCTGCTGGTGGCGCTGGTGGTCGCGGTGTCCGCCCTGACCGCGGTCGGCTTTTTCGTGGACCGCATGCGCAGCGGCCTGAATCGCGACGCCCACCAGCTGCTCGGCGCCGACCTGCTGGTGAATGCCGACCAGCCGCTGCCCGCCGCCTGGCGCGCGGAGGCGCAGCGGCGCGGCCTGGTGCTGGCCGATACCGTCACCTTCCCCAGCATGGCGCAGGCCGGGCAGGGCGACGACTCGCAGGCTGTACTGGCTTCGGTCAAGGCGGTGTCAAACGGCTACCCGCTGCGCGGCCAGCTGCGCACAACCACCAGTCCGGACGATGCCAGCGAGGCGCTGGGCGATGCCGCCAACGGCGTCCCGGCAGCGGGCACGGTCTGGGTCGACGTCAACCTGCTGCCGCCGCTGCGCATCAAGGTCGGCAGCGACATCCAGCTGGGCGACAAGACGTTCAAGGTGGCGCGCCTGATCGCATCGGAGCCGGACCGCGGCGCCTCGTTCTCGAACTTCGCGCCGCGGGTGATGCTGCCGCTCGAAGACCTGAAAGCCACCGGCCTGGTCGACAATTACGCGCGCGTGACCTACCGCCTGCAGGTGGCGGCCAGGTCGGCCAACGACATGGCGCCGATCGCGGATTACGAACGCTGGCTGCGCGCGCGCATCGCGGCGGATAACGTGAAAGGCGTGCGCATCGAGACGCTCGAAAACGGCCGCCCCGAGATGCGCAACACGCTGGACCGCGCCGAGCGCTTCCTGGCGCTGGTCAGCCTGCTGTCGGCGATGCTGGCGGCGGTGGCCGTGGCGATGGCGGCGCGCCGCTTCATGCAGCGCCACCTCGACGCCTGCGCCATGCTGCGCTGCCTCGGCATGACCCAGAACGAGGTCGGCCTGATGTTCCTGATCGAATTCGCGCTGGTCGGCCTGGCGGGCAGCATCATCGGCGTGCTGGTGGGCTTCGGCGCCCACTTCGTGCTGCTCGAGATGATCGGCAACCTGATCCCGGCCGAGCTGCCGCCGGTCTCGCCCCTGCCGGCGCTGCAGGGCATCGCCACCGGCATGCTGCTGCTGGTCGGCTTCGCGCTGCCGCCGGTGCTCCAGCTGCGCAACGTGCCGCACAACCGCGTGATCCGGCGCGAGCAGGCGGCGCCGCAGCCGATGGCGCTGGTGACCTACGGTCTCGGCATCGCCGTGTTCTTCGCGCTGCTGCTGTGGCAGGCCGGCGACGTGCGCCTGGCGATGCTGACCGCCGGCGGCTTCCTCGGCGGCCTGGCCGTGTTCGCGCTGGTCGCCTGGCTGTGCCTGCAGGGGCTGCGGCGGCTGCGCGGCGCCGCGCGCCACCAGGGCTGGCGCTTCGCCATCACCTCGCTGCAGCGGCGCCCCGGCGCGACCATCGTGCAGGTGGTGTCGCTGTCGCTGGGCCTGATGGCCTTGCTGGTGCTGACCGTGGTGCGCGGCGACCTGATGCAGGCCTGGCGCCTGTCGACGCCGCCGGACGCGCCGAACCGCTTCATCATCAATATCCAGCCCGACCAGAAGGATGCGGTGGCGCGCCAGATCCGCGGCGCCGGCGTCACGGAGCTGCCGCTGTACCCGATGATCCGCGGACGCCTGACGGCAGTGAACGGCAACGAGGTGACGGCCACCACCTATACCGATCCGCGTGCGAAAAGCCTGTCGGACCGCGAATTCAACCTGTCCAGCGTGCCGGACCTGCCGGCCGGGAACGAGGTGGTGGCGGGACGCTGGTACGGCGACAAGCCGGGCATGGCCGAAGCCTCGGTCGAGCAGGGCATCGCCACCACGCTGCGCCTGAAGCTGGGCGACACGCTGCGCTTCGACATGGGCGGCCTAGTGGTCGACGCGAAGGTGACCAGCCTGCGCAAGCTGGAATGGGGTTCGATGCGGGCCAACTTCTTCGTGATCATCAACCCGGTGGCGATGCGCGACGCGCCCACCACCTACATGACTGCGTTCCACCTGCCGGCAAAAGGCATCGGCCTGGCCAGCACGCTCACGCGCCAGTTTCCGAACCTGACCGTGGTCGACGTCAGCGGCATCATCCGCCAGCTGCAGGACGTGCTCGACCAGGTCGTCACCGCGGTCGAGTTCCTGTTCCTGTTCACGCTGGCCTCGGGTGTGCTGGTGCTGTACGCGGCGCTGATGGGTTCCCAGGCCGAGCGCACGCGCGAAGCCGGCCTGCTGCGCGCACTGGGCGCCACCCGCGGCCAGCTGGCGCAGGCCCAGCGCATCGAGTTCGCGCTGGTCGGCGGCTTGTCCGGGCTGCTGGCGGCGTCCGGCGCGGCGGCGCTGGGCTGGGCGCTGGCCGAGTACCAGTTCAAGTTTCCGTGGCATTTCGATCCGACCGTGTGGGTGGCGGGGCTGGTGGTCGGCGCGGTGTGTGCACTGATCGGCGGGTGGCTCGGCTTGCGCAACGTGCTGCGGCAGCCGCCATTGCAGACGCTGCGCGAGGCAACGTAAGCGGCATCGCCCATTCACGCCATCCACCCGCTGCGCTATCATGGGTGGATGGCTGATACCGACAACACCCAAGAACCTACCCTGTACGAGATCATCGGCGGCGAAAGCCGCCTGCGCGAACTGGTCGACCGTTTTTACGACATCATGCAGCTGGAAGCCGATTTCGCCGGCATCCACGCCATGCACCCGGTCCCCAACGACAGCTCGCGCGAAAAACTGTTCATGTTCCTGTCCGGCTGGATGGGCGGACCCAATCTGTTCATCGAAAAATACGGCCACCCGATGCTGCGCGCGCGCCACCTGCCGTTCGCGATCGGCACCAGCGAGCGCGACCAGTGGCTGCGCGCGATGGCGATGGCGCTGGAAGACCTCGGCTATGACTACGATTTGCGCCTGCGCCTGATGACGGCCTTCTTCCAGAACGCGGACTGGATGCGCAACAAACCTCATTAATCATGTCCACCATCGAATTCATCGTCCTCGCGATCGGCCTGGTAGCCGTGATCGCGCTGCAATTCGCCCTGCTGGCGCGCAGCCGCGCCGGCGCCGGGAGCGACGGCTCGGCCCAGGCCTTCGAGCGTCTGGAGCGCGAGCTGCGCCACGAACTGCAGGCCAGCGCCCAGGCCACGCGCCAGGAACTCGCGGCCCACCTGGCGCAGAACCAGGGCGCCACCGCCCAGCAGCTGGAAGCCATGCGCCAGCAGATCCAGATGCACGCGGCCGGCGCACGCGAGGAACAGGCGCGCACCCTGAAGCGCTTCGCCGACACCTTGAATGGCGCACTCGCCAACCTGACCGAATCGAATGCACAGCGCATGCTCGAAGTGCGCGCCACGCTGGAATCCAAGATCCGCGACCTGCAGAACGACAACGGCAAGCGCCTCGAAGAGATGCGCCAGACCGTCGACGAAAAACTGCACGCGACGCTCGAGACCCGTCTCACCGAATCCTTCCGCCAGGTGTCGGACCGCCTCGAGCGCGTGCACCAGGGCCTGGGCGAGATGCAGCAGCTGGCGGTCGGCGTCGGCGACCTGAAACGCGTGCTGACCAACGTCAAGACGCGCGGGACCTGGGGCGAAGTGCAACTGGAGATGCTGCTCGAGCAGGTGCTGACCGTCGACCAGTACGCCAAGAACGTCGAGACGGTGCGCGGCACCAATGCACGCGTCGAATTCGCGGTCAAGCTGCCGGGCAGCGTCGACGGCGGCCCGCCGCTGTGGCTGCCGATCGACGCCAAGTTCCCGAAAGAGCAGTACGAGCGCCTGGTGGAAGCGGCCGACAGCGCAGATGGGGACGGCGTCGCGCGCTTCGGCGCCGAGCTGGAACGCGCGGTGCGCAATGAGGCCAAGACCATCTGCGACAAATACGTGTCGCCGCCGCAGACCACCGACTTCGCCATCCTGTTCCTGCCGACCGAGGGCCTGTACGCGGAAGTGATGCGCCGCCCCGGCCTGGCCGACGACCTGCAGCGCACGCTGCGGGTGACCATCGCCGGCCCCTCCACCTTGACCGCGCTGCTCAACAGCCTGCAGATGGGCTTCCGCACGCTGGCGCTGGAAAAGCGCTCGTCCGAGGTGTGGCAGGTGCTGGGCGCGGTAAAGACGGAATTCGGCAAGTTCGGCGACGTGCTGGCCGCAACCAAGCTGACGCTGGAGCGCGCCGCCAAGAACATCGAAAGCGCGGAAGTGCGCAGCCGCCAGATGGCGCGCAAGCTGAAATCGGTGGAAGCGCTGCCGAACGAGGCGGCGCAGCTGATGCTGGGGACCGCGGAGGCGGCCGAGCGCGACGAGTGACCGCGCAGTTGCCACCAAGCCGGGCATCACACGGTCCCGGCGTTTCGTCACACGGCGGCCGGGCGGGCAGGGCAGCTGCCCTACAATCGGATCATCATGAAAACCACTCTCCGACATCTCCTTGCCGCCGCCTTGTGCGCCTCCGTATTCACCGGTCCTGTCCTGGCCGCCGACTGGAACGGGCCGCAGGAACCGTTCGCCCTGTTCGGCAACACGTATTATGTCGGCACCGCCGGCCTGAGCTCCGTGTTGATCACATCGAAGGCAGGCCACATCCTGGTCGACGGCGCCACGCCGCAAGCCGCGGCCCAGATCGCCCAGCACATCCGCCAGCTCGGCTTCCGGGTCGAGGACATCCGCTATATTCTCACCTCGCACGAGCACTTCGACCACGCCGGCGGCATCGCCGAGCTGCAGAAGCTGAGCGGCGCCACGGTGCTGGCCAGCCCGGAAGCCGGGAAGGTCTTGCGCAGCGGCCTGCCGGACAAGGGCGATCCGCAATATACCGGTCCGGATGGGGACCTGCCCCCAATGACGCCGGTCGCCAGGCTGCGTGCCGTGCGCGACGGCGAAGTCGTCACGCTCGGCCCGCTGGCAGTGACGGCCCGGTTCACGCCCGGCCACACCCGGGGCGGCGCCAGCTGGACCTGGCGTTCTTTGGAGGGCGGCAAGACCGTCGACATCGTCTACGCCGACAGCCTGAACGCGGTCGCCGCCGACGGCAAGCGCTTCGACGGCAACCCGGGCTACCCGACGGCCCGCGCCGACATCGAGCGTTCGATCGCCACGGTGGCGGGACTCAAGTGCGACGTGCTGGTGTCGGCGCATCCGGAATTCAGCGGCCTGTGGGAGCGCAAGGCGAAGCAGCCGCAGTTGGGCAACGCGGCGTTCATCGATGGGAATGCATGCCGGGAGTATGCAGCCGCGGCGCGCACGCGACTCCAGAAAAGACTGGAAACAGACGCAAAAACCGTCGCCGCCAAATAACCCAACCGGGGTACATGCCGCGTGAGCCGCGGCATGCGTTCAGATCAGGCCTTCGAACATCAGCACGTCGACCATGTCGCCGGCCTGCACGTTGCCCTGCTCGTCATGCAGCACCACCATGCAGTTCGCCTCCGACATCGAGCGCAAGATGCCCGAGCCCTGCGAGCCGGTGATGCGCACTTCCGGCTGGCCGTCGGCGCCGCGTGCCAGGATGCCGCGCTGGTATTCGGTGCGGCCGGGTTTCTTGCGGATGGTGGCGCTGGAACGGGCGCGCAGCAGCGGCAGGGGCGCTTCGGCACCCATCATGCGCAACAGCGCCTCGCGCGCGAAGAAGTAGAACGAGACCATCACCGCCACCGGGTTGCCCGGCAGGCCGAACAGGAAGGCACTGCGGCCGTTGGAACCGATGCGGCCGAAAGCCAGCGGGCGGCCCGGGCGCATGCCGATCTTCCAGAAAGTGACGTCGCCCAGGCGCGCCATGATCTGGCGCGTGTAGTCGGCGGCGCCGACCGATACGCCGCCCGAGGTGATGATGGCGTCGGCGTTTTCGCAGGCATCAACCAGCGCCTGCTCCAGCGCCTGCGGGTCGTCGCGCACCACGCCCATGTCGATGATGTCGCAGCCGAGGCGCTGCAGCATGCCGTAGATGGTGTAGCGGTTGCTGTCGTAGACGCAGCCTTCGTCGAGCGGCTGGCCGATCGAGCGCAGTTCGTCGCCGGTCGAGAAGAAGGCGACGCGCAGGCGCCGCCGCACCGGCACTTCGGCCACGCCGAGCGATGCCAGCAGCCCGAGGTCGGCCGGGCGTACGATCTTGCCGGCGGCGAGCGCCGCGCTGCCCAGCTTCAGGTCTTCGCCGGCGAAGCGGCGGTTGTCCCCGGGACGGATCGCGCCCGGCGCCAGCACGATTTCAGGTGCAGCAGCGTCGCCCTCCACCTGCACGAATTCCTGCGGCACCACGCTGTCGCAGCCGGCCGGCATCACGCCGCCGGTCATGATGCGGATGCACTCGCCCGGCTGCGGCGCGCCCTCGAAGGCGCGGCCGGCATAGGTGGTGCCGATCACGCGCAGGCGGGTCGGGGCCTCCAGCAGCAGGTCGGCCCCGCGCAGCGCATAGCCATCCATCGCCGAATTGTCATGCGACGGCACGTTGATCGGCGAGATGACGTCCGCCGCCAGCACGCGCCCGAGCGCGGCGCGCAGCGCGACCTGTTCGACGGCGCGCACCGGCGTCACGAATTCGCGGATGATGCGCTGGGCATCGCGCACGGGCAGCGCTTCCGGATCGTAGCTGGACAGGCAGCTGACCACGTCGGCCAGGCTGGGCGGACGGGCGGTATCGAGCTGCCGCAGCTCTTCCCGTGTATTGATGTTGCGGAAGGCGTCGGCCTCCTCGAACAGTACCTCGGCCACCTTGATCTGCGAGTACCAGCCATCCATGCGCCGTCCGCCGGCCGCCAGGTAGCTGGAGAGCACCGGCGCCAGGCTGGTCTTGAGCAGGCAGAACACCGGATGCGGCTGGCGCAGGCCGTTCTCTTCGGTCACGGCGACGGCCAGGTCGGCACCGTCGCGCTGCAGGGCTTCGGACAGGCGGGCGGCCAGATCCAAGGGCAGGAAGGGCGAATCGCAGGGCGCGGTCAGCAGGTAGGGCGTCTCGCAGCGGCGCAAGCCGGCTTCGAGCCCGGCCAGCGGACCGGCAAAGCCGGGGGTATCGTCCGGCCACACCGGGAGGCCGAAGGCGGCGTAGGTGTCGAGGTTCTGGTTGGCGTTGATCGCCAGGGTGGCGACTTGCGGCGCCAGGCGCGCCAGCACGTGCGCGGCCATGGTCGTGCCACCGAAGGGCTGCAAGCCCTTGTCGACGTGGCCCATGCGCGTGCCGCGTCCGCCGGCCAGGAGCAGGCCGCTGATCGATTCCTTGTTCATCTTGTTATTCTACCCGCCACTCATTAACCACCGATATAGGACATTTCGATACGCTTCTGGCCACCTGCGCCGCTGCGTTCCAGCCCGGCCGTGTTGATGGTACGGGTCTCGGAATAGCGGTCGGCGCGCTTGCGCCACAGCTGGGCGATTGCCGACGACAGCTCGGCATCGCTGCGGCCTTCGCGCATCAGCGCGCGCAGGTCGTGGCCGCGGGTGGCGAACAGGCAGGTGTACAGCTTGCCCTCGGTCGACAGGCGGATGCGCGAGCAGTCCTGGCAGAAGGCTTGCGTGACGCTGGAGATCATGCCGACCTCGCCGCTGCCGTCGGCATAACGCCAGCGAGACGCGGTTTCGCCCGTGTAGTTGGCGTTGACCGGCACCAGCGGCATCTCGGCCGAGATGCGGCGCACCACTTCGCCCGAGGGCACCACTTCGCCCATGTTCCAGCCGTTCGAGGCGCCCACGTCCATGTATTCGATGAAGCGCAGGATGTACGGTGTGTCCTTGAAATGGCGCGCCATCGGCAGGATCTGGTCGTCGTTCATGCCGCCCTTGACGACCATGTTGACCTTGATCGGGCCCAGGCCGGCGGCGTGCGCCGCCTCGATGCCGTTCAGCACGTCCGCCACCGAGAAGTCGACGTCGTTCATGCGCCGGAACATGTCGTCGTCGATAGCGTCCAGCGACACGGTGACGCGGTCCAGGCCGGCATCCTTGAGCGCCCGGGCCTTGCGCGCCAGCAGCGAGCCATTGGTGGTCAGGGTCAGGTCGAGCGGCTTGCCGGACGGCGTCTGGAGTCCCCGCAGCTGGGCGATCAGGCCTTCGATGTTCTTGCGCAGCAGCGGTTCGCCGCCGGTCAGGCGGATCTTTTCGACGCCGTGGGCGACGAACAGCGAGGCCACGCGGGTGATCTCCTCGAAGCTCAGCAGCGAGGCGTGGGGCAGGTAGGCGTAATCCTTGTCGAACACTTCCTTCGGCATGCAATATACGCAGCGGAAGTTGCAACGGTCGGTCACGGAGATGCGCAAGTCGTGCAGCGGACGCGCGAGTGCGTCGGACAGCAGCCCGGTCGGGGCTTCCAGCTGGTCCGGGACGGGCAGGGACGGCGACCTGGCATCTGCCAGCAAAATGATTTTTTCAGACATGTCGATACGATAGCACGCGGGGCCGAAGCGCACAGGCTCCAGCCATATTTACAGAGCTTGCTTCACAGGCCCTGGCCAAGCGTTTCCGGTGCATACACCTGGGCCGGGTCGAAGGTGGACGCGATGCCGACGCCCTCGAACTCGTCCTGCAGCCAGCGCTCCGCCGCCGCCTGGCCGAGGCCGTGCAGTTCGAGGATGAAGCGCCAGTCGGTATTGAACTTGCTCGAGATGCTCATGTCGCGCAAGGCTTCGGTGGCACTGATCGTGTGCAGGCGCATCGCGCCCATGTGCACGCGCGAACCGTCTTCTTCGTCGACCGCGGCCGCCATGTGCTGGATCGCACTGAACTCCCGGATCAGGCTGGTGTTGAAAGCGATCTCGTTGGTGCGGTTATGCACGTCGACCATGGTCAGCGGCAGGTCGCGCCGGGCGATCGGGTTGTTCAGGACCACCAGCAGGTCGCGTGCCGCCACTTCGTCGACCAGCGGCGCCAGCGGCGGATTGCCGGCAAAGCTGCCGTCCCAATAGGCTTCGCCGTCGATGTGTACCGGCGCGAACATCTGTGGAATGCAGGCCGATGCCAGGATATGTTGCACGGTCAACTCGTCGCGCCGGAAATTGTGGCCCTTGCCGGTCCGTACATTGATGGCCGATATGAACAATTTCAGTTCTTCGCAGGCACGTACCCGCTCGAAATCGATCAGGCTGGCCAGCAAGGGCGACAGCGGATTGATGTTGAGCGGATTGGTCACGCCCGGCGCAAAGCCGGCGCTGGCCAGTTGCAGCAGCAGGTAGCCGGGCGAGCTTTCGATGCTGCCGTGGCCGGTAAACACATCGAAAGGCGTCGGCCGCAGCGGGCTGAGCATGCCGCTGCGGCCGAGTGCGTGCCAGAACTCGCCCAGCTTGCGGCGCGCACCTTCGCGGCCGCCGCCGAGGGCATAGCCGTCGGCCAGCGCCACCGCATTGATCGCACCGCCGCTGGCGGCGCCGATACCGTCGATGTCGAGGCGCCCGTCGGCCAGCAGGCGGTCGAGCACGCCCCAGCCGAAGGCGCCGTAGGCACCGCCGCCCTGCAGGCCGAGGCTGATTTTCTTGACTCCGTTCATTGCTATTCTTAATAAGATGAGATGAACGGATAGTGTGACGGTTTCTGCTTTGGCGGGTCGCGAGCTTGCCGGGAGGCAAACCGGGGTCAGAGCCCGATTTTTGGCAATAAAAAAGGGAAGCCGAAGCTTCCCTTCTTGTTGCCGACGGCCTGGATTACTGGCGCGTATCGACCTGGATCAGCGGTTCGGCGACCGGCGGCGGTGCGACCTTGCGGGCGCGGCCGACGCGGACCGGTGCGGCTGCCTGGGCGGCTGCCTCCTGGGCGGCGCGCAGCTTTTCAGGGTCGGTCGCGGCCAGGGTCAGGCCGGCCTTGGCCAGTGCGTCGTCGATGTCGGCGGCGGCAGGGGCAGGGGCAGCGGCGGGCACGGCAGCCGCTGCAGCCGGTGCAGCCGGTGCGGTTTCCACCGGTGCGGCCACGGCAGCCGGGGCTTCCACTGGTGCTTGTACCGGTGCAACTGCCGGAGCAGGTGCAGGCTCGGCAGCCACCGCTGCAGGAGCAACCGGCGCAGCAGCTGCAGGAGCAGCAGCCTCAGGAGCAGCCTCGACCGGCGCAGCTTGAACCGGCGCGGTCTCGACCGGCGCCTGCGCAGCAGCGGCACGCGCCACGGCTTCCGCCACCGACTTCGAAGTCGGGAACGGCCACGGTGCCTGGGCCGATGTGGTGTGCCGAGCCACCGGCTCGGCCTGCGCCGCAGCCGCGGCCGCAACCTTGGCCGCTTGGGCAGCGACGGCCGCCGCCGCAGCAGCAGCTTCGGCAGCCTCCTCGGCGGCAGCCTTGACCGCGGCCGCCTTCACCGACGCGGCGGTCGGGAACGGCCACGGACCCTTGTCGGCAACCTTGGCCGCTTTCGGCTCGGCTTTCTTGCGGGCAGCCCTGGCTTCAGCCTGCACCTTGGCGGCTTCCTCGTCGGCCACCGGGGTGAAGGCCGGGGTGCCGTCGCCGTCGATGCCATCCTGCTCCATGCCCTCGACACCGTCACGGTCGCGGCGATTGCGGTTGCGTCCGCCACGGCGGCGGCGGCGGCGCGGTTCGCCATTGGCGTCGAGCTCGTCCGACTCGCCGTTCGGGCCGATGGCCGTCACCGACTTCACGACTTGTTGCTGGACGATTTCCTGTTCGCCATCCGGGCCGGTGGTGGCCACGGTCACGGTCGTCGCGGACGTTGCCTGGACAATACTAACTTCGTCCAGCTTGGCTTCGATTGCCTGCTGGGTGCGTTCGGTACGCTCGGTGCGTTCACGCGGCTGGCGCGCTGCGCGTTCCGGACGCTCGCCACGTTCCGGGCGTTCGCCACGCTCCGGACGCTCGCCGCGTTCGCCGCGTGCTGCCGGTGCCGGCGCTGCGGCCTGGCCCTGGACGTCGGCGGTCTCGCGCGGTTCACGCGCTTCGCGCGGCGGACGCGGCTGGCGCGGCGGACGTGCCGGCTTGCCTTCGAGATCGGCCGGCTTGACGCTGTCCTCGCCCGGCGCGGCTTTCGCGACCTGCTCGCGCTCATCGCGCTCGCGGCCCTTGCCGGTGCCGTTGCGGCCACCGCGGGCATTGCCGTTGCGCGGGCCGCGGCCATTGCGCTCGCCACGCTCGCCTGCGGCCGGAGCCGGCTCAGCGGGCTTGGCCGGGGCCACCGGGGCCGGCGGCGGGGTCACCGGTGCCGGTTCGCCGAAGAAGAAATTGCGCAGCTTGGCAAAGAAACCCTGCGGTGGCGGCGGCGGGGTGAACACCGGTGCGGCAGGCGCGGCTGCGGCGACAGGTTCCGGCTTGGCCGGACGCTCGACCACCGGCGCCGGCTGGGCCGGAGTGATCGACTTGACCACGGCTTCCTGGCGCGGCTTGGCTTCTTCCTTCTGGCGCTTGGCGTAAGCCATGTCGGTTTCGGTCGACTCGGCCAGGGTGTAGCTGGCGGCGGCGTCTTCCAGGCGCGGATCGTCGACCTTGATGCGCTCGAGCTTGTAGTGCGGGGTCTCGAGATGCTTGTTCGGGATCAGGATGACGGTGATGCGGTGGCGGTTCTCGATCTTGAGGATCTCGCC
>Ga0308160_10005331_pt1 | contig 13465 bp, 18 predicted proteins | sample PhyFR1_FD_201036 | JGI IMG/M metagenome (GOLD analysis project Ga0308160, IMG submission 201036) | Phyllosphere microbial communities from UC Gill Tract Community Farm, Albany, California, United States - DLSLF.R1 | ecosystem: Host-associated > Plants > Phyllosphere > Unclassified | place: USA... | reverse complement strand
GGAAGAGGTTGGTGCGAGGTCGTAATTATCGTGAGATGAAGGTCAAGAGGAGTCGTCGGAGTGGGAGTGGTCCTAAGATCCCATGGACATCTGTGCTTGGAAGTCTTTCGAGATCTCATCAAACGCCAACCGAGCTTGGGTGAAGATTTGCAGGCAGCTATCGATACGACGCAATTGAATTTCTTGCCTCTCTTGTTCGGATCCCATTCGGTTGCGTGACAGCTCCAGCTCCCTGTGACCGGCGTCGATCTCGTCGCGTAGTTTCTTGAAGTGGGGCGTGATTGTCGCGTCAAGGCGGCTGAAGACCTGATGAAACCAGACTATTTAGCTAAGACCAGAGGGGGAGAACACGTCATATTTACTATTCTATATCCTTTGTCCCAGACTGCATTCTTCTTCTCGAGGTTGGCGATCTTCAATACATCTCCAAAGTTTTTCTTAATTCCCAAGCGCTTATTCTCTTTAGCTTGAGCAGAGTTCGGATAACTCGCAGCACACTGTTCAAAAGAAGGGTCAGCATCCAGCGAGGTATCGAAGCGTGGGTAACACGACTCGCGGAATAAAGAAACCAGAACATCCCGGATTCGCAGTCATCCAAATTGCAGCAGTTACTGTACTCGCTCGTGAGCTCGCTGACAAATTCATCCAATTCTTCACGCATCATGATCAAGGCCTCCTGACTTTGGAACCTTTGATCTGGTGTAGCATTTGGGACCCTGAGTTGCCGTTCTTCCATCTGGATTTGTTCCTGCGTATCCAGTCGTTTCTTCTCCGTCTCCATCTGACGGCTTATCCGGCGGCTACTAAAGATTGCGTTCACAGAGCGAGCGATCTTGGCATCCAGACCGGCAGGGTCCGGATCTACCGCGTCCTGTCCGTGCTCCAAGCTGCTAATTCGCGCATTTCCGAAATCGATGATTACCGCTCGAGAACCGTCTCGCTTACTCTGCATGATGTTTCCTTCATTGACATCACGATACAGGACCCCTCGTTCCGTCATCAAACGCGCATTTTGGAAAAAGCCCTCTAGCATCCAAAATCGGTCTCTTGCGTTGACATCGTCGGGAACGATTTGAGCAGGGACGCAGAACGTGGCCATGGTTGAGTTCTGGCGTTCACTCTTCGTTGTGGTCCATCTGTCCTGTTCCGTATCGTTGATGAAGGTGTTTCGAACCATGCCCACTGGGTATGGGATATCGAATTTTCTATCGGAAGCGCGCCACTCGTAATCGACATTTTCTACGGACGGCCGATGAAGATGCACTAGGGCTTTCAGCTCTTGCTTCACCTGAGAAGGTCTCACCCACGTGCTTTTGATGATCATCTTCATTTCCGCTTCCGGAGGACTGGGGCACGATCCACTCAACGGCTTGGCATCCACCATCCAGGCAACGGTCCTAGTTCCGAACACCGCGCCTGTGCACGCCAGCCACTTTGTGTCGGAAACTTCGTACTTGTGGATGCATCCTCCTAAATCTTCGATTTCTAGTAAGCTGCCCTTCTCCACTGACCATTGCTCTGCGATTTGATGAGCGGGACCGCTAAAGAATGCGAGTACGTCTATTATCTTGTTGAAGTCGCTGGCTTTTCTGAAGTCGAGAGCGGTCGACGTCCCAAACGTTTCCGCGTCGGCCCACCAACCTCGCAAGATTGGCCCACACTGAGTGAAGAAGTAAAGCTTCCCAGAAATCGGCGTATTCTGGAGGATCTTGAGCTAGAAACGAGTGAGCGTTGATCGGAATCATGTCAGGTTACAGCAAACTTCAACTTACTACGTAGACCATGACTTGCCCGAGCAGCGAGTCCTTTAGATCCTCGGCGGGTGTACTCTTCACTTCTCCGAACGAAAGCGCTCGATTCCACGTCCGATCATTGGTACCTTGACTGCGATTCCCATGCATCAGGATGTCGATCCTGTGCCTCGGTTTGTATGCTCGCAATCCCTCTAGACGGTCGTCATCAAACATGTCTGCGTCGCCTAGTGATTGGAACGTCCCCGAGGTCCCCATCATAGGCTCAGCCCCGCCAATAGCTTCAGCGAGGCTAGATTCGACGGCATTCGCAAACTGAACGAAGTAGCCTTGTAAAACAGCTTCGGCTCCGGCCGCCGGATGAGAAGCAATCTTCTCTGTAAGCTTTCCGAGGGAAGTGGCTTTATTCTGCATGTCTTGACTAATGCTTTCGCGGATTTGCAGATAAGTTCTATACTGCTCCGTTCCCATCACCTCGGATCTCGCCTCGAAGTCCAAGATCTTCCGGTCCAAGCGTCCTTGACATGCTTGAACAGTCATTGCCCTCATTTCATCAACTGCGTTGATCGCGTATTCGTCCTGTTCAGATTTTGGCTTCACCGGTGTCGGCAACATGGTAGTCGTAGTAAATGGTCGGAGCGGCGAGATCGTATTCAGTGGGGCGGAGCCCTCCGATTTTGCTTTTCTGCTGTATGGCAGATTTGGATTTTCGGCCAACCAAGCCTTCTCCCGCTTCGCTTCGTCTTGCTCTGCCTTTCGTAATTCTGCTTGCTCTTCTTGCGAAGGCCGCCATTCGGAGTGACGCTCGGTGAAGACGCTCAGGGTGGTATTAGGAGGGCCAGCCAAGGGTTTCCTCTCTCCGTGCATGACCAAAGTTTCATAACTTCTGGTACCACGGTCCCTGCGTAGATCATCCTCCGTAATGTCCCTTCGAACAGGTGATAGGCAAAAGCCATGTCGTTTACTGATCGGCAATACGGGCTGTGTTCTAGGCCGGAACAGATCGTCCGGTCCTTCCCCTGTCAAGCAAAGAAAATCAGTTTGAGACTCGGATGACTGCCAGAAACAGCGTTCTTACCTATAGAAGTGGTTTGAGGGATTTGCGATGTCATATCGTGAAAGCGGGTGAGCGGATAGGCGTCTGGTGCGAAGGGTGCTTTTACGATAGGTGGCTCATACTAAATTGAGAGATGTCGAAACGGCAGTGTTTGGCGTGGTCGATCAAAACGATGAACTCGATTCGGAGTAAGTCCACCGGGAAGTAGTGTCCAAAGGATTTGTAGGCGTTGTCGGCTAGACAAGGCGATGTGCTTGAAGACAGGAAATGCCACGTCCAGAACAGGAAAGAGCGAGAGGGCTAGGACCAGAAGAGCGACGGGTGACGAAGATTGTAGCGGTAAATTTCTGTATTATCCGTGCAGTATCTCGAATAGATCACACAGTCATTACCACCACTCCAATTGATATACACACAACATCCAGAGATAACGAGTGAGGCATTCCAGTATCATTCATTAATTCATCAATCATCCCCTTCGCCTCGCAACAAGAGAGAACGAACACACAACAACAACAAAAACAACAACAGAGAAAAACAACTTTGCACAAACACAACAACCCGAATACTCTCGGACTAAAGAGCCTGAGCAAACGTCAATGGCTATCATTACTGTCGCCCTTCACAACAGGATGCGAGTTTATGCATCTGCAATCAAGCTTTGTCCTCCTGACGATGTATGACAACCTTATGCCTATTTACATTGCGCCAAAGTCGTACTCGTGGTCGATCTGAGCGAGCAGGCAAAAAGATGATCATCCTTGGAGCATAATATAAACGTGTCACAACGATCAAGAGAGTTGAGATGCGAGTTGTCCCAGACGTTCAGCCATTTGTGGGTAGTTCTGTCAAGGCGAGGAAATAGTTAGACCTGGACCTGCGGCGAGTCGTCTTTCCGTTCGATCATCCGCTTACCTGTAAGAAAGCAAGCTGTGCTCGAGAAGCGTGTTCGTCTGCAATGAAGAGCTGATGCGTCAGCCGGAAGCGATCGAGGCGAGAAAATTGTCAAGAATACGCACAGGTGATGGCAGTCGTCAACTCGACCTCGGTCCGAGCGAGCTTGGCGCTCTTTTCAAACCAATCGATGGCTTCCGAGATCTTTCCCTGTTGCAAGCTCAATTGAGCGAGCGTGGCGATCGCTACATCGCAGTCCGGATCAATCTCGAGCGCCTCCTTGCAGAGATCTTCGGCTTGTTGCATGTCTTGCTTCCATTGGAAGACCCCGAGGGCCTTGTTCACCCAAGGCAAAACGTTCTTCACGCGAGAAGACCTGGTACCGAGGGAAAAGAGCGAACAAATGTAATCAGACGTTGAATTTCGAAGATCTGACCCCGTGCTTTGGCTTACTTTTCTTGCTCGGTGGTCATGGCCAAGCTGAACTGGTTGATAGCGTCTTCGAATCGTTGTTGATCCAAAAGCAACTCTCCGCTACAAGGTCGATCGATGGTGTACAGAACGATCGTCAGCCGGGCAGATCTGCACGAGAAAAGTGCCAAGGGGGAGTCAAGGCCTCACTAATAGTTGTTGGGCTCGGATCGCTGAGGGAAGTCCTTCAAGATCTTTCGGAAAGCGACCATGCTCTCTCTGATCTTGCCGACCTTGTACTCGCAGACCGCCTTTTGAACGTGAGAAAAGACAAAGTCCTTGTCGAGCTCGGTGGATTTGTCGTAGTCGGCCGACGCCTTGGCAAACTCTGACGTGATAAAGTAGACTGCGAGCGGAACATTCGAGAAGGACGTATCTTGATGAGCCTGAAGATCTCTCGAATTGGCCTGCAAGGGAATTCATCTTCAACACTCACGCTGTCCTCGGTGGTAATAGATATCCGGGTCGGTGGCATCATGTCGAATCGCAGCCTCGAAATCGCCGAAAGCACCGGCAGCATCACCCATCTCCATGTGGACGCTAGCCACTTTGACCAGACTCTGAACGTATTCCGGCTTGATGTCCAGACTCTTTTCAAAGTCGGCCTTGGCACCGATCGAGTCGCCGAGCATGAATCTGTGCAAGCAGGAGGAGCAGACAAGTCAGTTGAAGAAGGCGCTACCAATATCCACCAACATACTTGTAAGTTCCCCGCATGTTGTACGCGAATGCCTGACCAAAGGTCCAATCCGCGCTGATACCCTGCTCGATGGCCTCGTTGATAAGGATCAAAGCCTTGCTGTAATCACCGGCAGCTTCGGCTTCAGTAGCCATCTTCAACGTGTTGTTCCCCGTGTTGACCGAATCGGCCGGGAGGGAGGGAAGCTTCAATTCAGGTTCTACGATGGTGGGATTGCCAGGATTACGGGATCCGAAAATCATTGTCAGCCATGAGCTCCCGTCATTGCGCTGTACAGAGACGTGACCGTCGCTGAGACTCACGAGGCCTGAACGCGCCCAAATAACTCGAGACAAAAGTCGTGCTAGGCAACTTGGGTTCCCGGGCCTTCATGATCTCCTCGGCCTTTTTCGTCGAGATCTTCTTCAAGACCCGCTCGACGCTCTCCGAGGCGCTGGCGTTCTGGAATCGCTCCATAATTGTCGTCGCCGTGAAATCTAGGAGAGGGATTTCGGATGCGGTGTACCAGCGTGTCAGCGGGTGATCTTGTCCCGGAGAGAATCGCTTTCCCCGGAAAAGGTCAACCGGAAAGCTTGTGCCACTCACCTCGAAGGGCCTCTTCATCCCGACCGAGGTTCTCGAATGCGGTCGCTCTTCGGTTCAATGCCTTGACGCTGTTTGTCGATGGATGACGATGGCGAACAGAAGGAACCAGGTGGATTTCTCATCTTGGTCAGTCACGGTCCCCTAGTCCAGTATTCAACGACAAACGCCAAAGTCTCACTATGCAGGGTCCAATTTAAGCGCATCGTTGCAGTCCTGCAAGACCTTTTCGTATTGCGGCGGAGTGAGGTTTTGCCAGCCTGTACAATCAATCAAAATTACACCGAATTGAGTCTCAGATTTCCAGAATCGTGTCCAGGTGGGAGCTGGGATGTGGCGGTGTACTCACAGGCAGCTCGGTTAGAGTAGTAGACGGCCTCCTCGACCTCGGCTACTTCGAGAGCGTTGGTGTAGCTAGAAAGTCACATAACGACAGAGACCAAGATTATCAACTCCGGGTTTCCCATCAGAACTTTCCCGGCAGAGAGGATTGTAAAGCCCGAGGCCCGTTCGTGTACACCAACTTACCAGTCAGCAGCGTCCTCAAAGTTTTTCTGAGCGTAAAGTTTGTTTCCTCGGTTCTTGAGCATCGTGGCGATTCGCTTTCGTTCCTATAAAGAGGAAAGAGAGGATAGGTTTGTGTTGGTCAATGATCTGGGTTCTTGGACCGTACGGAACGGTCGAGATGGCGTACCTCGGAGCTCTGGTTGGCTATCTCGGACTTGGCAGGGACGCCTTCGAGATAGCTAGGTCGTTCGACCGAGGTCGAAGCTGACGTCTCCTTTGAGGACGAAGTCTCGTTCGCCGTAGTTTTAGCGCTGCTCGAGGTCGTTGTCGACTTTTCGTTGGACCCGGCAGCAGCAGCAGCGGCGGCTTGTAACCGTCTGATCTCCTCGGGATCACGTTCTTCCAACAACGGACCTTCGCCTGCTCCACCCTTGCTCTTCTTGGACTTGGACTTTTTCTTCTTCTTCTTCTGTTGAGCGAGGTTGGACCCGGTGCTCTGTCCCTGACTACCTAGTACAGCTTCTTCATCCGAGCTACTCTCGCCCGACTTGGATTTCTCCGAGGATGTCCGACGAGCAGATTTCGATGGAGGGTATGCGGAGGGTTGAGAGGTGTAGAGGTAGTATCCCATTCCACCGGCGGCGAGGATGGCAGCACCGAGGACGAGGGTTTTATTTTCTTCGACCCATCGGGTGGTTCGGGTGACTAGGGAGGAGTTGGGTGAAGGGGCCAGGTTGTTGGTTGGGATGACCACCGGGATGGTGGTAGGTGGAGCTGCGGGGACGAGAGGTGGAGGAGCCATGGTTTGAGGTTATCTAGTAGTGTTCCTAGATGATCACTTGGTCAGATTATTACGGATCGAGGTTGATTCAAAGGTCATTCGCTATGAAACCGTCGAATTCCTTAACCTCTAGTACACAACCACGATCGACCCCTCTCCTAGCTCTCTCGTCGTCGCCGTCGTCATGGACTTTTAGCGGGCTGGCGGGGGAAATAGGAATAGAGAGTATACGAGCGGATACAAATTTCTACCCTTCTCACGCGCGTTGGTCGGGGGGTTCGATGATGTCACTCGAGACTACAACGTCGAATAGGATAATGGTTTCATGTGCTGCAGAGATCTGGTATGTCAGTACGACTTGGAGCACATGATCATCAGGTTGTGTCCCCTGTATTGTTTCCGCGTGAGACCAGGTCGGTCCATGTAGCAATTCGACGTAGGGGCGATCGCTTCAAAGCTACGAAGCGGAGTAGGGCACGGTCCCCGATCTCTCGATTCGTCTTGAATCGCTAGCACGACGGAGACTGCAGCGTTGTGAGTCATTAGGTAGGATGTGTAGGTCATGTTTGGCGTGATGGACGACATCTGCGATGATCGAACGAGGAGATTCATACCGGGCAACACAAGTATATGAGACTACCTAGTGTATGCATCCTTGTGACATATCCATGAAGTCAGTCAGAAATCAATCTAAGACGATGGACGACGGAGTCACAAATTTCACTCATTCTCATCTTGTACCTTGTGCTCGTGTCGCCGCAAGCTCTTCGGTTCGATCCTGACGAAGACCGATCAATTCGAAGTCCCAATCTGGCCGCAAAGAGGGTCACAAACCTCCAGATTCTGCCGGAAGAGCTAGAAGAAAGGATGCAGGCGCACAAGGGGAGGTGGATCTGCTAGAAGGTTTGGAGGAGGTTTGATTCTTCGCCGAATAACATCCGAGTGATGTGATCTATTGTGTAATCGGGCGAGAGCTTCAAGGTCTTACCCTATCGCAGTGAGGGAATAATTGAGAGGGTGAGCAGAGGCGTGAGCCATAACGTCGGCCGAAAGAGATCGGAGTTGGATTTTGACGATGATAGTTGGGAGGAACAGCTAGGAGTATGTTCATCAAAGGTTTCAGAGGTATCATTGGCTCCGAGGGTGGCAAAGACCACGACTACGTGACTACGAGACAGATTAGTGCGTTCAGGGCGACGGGTGCATTGAGGACGAGCAGGATCGCTCTATTGTGGGAACTCAGCAGGAAGAGAAGACTATCAGAGTTGGAAAGACCTTCAGCTTGGGGTGAGAAATCACAAGTGATAACTGCCGCACTCGGATTGGTAATCAACAAGCGATCCTTGATCTATTGGTCGAAGTTGCCGCGTCAGTCACCCACCAGATACCTCCATGTGAGAGCTTTTCGGCTTACCGGTTCTACAGAGAAGCAAGTAGCTGTTGTTCGAGCGCCATCGAAAGATCCCTTACCAGAGCTTCCAGATCACTCTTAGAACCTTCGAGCGTATGTACGATCCTCGGATGTGGGATCTGTTTCAGATCTCGCCCGAAATGCCTGATTCTTCTGGACTGCGAAACCCGAGCGGATCATGCCGGCATGACGAGTGGTGTCGGATGTATATCCGGATCCGTTGGTGGAGTTTGTTTCCGCGGGACCTCCACCTTCTTAGCGGGTTATACAGTACTCACGGACCGACCGTCGATCGAGAACGATTTTGAGGTAATTTCGTTGATGGGCGTGTTCAGGTATAACGCATGTGAGGTGGTCACAGGCAGCAACTCGCAAGCATCGTATTATTAGAGTCTAGAAAGATCAAGCGGAAGACGGAGGTCTAGAGTAGCCGAACGCGATGGAGCCCATAATAGCACGATTCACTTCCCGGTCTTTCCGACCGATCTTCCTTGTCCGTCCATCTGCTCGGTCGATATACACAAGCTCCACGACATTATCAGGCCATAATCGGGTAAGACGGCCGGCTCATTAGTGATATGCTTTTGAGGCTGATGGTTTGTATGAATTGGGGTTGCAGTGGAGCAAGATTCGACATCGGAAGGGAGCGGCGGATTCGGCCAAGTCGAGCCAGTTTTCTAAGATCACTAATGTCAGTTGAGGGGTTCAGCGATGACTATCGGGGCGTTCAGCGCTGACTCGGAAAATTATCTTTCCGTTATCTCGATCTTTGATGGACACCAATGGAAATCATCGCTCTATGAATGGCTGTCATTCCCTCGGACGACTGCACGTCCTGCCCGCATCCCCCTGCATGCCGAACTCGACCTCTAATCCCCTCTTCGAGGAATCTGACAGGAAATCTATCTCTCCCTCCGCCCACCAGCATCACCGGACCCAGCCCTGAATCCGAGGTTATCGGCTATACTGAGTAAAGCTAGGGAAGTGGGGTACCCGAAGGCGAATGTCGAGTCGGCTATGAACAAGGTCGGTCGGGATGTCTAAATCTTGTGAATATCAGGTGGAATCGAGGTTGATCGACATGCTCTTTTATGCCTGTGAAATACGTTTGACGAACGGGTTTATGATTTTGCTGTCTGGCGTGACGTACAACAGGCGTTGAACCCGGTGGAAGGGACATCGTTACAAAGTATCACGTACGAGGCAGTCGGACCTGGAGGACAAATCGGGTTGATCATGTACGTGAGTACCTGGTCGTAAATGCCATCTTCCTCGGCTTTGCAGGGAACGAGTACGGGGGCTCCAGAAAGGTTGGCCGGGGTGTGAAGCTGACTTGTGGTGCTCTGTCTTTTCCGGGGTGATAGTGAATGTTTGACGGATAATGGTAATCGATGCGTCTCGAGAGTGAAAGAGCAATTGAATAAATACGGGCAAGTTTCCCGATCTATTCCGACTGTGATCATACGCTGATCCATTCAGATTCGCTTTTGCTCCTACAGTGGTCGGATGTCACCCACATCATTCCTTTTTGAACGGAAAGGGTTGATCAAGCTCTCCCTGAACGACACGAACATCGATCGGGATCGAGCATTTGATGAATTGTTCGAGGTGGCTGTTGAAGCTGGGGCGGAGGATGTGAGGTTCGCGACGATGGAAGATGGAGACCAGGAGGGTGTGGTAGGATTCGAAGTGAGTTGAAAACGCGGGCTTTTGGCGATGTTCATGGAAAGGAAGATGTTCGGGCCCTGACGCAATCATCGACTTCATTCCTCAGGTCGTCACGCCACCAACAGAGGTCTCTACCATCGCTTCGAGCCTGACCAAGCCGTTCATCGTCACTGGCATCGAAGTAGCTTACCTCCCCATCACGCCGCTGAGATTACCAGTGGAAGAAGGGGAAGAGGCTGTGCAGAATGAAGATGCTGCAGGGGAGGTGATCAGCGAGGATCTGGCAGACAAGGTCTTTGGTCTGGTAGATGGTCTAGAGGATACGGGGGACGTGGTCAAGGTGTGGACGAATGTGGCAGGTGTGCAATAAGGACAGGAGTGGATGTGTCGCGGTAATGCCGTGTCGGACGCGAAGTCCCGACGATTAGATCGGACCGTGCTACACGCGGACAGCTAGATTGAAACGGCGATTACTAAAGTCACCATGTTCATGTTAAACATACCAGAATGACCCCAATTGAGAGCCAGCAGACGTCATATGAGACAGCGTTTCAGAATGTCGTGCCGAACGATGGCTATTGCGTCACCACTTAGAAGCGCATGGTCCTAAGCGCGCGTTCCCGAGAGTTGCGAGTTGACACGTTTGGGGAATGGGCGGGCGGGCGATTGGGAGAAAACATGATTTCCTGTGGAGTTGATGGGTTTGGTGGGTGGTTTTCGACGCTGCTCTGGTTCTTCTTCTTCTTCAAGCTATTCAAACAACTTGTGAGTGCTCAAAGAGACGTTGTTTCGCTCCGTCGATACCCGTATTGACCGTCGTTATCACCTCTTTAGCACAGAAACACCCATCAAAATGTCTACCGAACAAACTTACATCATGGTCAAGGTGAGCAGCACTTTCCATACCATCCGAAATGCTCTATATACCTTGCTGATTCGCGTCGTCTATCGTGATTTCAAACCATCTCCCAGCCTGACGGTGTCCAGCGAGGACTCGTTGGTGACATCATCTCCCGATTCGAGAAGAGGGGTTACAAGGTAAGACTTTGGAATGAGCCTAATTAGACCCGGAGACCTCGTTACTAATGCCTGCCTCCCTCGTAACTGTGCGCTTCCTCAGCTCGTCGGCTTGAAGATGGCCACTCCTGGAAAGGACCACCTCGAGAGGCACTACGCTGATCTCTCTTCCAAGGCCTTCTTCCCCGGTCTTATCAGCTACATGAACTCTGGCCCCGTCGTCGGTATGGTCTGGGAGGGACGTGATGCCGTCAAGTAAGTAGCGCCATGGACGCTCGAGCTCGCAATCCCCGCGATCGTCTTGACTGACTCGTTGGTGTCCCTTTTGCTCCTTGTAGGACCGGCCGAGTCATGCTCGGTGCTACTGACCCCCTCAAGTCCGACCCCGGTTCCATCCGAGGTGCTTACGCCCTCGAGGTCGGTCGAAACGTCTGCCACGGATCCGACACTGTCGAGAACGCTCAAAAGGAGATCAAGCTCTGGTTCCCCGAGGGTCTCAACTCGTGGACCTCGGCTGCCTACAAATGGGTTTACGAGAAGTAGAGTGGTGCAGAGGCTGGGATGGAATGATTCTCGGATCTTGATCTGTGATCAGGACATGGGATGATTTGCCTTGCTAGACGCTACTCCGGTGTATGTCTGAATGGGTCATGGATAGACCATGTGCCTCGATGATATATGCGAATGAAACCAGAAAGATAGAGAGACAACCGAGGAGCGAATCAGCCTCCTCTTGACCGTGCCATGACTTTGGTCTGTCGGAGAATCAACGATGAAGCCCCTACATACTTCACGTCTCGCAATCGACGTTTCAGGGCCTGACAGCTACCTGTGCCTTACTTGCGACGATCAAACATCATCCTCGATATCGCTTCCCATCAACTCGGCCAACTCGCGTTCCTCGTCTTCCGTCATCATGCCCTCCTTTGTCTGTTCCTTGACTTCATTCTTTGGGATCGGTGGAGGGTTCAAGATGTCTGTGAACAAGAACAGTGCAATCAAAAGATCAGTCTTCCAGTGCCACCAACCCCAACAGGCACAGATATCATCGCACGATAGACTCACCGGCCATACTCCATCGTCTCAACGTCTCGTCCAAACTCGCACTGACCACCCAAGCTTCCTTCTTGCCCCCCTCGACATCCTTGACCCATACATCCAAATCAATGACATCCGCCCAATGCCCCTGTACCCGGGAGACCTCTTTAGACCTCCCTGTCGGGCCGGATTTGATCTGTTGGGCCGTGTATGAACGAGTAGCGGTCTCGAGTGTGGTGGAAATGTCGTACGCTCGGATATCTTCATCGGATGATCCGGCGAGGAGGAGGGGTTGGGGGTGGAAGGTTGTAGGGAGGAGGAGGATCGATCGGATGGCGGTCGTCTCTGGGTAAAGAGGGTGAGGGATGGTGAGTGCCGGTTTGAGGTCCGTCGTTGTTGAACTGGAGGCCACGGATTCGGATAGAGGGTGGTACAGGATCTGGGAATCCATCGAGCATGAGTATAATCCAGTGTTATCCCCATCGAGCAAGAGCCGGGTGATACTCGTGTGATGTCCAGGAAGATCGGGCCCTTGTTGTTTCACCTCGACCGTATCCCCTCCACCTGACCGTACGACCTCCCAACGCCTGATCACGCCCATCGAATCGCCCGAGAAGAAGCTCGCATGATCTGCTCTGACGGGTTTGAATAGGACGAACGAGTCGACAGGCCGGGTGTGTGATTTGAGGACGTGGAGACGGGTGAGTGGGGTGGAGGGGGTATGGGCGGAGGTAAGGGACCAGAGGGAGATGGTCTTGTCCGATGAGCCGGAGACCAGGAGTTGAAGGTGGGGGATGACGAGGAGGGATTTGATAAAGTCAATGTGGCCCGTTGTCGTACTCAGAAGGTCTCCAGACTGTTGGATGATGAAGAACGAGGGTGAGACGCGATCGACAAGGGGCGTGATGGTCACGGTCGACCGCTCACCTCGACGTCCCACACCTTGATCGTCTTGTCCCATGACCCGGTGACCATCAGATCTTTAACGCCATCTGGTGTTGACGCTTGGAAGAAATCCAACGAGGTGCATGGTCCCTGATGTCCCTTGTACACTCGTTTAGTCTTGCCTGTCTGCAGGAGGGTTTGACGTTTAAGCTCTCAACGGTCGCTATCCAAAAGCGGTCAAGTCTCGCCAGATCCTGTACCCACATGCAAACATATCCGTCGGACTACCCATCCGCTCTCAGCTACCCATGCATCCTGTCCTCGAACTTTTAATTTGATGGCCCTGCTGGGTAATTGAATGGGTCGACCGATCGTCTTTGTCAATACGGCTTTTCTCGCTCGAGCTTCTTTATGAGCGAGTTGAGCGTCGGTTTGGAAGAGCTTGGATTCGTCCGAGGTGTTCATGGTGGGTGAAACTCCTTGGCGAGTTGTTAGATTGGGCTAGATGAGGGGCTGTGTAGGTAGGTGTATAGAAATACCTATAACAATGCTGCTATCCTCATCGATCATCGACCTCTGCCTTAACTTTGCCTTTCGCCTAGTCTCGACCAACTTTCTACGCGAGCGAGCGACCGAAAGCCGAGTGAACTTTTGATCACCGAGCTTGGACTGGGTGGACATTTCATGATGATATCCATCGACG
>Ga0308160_10005329_pt1 | contig 13468 bp, 14 predicted proteins | sample PhyFR1_FD_201036 | JGI IMG/M metagenome (GOLD analysis project Ga0308160, IMG submission 201036) | Phyllosphere microbial communities from UC Gill Tract Community Farm, Albany, California, United States - DLSLF.R1 | ecosystem: Host-associated > Plants > Phyllosphere > Unclassified | place: USA... | reverse complement strand
CGCATGTCTGATAATCGGCTCCTTCGAGTTCGAGTAGTAGACCTTGAAGGGGTATAAGCCGGTGGTTGACTGTTTTTGTTGTTGTTGATAGTAGTAATGGTATCAGAAGAGATACTTGAATTTTCGTTTAAGCAGTGGATAATTGAACTTGATAAGTTGACCGGAGTTGTGAGCTTGAGCTCTAATTCAGCTTCACTTAATCGCCCGTGACTTCGGGGTGGTTGGTGGATGAGGCTGAGCTCAGATGGGGATCGGTTCGGTGCTTGTTTACTCGAATCGAAGTGAGATGAATCTCGGTTGGTACTGATCTGATGGACGACATTTTGTTGATATTGGGGTATGTTGGTCGAGTTGACGTGGGATGACAGGGTGAAAGATTTGTTTTGGTGTAGTTTAGATATCAGGGTGACTAGAGTCTAGTGTGTTGGGCGTTCTGGTTGGTATGTTGCGTGTTTATATCACTTATTCAGATAGACATGTTTCTGTCTATTTAATAAGTGTATGAAAGGAAGAAGGGGTGACAAGAGTCCAGTCAGCGTGGAATGACTGTGTTATACGTGTCACACTACCTTCCCATGAGAAAGCGATTATCAATCGTCGAGTCGAATAATCCAAAATAGAAACGCCCCTTAACCTCTTCGGGCATATGTTGCTAAGCAGAATTCGGACCCGAGCACAAGTAAAGAACCGAACGGGTACTTATTTGCCCGAGGCCGATACACCGATAGGCCGTTTTGTACCGATGATCGGTAGGGTTAGCAGGGTTGGAGGTAGGTAGGTAGGTGGAGACTTCTGATAGGTATGTGAAGCTATCCACAAGATGAAGAGGGGCCATAGTTCTTAAAGGTACTGCTTCTTTCTAGCTATTAGCAGGAAAGCTGGATCTAGCGTCCAGCTTGTGAAAGGCCTGTAATTGGGGTGATGATAGCAGTGCATATGTATATGGTCTGTCATATATAGAGATGGATATATGGGGAGCTACTGTATTGACATAATCTGATGGGCGTCAGTGGTTGGGCGAGGCGAAGCGTACCCATATCGCTCTTCCCAAAATTCATGATATCGGTCGCAACGTAATGGTGCGAAGATCCGATGTGCTGGATCCACCCACCTTTTGCTACATCTTTGTCAAATGGACTGACATGAGCGGGACAGTGCATGCGTAAACAGCGACCGAGCACCCGACACTCCCGGCTGAAGTCTATACACATTGCCCGAATCAGAGCACATCCGGTGCAACTCGAACAACGATATACCTCCAAAGCTCCTCTACGACTGGCTCCCACCCGTATACACCATAATCCTTCGTCCGGATATCCACGCATCTCATCCTTCCGAACATTCCTCCCTCCACCCTATCCTTCAGTGTGGTAGATATAGGGTCTCGTTCCTGACTGGACGGAGTCCAGGTCAGGCAGTCAAGGGCGAAGTTGCATTCCGGTCTTTACTTTGACGCGTCTCGGCGTACTTCACTAGCTAAAGAAGATCACTACAGTCCTGCTGGCAATGGTGCATTGTACAACAGGGTATCTACTGCCCCGCCCCACCCACCAATGACAGCTGAGCGCGTGAGCAGGCATTAGAAGCCTAATATAGTATTACTACTGGTCAGCCGGGTAATTTTCCCAGCTAAACAATGCGGACTTACGCTTTCTCTCTAACCACCCTCTCTCCCTCCGTCAGCCCCTGTGAAGTTTCAAAAGGCGCTATACCCATCCTACCATCAGCTCCGACCCACGGATACCCGGCAGAACTCACGCGCTCCGTCCCTCGGCAGTAAGGATATCACCCTCAACCCCCCTTCCTTTATGTTGACTCTCCCCCACCCCACCAGGGAAATCAGGAGCTGGTAATCCAGCTTCAAAGAAAGGTCTTTGATCACGTATGTACTCCACCGTTTTTGGAGTCAAGGGTACGGCTGGAATGTATAGGACTGATGAGGGCCCTTGTCCTCTATGTTCCGATTCGACCGAATGGATCATATCTCTCGTAAGCCCTTGCTTGATCTGGTGGTGGGGACTCACCACAATGCCAGAACACCTGATCTCCAGGTCTGACCTTTGGGACACTAATCATCGTTCGGTCAAGTTCCAGGTGTGGATGGGTGGTATCATTTAGTTCCTGCCCTTTCGCTCTGGGTGCGCCTGGAAATGTGCTAGACTCGAAATTTAGATCCCAATTCTCCTCACTGAGGTATGCTTCCTTTGACGAGGTCTCCTCCTTGTGTCGTTTGGGCGCAAATAGGGGTCGAAGCATGACGTACGCCGACATCTCCTTTAAGAATGGGAAGACTCGCAATGTTCCTTCTGTCGGACCTGTATTCGAGAGAGAAGTCCAGCCTTGCATCGCCCTGAAACAAGAACAAGTCCCAGCTCCTTCATAGATCGCCTGATTCGCCGTCGCCCTCTTCTCTACCCCATCAGTCGCACCCAGTTGGAATAAAGGGGACGTACCGATATTCCAAGCATTAAAATTCTCCCAATCACCCTTCAAGATCCGTTCATACACTTCTCTGTAGTCTCCATCCTCCCACCTCTCGACACTTCCCCCATCCATATGTGGTCCCAATGCAAATTTAGCGTCCCCAGGATGCCGGATCCGTAATCTATCAGCATACGTTACTGGGCTATCGAGCGAGATCTCGGCTGTGGACGGTTTTTGGAATAGGGATAGCAGAGCTCGCTGGACGGCTAGGGCGCGAGGATGGGAACGGGCTTCTAATTGCACCTTGGTCCAGCTAATTGTCAGACATCGTAACAATGATAGAGTAGGACTTACTACAGCTCAAAGACTTGTCTGTCGTCTGATGGGAACCCTTTAATCCCCGGATTTCGAGCGATGTAGGTTTTTAGATCTTCCAGCCATTGTTCTGCCTACTTGGTCAGTCTACTCAAGTACTGTAGCTCACCTCTTTCTCAGCGACTACACCTCTGACAACGACGGTCCCACACTCCCGGATCTTATCAAGTGTACCTTTCGAAGGTGAATTGACTAGCTCATCATACGCTACCTCGGGGATACACTGTGATGTCAGACAGGTTCCAGTGCGAGCACTTACTGCTTGCTGACGCTCCTCCACTTGGTCTGCCAGTACAGACAGCGTCTCTGTCAGACTAGCCCAGCTCTTCTTCAAAGCGGCTTGATTCGCTTCGTTGCCGATGATATCCCTTTTTAGCTGGATATAGCTTTCTGGGAGTACCTCCTCCTTGTCGCCGGTCAGGGAGGAGAACACGTCTCCGATCTGAGTGTCAGCTATAGCACGGACGGGTGAAACGGACACACTTACATCTCCTTCCTTCTTTGCTTTCCGGCCTGACTTGATTACCTCGGTCATCAGTCCTCGCTTCTGAGTCGATGGCACTATGGAGTTTCGGAAACCTTTGGCGAACATCTTGATGTAGTTGCAAAGTATGCTTAGGGGATACGAATCAACAACACCCCTCCCACCTCTTATACGCCGACCATCTGCTAATACTTGATCTTTTCCAAGGTATACAAGCTGCAACTAAGAGATCAGCCGGAATTCCAAGCCAGGCACCTGCGCACAGACTGTAAATTCCGGAGCCGACTTTCACCGAAGTTTATCAGGTTTATCAGGTTGCGGTTTACTCTGCGGACTTCGCATCTGATTGTGCTTCGATTTCTACCTGCGTTAACTCGAAGGCAGGTGGTGAATATGAGATCGATACTGGCAAAGACCAATATTGCTAGAGTGTAATTGTAGAGGGCGAGAGCGTTTTGGAAGTAGTTTGCGGGTAAGAGGAGGGTCATTATCACGAGGCATGCATGAACGAGCATATGAAGTAATCTCAAGTATACAGTAAGAAAGTTTGATGTTTACGTTCCCCCAGATCTTCTTTCCCTTCTCCATCTTGTGTCAAGATATATGGAATGAAGCTGATAAATAGCCACAGAACGAGGCCTAATCGTACCCCTTTCCACTCCTCTTTTTGCCCTCCTTGGTCTTGAAATGCTTCTTGTCCGCGTTATTCCTTCCCATGGTCGCGTACTGACTGATTGGCATTCCATCAGGACCCAACATTCTCTGATGAGGATACCTCGTATCCCTAGAGAATCCAATTCCACCTTCCTGCACATCTGCCGGTCCTTGTCTACTTCCAGCGACGACGGGCCTAGCAGCAGGTCCAGCTTCGGTAAAGAAGACACCATCGAGGGCTGCTGCCATTTGAGATCCCGTTCGGCCAGGTGCAGAAGCTGCATTTGCCCTGATGGATTGGGAGGTGAGTTGTCGTTGTTTGACTGTAGTTGCTGGTGCTGGTGCTGCGACTTCAGGCTGGGGTTCGCCTTCTTCGCCCTCGGCGCCTGTGGCAAGTGCTGGAGCGGTGGATGCTCCGACGTATGTGTCGGCATTCTTTCCGACGTGGGTTGTAGGGGCCCTCTTTCGACCGGCTGCGTACTCGGCGTCAAGCCGAGCGATCGTTTGCTCACGGCTCGTCTGCATAAAGAAGTCGGGGTCGATGCCCGGTGGTGGATGAGCGTACAGGAGTTTGGCATTCACGTAGTCCTTGAGAACGTGTCGTGCGGCTCGCGATGTATCGGGCATACCAAATGATGCTCTCGTCATTCCTCGAGCGACTGGTTGTTAGCTCATGCCGAAAGAGAACAAGAGTTAACGCACTAGCATAAGACGATAGGAGATCTTCCCATAGTACCTCTCCTGTTCCTCCTTCTTCAATCTCCTTAACCCCAATTCCAATACCGTACACTCCTTCCAAGATCTCCTTGGGCACACGTCGGCACACCAAATCGGTAGGGGCAGAGTACTCTCTCATCTGATCGATGGGTAGAACACCATCAACAACCATATCGGCTTGGGTCATGGCGAATTGAGGGAAAACGAGACCTGGACAATCACATAATGTGATATCGTCAGATAAATTGAGTGTTTGGAAATGCTTGGTCTTTCCTGGTGTAGCGGAGACGGACACCTTCTTTGATCCGAGTAAAGCATTGATGGTGGACGATTTACCGACGTTAGGGTATCCGACTAGTCCAACGATCAATTTTGTAGGTGAGGGGTCTCGCTCGTTCGCAAAGTCTATACATCAGCTTCATCCCCTGTTTTCTTGAGAGAGACTCACGATGTAGCTCAGGAGCGGCGTTGACAAAGAGGTTTTCGAGCTCTGTGACCGACAATACTCGCGTACGCTTGTCTTCAGTGACAGGCTTCTCCTCCTTGATCTCCCAATAGTTGATCTCCTTGACTACATCCTTCATGGGGATCTTGTCTCCGTTTGCCACTTTCTTGTCCAAAGCCGTCTCTCCTTCCTCGGCATCATCATCGCCTTCAGTCGACCATCCTTCTTCGTAATCTGAATCCAGTGTCGTTTCTTGCACCTTCTTTGATAATTCCTCTTCGACCTCGTCCTCTTCTTCCTCCGATTCACCCTCGCCCTCACTTCCTGAATGTTCACCTTCTACCTCTTCCTCTTCGTCCTCGTCCTCGGATTCGGACTCGATGTCATTCTCCCTCCTCCACATCCTATCTGCCTGCTCCTGTGCAGCAGCAGCATCCGCAGCCGAGAAGAACGCATATGTGATGTTTTGCTTCTCAAAGTGATCTGCCCACATTGACCTAGATAGATCAGTGCCCTTCTCTTCGACCTCATAAAGCAACTCACCTCTGTTCAATAGTCAAAAGATCAGCCTTGTTGATCAACAACAGACACTTCCTCTGACCCTTTCCAGGTACAGCACCATCATTCCCTTCGCTCCCTACTTCCCCAACATACTTTTCCAAATCCACACACCTGAATCCCATTGGATTACGGGCATCGACGATTTGGACAATTAGGTGTGATCGCTCAATGACTCGCCACAGTTGTCGCCAGAGTTGTAGATTACGCTCGAAAGGGGTCATGAGTAGACTCGATGATTCTGCCAACCTGTACAGTCAGTTCCCATCCCTTCTACCACGCAAGCAAAAGCTTACTGGGCGATAGATCGTCGCCAATCGAGGAAGGAATCCCTCTCCTGCCTCTCTAGCTCCAACCTCGTAGTCTCCCTAGTCCATGCTGGTCTGATAGGTAAGCAAAGTAGCTCTCAGAAGCAGAGGAACCGACATACCGCCTGGGAACAGTCAATCCAGATTGTAATTGAAGCTGCTTTTTCGCAGCTTCTCTCTCCTCTGTTCTCGATAACAAGAAAGGGTTCTTGGGAACTCCATCCCCAAGGCCTGAGGATATAATCCTAGTCTTCGTCCTTTCTACCTCGTCAGCAGTGCCCTCACACGATGAAGGTTTCACGAACCAGTGGTAAAATCCGCATCTGCCAAAGCGGCGTTGGCCAAGAATTCATCTAGATCCCTCTCGTGAGTGACTGATGCGAGGGGATTGCTATCATCTAGAGTATACTGCGAGATCAGCTTACACACTGTCTCTAATATCAAAGGAAGCTTACCAGTTGAGTCTCCTGCGGTGCGGCTGCTTCTTTGGCTTTACGGTTGATGAGCGTTCTGCCCAATCCGTTCGACTTTGCTTTTGTTCTTCCGGGCTATCAATTATCAGTCCGAGCTCTCTGAGGTAGACTTGATAGGCTTACCATAATGTAATTTAGCCTGGTGGTTGTATAGTATGGTAGACTGTGAATTTATTGCCATCAGTCAGCTAATGATTCCAAAAATCCAAATGCGGGGCCTCATTATGAGTCATGCACCAAAATCCTATAATGGTCTCGCGAGACTGCATCTATCAGGGCGAGGAAGCGTACGTAAAGCTTGCAAGGGGATGGAGACTGCATGGGATCGAATCAGGATCAGACTACCAGATTACCAAGCATCATCATCCATCTCAACCCCCGTTCGATTCCACCCATCGCTCTCACTCTCCCAGTCGTCATCCGCCCTAACCCCCTGCATCAGTCCTTCTTCCTCAACTTCAACAACATCCTCCTCGTCCTCATCTTCCCCTTCTCCAGCCACAAACGCCTCTTGACCTTTCTGGAATGCTTTCAACTTTCTAGCGTCCGTTCCAGAGGGATTGAAGAGGGCTTTATATCGTAATTCCTTGAGTTTGGCATAGCGGCCTTGACGTTGATTTGGGGATGTTAGAGAGAGGAGTGAGAGGAGTTGGGGTGGCGATTGGACAGAGGGGTTGGTTTGAGAAGTGGTAGTGTCGTCTAGTGGTGAGACTTCCTCTTCCGACTCGATTGCTTCGGTGTGGTCCTGGTTGGGGATGGAATCGTTATCACTATCGCTCCAATGCTTTTTGGGTCGAGCACGAGTGGGGACGATGCGTACTCGATGTCGAACGTGACTCGCCTCTGGATCCCATTCATCCAGCTCATCGTCCGATATCGAGAGTGTCTTGTCGGGTCTTGAGGCGGGTTTCGACTTCGATGGACCTGTCGCTTCTATATCCTCATCCCATGGCGGTAGGCCTGCCTCTGCGTTGTCTGTCTCGTCGACGGCAAGATCGATGTCGCCTGACGCCGCGAGTTCAGACGGCGAGCTGGGAACGATATCATCTTTCCCATGGCCATTGCCATTCGTGACGGGAGCCTTTCCGTTCGACGCCTTCCCCTTTCCCTTCCCGCCAGCAGCAAGCAAGCGTCCGACCATATCACTGGAGCCAGTCCTGGAGAGCGCACCTCGCGAAGGTCCCGCAGAAGATCCATTGTCCAAGTCGAAGAAGCTGTGAAACGCTTCCTGCTTTTTCGTTGATTTGATGGGTGTCGGACCGAATTCATCCTCTTCATCCCCGTCATTCATCCCTGCTAGGCCTTCACCATTTGTGGATGATTTAGATAATCCATTCACCCCTGGTGCCAGTATTGAGCTCTCCGCCATAGGTCCCGCTCCCCTCTTACGCCTGACCCGACTCTTTGCTGGTGTCTCCTCTATTTCCCCCGTTAACCTCTTTCTAGCTTTCGTCCGGGGTGTAATTTCCTTGACTGAACTAGTCCCATTTCGTTCTTGTACTTTCCGTAATGAGTTCTCTTGTAACAGTTCCTTCAACTTCATAGGTGAAGTAGCATGAAAGAATGGCGACGATTGAGATTGAGCTTGAGGTTGTATACTTGTATCGCTGTTCTTGATTGCAGAGCGGCGTAATGGGGAAGCTGCGAATGGGTTTATTGGATTCGGATCATGTATCGGACCCGTGTATGGTCGTTTCTTGGGTGTTGTCAAGAGTCTGGTAGCTGGCGAGGGTGGTTGTTGAAGGGCGGCTTTTGATGCTGTCCGTTTCAGTGTTCTCGATGGTTGCGATAGATCCGAAGGTCCAGCTTGCAGAGACATCTCCTCCCTCTCTTCATCTTCATTATCACGGTACTCGGAGTATCGTCCACTTGATTGCCGGCGGGTAGGCGGTGTAGGTGTGGTCGGGAACTCGCTCGGTGGGATGACTCTTGGTGTTACTCGGCTAGCTTGGGATGTGGAGGATGAAGCTACCTGCGAGCTTGACGCTCGACCAACCCGAGATTGAGATTGGGATGAAGACGCTGATTTTGCTAATTTCCGATAGAGCGAATATTGCTCGGCTACCCCTGTCAGTGACTGTACCGCGGCGAGGTGCTCACCTATTCCACTTGAATCTCGCTTTATATCTTCTTTCGTTGGATCTCGTTTATGTAGAACTTTGAAAGCCTTTTCCCATGCCTTGACTGATGCTTTGACTGTTGGCAGATCCATTACTGCTGCCTCTGTTTGATATATCTCCTTGAGTAATAGACCATCAACAATAGGACGCGCTTTCTGAATACTACTAACGGAATCAAAAAAGTCAAAAGATATCGATCTAGAATTATTCGTCGATCTGTTCACTATACTCTACCTATATTGGTCAAGTACTACACTCATCATGTCCATCATACCAGCAAGAGCACTACGCTCAGCCAGATCGGCCTATATCCCTGTTATCCGATCATATTCGGCATCAACATCAGCCCCTACCCCTCCTCCACCAACAGCAACCACTTCTAAATCAAAGAAACCAGTTCTATCATCAGAACCACTTCCATCCCCCGCCCCCCAGTTCCCACCTCCTAAGAACCCATTCGAACCCAACTCGCCTCCTTCTCAGAGGACTGAATATTCCGATACGACCAAATCTCTAGTTCGAGGAGTGGCCAAATTGATGGGATACAATTCCAAAGCATCCACTGCGATTCGTGAAACGGGTCGAATGGTTCGATCAGTCGTTGAAGCTGTTGAAGATGATAAAGTGTTCTGGTACGAGGAGTGTCGATTACCAGCTACATATCAAACCTTTTTCCAATTACATTTATTGTATATCCTAATCCTACTACCTCGATTACGAGTCTTGCCAGCATCGGAACAACTACCTCCCCATTCGATTCCTGAACCTGTATCCGTCAGTCCACCTCAGAATATCGATACCCCTTCCTCATCTACTTCGATCTTGACGAAACCCGATTACGAAGTCTACGTTACAGAGCTACTTAACCACTTCTTTGAAATGGCCGAATCACAAATGAGGGTAGTATTGGGTAAAGGAGAACGAGAGAGGGTAGTCAGGAAATACATGGATGAGATGGGAACTCAGTGGAAGGGAGCTGGTGTTGGACTAGACTATGTCATGGGTCTGAGTATGAGTCAGGTAGCTGAGGAGAAGGCAAAGGCGGATGAAGAGTTGGCTTCTTGGGTATGGAGGAACCTGTTCCAGGGTAAAGGTCTAGGCAAGGATGTAGGTATGGAAGACGCTAAGCTCGCGGAGCAGCTTGAGCAAGTGGTCAGGTTCATCAGGAAGGAGATGGCCCGGTTAGATCAGGTTCACGATGCCGATGTCTGTGCTGGGAACATCGGGAAATGGAGTATGGTCAAGGAAGCATAGATTACATAGCAATTGCATCAATACCGTTACATATCGTAGTCTCACTTATACATCCTGTCATCTGCTTGGCGCTCTATCTCGGCAAATGTTCAGACCTTGTCCTCGAGAAGAATGGTCTCGTTAGAATCGGTAATAACCTTGTATCGGACTTCCATCAGCTCCAAATCACGCTAAGGGAGGAGCCTAGCTCACCAATTCTCCAAGCACCCTCCTGCTTCGGACGGATCGATGTAAAGTACAATGTTCCAGCCTGTTTGTCTCCATGTATACGGAATTTCAGATCAACACGACCTTGCATGTTGTTGATCTGCTATCAGTACTGCTCACATTGCCTGATGAGCCAGACATACAGTGCCCGAGATGTATGGATCACCGAAACCTGGTTATCAGCTTAAGATCATCCTTTGAGGGATTGACTTACTCCACCAATTAGTCTCTAGCTTGACGTGCTCGCCCAGTGCTTCTGATAAATCCGCCGAGTTCCTCAACTGGAAAGTTACCTGACGCACGACAGATGATGCCAGACGTTCTGTTTGGTCAGCCTTGGTACCTTGGGTGACCCGCGATAAGCTCAAACTGACCAGCATTGGTAGCGTAGAACACGACTAATCCCCATGCACTAGCTCCTAAGATACCCAATAATATGACTGGTGGTCAGTAAAGCACAGACTGGGCTGCTATCGCCACGTACAGAGTGGTGCGCGGTTCTGTCATGTCAGTTGAATACCAAGTCGGGTCAAAAAAGATGACGCACTTTCAAATTTGGCAGATCCCTCTCCCCAGGTCTCTCATAAACCAATCTAGGTTTACTAGGTCCAGCGAAATCATCCCCCTTCTCAACTCTCACATACTTGGGGATAGGTCCCCCACCTTTAGCCCATGAAGGTGTACTCCCAGCGGGCATACCTCTAATCATCTCTGGTCGATCGTGGATTTGCTGAGGTGCCGATTTGTTTGAAAATACGGTAGGCTGAGGTCTATCTGATTTGACTGGTGGGCGAGGGGGTGAAGCATGACGTGCGGTTGTCGTAATTGATCGCAGCGACAATGGTTGGGTATGTATGATTCTTGTGATTGATGATCTCATTATATTGATAGGAGGCGTAGTTTCTAAGTGGGGATGTATGATAGCAAACCTTCATGAGGTAGATTAGGGGATAATGACTAATCATAATGACATAATATTGAACTCATACTACAAAATCGTACGACGCGACGGTTTTTTGTTTATATATAAAGAAAGGGTAGGTAGTTGATGGTAATCACTTATCTTTACGTTACTACCCGATCAACAAAGACAGGATGAGTACAGCGAACGCACCTGCGGGCAACTTGAGAAAGAGAAAGTCTCAGACTGTTCTCAATTCTGAAAAGATCGCAAAGGGTCAATCTACAGCTATGATGAAGATCAACGCTAGGCCCACCGAGCACGGTCAGGAGATGGACAAGAAGCTCGATGAGCACGAGTCGTAAGTCGTCATTGAGCTCTAGATGATGACGGAAAGCTGATGTTAGATACGAATTCGGTGGACCGGCTGGTACTGCCGCTATGATGATTGGATTCCCTTTGTTGATGTGTGAGTTTGGGCGAAATTTCGAAATTTGGGAAATCAGGGCTGATGGACAGACTACCTCTGGGCATGTTTGTGGTACTACAACGGTCGATTGGTCCATCCTAGTTCTATCGAGGATATCAGACCATTCTTCCAGAGAATGGGTCAACATATCTACGACGTAAGTCCCTTACGCAACGAAGGGAGCAAGGGCTGACGGACAGGGAGCATACCCCACCAAATTCGCTTGGGTCACATACTGGGGTCTCACCGTCATTCAGCTCTTCTTTGCCGCTGTCATGCCTGGAGTTTGGCAAAACGGTCTCCCAGTCCCATCCCTCGACTACGAAGTCCTCCCATACAAGTGCAACGCCTGTTTCTCTTGGTACGCCACTCTAGTCCTTTCCTACGTCCTACATCACTTCAACATCTATCGACTCCCCTGGATTGTCGAGCATTTTGGAGAGATCATGTCGGTAGCCATCATCTCTGGATTCGCAATTACCTTGGTTATCGATGCTGCCGCTCGAGTATTCCATTACGGAGGTAAACCACTACGAATGTCGAATGTCTGGTTATACGATATCTTTATGGGCGCATCTCTCAACCCAAGGATCGGCGTTATCGATCTCAAGATGTTTGCCGAAGTACGAGTACCTTGGGTCTTGCTCTTCTTGATCGCCCTTTCCGGTACCGTCAAGCAATACGAGGATCTAGGAAGGGTTACTGGAAACATGATTATCTTCCTCACTGGAACTGGACTCTACATCAATGCTTGTGCCAAGGGAGAACACATGATTCCTCAGACTTGGGACATGTTCCACGAGAAGTTTGGTTTCATGCTCATCTTCTGGAACATGGCTGGAGTGTAGGTCTCACCAATCTTTGGCAATAATTTAGCTGACTTCCAGACCCTTCAGCTACTGCTACCCCGTCATTGCGATGGTCAGAAACCCCGTTGCATCCTACGAGTTCCCCGTTGTTGGATCCATCGCCGCCCTCGCAACTTTGCTTGCCGCCTACTGGGTCTTTGACTCTGCCATGGCCCAGAAATCAATCTTCAAAATGCAACAACAAGGAGAATACAAGATCCGATACGCATTCCCCGTCCTCCCCGGTATCGTCATTCAAGACCCATCCTACATTCAGACCAAGCACGGCAACAAGTTGTTGACGGATGGATGGTGGCAGTATGCTCGAAAAATCAACTACACTGCCGATTGGATCCAGAGTTGCATGTGGGCTGTTTCTGGTGGATTCGTTACCCCCATCACATATTTCTACCCGGCATTCTTCCTTGCTGTCTTGACTCATCGGTGTGGTCGGGACTTTGAAAAGTGTGCGAGGAAATATGGAGAGGATTGGGAAGAGTACTGCAAGGTCGTCAAGTACAAGTTTATTCCTGGGATCTATTAGGAGGCATAAAGGGCATCGAGCGTAGCGAGATGCGCCTCGATATCTTGGGAAGGACCTTCATCAGCTAGACTTGTACCCACTAGACTAGACTACAATACAGTGATGAATGAAGTAGAATATACTTTACTCAGACTGAGGACAATGCATATCTCGTATAGCGGGTTGCAACTGCCAAAATCAAGAGGGATAAACTGCAGCCAGACTTAAACTGGGTAGACTTAAGTACGAAGGAAAATGAGAGAGGAGAAGGTTGGGTGCCCAGAGTAGGAGACTTGACTCCCAGAAGAAGAACAATAAATACAGAAGTATGAATATTTATCAATGTATCGAAAATTTGCAAGCGAATCAAGTTGACCAAGATCAATACATCGAGCAATGAAACCTAGCTAGACAACGATAAGATGTAGGTCTACGCCCCACCATTCCCAACTCTATCATAGCACCACATGCTTTTACGCCAGGCGCCTCCAGAATTTTAAAGAAACAGATATAAAAGACGTTAATTAGACAGGTCGGAACTTTTTCCAACTCCACTCAATCTAGTAGACGGGAACGCGATACCCTCCATCGAGAGTGAGGTAAGGCATCGAACTTTAATGTCCACTACTTGATTAGCTTCGTACTAGAAAGGAAATGGGTGGAATTAACGTACCATGGATTTGTTCAAAGAAGAAAGAGAAAGGGAGG
>Ga0308160_10005328_pt1 | contig 13468 bp, 11 predicted proteins | sample PhyFR1_FD_201036 | JGI IMG/M metagenome (GOLD analysis project Ga0308160, IMG submission 201036) | Phyllosphere microbial communities from UC Gill Tract Community Farm, Albany, California, United States - DLSLF.R1 | ecosystem: Host-associated > Plants > Phyllosphere > Unclassified | place: USA... | reverse complement strand
TGCCGGGCAGGGCTTCCTGCACGGTTTCTCCAGCCTGGTGCTGTTCGTGTCGGCGTTGATGCTGATCATCGGAATTGACAGCGTGCTTACCCGGCTGGTCGGCACGCAGCGGGGCCGCGCGCCAGCGGGGCCGGTACCGCCAGTGCCGGGAGCCGGGGGATGGCAACGCACGGCTGCAATTGGCGGCCGAGCCAGCGCGGCGATGTTGGTTGGGATGTTGCTGGCGCCGGTACTGGCCCAGGCGCTGACGCCGAGGCTGCAACCCACTGCCGGCGTCGAGCGGTTGGCCGACGTCGTGCCAGAGCAGTTTGGCGAGTGGAAGGCAATGCCGGGCGCGAGCTCGCAGGCCGATCTGTCGATTGCCGGTGAGGGTGGCAAAATCTTCAATCGGCCTTACGATGACGTCCTGATGCGCACCTATGTCAACCGGGCCGGCGACCACGTCATGTTGGCGATCGCCTACGCGCGCGAGCAGCGCCAGGACGTCAAGCTGCACTTACCGGAGAAATGTTATCCGGCACAGGGGTACGAGGTGCTCAAACTGGCGCAGGTGGCCGTGACGGTGACGGCCGGGGGCGCGACGCTGCCGGGCAAACACATGCTGGCAGGCGGCAACGGTCGGCTTGAGGCGGTTGCCTATTGGGCACGAATCGGCGACGCCTATCCACAGAGCTTATTAGCAATGCGCATGAAGATTTTCCGCGACGGGCTGCAGGGCAAGGTTAGCGATGGTGTGCTGGTGCGATCCTCGATGTTGGTGCGTGACGCCGCCGACGCACCAGCAGCGTACGTGACCCAGGAACACTTTTTGCGTTCGCTGGTCAATGCCATCCATCCGAGAGCGCTTGCTCTCGTTACCAAGTAATAACTGGCACAGCCTTAATTCTGATAGCAAGGATTGCACCATGACTTTCCGCCTGAGTGGGCTGACCGGCGCCGTTGGCAAGACGTTGATGACTACTGTCGGTGTTACCGCAATCAGCTTTATATCGTCGGTGCTGACGGCCCGCATGCTGGGGCCGGAAGGCCGTGGCTTGCTGTCGGCGGCGCTGATGATCGGTACCCTGGCGGCAGGCGTGGCTCAGCTGGGCCTCGCTTCGAGTTTCGTCTACCACGTCGGCGCGTCGCGCCGCTTTCCCTACCTCAAGCTCCTGCTGTGCTCAGTGCTGCTCGTCGGCAGTGTCGCTGCTGTGCTCGGTTGGCTGGGCGGTCAACTGCGCAGCGACGTCCAGTTGAAGGAGGCGCTGCCCTGGATCATCGCGCTCGCTGCCTTTCTCGGCACGCAAAACTATTTCTGTCTGCTGGCGCAGCTCAAGTCGGACCTGAAATTCTTCAACGGTATGCGATTCAGCCTGGTGCTGGCCAATCTGCTATTGCTACTGCCGCTGATTGTCATGTACCACACCGTGCACTTCATGCAGCTGCTGTACTGCCAGTTGGCGGTGGTAGTGGGCCTGACCATTGCGGGCCTGTACTGGTCGCTGCGCAACCGCGTCTGGGCCCTCAAGGAGCAGAAGGACGCAGTGTCGGCGCCCCTGGTGCTGCGCTACGGCATGTACCAGCACGGCTCGGTTCTGTTGAGCTTGCTTTTACTGAATTTCGACAAAATAGTATTGCTGAACCGTGGCGATATCGAAGAATACGGATACTACGCGCTGGCGTTCGCCACCTCGCGCCTGATCGGCGCGGTACAGGAAGCGGTGGCCGTCGCGCTATACGCGCGCTTCGCCGGCCGCGATCTGGAGAAGCTGGGCGACAAGGTGCGCACTGCCTTCCGGTTGACGTTCATGCCGATGATGGTGCTGGCGTCTATCGGCGCGGCGCTGTCGCCGTGGCTCATCGTGCTGGTGTACGGGCCGAAATTCGCCCCTATGGCGCTGCCGTTCTCGATCCTGTTGTTCGAATGCGTGTGCGGTGGGGCCAGCTGGACGTTAGCGCAGCGCTTCACCGCCAGCGGCCGGCCAGGCTTGGTGCTGGTACGCCAAGTGATCTCGGTGTTGCCGGTGTTCTTGGCGCTGCCGTTCTTGCCGATCGAGAATGTCTACGTGTATCTGGCCTTGTTGATGTTGTTGGGAGCCGTGCTGCGGCTGGTCGTCACCCTTTGCATGTACCCGATTACGCTCAAAGAAGAAATGCCTGTATTGTTACCGACGCGCGCAGACTTGGTCATGGTGCGCAATGTTTTGCTCGGGCCGCGCGCTTCACTAAATTAATACCTTCTTGATTGACGCTTCATCAAGCTATTTATGCAATCCGTAAAACTTGAATCCTCCATGCTCAATGCCGAACTGATCGGTAAGCACGCGGTGCTGTTGGACCTAATTGGCAAGCATCCGTTCCATTACGTCGATATCCCGACGCACGGTAATATCGGCGACCTGCTAATCATGCAGGGTACGCTAAAATTCTTCAAGAAGCACAATCTCAAACCGCGTTCGATCTCATCGCTGTCTGTATTCAATTCAGACTGGATCGCCAAGGGCGACGTTGTCGTCTTCCACGGTGGCGGCAATTTTGGCGATCTCTATTTAGGTCCCCACTTGCTACGAGAACGCGTGATCGCGGCCAAGCCGGGCAACCGCATCATTATCCTTCCGCAGTCGATACACTTTTCGTCGCCAGAAAAAGCTGCCGAGTCGGCGGCGATCTTCCGCCGCCATCCAGATTTGCACCTGTGCGTGCGCGACCGTATCTCAGTCGAGCAAGCGCGCGCCTTCACTGACAACGTCTACCTACTGCCGGACATGGCACACCAGCTTTATCCGCTCGACCATGGCAGCTACGAGAAGAACGGCGGCGCCTTGCTGATCACCCGTGTCGACGATGAAAAAACCGACCACGGCACCTTGCCAGACGTACGCGTGAGTACTCACACCGACTGGCCGCAATTCGTCGGCGAACGCGAGCGAACAATCAGCAAGTTCCGCTTCGTGGGGCACAACATGGCTCGCTTCGGCCTAGGGCGTCTTGCTGAAATTTTTTTATCGCCGCTGTGGATCTGGTACGCCAGCCAGTTGGTCAACGACGCAATACGTATGTTCGGCAAGCACAACCTAGTTATCACCGATCGTCTGCATGGCCACATCCTGGCGGTGCTGATGGATATACCGACTCAGGTGCTGGACAACAGCTATGGCAAGAACAGCCGCTACGCATCGGTGTGGACCGAACACTGCCGCTTAGTGACCCTGCTATCGCAGCCGACCGCAGCACTTGAGCAAACTGAGCCTTGAGTAACGTGCAACGCAACCGATGATTTGAGGTCCATGTTATGGCAAAAATCGACATCCTGCTTCCGGTTAAGAATGGAAAGCAATTCCTAGCCGAATCGATCGATAGCGTGATCGGCCAGACCTTTGCGGACTGGCGCCTGCTTGTCCTGGACCATGGCTCGACCGATGGCAGCCGCGAGATGGCAGAGGCCTACCATGCACGCGATTCGCGCATCGAGGTACATTCGTTCCCGGAGGCGCAAGGATTGTCCGGGCTGCTGAACTGTGGCCTCGATATCGCCGACTGCGAATATGTAATGCGGCACGACGCCGACGACGTTTGCCTGCCGGACCGCATGGCGGTGACGCTGGCCGCCTTCGAGGCGCTGCCGGACTGCGTGGCGATCGGCGGCCAGGCCGAGGTGATGGACGGTGCCGGACGGCACATCGGCAACATGGACGTGCCGGTCGGCGCGGCGCGCATCACCGCCGCCAGCCTGTTCCGTAACCCGGTGGCACATCCGACCGCGATGCTGCGCTTCGACCAGCTGACCCGGCTCGGCGCGCGATACGGAAGCGACATCCTGAAGGTCTTGCCCGCGCATCAAAGCATCGAGGTAAGTAACTTGGCTGAAGATTATTTTTTGTTCGGCCAGCTTGCCATCCTGGGCCGGTGCGCGAACGTACCGCAGCAATTGATACGCTACCGCTGGCATGGCAACAACGTCAGCGCGACCCGTTTTGTCGAACAGATGGCGCTGTCGCTGAGCGTGTCGCGTTTCCTGACGCGTTCGTTCTGCGCCCTGCACGGCCTGGCCTGGTTCGACCCGGCGCCGTTCTGCAACCACGGCGGGATCCTGCTCGATGTCGATGGTCAGATGAACTTCGACGCCGAATTTGAAAAAATGGCCGACGCACTGCGCTGCGGCCTCGGCGCGTCGCCGGGACTGGAGCGCGAACTGCGCTACCGCGAGGCGATCTCGACCCGGAACAAGGCGGCCCTGCTGTGGCGTTACAGCCGTTTCCGTACCGCGCATGCGCCGGTAACCGGCGAGTGGGACGCGGTTCGCGGCTGGCTGGTCCGGCGCGTCCCTGGCAAGCACCGGATCAAAATCAGAGTGACTCCCGAATTGGTCTGATGGTGTTTGTTAATTTTTCAATAGGTCATCAACAATGCGCGCTTTGCTGAGAAATCCACTGGGAATGCCGGCCTGGGCCGTGCTAGGGATTGTCATGCTGTGTCTGTTCATCGGCGCGGCCATCCCTATCTTTGCTGGCACCATGGGGTATCAGCCCGGTCGCCTTGCCGCCTTGCCAGTCTTGTTGCTGCTGGGCGTCCTAGTGATCTACGACTACAAAAAATTGTTGATGCTGATTATCCTGTTTCGATCCGTAGGCGACATGGTGCTGGAATCGACCCAGTTCGGCGTCGGCGACGCCCGCATGGGTGTTGGCGGCCTGATCAACCTGGCCGTGATTATGATCGCCTGCCTGCTCGTGCTGGAAAAGCCGCAGGTGTTTCCAACACGGCTGGCGCGCTCTTGGGTGCCGGTGCTGCTGATGATGGGCATCAGCGTGGCGATTTCCTACGAAATGACTACCGCCATCAAGCTATTTCTGGGCATGCTGTCGTACTTCGCGATTTTCATCATTGCAGTCTACACGGTGCGCTCTAACGAGGACTTCAACCAAGCCATCCGGCTGGTACTGTGGTCGTCACTGATCCCGACGCTGTATTCCTTCGTCGACGTCGCGCTTCATATGCGAGATGGCAGCTTCCGCCTCAATTCGACCTTCAGCCACGCCAACATCCTAGCCTTCTACCTGACGCTGATGTTGGTGCTGTGCCTGTACATGCTGAAGAGCCCGCTATTTAAAATCAGGCCGACGGACCGCGTGGTGATCTGCTGCTATATGCCGGTGCTGCTGGGCCAACTGCTGCTGACCCAGACCCGCAGCGCCTGGCTGGCCTGTTTCGTGGTCTTCGTGCTGTACGCCTTGCTATTCGAACCCAAATACCTGCTGTACCTGCTCTTGCTGCCACTGGCGGTAGTGCTCATCCCGTCGGTGTACGATCGCCTGATAGACTTGAACCAGGGCAACGAAGTAGGGCGCTATGCCCGCCTGAATTCCTTCGCTTGGCGGCTGACGCTGTGGGACTCGGCGATCCGCTGGATGGAACCGCTGCGTCTGATCTGTGGCTACGGGCTGAACAGCTTCGGTCACTTCTCGCAGACCTTCTTTGAAAGGAGCGGCGACTTAAAATTGGACGCTCACAACGTCTATGTGCAGTTTCTGTTCGACATGGGCGTGCTCGGCCTGCTGTGCTACCTGTGGCTGTATGGCCGGGTACTGTGGACCATTCGGGCGTTCGCGCGCATGGACCGCGTGTCCGGCTTCCTGTTTCTGGCGATCGTGGTGCAGTACCTGATCGTCTCATTCTCCGATAATATGTTCGGCTACCTGGTGTTCAACTGGTACTTCTGGTTCACGGTGGGGGGCGCCTGCTCGCTGGTGGACCTGCAGTCCCGGTCCGAGCCGGCATCAGCCGGGTTGGCTCCCGCGCAGTGGAGCCGACGTCCATGAAATATGTCCCAGAAATAAACGGCCTTCGTGCGCTCGCAGTCCTGGCAGTGTTCCTGTTCCACTTGGAGATCGCTAGTGTGTCGGGCGGCTTTGTCGGCGTCGACGCCTTCTTCGTGATCTCCGGTTACCTTATCACCTCCATCATCGGCGCCGACCTGGCGCGCGGGCGCTTCTCATTTCGCGAATTCTATGCGCGCCGCATGCTGCGCATCCTGCCAGCGCTGTATGTGGTCTCGCTCGGCATCGCGCTGTTGTTTTCGCTCATGTTCCCGCCGGCTATTTCCGGCCGCCTACTGTTGTCGATGGTCGCCGGCCTGCTGTCGTACTCGAATATCTGGTTCTACTTCACTGTCGACTACTTCGGTGTCAACCTGACCGAGCCAACCTTGCACTACTGGTCGCTGGCAGTGGAGGAACAATTCTACCTGGTGATGCCGCTGCTGTTCTGGCTGGGCTGGCGCCAAGGGGGGCGCAGGTTCGCGCTGGGTCTGTTCGTCGCGATGTTCGCGGTGTCGCTGCTCGCGTCCGGCTATATCGTGGGCGACCACCAGTCGCAAGCCTTCTACCTTCCGTGGCTGCGTGCCTGGGAGTTGTTGGCCGGCTCGCTGCTCTCCTTCGTGCCGCGCGAGCGCCTGCCGCTAGCACAGCGCCGCGTGCTCGCCGAGGCGGGCATGCTGGCACTGCTAGGGACCATCTGCCTGTACGATGAAAAAATTTTGTTCCCGGGCTTTTCTGCCCTGCTTCCCGTGCTGGCGACGGCGGCGATGATATTGGGTGCGGACAGCAGCAGCGTGGCCGGTTGGGTGCTGAAGACGCCGCCGGCCCAATGGCTGGGCAAGATTTCGTATTCGCTGTACTTGGTGCACTGGCCGGTGACCTGCCTGGTATCGCTGGTGTTCGCGCTGTCGACCAAGTCCAAGATAGGCATCTTCCTGATCAGCTTGGCACTGGCCTGGGCCTCATGGCGCTTCGTAGAGTCGCGCTTTCGCGTCGCCTCCGGCGAGATGGGCCTACGTAATGTGTTCGTGCGCAGCGGGGTATTCACGGCGCTATGCGCAGTCGTGTTTACAACCGCCAACCTGGGCGGCGTGTGGCTGTGGGAACGCCACCCGCGGGCAATCGCCCACGCGACCGTCAATGTCGACACATCCTACTTCAAGCACGATACTTGCTTCCTGACTTCGCACTCGGACGCGTTGCGCTTCTACCGCCGGGACCTGTGCCTGCAGCCGAGCGGCCAGCGCGAGAACGTGCTGGTGATTGGGGACAGCCATGCGGCTAATATCGTCGAAGCACTCAGGCGCCAGCACCCGGCGGTGAACGTGCTGCAGGCAACGGCGGTGGGCTGCAGGCCGCTGCTCGGCAACCGTGGCGCCAAGCGCTGCACCGACCTAGTGGACTTCATCTACCGCGACTGGTACCCACGCAACGCGTCGCGGATTGACAAGGTAGTGCTGGCCGGCCGCTGGGAAAGCGGCGACATCGGCGATATCGACCGTAGCATCACCGCTTTGAAAGCGTTTGGCGCCTCCATCATCGTCTATGGTCCGGTGCCTGAGTACATGGTGCCGGTGCCGCTGATCCTGGCCTACCAGGAAATCGTGCGCATTCCGCTGAGCATGAAGCTCCAGCGTCCTGACCGTCAACCGCTCGATGTGTTGCTGCAGCAACGCGTAGGCGGCGGCGTGACGTATTTCTCTCCTTACCGCAATCTGTGTGGCGGGTCAACCTGCATCGTCGAAGATGGTGGGGTCCCGGTCTATCTGGACCGCGATCACCTAACGCCGCGCGGCGCCGACATCGCAGTGCGGGGCATACCGATCGCGGCTCTCCCCGGGCAGATCGCTAATAACGCTTTTGAGTGAGAGAAAACTGTTTAGTGCAGATGGACTTGACCGACGAGACTGGCCACGCCCACTCGATCGGAGGTTTCCAATGCGCCTATGGCCTGAGGTATATTGCTGGCCGCAACGCCGAACTCTACAAGAACCTGCTGGGCAAACAATAAGAGCGAAATATGAAGATTACGTACTTGGTGAACCAGTATCCTAAAATAAGCCACAGCTTCATCCGACGCGAGATCCTGGCGCTGGAGCGGCAGGGCTACCAGGTGCAACGTCTGGCGATGCGCGGCTGGGCCGACGAGCTACGCGACGAGGAAGATGTGCGCGAACGCGCTATTACTCGCTATGCGCTGCAGGACGGCGCCGCGGCGATGGGCATGGACGTGCTGCGCATGGTTGTCAAGCGGCCAGGCCGCTTCGTCAGGGCGCTGGCCCTGGCTTGCAGGATAGGCCTGCGTTCGGACCGGCCGCTGCCGCTTCACCTTATCTACCTGGCGGAGGCCTGCCGCATCGTGCCGTGGATGGAGGCGCACGGCGCACGCCACCTGCACGCCCACTTTGGCACCAATTCCACCGAGGTGGCGATGCTGGCCGGCATGCTCGGCGGCCCGGCCTACAGCTTCACTGTGCATGGCCCGGAAGAGTTCGATAAATCGGAATTCCTCTGGCTGACCGAAAAAATCCGCCGCTCGGCTTTCGTTGTCGCAGTCAGCTCCTTCGGCCGCAGCCAGCTATTCCGCTGGGCCGAGTACGAGGATTGGGCCAAAATCCAGGTGGTTCATTGCGGCATCGACCAGGGGTTCCATGCGATCCCGCCGCGGCCGATCCCGGCCGCGCCGCGGCTGGTCTGCGTAGGGCGCCTGTGCGAGCAGAAGGGGCAGATGCTGCTGGTGCGTGCGGTGCAGGCGGTCGTGGCCAAGGGCGTTCCGATCCATCTGGTGCTGGCCGGCGACGGCGAGATGCGCGCCGCGATCGAGACGCTGATCGCCGAGTGTGAGCTGCGGGACCACATCACCATCACCGGCTGGATCAATGGCGACCAAGTGCGCGAGGAAATGCTGTCGGCGCGCGCGCTGGTGCTGGCGAGCTTTGCGGAAGGCTTGCCGGTGGTGATCATGGAGGCAATGGCCCTACGCCGGCCAGTGCTGTCGACCTTGATCGCCGGCATTCCGGAACTGGTGCAAGACGGTAAGACCGGCTGGCTGTTCCCGGCTGGCGATGTCGATGCCATTGCCGCTGCCATGGCCACCTGCGTTGGCGCCAGCGCCGACACGCTGCAAGCGATGGGCGATGCCGCCCATGCGCGCGTGCTGGCGCGCCACGAAGTCCATACCGAGGCTGCCAAGCTGGCGCGGCACATCGAAACCAGTGCCCAGGTGCCGTAAACACGGTGTTGCCGGCGGCGTGTTCGCGAGCGTCGCAGTTCCGATCTTGAAAGCATCGCATATGTCCGCATTGTTCAACACTCGCTGGATCCTATCGTCGCAGGTCGCCTGTACCGTGATCCAGCTCTCGAGCGTGGTTGTCCTGTTACGTCTGCTTAACCCTATCGAGGTGCGACTAGCATGCTAGAGCGGAAGCTGACGCATGGCGCCGGCAGGTGGGCGCTCGCATGCGGGGCGGCGACGATGATTGTTTTATAGCCTAGCCGGCCGGCGGCTTCGGCCAACAGCGCATAGTCGCGGTTGACCGTACCCAGCGCCGCGATGTAGGGTTCGTCGACCTGCTCGGCCCAAGTGTCCCGGCCGGCAGCTTTGGGCTCAGCGGCATGAACATGAATCGCTCGCGTGGCAGCTGCAGCCAATTACTGCAGATCGCGATCTCGGCACGCGAGTGCACCACGAACAGGTCCGCCGCCAACAGACGGAAGCGCCAGCTTGCCTTTGATGCCGCCGTAGGGCTGGGCCAGATCGAAGCCCCAGGCGATCAGCGGTAGGTTCTTGCGGCTGCTCCAGCCAACCCCTGCAACAAGAAGTCGACATTCTGAAAGCGCATGGCGCGCCGCAGCGCGGCACCCCGCGCGTGCACAGTCAGGGCTGCCCCGACCTTGCTCTGGTGCCCATACAGCAGCAGCAGCAGGCCCAGCGCCGCACTGTCGAGGCTGCAATCGGCCAGCAACTCGAGGTGAATCTGGTACCGCTTCGCAGTAGTGCGGGATAATGCCGCCCGTAATTCGTCCAGCCCGCCATCGTGCCACGCCCCATCTAGCGTAAGAACGTATTGTTGGCCATTGTTTCGTTCTGATAACACTGGCGCGGTCTTGGCACCCCCGGCACGACGCGCTGCCAGCGCACTTGGCAGAGCCTGCGTGACAAGCAGCCGAATCAACGCCATGCCGTCATGCCAGTAGCGGCGCCACAATGCCGGCTCTTCCTTGATGCGCCATAGCCATTCCAGGCCGAGCCCGCCCACGCCGGTGGGCGCGCGTTTGACGGTACCGGCGACGAAATTGACAACCGCGCCCAGATGGCTGATCAGCGGCGTGCGCAGCGCTTCCAGATTGTGTTCGATCCAGGTCTGGCCGCGCTTGGCGCCAAGCGCCACTACCAGCAGGTCGGCGTCGCTGGCGTTGATTCGCTCGACGATGGCCGGTGTACTCATCTCGGCCAGCGTACCGAAGCCAGGCGAGTACGCGCCCACGCACCGCATGCCGCCCTGGCCGGCGTTAAGGACGTCGGCGGCCTGCTGCGCCACGCCATCCGGTCCGCCAAAGAAAAACACCTTGAGCGGCATGGCGCGCTGCGCGCGCAGTTGCTCGAAGACAGTAGCGCCAGCGACGCGGGTAGTGATCGGTAAGCCAAGCAGCCGGGCTAGCCAGACCACCGGCATACCGTCGGCCAGCGACATGTCGGAGCGCAGCACGGAGTCCCGGAATGCCGGATCGCGCAGACTGGCGATCAGGAAGTTCAGGTTGGGCGTTGAGAAGAAGCAGCGCTCGGTACTGCCGGCACGCGCCAGCAACAGCTGCACGGTTTTTGCGGTGTCCATTGCATCGAACGGCAGGCCCAGCACGCAATACACGCAGCGGGTAAAGTCGGTTACGACGGGCGCGCTGTCGAGCCGCGCTGGCAGAACATTATTCGCTGTCACGTTTAGATCTCACCCATTTGACTTGACGATGGGACAGAAAGCGGAAATAGAGGGGTATTTTCGCAACAACATATAAGGCCGCCATCACCAGTTCTTTGCCGCTCAGTACAGCGCGACCGTGGCGCCACCATGACATCAGAATCGCCGCGCCGAGCGCCGCGCCCGTCAGCACGCCCATCGCCAGCGGCGCGACAGGACCGCCGGTCAAGGCCAGCAACAAACTCAGACCCGTCAGTCCGCATACCAGCAACACCAGCAGGGCCAGAGGCGGTACGCACAGATCGAGACCGAACGCGAACAGGTTGGTGCTCGCGCGGCGAACGCCGGTCAACAAGGTACCTGGAGCGGCGCTGATGATCATGCTCAAATGGCCGTGCTCCCACCGTGTGCGCTGGCTCTGCGTGCCCTCGTTGCTGGTTGGAAAATGACTGCGTACTAGCGCGTGGGGGCAAAAGATGGGCGCGCTGCCAGCCAGTGCCAGGTCCATTCCCAGCTTCATGTCCTCGACAATATGACCGGTGGCCAGGCGGGCGGCGCGGAGCGTCTGCCACGGGAAGGCCATGCCGGTGCCCATGAGCTGGCACGGCCAGCTCAGCCGGAACCAGCCCAGCGGGCGGACCTTGTTTTTTACGATCCAGGCGAATTCGGCAATCTTTTTCAGGGGCCCGCTGCCAACCGGCGTGTGCATCAGGTAGAGCGCCTGCACCGGCCGCTGATGCTGGGCAGCCAGGCTGGCCAGGCGCGAAATGGTGCCCTCGCCAACGATGCAGTCGGCGTCGACGATCACGACCACGTCCGGCGGTGCGGCAGCCAGCGCCTGCACGCCGAAGTCCAACGCATACCCCTTACCGCGCAATTCAGCATGGCTGCGTTCAACGACGTCGGCGCCGGCCTGGCGGGCGACCTCGGCGGTATGATCAGAACAATTGTCGGCGACTACCAGGATGCGGTCGTTGATGCCGAGTTGAGGTTGCAGGCTGGTAAGAGTTGCTAACAAGCCAGCTTCTTCATTATGGGCTGGTATCAATATCGCAATGCGTGGGCGCGCGCCCGGCAGCGGAGCGGCGGCGCGTACGGGGAGCATCGCCAGAAGCACTTGCGTAAGCAGCACCAGGACCGGCACCAGTACCATGCCCAGCGCTACCAGTAGGGCGACCGAAAGCACAGACGTCATTGCTATTCTTTCTGCTACTTGAGTTACGGGGACAGGCAGAGTGACAGATACAGACCCGGCTGCCTCGAAGGCGGGCATCAGGCCTTACCGCAGTCAGCCATTGACACATGGTCCTCTCGTTGTCCGTGATAACCAGTAGCTTTATTGTATTCGAATTTCAGTCGTGATATTGATTACTTGAAGTTTTTTTCTCGCAGTTTGCTAACCTGTAAATTGAATCGCCACGACTATCGTAGACACTCCTGAGCCATAATAGCGGGCACAAGGAGAAGATTTGAGCGGTAAGCGGTACACAGAGGAATTCAAGATTGCAGCGATCAAGCAGGTGGCGCAGGGCGGTCACCCGGCGACCGAAGTAGCGGCACGGCTCGGGATAAGCATCCACAGTCTGTACGCCTGGACGAAGCGCTATGACGTACCCGAGGCGGAGCGCAAGGCCGCCGATGCTCAGTCCGACGAGATGCGGCGCCTGAAGGCCGAGCTCAAGCGTGTCACGGAGGAGCGTGACATATTGAAAAAGGCCGCGGTGTACTTTGCCAAGACGTCCGGGTAGGGTACACCTTAATTGCTCAGTTACAGGACCAATTTCCGGTACGCCGGCTGTGCAAAGTCCTCGAGGTGCATCCGAGCGGTTTCTATACCTGGCGCCTGAATCCTGAAAGTAAGCGGGCCAGAGATGACAAGCGCCTACTTGTGCCGATCAAGGAGTCATGGCTGGAAAGCGGCAGCGTATACGGCTATCGTAAGGTGAGCGACGATCTGCGCGAGCTCGGTGAGCAATGCGGCGTCAATCGCGTCCACCGTCTCATGAGGTCGGCCGGAATTCGTTCGCAAACCGGTTACGCCAAGCGGAAATACAAACGCGGCGGCGCGCCTTCGCTGGTGGCACCCAATCATCTACAGCGCCAATTCGACGTGCAGGAACCGAATCGAGTCTGGGTGACGGACATCACGTACATTCGCACTTACGAAGGCTGGCTCTATCTGGCCGTTGTACTGGACCTGTTTTCGCGGCAGGTGGTTGGCTGGTCGATGAGTTCACGCATCGATCGCGAGCTGGCGATGAATGCGCTCTTGATGGCGGTCTGGCGCCGTCAGCCCAAGAATACGGTGATGGTGCATTCTGATCAGGGCAGTCAGGGCGGATTCAGCAGCTACGACTGGCGCGACTTCCTGGATCAGCACAATCTGCAGCAAAGCATGAGCCGACGAGGAAACTACCACGATAACGCGGTGGCCGAGAGCTTCTTCCAGGTCCTGAAACGGGAACGGATCCGACGCAACACCTACGGCACTCGGGACGAAGTAAAGCAGGATGTCTTCGATTACATCGAGATGTTTTACAATCCGAAGCGCCGGCACAGCTTCAGCAATGACTTGTTGCTGGTCGAGTATGAAAAGCAGTATTTCAAGCGGCTCGCGAGTGTCTAGAAAACTCGTGGCGATTCAATACGACATCGCATCTGTCTAAACGGAAGGCGTGCACCAGAGCAAGTATATTTCCCTTTCGCAGACGTGTTAGAGCGCGCTGTCCGCACACGTTAAGGCGTTAGGTAACAATC
>Ga0308160_10005327_pt1 | contig 13469 bp, 14 predicted proteins | sample PhyFR1_FD_201036 | JGI IMG/M metagenome (GOLD analysis project Ga0308160, IMG submission 201036) | Phyllosphere microbial communities from UC Gill Tract Community Farm, Albany, California, United States - DLSLF.R1 | ecosystem: Host-associated > Plants > Phyllosphere > Unclassified | place: USA... | reverse complement strand
CGCAGCAAGCCTGAAAAGCCTGCGGGAGAACGCGCTGCTGGGCGGCCTGTCGCCGCTGTCGCCGCAGGAAAAATATGCGGAGGCGAAGGCGCAGTACGAGACGGTGCTGTCGGCGGCGCGCAGTGGTGATGAGTCGGCGCAGTCGAACTATTCGGCCGCGTTCAACTCGTTCCTCACGGCGTCGCGCGCGGTGTTCGCCAGCAGCGGCCAGTACCAGGCCGACTTCGCGTATGCGCAAGCATCCACGGCAGAGGCGGAGCGCTGGGCAGGCGCGCAGGTCGACGTCGGCAAGGCGCAGCTGGACGCGCTGAAGCTGTCGGTGAGCGGCTTGATCACGCTCGACAAGTCGGTCCTGTCGGTGCGCGATGCAATCCTGCAGATGCACCAGGCCATGGGCACGACGGCGCCGCCAGCACCGGGCGCCATGGCCGCGCCACAGATCAACATGCCGACGCCGGTCATGTATGCCTCGTACGGCGCAGACAACACCGTCGCCTTGGTCGTCGAGCTCAAGTCGGTGCGCCAGGAGCTGGCTAGCCTGCGGGCTGACCAAGCTGCGCAGACCGGACACGTGATCGAGGCAAATGCCCGGGCAGCGCGCGAGAACGCTGAGCGCGTCGCCGGCGCCACCACGACGGGGTTCAAGTCCGTCACCAACAGCGAACAAAGGGTTGCTCTCGCATGAATGATGCTCAGTTCCTGGCCTGGCTGAAAAGCTCGGCCGCCTATCGTGTCGTCCTCATTGAGGCGGCCGTGCAGATCGGTGGCGTGGAGTCCGTCGTCTACCTGGCGACGAAACCATTTACCACCGGGCCCAGCGATGCGCCGGCGAACACCACGTACCTGCCGATTGCCACTGTCGGCAGGCTGTTCACTGAGAGGCTCTTGCTGGACGGCGAGGGAGGGCTATCGGCTGGCGAGCTCGAACTCGAGAACGTCGGCGGCGCGCGCGATGCCTGGGCCGGGCCTGGGTACATTTGGAACAATCGGTCGATCAAGGCGTACATCGGCGATGTGCGCTGGGGCCGGGCGGAATTCCGGATGATCTTCAATGGCATCGTGGCTGACATTGCGCCGCGCGGCCGCCAGGCGCTCGCCCTCAAGCTGCGCGACAAGATGCAGCGGCTGAACACACCGGTCAGCGAGGCCAAGCTGGGCGGCACGGGCGAGCAGCGGGATGCATTGCTGCCGATCGCGCTGGGCCAGGCGTTCAACGTGACGCCGCTCCTGATCAATGCGGCGATCCTTAAGTACCAGGTGCACGCCGGCACGATCGACTCGATCATCGAGGTTCGCGACAACGGTGCGCCGGTGGCGTTCACCCCTGGCTTCGCGGCTGGCACGTTCCAGTTGCAGTCGGCGCCGGCGGGCGTGGTCACCGCGTCCGTGCGTGGCGCTGCGGCCGGCGGCCACGTCGACACCGCAGCGCAACTGGTCAAGCGCCTGGTCACCAGCTACGGCAAGGCGTCCGATCGTTTTACTGATGCGGATCTCGACCTGGCCAACATTGCCGCGTTCGACGCCGTGCATCAGCAGTCGCTGGGCGTCTACTCGACCGCGCGCCAGAACGTGCTGGCCGCCTGCCAGATGCTGCTCAGCAGCGTCGGCGCCCAGCTGGTGATGTCGCGGCTCGGCCTGGCCCGGCTGATCAAGGTCGCTCTGCCTGCTGCCGGCGCGCCGGTGGTGATCCGGCCCGAGCACATGGTTGATGACACGCTGCAGCCGGCGGCACGCACTGACGTCGTCGGCGCCGTCAAGCTGGGGTTCGCCAAGTGCTGGACAGTGCAGGACGCCGGCACGCTGGCGAACCTGCCGGAGGTGCACAAGGCGCTCTTCGCGGAAGAGTGGCTGACCACCACCAAAACCGACGCGGCCACGCTGGCCACCTACCGCTTGAACGCAGAGCCGGTGCAGATCGACACCATGCTGCTCACGCGCGCCGACGCCGACGCCGAGGCGCAGCGCCGGCTCGACCTGTGGAAGGTCCCGCGCACCACATACGAGTTCGAGGGCGTGCCGGAACTGCTCTCGCTCGAGCTGGGCCAGGCCGTCACCGTCTACTCGCCGCGCTTCGGCATGGACGCCGGCGTGGCTGGCATCGTCATTTCACTCGCACCTGACTGGGAAACCGGCCGGGTTACCGTAGGTTTCCTCGTATGAGCACAGCACTGAACGACCGCGATGCGATCCTGCAGGCCGCCTCCGTGCGGGTCATTAACCCGAAGAACGCGTCGATTTTGATGAACGCGACAGCATCGCTGTTCCACGTCAATGCTGCTGGCGCCGCCGATGTGGCAGCAACAACAATTACCGCGACGCTGGTCGGCCTGGAAGGTGACGTGACCTTCACGGCGGACGGCGCGGCACTGACCAACGTCACCGGCAAGAGCGCTGTCGTGCGCTACGCCGACATGCAGGGCCCGGCCGCGATCGTCACCGCGCGCATCGTCGCCGGCGGTCAGACCTTTTCGCAGAGCTGCATCATTGCCGTCGTGCGCGACGGTTCAGACGGTGGGTCTGGCGCTCGTGGTGCCGGCATGTATTTCGCTTCCGGCAATGCCTGGTCGAACGGCACAGCCGACGCGGCCACGCCTGGTGGCAACGTGGTCGGTGACGTCGTCACGATCTCGAACGGCTCGACCTACTCGCTGACGAAGCGATGGAGTGGAGCCGAGTGGCTGGCGATGGGCGCAGTGTTCGATGGCAGTCTGTTTGTAACGGGGTCGATCAATGGCGCCGCGCTGAAGGTAGGCACGGTCGAAGTTCGCAAGCCTGATGGCACGCTGATCCTGGGCGCTGGCGGCACGCTGGCGGCAGAGGCCGCCGCGCCAGGCACGAAGAACAGCGATATTGTCGTCGGTGGGCGCAATCTATGTCCTGACGGGGATTTCGAGCGGGGCTTTCACCAGCTGCGCGGCGTGGCTGGCGCATCCGCCGTCAATGCCTCTAGCGCGGTGGGGGCGATAAGTGGCGCTAAGTCGCTATTTATGGAAGGCACCGGGGCAGATATGTACGTCTATCTTACGACGCGAATCAGCGTTACGCCGGGCAGGGAATACCGAATCAGTTTTTATTCAAAAAGCGCCACAAGCGGCGTAATCACGGGTAGTAGCTCCTACATTCTGTTGTGGAACGGTCCGGATATGGTTGTCCATGCCCACCTTCCGATGGACAATCTCGGCGTTGGCTCGTGGAAGCGGCAAGTGGTCGCCTGGACATGCCCGCCCGGTGTAACGCATGTTGAACCGCGATTCGGCTTTCAGACTAACGGGGCGTATTCGTGGCTGGCTATCGACTGCTTGCAGATCGAAGAAGGCAACACGGTAACGCAATGGACGCCGGCTATTGAGGATATCCTTGGTGATTCACAGGCCAAAGCGAACGCAGCGCAGGCCGCCGCCATTGCTGACGCTAATGCGAAACTTGCCGTAAAGCTGAACAAGGGCGGCGACGTCCTGGGCGGCATTATCAGCGTGGACACCGTCAACGCTCCCGCAGGTTTCCGCGCCGGCAATCTGACCTGGAATACTGCGGGCGATTACACGGGCGGCTACGGTACTGCGATGACGCCGAAAGGTTTGATCGGCTATAACACGTCCGGCCTACGCACGTTTATGGTGAATGGGCAAACGGGCGATGTTCAAATTCGCGGCGCGCTTATGGGCGGTGCATATACGGGGTTTACTTGGCCTGCCGGTGGGGCGGGGGGCTTCATCCTTGCGGAGAGTGGCCTTCTTATGGGCAACTACCACAGTGGCCGATATATCCACATGAGTTCCGACGGCGGCATGAATATGCCGGGTTTTTCGCACGAGAATGGTCAATTAACGCTTACACACACGATCATTGTCACGCCGCGCCTGCGAACCGATTTCTTCATCACGGTTCCGAATCTCTATTTAAATAACCAAGTTAATACGAACAGCTATCAGCAATTCGCCGTGAGCGCCACGTTAAATAATGGCACAGGCCCGTATCGTTACAACTGGTCGTTTCAAATGGAAGAAGGCGACATAGCTATGGGCGCCGACCCGTCAAACACGAACGGTATCGTTCGTTCGCGAGGAACCAATCGCGTTTGCTCGGGCTTTCTGACGTGCACTGTGACCGACGCAAACGGCGCGACGCATTCCGATTCGGGCTATATCAGAATTCAATTTGGCAGCGGGGTCCCGGTTTAATGAAACAATTTCTAATGATCCGCCAAAGCGACGGCGTAGTAGCTGGGACCGCGCTTCAAGACGACCCGGACACTGGGCCAATTAAGCCGCAACAGCCAGCACAAGAAGGTTTTGACCTGATCCCATTCGACGGTAAATTTAGCCGCGCGGGCAAAGACCACTGCGTAGCAACATGGGATGGCTCGGTGGTTGTTTGGTCTGCGGATCTGGAGTTACTACGTGCGGCACGACGCGAGCAAATAAACGCGTGGTGGTTGGAGGCGAATGGCACCTATTTCGAGTTCCGAGGCGCGCGCATCGCATACGGGGAAACCGACCGTGTCGACATACAGGGGATCAACAACGTCGTCATGCTGACCGGCGCGATGCCAGCAAACCCGGATTGGCCAGCAGCATGGAAGACCCTCGATAACGATTGGGTGCCAATACCTGACGTCGCCGCATGGGTTGAATTCAACATCGCAATTGCTGACCGGGGCACTGCGCATTTCAAGCGGGCGCAATTGCTCAAAACCCAATTGGAAGCGGCGACCACCGCCGCCGAAATCGAAGTAATCACTTGGTAGAGACTGCATGCCCAATCTGAGAATCGTTTCCGACAACGCGATCGAGCGCGCCACCCTTGCCGCCTCGAGCACGGCCGGCGGCCTGGCCGTCACCAACCTGGCCGATGCGCAGGTCTATCCGGTGTGGCGCGCCACCAGCCGCGACGCCCGGGTCACCGCCGTATTCGACAATGTCGAGCGGATCGGCTTTGTCGGCCTCCCGTTCTGCAACCTGTCGCCGACGGCGCGGGTGCGCGTGCGCGTGTCAGGTGAGGCTGCCATCACGAACAACCACATCTACACGGATGCATTCGACAACGCCGCCTGGACGAAGAGCGCGGTCACGGTGGCGGCCAATGCGGCAGCGGCGCCCGACGGCGCGGTCTCTGCCGATCGGCTGATCGCGACAACGACGAGCGGCGTGCATTACCTGCAGCAGGGCATTGGCTCCGTGGCCGTGGGTGACGTCCGGACCGAGTCGGTGTTCGTGCGCAGGGACACCGGTGAGCAGTATGTGCGCCTGGTGCTGGGCGCGGGCTTCACGAACGTCGGCGCCTACTTCGATCTGGCCAGCGGCCAGGTCACTACCGCTTCGAACTGCACGGCACGGATGGACGCATACCCTGGCGGCTGGTACCGCTGCAGCATCACCGCGACAGCCACCGCAGTGGGCAGCTCGTCCATCCAGATATACAGCCACCGGACCAGCGCAGGCGCGGCCTATGCAGGCGATGGCGCCGCTGGCATTCTCGTGTGGGGCGCGATGGGCGTGGTGGGGTCCGGTACCGGGTCGTACTATCCCAGCGGGGCCAGCGCCGGCACGCGGCCCGTGGGCTACATCGACAGCTGGCAGTCGTACGATTACGACAGCGGCCTGGTGCTGGCCTGCCCAGCGCCGGCGATTCGGCTGCGCGGCTTCACGGCGGCGCAGGCCGCAAGCGCGTATGCCTACGGTGGCGGTGCGTACGCGCGGCACTGGCTGCCAGTGGAGATCACCGCGCGCGGCCTGGTGGTCGAGATACTGGATCCGGACAATGTTCAGGGATACGTCGAAGCCGGCTGCATGGTGGCCAGCTCGTTCTGGTCGCTGACCTACAACGCCTCGGCCGCGTCGGTGACGATGGTCGACCGCACCGAAATTTCCCGCAGCGCCGCCGGCGGCCAGCTGGCCGACCCGGGCACGATGAGCCGCAAGGTTCCGGTCGACCTGCGCGCCATGCCGCCGGCGGACCGGGCCACGTTTCTCAACCTAGTGCGCAACAGTCGCGCGCATCCGATTCTGCTGTCGGTGTTCCCGATGGATGCTGACGCCGCGCTCGAGCGCGACTTCATGGTGTACGGCCGGCGCACGAAAGACTCGGACCTTGCCTACCAGTTCATGAACGCGTATGCGACCACGCTCGAGGTCGAGGAGATCTGACATTCCGCGCAATCCACCCAGGCCGCTTCGAGCGGCTTTTTTTACGCCCATCGAAAGGCACCAATGAGCATCAGCAAGACCACCCCGCCGGAAGTCGGCAGCTACGCCGGCGCCGCAGTAACGGTCGCCACTTCCCTGACCCTGACGCAGTTCGGCGTCATCGTCGGCATCTTCACCGCGCTGTTGACGTTCTTGCTGAACGCCTGGTACACGCACCAGCGCAATTCGCGAGAGAACCGGCTCGCCGAGCTTGAGTGCCACGAACGGGAGGTCCGTCTCGCGCAGTTCCTCGCGCAGCTGCAGGCCCCTGAAGTAAAGCCATATTGCCCACCACTGGAGAAACCATGAAATTCATCGACGATGCACGCGCGCAGTTCCCCAAGCTCTGGTCGGTACGCTTCGCGCTGTTGGCCGCCATCGCCTCGGCCGTCGAGGCCGGCATGCACCTGTACGCCAGCGGCACCGCGCCGATCCTGGTGGTGGCCGCCGGCCTGACCTCGCTCGGTGCCGCGATCGCGCGCGTGGTGGCGCAACCGGCGCTGACCGACGATGAATAAGCGCCCACCCACCCAGCGGCGCGGCCTGGTCGCGCTGGTCGGCGCCGTGGCCGCGACGGCGCTGCTCAGCTTCACGCCTGCCTTCGAAGGCACCGAGCTTTCCACCTACCGCGACATGGGCGGCGTGCTCACGTACTGCACCGGCGCCACCGAGAACGCAGCCTGGGGCAAGACGTACACGCCCGCGCAGTGCCGCGCCCAGCTCGACCGCGACCTCGAGCGGCACGCCGCCGGCATCGCCATGTGCATCCCGCTCGCGCGCCTGACCGATGGCCAGAAGGTGGCATTCGTCGATGTTGCCTATAACGTGGGTGTCAGCGCGTTCTGCGGCTCAAGCATGGCGCGGCGCACGAACGCCGGCGACATGGTCGGCGCCTGCAATGCGCTGCTCATGTGGAACAAGGTGGGTGGTAAAGAAGTTCGCGGGCTCACGCGCCGGCGCCAGGCCGAGCGCGAACTGTGCTTGAAGGGGCGGCCATGATCCCGGCCCAATACCGCGTGCCGGCGGCCGGCCTGGGCCTGCTGCTGGCGATGGCTCTGGCCGGTGCCGCCGGCTGGTTCACAAACGGCTGGCGTCACGGCGCCGAGATCGCCGAGCTGCAGCGCGCGCACGCCGAGTTCCGCACCACGCTGTCGGAGGCTGCGCTCGCCGACGTCCAGGCCGATGCTGCCACGATCCGCCAGGCGGCCACCGAGTTCGCCGCCATTCAATCAACCCTGGCGCCGCGCATGTCGGCGCTCACCAAGGAGCTGCGCAATGCGAAACCTCTGCCTGCTGGTTGCGTGCCTGATGCTGACCGCGTGCGCAACCTCGACGCCGCAATCGAAGCTGCTAATAAAAGCATCCCTCGATAGCGCCCTCGCGGCGCCCTGCCCCGCTGTCGAGCGCCCCGGGGCCGACGACTACGATTCTTGGCAAGAGTGGGCGACCGTGCTGCTGCGCCAGTACGCGGAATGTGCCGCGCGTCACGCGAAGACGGTCCAGGCTTGGCCTAGGTAAAACAGCGCCGAGGCCAGCCACTTGAGGAAGGATTTGATACAAGATTCAGATAACATGAGCATGCTTGTCGCCAGCTCGCGTCATCTCCCAATAAAAGCCATGCCACTCGTCACCATCGAGGTACTCCTCCCTCCGTCCACAAGTGCTGCAATGGCGGCGTTCTAGGTCATCGGAGACGATCCATTCGTGGGGTGGGTTCAACCTTCTTAGCAGCGCGCGAAACATCTTTTCTCTCGTAAATATTGTGCCCAGTGAGCATAATTTCACCGCTCCTTATTGACAATATTTATCTACTTGAGTCGCTAATAACTAAAGCGGCTAGACGTTAGCTGTTGTTAAAAAGTCGCTATTGAATGGGATGGATGACGGTCCAGGCCTGGCCGAAGTAGTGCCTCGCTGTGGCCCGCCATCGATGAGCACCCGCTGTACGATCGCGGGAGATACGCCCTGCTCGTGCAGGGCTCGGACCCCAGCAGCCAAGTTGAACGCGGCAGCCACATTTACGGCTAGGTCGACGTGCGTAGCAGTCAGACGATCGGTTCGTTTGTTCATTCCCAGATAGTATCGACCAACCGTTACCAGAGTTTGACCGAAATCAACGGTGCTACACTCTGGCCATGCTCGGAAAAGTTAAATGCCTACGCCACCACGGCAAGCGTCTGTCGGATCGCGACATTGGCGCTGCGCAGGCAGTTGAGGGCGATGTGCGCGTCTACGGCGTTGGCACATCGATCGTGGCCAACGTCACGGACCCGAGTAGCCAAGTTGGTGATCCACTGGTTCCAACGCTGTATGAAGCCCGCCTGACGACGATGAACAGCGCCGGCTTGCTGCTCAAAGGTGAGGAACGGCCACAGGGCGATGCCGGCCCGGCGTACATCCAAGAATGGGCAGTGCGGTTCGAATCGTGAAGGCTGGCTGAGTCACTGAGCAATCCTTCCCAGCCTAGCTAGCCTCTCCTGGACGTCTGGAATCCCGTCCATTTCGCGAATCCAAGCTTCAACGCCGGCACACATCGATTCGCAGAACATATCGACCTTCAAGTGCAGCACCTTGCCATTGCTGATCAAATGACTAGCATCCTGCGGATTGGGCACCCTGAAGGTGACGCGCGACAGTGCTTTTCGAGCGCGCTGATCCTCAATTCCAAATTCGCCCTGGTGCAGATATGCGCACCGGAGAGCATAGCAATCTGACGCATCTAGAAAGGTGTAAAGCTCCTCACCGAAGTAAATCTGGAACTTGTCTAGTGCATATTTCCTGAACCAGGCTTCGAACCGATCCTGTGATTTTTTGGTAGGGTGATCAAGCCGGCCACATATGTCAGGCAGACTCAACGCCAGCGTCAGTGCCGCATACCAATTCTCGTCGGCTATAGCCTTCCTCGTGGCCTGCAGAAGATGATGCATCCAACCCCCTCGCCAAATTGATCAGACGAAAAAAAACCGCTCAACGGCGGCTTTCTCTCCTCGATATTAGATGGTCATCTAATATCCAGTACTGTTTGAATGTACAGCTTTCGCCGTAACTACTTGATTTTATTGGTCGGGGCGAGAGGATTCGAACCTCCGACCCCGTGCACCCCATGCACGTACGCTACCAGGCTGCGCTACGCCCCGACTAGTCAATAATTATATCAGAGCCACAAAAAAAATCTTGCGCTTTTGCCATACCACGCTTGACCAGTGAGGACACCGTACTTCCCACCTGCTCCCATTCCCCGCGCAACGTCATCACCTGCTGCTGCAGATATTCCGGCGTCTCCAGCTCCGGCGCCACTGGTGTGCCGACCGCCATCGATAGTTGCGGGCGCATGCCGCGCACGATGATTTGGCTGAACAGATTGCCCTGGTCACGTAAGCGAATTCAGCAGTCAAAACTGGTGCGACTTCCTGAACCAACATAACCTGCAGCACAGCATGAATCAACGCGGAAACTGTTACTCATGAGCACCGCTGATGCTGATGCTGATGCCCTGACCGGACAGTGCATTCCCGTTGCCTTCAGCTGCGCTTTCAATCGTCGCCGAACGATGCTTTTGACGCCGGCTGGCAGTGTTGAAGCCAAGTCCCCGCCAGTCCAGCGAGTCCAGTGAGCTTGAGCAGGCTTTGTACCAGAACGCCCATACCCGGATCCACTCTCCGCCCTTACGCGAACCCGTCTATGCAACAACGTTAATCGAGCACCGTATTTACGATGTTTCTTTACATCCGTAAAAAATAAAAACAAACTGCTTCAAGAGCCAAATTCGGAGAGGTAAAGGTGTCACGGCTTCGGGATTAAGACGAGTTTAATAAATCACATTTTTATTTACATAAATTCCAGGCACCTTATTGTTAGAAGCAATGAGGAACAGATCAGGCGTCGAATCTGTCATCGTCTCCCACCTCGCTGAAAGTCGTACATGAAAAACCTGGCCATCTCACTTATGTACTTCACTGGCATCATCAGCGCTATCGGTGCGCTCATACACTTCGCAGCCATTGCTGGTGGGGCTGACTGGTATGTTTTTTTCAATGCTCCGCCGCAAGTGGTGGCATCATCGCGTGCTGGAACCTGGCTGGCACCGGTCACCACCAGCATCATCGGACTACTCATGGCCGTGTGCGCGGCCTACGCCTTCTCCGCGCTGGGACGCTTGCCGCGCCTCCCGCTGCCGCGCCTGATGCTGGGCGGTATGGCCGGCGTCTGCCTGTTGCGCGCCATGGTGATCTTGCCTCTGGCCATCAATCACCCGCAGCTACGCACTACATTCGAACTCGTCAGCGCCGTCATCTGGGGCATGGCGGGGGCTGGCTTCCTTGTTGCCTGCCTGCTGACGCTGGCCCGCCGACCGCCAGCGGCCACGCGCCTCTAAGGCCGATCTCCGCAAAATTGCGGAATTGACCTGACCGAGGTCACTCACGCCACAAAACGCCATCGTCAGGTGGAACTCCTTGCGCATCAAATCCAGACACGCAGCCATGCCCTTCTCGCCGAGCGCTCTCAGACCATACAGGAACGGCTGGCCGATGTAGACGCCGCGCGCGCCCAGGGCAAGCGCCCGCAGCACGTCCTGGCCCAAGCGGATACCACTGTCGGATGACAGGCTTTCGGGAAATTGCCAGACAGTCCGGGACCAGCACCCCGGACTGGCAAGCTAGGCACTGCCTGAGGCCAAGCGTCGATACAGGAGAACAATCGCGCCGAGGAGAACGCCGAGGCCGACGACAATGATGGTGCGCAGGGTCATCTCGCGCGCCACGGCGAAGGCTCGCGAGCCTGCCGGACGTGGCAGCGGATACTGTGCAGCCAGTTCACGGTCGTCAGGGTGAATATAGTGGTCGTCCACAGTGCGGTAGGTTTCCAGCTCATCGCCCCGCACTCGGGCGCCCAGATAGCCGGCCAGCTCGATCATCAGCTCCAGCAAGGGAATACCGGGGTTGCTCGTCCACAGTTCGCCCTCGCTGAAGGCCACGATTTCGCTTTCTTCCCCGATGGCCGGCTGGTACAGCCAGAAGTCGGGTTTGCCAGGCATGACTTCCAGCCTGCCTGCCATGCGCTTTACGGCCTGGCGCACTTCTGCTTCGCCGATGGGTACGCCTTGACCAGACGCAGTACGAAGAATGGCAACGTGATAACCCATATTATTGCAGTTCCTAGTGTTAATTTCACTCGGACCAGGCACGGCGTTATCAAACTCACATTCTTCACAACAGGATGCACGGCTTTGGTCACGTTTGCAACATCCATCCCCATCGAAGGCCAATTCGAAAAGCTGTCTTCAAATGCGGTGCGGCACGCCGCTTATTTCCACTCCCCACGCAACGTCATCACCTGTTGCTGCAGATATTCCGGCGTCGCCAGCTCCGGCGCTACTGGCGTGCCCACCGCCAGCGACAGTTGCGAGCGCATGCCACGCGCGATGCGGCGGCCGAACAGATTGCCCTGGTCGCGCGTGAACCAGCTGCCCCACAGGCCGCGCAGCGCCATTGGAATCACGGGCACCTTGTTGCGCTCGACAATCTTGGTGACGCCGTTCCTGAACTCGCTCATCTCGCCCGTCTTGGTCAGGCGCCCTTCCGGAAAGATGCAGACCAGCTCGCCGTCATGCAGCGCGTGGGCGATGTCGACGAAGGCCTTTTCCATCGTCCACGGGTCTTCCTTGGCCGGCGCGATCGGGATCGCATTGACCGCGCGGAAAATCCAGCGCAGGAACGGCGTCTTGAAAATGCGGTGGTCCATCACGAAGCGGATCGGGCGCGGGCTGGCCGCGTTGATGACGATCGCGTCGACATAGCTCACATGGTTGCAGACCAGCACCGCCGGGCCTTCGGCCGGGATGTGCGAGGTGTCAATCATGCGCACACGGTAGACGGTGTGGATCAGGATCCAGGCCAGGAAGCGCATCAGGAATTCCGGCACCAGCGAGAAGATATAGATCGCCACCACCGCATTGAGCAGCGCCGTGGTCAGGAACAGTTCCGGAATCGTGAAGCCCTGCCCCAGCAGCAGGATCGCCACGCCGGCCGAGGCCACCATGAAGACCGCATTCAGGATGTTCATGCCGGCAATCGTGCGCGAGACGTGTTTCTGGTCGCAGCGCGTCTGGATCAGCGCGAACAGCGGCACGATGAAGAGGCCCCCGAACACACCGATCATCACCAGGTCGAACAGGATGCGCAAGGCGCCCGGCTGGCCCAGCAGCGCCAGCCAGTCGACGATTGCCGTGCCCGCCGTGAAGCCGGAGCTGGCGAAATACAGATCGATGCCGAAGACCGACAGGCCGATCGAACCGAACGGCACGAGGCCGATCTCGACCTTGTGGCCCGACAGGCGTTCGCACAGCAGCGAGCCGGCACCGATGCCGAGCGAGAACACGGTCAAGAGCAGCACGAACACGCTATGGTCGCCGCGCAGGTAATCCTTGGAAAGCACGGGGAACTGGGCCAGCAGCAGCGCGCCATAGAACCAGAACCATGAGTTGCCGAGCATCGACAGGAACACGGTGCGGTTCTTGCGCGAGTACGCCAGGTTGCGCCACGATTCGGCAATGATGTTGCGGCTGATGCGCAGCTCGGGCACCGGGGCCGGTGATGGTGGGATGCGCCAGCTGGCCAGCAAACCCAGCACGGCGAAGAACAGCGTCGCGCCGGCTACCAGCATGATGCCGTTCGGCCTGCCAACCAGCACCGCGCCGGCCACTTCGCCCAGCAGGATGCCGACGAACGTTCCCATTTCGACGACGCCATTGCCGCCAACCAGTTCATCGGGCTTCAGGTTTTGTGGCAGGTAGGCGTACTTGACAGGCCCGAACAGCGTCGAGTGCATGCCCATGCCGATCACGGCCGCGATGAGCAGCCACAGATTGTGCGTCATCCAGCCGATACCGGCGACCAGCATGATCGCGATCTCGGCGATCTTGACGATGCGCGCGAGCCGAGCCTTGTCGAACTTGTCGGCGAGCTGGCCGGCCGTGGCCGAGAACACCACGTACGGCAGGATGAACAGGCCGGGGATCAGGTTGTTGATGAGCGAGGGGTCGAGCGTGGTCCAGTTCAGTGCGTCGTAGGTCATCACGACCAGGAGTGCCGTCTTGAACAGGTTGTCGTTAAACGCGCCCAGGAACTGGGTCCAGAAAAAGGGGGCGAAACGGCGCTGGGTCAGCAGGGAAAATTGGCTCGGTTGGCGCATGCTGGAGGGCTCGGGTGACTAGGATGCCGTAATGTACAACGGCAAGCACGGCCGAACAAAGCATGTTTCTCATATTCATGCTTGCGTATTCGC
>Ga0308160_10005326_pt1 | contig 13471 bp, 13 predicted proteins | sample PhyFR1_FD_201036 | JGI IMG/M metagenome (GOLD analysis project Ga0308160, IMG submission 201036) | Phyllosphere microbial communities from UC Gill Tract Community Farm, Albany, California, United States - DLSLF.R1 | ecosystem: Host-associated > Plants > Phyllosphere > Unclassified | place: USA... | reverse complement strand
GTGCATCCCCGGCTACCAGATGATCAAGGACGAACACGTGGCGCGCCTCGACGGCCTGCTGGAAAAATACAATGCCGACCTGCCGATCCTGAAGGAGTTCATCCTGCCGGCCGGGTCGCGCGCGGCCTCCACCGCCCACGTCTGCCGCACCGTATGCCGCCGCGCCGAGCGCGCCATCGTCGCTTTGTCCAAGACCGACACGCTCAATACGCAGCCGCGTCAATACGTGAACCGCCTGTCGGATCTGATGTTCGTGCTGGCGCGCGTGCTGAACCGGTTTGCCGGCGGCAGCGACGTGCTGTGGAACCACGAGCGCAAGCGCGGCTGATTCAAAAGGACTTGCATGGCGGGCGCCCACGTTTTCAAGCTGCGTTTCTACATGGCCGGGTCGAACTGGCCGACCAATCCTTTCCAGTACCGGGGCAAGGGCGCGATCGAGATCGGCGACGATTTCGTGATCCTGCGCGGCAGCCGGCATCGCTCCTTCCGCATGCCGCGGCGCGAGGAGCAGCGCCTGCGCACGGTCGACATCGTCAACGTGGTGGCCAGCGGCAGCGATGTCTGGTTCGACGTGCTGGGCGTGAAGGAAGACCTGACGATCGGCTTCAGCGTGGAAGATGCCGCCACCGCCGACCGCATCGTCGCCCTGCTGCCCGCGCGCCAGACCGCAGCCTTTGCCGAAGCCCACGCCGAGCAGGAGGTCTTCCATGACCGCATCGATTACTGGAGTCCGTCGACACCCGTGATCTGGGGCCTGCTGGTGGCGAACATCGGCATCTTTGCGCTGATGTGGCTGGCCCGCCAGCGCTACCAGACCTTCCTCGAAGGACCGCTGCGCCAGCTGTTCGCGCTGAACCCGGATGCCTCGGCCATCCTGCAGGCGCAGCAGCTGGTCGAATGGGGCTCGAACTACGGCCGCCTGACCCTGAAGGGCGAGTGGTGGCGCCTGTTCACCTCGATGTTCCTGCACGGGAGCATCTGGCACATCGGCTTCAACATGCTGGCCTTGTGGCAGGTGGGGCAAGTCACCGAACGCATTTTCGGCAGCGTGCGCTTTGCTGGCCTGTACGTCCTGGCCGGCCTGTCGGGCAGCCTGGCCAGCGTGCTGTGGAATCCGCATGTGAACAGCGTCGGCGCCTCGGGCGCGATCTTCGGCATCATCGGCGGCCTGCTCGCCTTCCTGAGCCGCAAGGACAGCGGCGTGCCGCCCACGGTGGTGGCCGACCTGCGTGGCTCGATGATTCCCTTCCTGCTCTTCAGTTTGTGGATGGGCTTCATTTATCCGCACACCGACAACGCGGCGCATATTGGCGGTTTGATCGGCGGCTGGCTGGCCGGGCATTTGCTGGCGCGCTCGATTCATTTGCCGGAGCGCGCATAAGAATGGCTGACCAGACTTCTACATTGCGCTGACGGCGGCAGGGCCGCAAACTGAGCCTTACTATCCGTCTCCTATCGGCCAGGAGCAGACGCCGGCGATGTCCCTTGGTAGCTTTAAAGGAAGGCTACCAATTCACTTTAGTATGCGAACATTAGCCATGAGTAGATTGGAAATATATGAGCCGTACCGAACTATTGTCATCAAATCAAGTATTCGCAAGCTGTTTTGGCTGATTATATTGCTCGGGACTCTGCTACTGGCGGCGATGAGTGCCCTTCCCAGCATAGCAGGCTGGCTTGGAACAATCATTCTGGGACCGCTCTTTTTCATCGCTCTGCATATTTACCGCCCCAGCGCAACCTTCCTTGAGCTACATTTGAACGGACTGGACATTTCAACTGCAGGACGAAAACGCACCGTGTACTGGGCGGACGTAGCCGGGTTCCACATCGGCATGAATCGAGGTGACAGGAACATTGGTATTCTCTACGATGACGATTACATTGCCCTGAATAGAATCCAGATGTCTCAGATGCCAGATTCCGACATCGAATGGATCAGGGATCTATACGTCATGCCTTTGGATGAGTTGTGCCGCACTCTGAACAGTTGGGTTGCTAAGAGAAATCCGGCAACCTTGGGATCTGGTCTTAGCGCAATCGACATGAGCGCTATTGAAAGCATGCGTTAGTTTCCTACTGATTTCCGAAAAAGCCCGTTTCACTTTCCTGTACGTCCGAAAAGGTTTGATTCCAGCCGGTCGTGACCGTTTGTGACTTTTCCTCAGTAGCACCCTGATATCCTGTCGCTAACGGCTGACCTCGGCCAAGAGCGGACGTAGTCGTCAGTGCAACGATTGGATTGGCTTGAATGGAAGATGGAATGACGCAGTCAACAGGTGGGTCACGAAAGGGCTTCTTGAAGCTGAGCTTGATCGTTGTGATCGGATTATGCGCCGCTGTCTACGTGGCGAAGCTGATTCCGAGCGGAAAAGAAAGCTGTAATCGGTCATGTGCTGCAGATGGCAAGCGAGGAAGTCTCGCATACGTATATTCGAAGGAGCAGACTGCTGGGATGCGCGGTCGCGGCCCTACAGAATGTCGTTGCGAACCCTAGGGCGGTCCAGCTTGATCGTCTGCTTAGGGTCGTAAGCGGACGCTACAATAGGTCTGTAAACGGCCAACAGCGGACGTAATCCCGGTGCAGTTTGGAATACCGGGTGCACTACAACGTATTGCTAAGGAAGAGCACAATGCAACTTGAGTTTATCGGTAGGCCTCCCGCGATTGAAGGGCAGATGTGCGAAGATTTGATCTGCGAAGGTTTCGACTGCAAAGGAGAGTCGATAGCAACGGCAAGTGTCACGTACCTAAAGTTCGATGGTATATGGCACCGTTTGTGTTTCGATCCTGGCACCGTACACTGGCGGACGTCGCCAACAGAGCCGAAGCCGTGGGCCGTTAGCGAGGAAGAGTGGAACTATCCTCACGTTTATGTGGGGCTTGCCGCTGGGCTGATCGGTGTGCGACTCAAGTCTTATAGAGCGTTGGCAACCGAATGTGGAACAAGCGTGGTGTTCGAATTCGAGAATAGTCGCAAGGTGCTTATCAAAGACGTTGAAGACCGTACGAGCTACGAGGTGATTTAACCTGTTGTCTCGCTGCGAAGTCTGAACGTCGAACGACTGCAATGGGTCGGAAGCAGACGCTACAATACGTCTGCAATCGGCCAGAAGCGGGCTGTTGAAAGGCGAGAATGAGCTACTCTGGAAAAATTGTGTTGGTCTCTGCGTCTGGATACAGGCCGGAGCGAGACGATGCGCTTTTACGTGACATGCTCGCAGCTCGCATTGAACTGTTCTGCGCGGTGGGCGTAGACGCGGAGAGGTGGGAGGAAGCTCTTGATTGGACCTGTGTCGGGGAAGACGGACTCGGCGAATATGTAATCGTCACCACATCGCATATCGATGAATCTCCTGCTGAAGTTGTCGCGTTTGCCGAGGCCTTCGAAACGCGCGTGCCTCATTCTGTCCAAGTAGTGCATCGCTAGCCCAACCGGCTTCGCTGAAGGTCTGCTTCGGGTCGGGTTCGGTCTATCGCAAACTGGCAGGAATCGGCGAGAAGCAGTCATCCAAAATTATTTCAGTCCGCCTATGCCTTGGTATGCAATAAGAAGTGTGTACCTCTTCGGTACAAAATCCACGGGAACGAACGTGTTTGAAGAGCGCGTCGTCTGCTTTCATAGCGAGTCGGTGGACGAGGCGCATGTGCGCGCTGAGTTAGAGGCCCAAGAATACGCTCACGTTAACGGATTTGACCTGCACCCTGAGCAAAGTGGTTATGAACAGGACGGAACTGCGCTTGTCGATGGTTACGAGCTTTGGTCTGAGCTGTTTGAAGCTGACTTGGGCTTGGAGGACTTCTACGCGGCGCGCTATGCGAAGTTTCTCTACAGTCCTGAAATGCCGGAGTAACGTGGGGCACTGTCATCATGGTTTATGTCGCCCTCTTATCCGCGCCGAAGGTCCGCTTCGGGTCGAATCTCGCCACTCGCGTTGCACATGACATCTTCTCGGCGATAAGCTGATATCGTTTTGCAACAGGCAAGACCTCCCGACATTGATCTACTGTCTGGAGCAACCTGAAGACTAACGTCAATAAGCGATTATTTTCTTCAGCCTTCCACACCTTCATCATGCGCCACCTTGCCATCTTCCTGTTTACCCTCGCCACATTGGTCTCATCGAATGTGCATGCCGTTCCAAGTTCGCGATGCGCCAACGATGACTTCCTGCTGCATCGGGATACCCTCAAGATTGCCAAGGTGACCTTGCCGGTATTCGCTCACTTCTGCTACCGCGACGATAGCGGCGATCACGTGGTGTACCTGACCGAAAGCGGAGACCGGCGCTACGATGGCAAAACCTTGTCGAGTAAAATTGGCGCGCACCTGTTTACGATACATGCTGGGCCAACCCTGACGGCCAAGGGCACGGTCAGCGATGGCGCACCGATAGAGATGGCCGGCGTGCAGTGGTGGACCAAGCTGACCGAGTTAAACGATATCGACGGCGACGGACAGGTTGATCCGATCCTGGTGTACCGCTTCTACGCCAGCAAGGACGGAAAGATGGTGAATGATCCCTTCGAAGGGCGACTGAAGATAATCGCTTTTCACCGTGACACCAAGGCTGCCATCCGGGCAATCACGGGCGACCTCGACCTGCAACGCTCGACCACAGCCAGCGCCCCCTACTTCAAGCTGCCGCCCGTCCTGCAAATGCACCTGGTGCGCAAGATGAGCCGGATGTATGACGAAGATATGTTTGGCTTCGACAATAGTCATGCCTTTAAGCCTCTAAAATAAGTTTAACTATGCAACCCGCTACGCTGACGTGAACGGCTGATGCGAGTTCAACCCGTCGTCTGTGATCCGGACGAGACTTCGGTGCCGCCAGGCCTTCACCTCGGCTATATTCCGCCTCATCAATAGTCTGCTGAGTTTCACTGGCCGGCAGAGCAGCACAGAGCCAGACTTCCGCTGGTGTGCGTCATTCACCTGCCGAAGCACGCCAAATCTAGCCGAGTCTGCCGGACATCATGCTTCGCCCGGATGGCTTAGCATGAAGGCATGAAAACCGACCGCAAGACCCTCTTCCTCGAAGGCTCGATTCCCCGCGCGCTTGTCACGCTGGCCGTGCCGATCATGCTCGCCAACCTGCTGCAAACCGGCTACCAGCTGACCGACGCCTTCTGGGTCGGGCGCCTGGGCGCCTCGGCAGTGGCGGCGATTTCGGTCAGCTTCCCAGTCACCTTCCTGGTGATTGCGCTCGGTTCCGGCCTGGCAATGGCCGGCGCCACCATGGCCGCGCAATACGTCGGCGCCGGGCGCCAGGACATGGTCAATCATGTGGCGGCGCAGACCATGCTGATGGTCGTCATCACCTCGATCGTGTTCGGGGCGATCGGCTTCGTGCTGGCCCCTACCCTGCTGCGTTTGCTGGGCGTGGCGCCGGAGGTCTACAGCGGCGCGCTCGGTTTCCTGCGCGTGTCTTTCGTGGGCATCCTGTTCGTCTTCATGTACGCGATGTTCCAGGCGCTGATGCGCGGCGTCGGCCAGACCCGCATTCCGCTGATGATCGTGGCCGGCACCGTGCTGCTGAACTTCGTGCTCGATCCGCTGTTCATCTTCGGCTGGGGACCGGTTCCTGGCCAGGGCGTGATGGGCGCGGCGTATGCGACCCTGGTCACGCAGGCGCTGGCGGCGGGCCTGGGCATGCTGGTCTTCCTGCGCGGGCGGCATGGCATCGCGCTGTCCTGGAGCGGCTTCAAGCCCGACCCGGTGTATCTGAAGCGCGCCTTCTTCCTCGGCCTGCCCGGGTCGGTGGAACTGTCGACGCGCGCGCTCGGGCTGATGGTGATGTCCTTCCTGGTGGCCAGCTTCGGCACCCTGTCGATCGCCACCTACGGCGTCGGCTCGAACATCCTGCAGGTGATCACGATTCCGGTGATGGGCATTGCGATGGCGGTGGCGACCCTCGTTGGCCAGAACATCGGCGCCGGCAACATGGCGCGCGCCGAGCGCATCACCTGGCTCGGCACGGCAGCCAGCTTCGCCATCCTGACGTTGCTGGGCGGCGTCGCCTGGCTGTGCGCGCCGTGGCTGGTGCGCTTTTTCATTCCGGACGACCCGGCGGTGATCGCGGGCGGCGCCCACTTCATCCGCATCATGTGCCTGGCCTGGGGCGGGATCGGCATCCAGCTGTGCATCGTGTCGGCCTTCCGCGCGTCCGGGAACATGCTCAGTGCGATGATCATCGCGATGGTGTCGCAGTGGATGATCCAGTTCCCGCTGGCCTACGTGCTGGCGAAGCACACCACGCTGGGCGCGGACGGCTTGTGGTGGTCGTTCCCGGTGACGAACGTGGCAGTGGCGCTGGTGTCGGTGGCGTGGTTCGCGCGCGGCAGCTGGAAGACGGTGCGGCTCACCGAGGACGACAGGCAGGTGGCGGAGGTGGCCAAGGAGACGATGGTGGAGGAAGGCAGCCTGCGCTGAGGCCTTCCCCTTGCTTTACCTGCTTATTTTTGGGACAGGCTCTTGGTGTTGTTCTTGAAGAAGAACAGTGCCGCTGCGACCGAGGTCAGGAATACGGCCACCCCGAGCGGGTCGACGCGCACATCGACAGTGACTTTCACATCTACGTTTTTCACAGCTTCCTCCATAGTGGACCTCCGATAAGTTAACAAAAACTATAGCAAAGGTCGGAAGCGTTCGTGGTTCAGTAGAAGCCGGGAGCACGACCAATCGCGCTTATGCGTCCAAGCAGCTTGTGAGCCCGTACGAAGAGGCAAGCGCGTCCGGTCGTGCAGCGTGCTGTTTGCGGTCAAGCAGGCGCGCCAACATGCCGAGGATGCTGTCCCGGCTTCCTGTCGTCCGCAAGAGTCAGTTTCACTGATCCGATCGACTTAACGCCGATTTTTCCATGAGGTGTTGACGGCATCGGCTGACTGTCCATCCATCCTCTTCCAAGAAGTCCGTATGGCGCATCCGGTTCATATTCCCATATACGCGGCGAAACATGACAAACCATTTATTTTCAGAAAAAAATTAAACATCACTCAGTTATTTGAATGACTCAACTAATATTGCAAATAATAACTATTATTTGCAAATAAAAAAATTTCTATTCATTGCGATTAGTCGGAGAAAAATTATGCATTAAGAGTTATTTAAAGGACGATGAGATTTTGTGCATATTGCCATATATAATTCGGCTTCCTGATTGTTGATGAGGCTATCGTGCGCATTTCCCTTTTGCCGTCCTTTACGTCGATCACCGTCCCGGCGCTGCTTATCGTATCCTTATTTTCACCACATGCGGGGGGGGCTCATAAGAGAGCAACGTATCGTAAATTGCAACTGCGATTGCCCATAAAGGACGAGAGTTATTGAAATGATTGATATAAACGCCCCACCATCAGCAATTGGAAGTGATCGAGTAATAGCATATGCGCTTATCGATCAATCTGTAATATATACGGGAAACCAACATCTGTTCGTCGGCGGCCATTTGCTTGGCCCAGTACAGCGTGTCGCGATCTGCAAAAGCCTTAAACAAAAATATTAAGGATAACCTTATTCTTTACTGCGATAAAAACTGGAACGTCCTAGGCTTAACAGGGAGCCAACGTATGCAAAAGCCGTAAGAGAAGCAGAGAGATACTATAAAGGTATTACTGACAAGTTCATTCGTGTAAAGAACTCAGAAAAAACCGTACGCAAATGGCTTGCCAACGCGCATCCAAATTTAGTCTGCAGTTTTTGTGGAAGAATATATTTTGAAGTCGAATCCATGATTGAAGGAAAATCCGTAGTTATCTGTTCTTGTTGTATTGAATCGTTTGCGAAAAAAAAATAAGTCTCAATCGATGAAAGCGCTAGTTGTCGGGCTCGGGGATGCCTGCGAATGCTGAGCGGCGGTCAGCTTGTCGACCAATGGGCACAGCAGACGAATAGGTTTTGATCCTTCGTACTCCGTTAGGCCCTCTCTTCCTGTTCCGTTTCCCACCCCTGGATTTACCAAAAGGCTCTCTTCCCATGCACTAAGTTAATGGAGTCAGGTATAGAGATTTTGCTCCTGATTCCGAGTGCCGCGCATATTCGGTGTCAATGGAGTGCATGAAGTCATGCAAGGAAGGAAGCGCAACGTTTAATGGGCAAAGATCGATGTTCGAAAAAATATTGCGACAAATATAATTCATGAGGCGCTAGAAGTGCTTCATATATTCGCCTCCTATTACTCCCATCATAACAATTGAAAGCAATATCAATTTACTTGAGGTGTTATCAATGTTTCGATATATCTTATTACTTTATATTTTCATATTTCCCCACCAAGCTAAATCTTGCACATGCGAGGACTCACCTTTAACCACAGAAACGGCACGACAGGCACAGCATATTTTCATATTTCAGCTCTTAAGCGCAAAGGTAGGAACCGATCGGGACAAGGAGCTAACTATTGTGGGGATAGTGAAAAATCTTGATCGCTTGCGAGGTGTCGGAAAACCTCCAAAAGAAATCAGATTTTCAACTAATAAGTGTTGCGGAACTCGTCTAGATGTCGGCGGGTATTTCGCGGCATTCCTTCCAAATATTGGAGAATCATTTATAGCGAATAATCATGTAATAGAGATTGGAAAAGAGTACACAGTGAAACAAAGTGTAGAATTAATACGCACTATTCTAGAAGGGCATAAAACTTTGGAAGATGCCTTCTCGAGAGAATACCTGGATCGCACAGAGCAATTCCCTGCTCAACCTCCATGCAACTTATGATCGTAGATTTTTGAAAACATGCTTTAAACCTTAAGGAAAGGCGCGCCGCAGCACGGCTAGCCGCCGATCGTCTCAAGCAAGTAATCGATGAACACCCTCACCTTCGGCGGCAGGAAGCGGTTCTCGAGGTAGACCGCATACAGCTGGTCGCCCGAGTATCCTTGCGGCGCCAGCGCGGGCAGCACCTGCACGGCCGCGCCGCTGCGCAGGTCCTCACCCACCACATAAGTCGGCAGCAACGCGATGCCGCCGCCACGCAGCATGGCCAGGTGCAGGGCCACGCTGCTATTGGCGGCCAGGGCGCTGTCCACTTTCACGCTCACCACTCCGTCCGCGCTGGCGAACTGCCAGGTCACCGGCGCACCGGAACCGCCGAAGGTGAGGCAGCGATGCCCCTGCACATCCTCGATGCGCTCGGGCGTGCCGTGCTGCGCCAAATAGGCCGGCGCAGCAACCAGCACATAGCGGATGCCTGCAATCGGCCGCGCCACCACGCTCACCGTGTCGATGCGCGACGCCAGGCGCAGGGCCACGTCGATGTTTTCCTCGACCAGGTCGACGTAGCGGTCGGTCAGGCTCAGCACCACCCGAATATCCGGATAGCGCTCCATGAAAGCAGGCAGCAGGCCGGCCAGGCAGGCGGTGCCGAAGGCCATCGACGCGCTCACGCGCAGCGTGCCGCCCGGCCCCGTCTGCAGGCCGGCGGCGGTGGCTTCCAGGGCGCGCGCTTCTTCCAGCATGCGCAGCGCGTGCTGGTAGATGGCGCTGCCCGCTTCGGTGAGGCCCAGCTTGCGCGTCGAGCGGTTCAGCAGCCTGGCGCGCAGATTCTTTTCCAGGTTCGCCACCTGCTTGCTGACGTTGGCCTTGGTCGTACCCATCTGGCGTGCTGCCTCGGAAAACGAACCGCTGTCGACGACCCGGACAAAGGCCCAGACATCGGAAAAGTCGCGTGGCTGCATCTCGCTCATCGTATCGCCCTTGGAAACAATCGGTTGCCTGATAACTGGATTGTATCGCGGCAGTATTCGGCCTAAGCTGGAAAGATCAACCACCGGAGAACTCGATGACCACGCTCAGGCTTGCCCCTCCCGCCTCCTCCATCCTCGCCCGCGTCACAGGCCTGGCCCTGCCCCTGCTCTTCATTGCGATGTGGAGTTCAGGCTACGTCGTCGGCAAGCTGGCCGTGCCGTATGCCGGGCCGTTCACGCTGCTGGCGATCCGCTTCGGGCTGGCTTCATTCGTGCTGCTGATCGTGGCGCTGGCGGTGCGGGCGCCGTGGCCGGCGAACCGCAGGCAGTTCGGGCACCTGGTGGTGGTCGGCCTGCTGATCCAGGCGCTGCAGTTCTCGGGCCTGTACACGGCGCTGAAGCTGGGCGTGTCGGCGGGCGAATCGGCGCTGATCGTCGGCACCATGCCGGTGTTCACGGCGCTCGGCGCGGCGTTCGTGTTCAGCGAGCGCCTGGGCGCCAAACAGTGGCTGGGCATGGCGGGCGGCGTGATGGGCGTGGTGCTGGTGGTGTGGCACAAGCTGGGCACGGGCAGCGCGGGCGTCGGCGCCTATGCCGCAGCTGTGGTGGCGCTGGCCGGGGTCACGCTCGGCACGCTGTACCAGAAGAAGTTCTGCGCCGGGATGGACTTGCGCACCGGCGGCTTCGTGCAGCTGGCGGTGGCCACGCTGGTGGCCCTGCCCGTGGCGCTGCTGGTGGAAGGCTTCGACGTGCGCTGGACGCCGGCGATGCTGTTTGCGTCCGGATGGCTGGCGGTCGTGAATTCGATCGGCGCGACCAGCCTACTGTTCCTCATGATGCGCAAGGGAGAAGCGAGCAAGGTGGCGAGCCTGTTCTACCTGATTCCGGGCGTGACGGCGTTGATGGCCTTTGCGCTGCTGGGCGAAACCTTGAGCGCGATGACGCTGGCCGGCTTCCTGGCGACGGCGGGTGCGGTCTACCTGTGCACCCGCGCGCGTTGAACGGTTATGGAATATCGCCGGTGCCGTCCCAGCCATCGCACATCGCTGCGCACATGCTCATCCGGTGGCCGCAGTAGTTGAGGGTGAAGTTACCGCGCGACAGGCAGTCTTCGTACTGGTCCCAGCAGGTCTGGAAGCAGGTGTTGTAGTCGGTGTCGGCATGGGCGTAGGAAGCACTCAGGCCGAGTGCAAAGAGGAACAGGCCAAGCTTCTTTTTCAATTCGATTCTCCCTCATGATCGAGACGGTGTGCTGCGCACGGCGGCCGCCGTCTGGTACGGCCGCCGGCTTTCGGTGCGACGAAACGTGATCAGGGAATCGGGCCGTTGCCGTCCCAGCCATCGCACATCGCCGAGCAGACGCTCATGCGGTTCTGGCAGTAGTTCGGGGTGAAGTAGCCGCGCGACATGCAGTCCACGTATTTGGCGTGGCAGTCCATGATGCAGGCGGTGTCGTCATCATAGGCATAGGCATAGGAAGCACTCAGGCCGAGTGCGAACAGGAACAGGCCGAATTTCTTTTTCAATGCAATTCTCCCTTGGCGATCGAAGACGCGGTCATGGACGATCTGCTGCGCGCGGCGGCTGTTGTCTGGGACGGCCGCCGGCTTTCCGGTGGTGCGGAAACCGGGCCTGGTGCTGGTGGCGTTGCTGTGACGTTATCGTGGTTTGGGGGGAGGACGAACTAGTAGAGTTGAGAGGTGGGTGGTTTGCGGATCGTTTTCGACATGCAGTGGTGGGTACGAGTACCCACCCTACCGGAACCACGTACGTAGGGTGGGTACTCGTACCCACCATTCGTACTTGTGCATACTGCACCATCGGCAAAAAAAACGGCGCCCGAGGCGCCGCTTCTTCATCGAGCCTGAACCAGCTCAGCTCTTCACCGCCACCAGCCGCGGCTCGCCCGCGATACCGAAGCGCGCGCGGATCGAGGCCGCGATGCCCTTGGCATCCAGGCCCACCGACGCCAGCAGCGCCGCCGGATCGCCCTGGTCGATGAATTTGTCCGGCAGGCCGAGAATGAGCAGCGGCTTGACGATGCCCGCGGCCGCCATCGCCTCCGCCACGGCCGCACCGGCGCCGCCCATCACCGCGCCCTCTTCCACCGTCACCAGATAGTCGTGCTCGGCCGCCAGCTGCTTCACCAGCTCGACGTCGAGCGGCTTCACGAAGCGCATGTTGGCGACCGTGGCATCGAGTTCGCCGGCCGCGCCCATGCTCGGCGCGACCATCGAGCCGAAGGCCAGGATGGCCACGCCCTTGCCCTGGCGCTGGACTTCGCCCTTGCCGATCTCGATCGAGGTCAGCTCTTCCTGGATGGCCGCGCCAATGCCGGCGCCGCGCGGATAGCGCACCGCCGCCGGACCCGGATAGTGGTAGGCCGTGGTCAGCATCTGCCGGCACTCGTTCTCGTTCGACGCCGCCATCACCACCATGTTCGGGATGCAGCGCAGGTAGGCCAAATCGTAGTTACCCGCGTGGGTCGCACCATCGGCGCCGACCAGGCCGGCGCGGTCCAATGCAAAGGTCACGTCCAGGTTCTGCAGCGCCACGTCGTGGATCAGCTGGTCGTAGGCGCGCTGCAGGAAGGTGGAATAGATCGCGACCACCGGCTTCATGCCCTCGGTAGCCAGGCCCGCGCCGAAGGTCACCGAGTGCTGCTCGGCGATACCGACGTCGAAGTAGCGCTCCGGGTACTGCGCATGGAAGCGCACCATGCCCGAGCCTTCGCGCATCGCCGGCGTGATGCCGACCAGGCGCGAGTCGACGGCCGCCATGTCGCACAGCCAGTTGCCGAAGACCTCGGTATACGTGATCTTGCTCGGCGCCGTAGCCGGCTTGATGCCCTCGGTCGGGTTGAACTTGCCGGTGCCGTGATACAGGATCGGTTCGGCCTCGGCCAGCTTGTAGCCCTGCCCCTTCTTGGTCACCACGTGCAGGAACTGCGGGCCCTTGAGCTTCTTGATGTTTTCCAGCGTCGGGATCAGCGAATCCAGGTCGTGCCCATCGATCGGGCCGATGTAATTGAAACCGAATTCCTCGAACATCGTGGCCGGGACCACCATGCCCTTCGCGTGTTCTTCCAGGCGGCTGGCCAGTTCGCGCAGCGGCGCCGGCAGCACGGTCTTGCCGACGCTCTTGGCGGCGGCGTAGAACTGGCCGCTCATCAAACGCGCCAGGTAGCGGTTCAGCGCACCCACCGGCGGCGAGATCGACATGTCGTTGTCGTTCAGGACCACCAGCAGATTGCAGTCTTCTTCGACGCCGGCATTGTTCAGGGCCTCGAAGGCCATACCGGCCGTCATCGAGCCGTCGCCGATCACGGCGATCGCGTGGCGGTGCTCGCCCTTCAATTTGGCGGCGGCGGCCATGCCGAGCGCCGCCGAGATCGAGGTCGACGAGTGGGCGGTGCCGAAGGTGTCGTACTCGCTTTCGTCGCGCTTCGGGAAGCCCGACAGGCCGTTCAGCTGGCGCAGCGTCGGCATCCGTTCGCGGCGGCCGGTGAGGATCTTGTGCGAATAGGTCTGGTGGCCCACGTCCCACACGATGCGGTCGTGCGGCGTCTCGAACACGTAGTGCAGCGCGATGGTCAGCTCGACGGTGCCGAGATTCGACGACAGGTGTCCACCCGTCTTCGAGACCGAGTCGAGCAGATATTGGCGCAGCTCGCCGGCGAGCGGGGTCAGTTGCGTGCGCGGGAGTTTGCGCAGGTCCGACGGGTCGTTGATGGTGTCTAACAGGTTCATTTAGGCCTTCCGCTGCACGATCAGGTCCGCGAGTT
>Ga0308160_10005325_pt1 | contig 13472 bp, 9 predicted proteins | sample PhyFR1_FD_201036 | JGI IMG/M metagenome (GOLD analysis project Ga0308160, IMG submission 201036) | Phyllosphere microbial communities from UC Gill Tract Community Farm, Albany, California, United States - DLSLF.R1 | ecosystem: Host-associated > Plants > Phyllosphere > Unclassified | place: USA... | reverse complement strand
TGCCCCAGGACCAGCGGCAGGGCGAGCTGCGCGGTGGTGCGCAGTTCGCGGCCCCGGACCGACGCCGGGGTGGAGGACGAAGACATTGCAAGACTCTGGCGATCCCGCCGACTGCGGCCGCGCAGGACAGCGCCGGCGCCGGGTGGCGGAGGGGCGGCAGTTTAACCGATTGGGGACTCGGAACTCGGAACTCGGAACTCGGAGAGCGGAGAGCGGCAGATGCTGCGCTCAGCGCTCAGCGCTCAGCGCGCGGCGCGTTGGCGCAGCCAGGTCGCGCGCGTGTCCGCGCCCTGCGCCAGCAACTCGCGGCGCAGCGTCGCGCGCTCCTGCGGCGGGGTGCGCTGCGACAACAGCGCCAGGTGCTCGCGCTGCTCGGCCGGCAACGTGCGCAGCAGGCCCAGCAGCGCCGCACGCTGCGCGTCGGGCACATAGCCGAACAGCGGCTGCAACGCCCAGAATTCGCTGCCCAGTTCCGGACCCAGCAACCAGCCGTGGCGTTCCAGCGCATCCAGTGCCGCGAATTGCGCGCGCAGCGTGTGCTGCTGCTCCACAGGCAAGCCGGCGAAGGCGCTGGCCACCTGGCGCAGGCGCGCCTGCACCGTGGCGTCCAGCGCCTCCCAGGCGGCCTGGCGCTCGCGCAACTGCGCCGGGGTCAGCGCCGGCGGCGGATCGGCAGCCGCGGCTGGCGCCGCCGGGGCGGCGCTGCCGGTGGCGGACTGGGCGGCGGCGGCGTCGGCGAGGTCCTCCGCGCTCGGCGCGCTGCGCTCGATCCGTGCCGGCGGTGCACCGGCCGCGTACCACGCGAAGAAGTCCAGGTCGTAGACCGCCGGTTCCGGCAGCGGCGCCGGCGCTGCGGCCGGCAACGGCGGCGCGGCGGGCGCATCCGACTCGGCCGGCAGTTCCTCCACCTGCACCGGCCCGGTATCGCCCAGCGCCAGGCTCGAGCCGGCGTCTGTCCCCGCAGGCCGCGGCGGCGTCCTTCCCCACCACAGCGTCCCCAGCAGGGCCAGGACCACCAGCACGATCACTGCGGCCGCCAGCCGTGGCCGGGTCAGCCCGCGCCCGCCGCCGCTGCGGCGCGAACGGACCGCCGCAGGCGCCGCCGGCGTCGCCGTGGGCGCGGGCGTGGGCGCCGCGCCAGCGATGGCCGCATCGCGCAGTTGCGCCAGCGCCTGCAGCCGCTGCGGCGGCAGTTCGCGCAGATGCTGCTGGGCGGCGTCGGCCAGCGCGCGCCAGCCGGCGGCGTCCGGCCGCCCGCCGGCATCGCGTGGGCAGGCCCGCGCCAGCGCCTGCTGGTAGTCCTCGGTGGATTGGTTCAGGACCTGCGCCGCGGTCGGCTCGTCCAGCCCGGCCACGATCCGCAGCAGCAGCGCCAGGCGATCGGCCGCGCCCAACTCGCCCAGGTGCGCCAGCGGCGCGGGCCAGCCGCTGCCGGCCGCGGTGGCGACCTGGCGCAGCGACGGCACCGCGGCGAGCAGCTTCCAGAAGCGCAGCGGCCAGTCGGCCATCGGCAGGGTCGCGGCATGGCTGCGGAACGCGCGCATCGCCGCGGCCAGCGCCGGCGCGCCGCGCTCGACGCTGCCGCTCTGCAACTCGGCCAGCACTGCGGCACGGCGTTCGATGCCGCGCAGGAAGGCGGCCAGGGCGGGCGGTGCGACCGCGCCGTCGGAAGGGGGCGCGGCGGTCATCGGAACTCCATCATCGGCGCGATGATAGCGATGCCGCCGCCGCGCCGCGCGCTTGACAACGGCGCGCCGATCGGCTGCTTCAGGCGCCAGCCGGGCGGATTGCGGCGGCGGGTTGTGCACAGCACCCTCAAGGTGCGGCCGGCGCCTCCTGTCAAGCCCCCGCAAAATCATGTTGCAGCCATGTTTCACGGCCAAGTTGTTGTTATTTATTGAATTTATCCGAGTGGCGCTTTTTTGTCCAAGTTGTGGCAGAGGCTTGTGAATCCGTCTTCACGGCGTGGAGCATCCCTTTCATGCACAGCTTTATCCACAGCGGGTGTGGATAAAATCGATTCTCCAAGCGGGGCAGCTATTTACGACTTTTTTATCACTTTGCGAGCAGCTATCGCTTGCAACTGGCGCCCCTCGCCGACCACCGCCGAGGAGGCACTGGCCCCCGTCCCGCGGCCGCTAAACTAGGCCGATGCCCTCCCCTGCCGCCACCCTTCGCGTCGCCCTGCCGTTGCCGCTGCCGCAGCTGTTCGACTACCTGCCGCCACCTGGCGAGCCCGCCAGCGCCGGCGACATCGGGCGCCGGCTGCGGGTGCCGTTCGGCAATCGCGAGCTGAGCGGGGTGGTCGCCGCGCTCGGCCAGGTCGAGGACAGCGAGGGCCTGCGCGCGGCGCTGGCCTGGCTGGACCCGGTGCCGCTGCTGCACGGCGAGCTGGCCGACTCGCTGCACTGGCTGGCCCGTTACAGCCATGCGCCGCTGGGCGAGGTGCTGGCGACCGCGCTGCCGGTGACCCTGCGCCGCGGCGAGGCGCTGCCCGACACCCACGCCTGGGCCTGGCGCCTGACCGAGGCCGGCGCCAGCCACCGCGCCCGCCCCGGCACCCGCCCGCACCGCTTCGCCGAATTGCTGCGAGCCGGGCCGCTGGACGAGGACCGCCTGGACCAGGCCATGGACGACTGGCGCAGCGCCGCGCGCAGCCTGGCCAAGCGCGACTTCGCCGAACGCATCGCGGTCCCGGCCAGCACCGCGGCGCCGCAGCCGCAGCCCGGCCCCACCCCGAACGACGAACAGCAGGCCGCGATCGACGCCGTCGTCGCCGCCCCGGGTTTCGCCCCGTTCCTGCTCGACGGGGTCACCGGCAGCGGCAAGACCGAGGTCTACCTGCAGGCCATCGCCGCCTGCCTGGCGCGCGGCCGCCAGGCGCTGGTGCTGGTGCCGGAGATCGGCCTGACCCCGCAGACCCTGGCGCGGTTCCGCGCGCGCCTGGGCGTGCCGGTGCACGCGCTGCATTCCGGACTCACCGACAACGAGCGCGCGCGGGTCTGGGCCGCGGCCTGGCGCGGCGAGGCGCGGGTGGTGGTCGGCACCCGCTCGGCGGTGTTCGTGCCGCTGCCGCAGGCCGGGCTGATCGTGATCGACGAGGAACACGACGGCAGCTACAAACAGCAGGACGGCATCCGCTACCACGCCCGCGATTTCGCCCTGGTGCGCGGCAAGGCGCTGGACGTGCCGGTGCTGCTGGGCAGCGCCACGCCATCGCTGGAAAGCCTGCACAACGCCGCCAGCGGCCGCTACGCGCACCTGCGCCTGACCCGCCGCGCCGGCGAGGCGCGGCCGCCGACGGTGCGCGTGCTCGACGTGCGCAAGCGCCCGCTGCAGGACGGCCTGTCGCCGGAGGTGCTGGCCGGCATCGGTAGCGCGCTGGCCGACGGCGGCCAGGTGCTGGTATTCAAGAACCGCCGCGGCTACGCGCCGGTGCTGCTGTGCCACGACTGCGGCTGGACCGCGCCGTGCCAGCGCTGCAGCACCCCGCTGCACGCCACCCCGATGACCGTGCATGCCGGCGGCCGGCGCCTGCAATGCCACCACTGCGGCGCGCGCCAGCCGGCGCCGCTGGCCTGCCCGGATTGCGGCAGCCTGGCGCTGCAGCCGCAGGGCATCGGCACCGAGCGCCTGGAAGAACGCCTGCTGCAGGCCTTCCCCGACGTCCCCGTGCTGCGCATCGATCGCGGCACCACCCAGCGCCGCGACGCGCTGGAGACGCAACTGGCCACGCTCGGCACGCAGCCCGGGATCCTGGTCGGCACGCAGATCCTGGCCAAGGGCCACGACCTGCCGCAGCTGACCCGGGTGGTGGTGGTGGGCATCGACGAAGGCCTGTTCTCGGCCGACTTCCGCGCCAGCGAGAAACTGGCGCAACAGCTGATCCAGGTCGCCGGCCGTGCCGGCCGCGCCGCGCGCCCGGGCGAGGTGTGGCTGCAGACCCACCATCCCGGCCATGCGCTGCTGGAGACCCTGGTGCACGGCGGCTACCACGCCTTCGCCGAAGCCGAGCTGGCGCAGCGCGAAGCGGCCGGCTTCCCGCCGTTCGCGTACCTGGCGCTGCTGCGCGCCGAGGCCAAGCAGGTCGAACACGCCAACGCCTTCCTCAGCGCGGTGCGCGCGCTGCTGCCGGAGCAGGCCGAGGTGCAACGCTTCGGGCCGATGCCGGCGCCGATGCCGCGCCGCGCCGGTTTCCAACGCACCCAGTTGCTGCTGTCGGCGCCGACGCGGCGCGCGCTGCATGCGGTGCTGGACGCGGCGGTGCCGGCGATCTATGCGCTGCCGCAGGCGCGGCGGGTGCGCTGGTCGCTGGATGTGGATCCGCAGGATCTGTACTGAGCCGAGCGCGTTGCTCGCGATCCGCTTTCTCAGCCCGGCAAGCCCAGCACGTCGACCAGGTGCACGCGCAGCGCCGCGCTGTCGCCGGCTTCCACGCAACGCCACGCGCCGTCGTCTGCGCCGAGGCCGCAGGCGGCGGTGGCGATCACCGGCTTGCCCAGCGCCAGCGCCAACAGCGCACCGCGCGGCTGTTGCTCGATCCAGGCCGGCAGCACCACCACCGCGGCCGCCTGTACGCCGTCGGCCATCGACGCGACCCGGCGCACATCGAAACCGCTCCAGAATTGCGGCGTCTCCTGCGCGCCCGGCGGCAACAGCAACTGCACCGGCAGACCGCGCAACGCCTCGCGCAATTCGAACGCGCCCTTGCGCGCCAGCGACGACGCCGCCAGCAGCACCTTCGTGGCAGCGCCATTGCTGCTGGGTTGTGCAGCATCAGGCAGCAACGGCCGCTGCCACTGCAGAGCGATGCCGCGGCTGCCGGCCAACGCCAATAGCTCGCGATGCGGGGTGATCCAGTGCCGCGCCTGCGCCAGCGCCGCGCGCTCGGCCTCGACCAGCCGCGGATCGGCGCGGAAATCGCGCAGCGTGGCGCTGTCGGGATGGCGCTGCGCGGCCACGTCCAGGCGCGCCTGCAGCACCTGCATCGGCAGCGCGGCCATGCACACGTCCCAGCGCCGGCCCTGCAGTTCGCCGGCCAGCCACAGGCCCGGCAACAGGCCCTGCGGCAGCACCAGTTCGACATCCTGCGCGCCGAGTCGCCGTTGCAGCGCGCGCAGGCGGATGCGCTGCGCGCGCTGCCGCACCTGCGGCAACGGCAGCCCGCGGCGCAGCCACCAGCGTTGCAGCAACGCCGCCCGCACCGCGGCGACGCTGCTCCGGCGCAGCGCCAGCACCCGGTCGCCCGGCTGCATGCGGCGCCGGCGGTCGTCGGCGAATTCCGGCCAGTCCTCATCCACCAGCCAGGTGCGGCGGATGCCCTGCGCGTTCGCCGGCACATGCCGATGGCATTCCTCGCGGCCGCAGCGCGTGCAGTCGTTCGCCGCGGTCGCGGCCGGCGTGCGCCGCAGCGGCAGCAACGGCAGCGCGGCGACGGCCGGCGCACCGCCGAGGATGCGCACGTGCAGGTCATCGCCATCCAGCCACACTTCCAGGCGCCATGCCGAATCCGCGCGCAGGCGCAGATCCACGTAGTTCCAGAACACCACCGCGTCGCGATCGCGCTCGGCCAGCGAGCCGGCGATCACCTGCGTATGCCGATGCCGCTCGACGATCTGCAGGCCCTGGCGCAACGCCGCGTCGTAGATCGCATTGGACAGCTGGCACAGGCCGCCGCCGATCGACGGCACCAGGCAGCCTTCGCGCAGTTCGCGCCCGGCGGCGAAGCCGCGCCGGCGCGTGGCCCGGCCCAACTGCCGCCAGAAACTGAAAACCGCCCCGGCCGGCACTTCGATCCCGTGCAGCGCGCGCGCGGCCACGCGCAGGTTGTGGATCTTGCCGGCGACCAGCAGCGGCGAAGTCTCTTCCGACTCGGGCCATAGCGCGGTGACCGATTCGGACATCGCCGCGGCGGCGATCGGCAGTCCCGCATCGCGGCGATGCCGGCGCGGTCCGCCGCGCAGATCGCGCAGCGCGCGGCGCAGTTGCAGCACGCGGGTCTTCAGCGCGAACAGCAGGCCGCCCAGCCGCGACGGCATCGCCGCGGCGGGCGAAACAAGAGGCCGATCCGTTGTTGTCGCTCGCATTCCCACGCGCCCTCCGCATCCCTGCCTGCGCCCGCCATCGCGCTACTATAGGGCCATGCCGTTCCAGCCCCCAGTTCCTGCACGGCGCCTCGGCCGCTATGTGCATCACGGCGCTGCGCCGCACCGCGTGGCTGCAGCGTCCGCGGCCGTCGCCAGCGTTCCGACAGCCGCTCGCGCCTCGTCTTCGCATCCCTCTGGAGTCCCGCATGGCTAACCCGCCCGTACCGCACCTGATCGTGGTCGGCGGCGGTTTCGCCGGGCTATGGGCCACGCGCGCGCTGGCCAAGGCGCCGCTGCGCATCACCCTGATCGACCGCCGCAACCACCACCTGTTCCAGCCGCTGCTGTACCAGGTCGCCACCGCCGGCCTGTCGTCGCCGGACATCGCCGCGCCGCTGCGGCAGATCCTGCGCAAGCAGGACAACGTGGCCGTGCGCCTGGGCGAAGTGGTGCGCCTGGACAAGCAGGCGCGGCAGGTGCAGCTGGCCGGCGGCGAGACGCTGGACTACGACTACCTGCTGGTCGCCACCGGCGCCACCCATGCCTACTTCGGCCACGACGAATGGGCCAGGCACGCGCCCGGCCTGAAGACCCTGGACGACGCGCTGCACCTGCGCCGCCACCTGCTGCTGGCGTTCGAGCGCGCCGAAGCCGAGAGCGACCCCGCCGCGCGCGCGGCCTGGCTCAGCTTTGCCATCGTCGGCGGCGGCCCGACCGGGGTGGAACTGGCCGGCACCCTGGCCGAGATCGCGCGGCATACGCTCAAGCACGAATTCCGCCGCATCGATCCCGCCGAGGCCAGGGTGCGGCTGATCGAAGCCGGCCCGCGCGTGCTGGCCTCGTTTCCGGAGCGGCTGTCGGCCAAGGCGCAACGGCAACTGGAAAAACTCGGCGTGGAAGTGCAGACCGGCGTACCGGTGGCCGACATCGACGCCAGCGGCTACCGGCTGGGCAGCACCTTCGTGCCCGCGCGCACCGTGGTCTGGGCCGCCGGCGTGGCCGCTTCGCCGCTGGCGCGGACCCTGGACGTGCCGCTGGACCGCAGCGGCCGCGTGCAGGTGCAGCCGGACCTGAGCATCCCTGGGCATCCGGAGGTGTTCGTCGCCGGCGACCTGGCCGCGCTGCAGCAGGCCGACGGCAAGCCGGTGCCCGGCGTGGCGCCGGCGGCCAAGCAGATGGGCCGGCACGTCGCCGAGAATCTGGCGAAACGGCTGCGCGGCGAAGCCGGCGACGCGCCGTTCCGCTATGCCGACTACGGCAACCTGGCCACCATCGGGCGCATGGCCGCGATCGTGCACCTGGGCCGCCTGCAGCTGTCCGGCCTGCTGGCCTGGTGGTTCTGGCTGGCCGCGCACGTGTTCTTCCTGATCGGCTTCCGCAACCGCCTGGTGGTGCTGCTCAACTGGGCCTGGGCGTACTGGAGCTACCAGCGCGCGGCGCGCATCATCCTCGGCGACGACACGCGCGCTACCGCGCCCGAGCCGGCCGAGCCCAAGCCGCCGCCGGCCGCGTGACACCCCGCGGCGGGGCTGCGATCCTAGCCGCCCTTTGCCGCTGCGCAGTGCCGCCTTGGCGACCTTCCTGTTCCTGCTCGACCTGCTCGGCACCTTCGTGTTCGCGATCAGCGGCGCCACCGTCGGCGTGCGCCACCGCCTGGACCTGTTCGGCGTGCTGGTGCTGTCGTGCGCGGCCGCGGTGTCCGGCGGCATCGCCCGCGACGTGCTGATCGGCGCCACCCCGCCGGCCGCGCTCGGCGACGCGCGCTATCTCGGCGTCGCCTGCCTGGCCGGGCTGCTGACCTTCTACAGCCACAACACGGTCGAGCGCCTGCGCAACCCGGTGCAGATCTTCGACGCGCTAGGCCTGGCGCTGTTCGCGGTGTACGGCACCAGCAAGGCGCTGGCGTTCGGCCTGGGGCCGCTGAGCGCGACCCTGCTCGGCATGCTCAGCGGCATCGGCGGCGGTATCGTCCGCGACCTGCTGGTGGCGCGCACGCCGGTGGTGCTGCAGGCCGAGCTATACGCGGTGGCGGCCTTGCTCGGCGGCGGCGTGGTCGCCGCGGCGCACGCGCTGCACCTGCCGCAGCCGTGGGGATTGGCGATCGGCGCCACGCTGTGCTTCGGTCTGCGCTTCATGGCGATCCGCTACGGCTGGCACCTGCCGGTGGCGCGGCCGCCGCCGGAGCCGTAACCGGCAACGCGCGCGTCCGCACTGCGCTCCGCACACCTTGGCGCAACGAAAAAGGCCCGGAAAACCGGGCCTTTTTGCTTGGCGGATCGATCGTCCGCAACCGCGCAACACTTACGCCACGAACAGCGCCTTCATCTTCTTCAGCGCGTTGGCTTCGATCTGGCGGATGCGCTCGGCCGACACGCCGTACTCGTCGGCCAGCTCCTGCAGCGTGATCTTGCTGTCGGCATCCAGCCAGCGGCGCTTGATGATGTCGCGCGAACGCGCATCCAGTTCGGCCAGGCCTTCGCGTAGCAGCTGCAGCTGGTTGTCCTCGCTGTCGGCGCGCTCGTAGGCCTGCGAGGGATCTTCCTCGGCAGCCATCAGATAAGCGGCCGGCGACGGCGGCGCGTGGTCGTCGTCGTCGTCGGACGGCGCATCGAAACCGATGTCGCGGCCGGACAGGCGCGACTCCATCTCCAACACCTCGCGCTCGGACACGTTGAGGTCCTTGGCGACCGCGGTCACTTCCGCCGCGTTCATCCAGCCCAGGCGGGTCTTGGACTTGCGCAGGTTGAAGAACAGCTTGCGCTGCGCCTTGGTCGTGGCGACCTTGACGATGCGCCAGTTCTTCAGGATGTACTCGTGCATCTCGGCACGGATCCAGTGCACCGCGAAGCTGACCAGACGCACGCCCATTTCCGGGTCGAAGCGCTTGACCGCCTTCATCAGGCCGATGTTGCCTTCCTGGATCAGGTCGCCCAGCGGCAGGCCGTAGCCGTTGTAGCCGCGGGCCACGTGGACCACGAAGCGCAGATGGGAATGGACCAGTTCGCGTGCCGCATCCAGGTCTTCCTGGTCGCGGTAGCGCACCGCCAGCGCGCGTTCCTCTTCAGACGTCAGCACCGGGATCTGGTGCACGGCGCCGATGTAGGCATCCAGCGAACCGAGCGGACTGGGGATCGGGAGGTTGTTGGCCACCAGCGCGGTGGCAGGTATGGTCTGGCTCATGGGGCTCATCTTAGCAGTCAACTAACTAGACTGCTGGGTACAGTAAAAAGTTCCTGCGTTCTGTTTATGGAACATTCGAATCAGGAAACGGACTGTGACGGAAGCCGCTGGAACGATGGGAAATGCAGGCGCAACCGGTTACGAGCGCCAAAACTAGCACCGGTCCTGCGAAATTTGCGTAGACGCGGCGAGCCCTGGGCGACGCCGTCGAACCGCGGTTCAGCCGCCGGCCAAGGCTGCGTCCAGCGCCGCGCGTGGCGGCAGGCTCCAGTCGATCGGCGTGGCGCCGCGGCGGTGCAGGTACTCGTTGGCCGCGGAGAAGTGCTTGCAGCCGAGGAAGCCGCGGTGCGCCGACAGCGGCGAGGGATGCGGCGCCTTCAGCACGCGGTGGCGGCGGGTGTCGATGACCTTGCCCTTGGCCTGGGCATAGCTGCCCCACAGCAGGAACACCAGGCCTTCGCGCTCGCGGTTCAAGGTCTCCACCACATGGTCGGTGAAGCCCTCCCAGCCCTTGCCCTGGTGCGCGCCGGCGCGGCCTTCCTCCACCGTCAGCACCGCGTTGAGCAGCAGCACGCCGCGCTGCGCCCACGGCAACAGGCAGCCGTGATCGGGACGGCGGATGCCCAGGTCGTCCTCGATCTCCTTGTAGATGTTCAGCAGCGACGGCGGTACCGGCACCCCGGGCAGCACCGAGAAGCACAGCCCATGCGCCTGGCCGTAGCCGTGGTACGGATCCTGGCCGAGGATCACCACCTCGACCTGGTCGAACGGGGTCGCGTCGAACGCGGCGAAGATCTGCCGCCCCGGCGGGAACACGTGTGCGCCGGCGGCCTTGCGCTGGCGCAGGAACGCGGCCAGTTCGCGCATTTCCGGGCGCAGCAGCCAGTCGCCGACCTTCGCCTTCCACGAGGGTTCGAGCTGGATCCGGGTGTCGTCTTCGCTACTCATGCAGGTTCGGCAGATCGGTCAGAAGGTCACGGCATTGTCGTTGAGCTTGGCCAGGCGCAGCTGGAACAGCACCTTGGTGACCAGCAGGCGCTCCTCGATCGGCTTCTGCACCAGATCGTTGGCGCCGGCGCGCAGCAGCTCGGACTGGTTGTGCGGATTGCTGTCGCCGGTCATCACCAGCACCGGCATGCGCCGCTTGCCGTAGGCGAAGTCGATACGGATGCGCTGCACCACGTCGCGGCCGTTGAGTTCGCCCTTCAGGGTGACGTCGGTCAGCACCAGGTCGATGCGGCGGGTGGTGCGGCCCAGCGATTCGGCGGTGAGCAGCGCGAACGCGTCCTCGGCGGTCAGCACGTGCACCACGTGCAGTTCCTGGCGCTCGAGCATGCGCTTGGTCGCCTCGGCCACCACCCGGCTGTCCTCGACGTAGAGGATGGTGGCGCCGACCACCGGCTGCGGTTGCACGTAGCCGCGGATGAAGGTCGCCAGCGCCTCGTGGCCCAGCGCCTTGTCGAAATAGTCGGTGACGTATTCGGTGAAGCGGCGCTCGACCAGATGCTGCTGCGCATCGCCGGAGACCACGATCACCGGCACGTAAGCCTGGCCGGCGGCCTCGCGCACGCTGCGCGCCAGGGCCAGGCCGTCGCCGTCGGGCAGCGCCAGCGAGGTGGTGACCAGGTTCACCGGGCCGGCCTCCAGCGCGGCGCGCGCCTCGGCGATGCTGGCGCAGCCGACCACTTCCACGTCCGGCAGTTCGCGGTGCAGCACATCGGCGATCAGCTTGCGCACCAGCTTGGAGCCGTCCACGACCATCACCCGCGGGGCGTCGCTGATCAGGTGCTTGAGCTCGTGCCGGGACATGCGCGCCTCAGGTGTCGGTGGGACGCGTCTGGCGCAGGAAGTGGCCGGTCACCAGCCAGGCGCCGAGCCAGCCCAGCAACAGGGTGCCGAGCAACACGAACCCCGAATGCAAGGCGTCCAGCCCGTGCAGCGCGAAATGGCTGCCGTAGCTGTCGGCCAGTTCCGCCAGCGGCGGCCCCAGCGCCAGCCCGGAGGCGGCGATCAGGCCCAGCGCCAGTACTCCGGCACCGAAGCCGTACCAGGCGCCCAGGTACAGGAACGGACGGCGGATGAAGCCGTCGCTGGCGCCGAGCAACTGCAGCACGCCGATTTCCTCGCGCCGCGACTGGATGTCCAGGCGCACGGTGTTGCCGACCACCAGCGCCGCGCCGGCGCCGAGCAGTACCGACAGCACCTGCACCAGGCGCTCGCCGAAGCGCAGCCAGCCGTCCAGGCGCTTGCGCCACAGCGCGTCGTGCTGCACCAGGTCGGCCTGCGGCAGCGCGCTCAGCGAGGCCGCCAACTGCGCGTCGTCGGCCGCGGCCGGGGTGACGATCAGCAGCGTCGGCAGCGGGTTGTCGTCGAGCGCGTCCAGCGCCTCGCCGAGCCCGGCGCTGTCGCGCAGCTCGGCCATGCCCTGCTCGGGCGTGCGCAGCGCCACCGCGGCGACGTCGGCGCGGCCGCGCAGGCTCGTCGCCAGCGCATTGGCCGCAGCGGCATCGATGTCGGTCTTCAGGAACACGTTGATGTCGCGCGACTGCTGCACGCTGCCGGCGAACTGCTTGAGGTTGTCCAGCGCGATCGACAGCCCCAGCGGCAACGCCAGGGCCAGGGCCATCACCGCCATCGTCAGCAACGTCGCCCACGGCTTGCGCATGGCCCGGCCGAGGCTGTAGACGATGCTGTGCAGGTGGTGGTCCCACCACACGCCCAGGCGCGAGGGCGCGGCGGCGCCGGCGGCATTGCGTGCGCTCATTCGGCCAGGTCCTGCGGGGAGATGTCGTCGGCCAGGCGGCCGTGGTCCAGGATCAGCACGCGCTTGCGCATCTGCTTGAGCAACGCCAGGTCGTGGCTGACCACCAGCACGCTGGTGCCGCGCGCCGGCAATTCGGCGAACAGCTGCATGATCTCGGCGGCCAGGGTCGGGTCGAGGTTGCCGGTCGGCTCGTCGGCGACCAGCAGCCGCGGCTCGGCGACCATCGCCCGGGCGATGCCCACGCGTTGCTGCTCGCCGGCCGACAGCTGCGACGGCAGCGCCTTCTCGCGATGGCCCAGGCCCATCCGCTCCAGCACCGAGCGCACGCGCTTGCCGATCTCGGCGCGGCGAGTGCCGCGAAGGATCAGCGGCAACGCCACGTTCTCGGCGATGCTGCGGTCCATCAGCAGGCGGTGGTCCTGGTACACGACGCCGACCTCGCGCCGGTGCAGCGGCACGCGCCGCCCGCGCACCTTCAGCAGGTTGCGCTCGCCGAACAGCACCGCACCGCGCGACGGACGCTCGCTGAGATGGATCAACTTGAGCAAGGTGCTCTTGCCCGCCCCGGAATGGCCGGTGACGAACAGCATCTCGCCCTCCTCCACCTGGAAGCTGACGTCCACCAGCGCCTCGTGGCCACCGGCGTACTGTTTGCTGACATTGTCGAACCGCAGAACGCTCATCCGGCGATTATGCCGGAGCGGCCCGGGTTTTCGTCCACCGTGCGCGCGCCGCGAACGGTGGAGGGCCGGTGCATCAGGAACTGGAGACCAGCGAACGCAGCTTGCGGCCGAGGCGGGTCAGGAACGAATCGTTGGCCGCGGCGGCCGGCGCCGCGGCGCGCTCGCCCTGGCGCGCGGCCCTGACCTGCACCGGCTTGGCCGGCGCGTCGGTCGGCACCGACGCTGCCGCGCCTTCGGCACCCTCGAGCGGACGGCCGCCACGGCGGCGACGGCGCTTGCGCGGCGGACGCTCGCCATCGACGGCGGCTGCGCCCTCGGCAGCCGCGCGCACCGGCTTCGGCGCGGGTGCGGCGACCGGAGCCGCGACGGTTTCGGCAGCGGCAGCGACGGGTGGTGCCGCCGTGACCGCCGTCGCCGCGGCATCGCCCTCGGCCGGGCGCGGAGTACGCGGACGCCGTGGCTTGCCATCGGCACCGCGCGCTTCGCCACTGCGGCCAGCGCCGCCGCCAGGACCGCTGCGGCCGCCGCCGGGCTTGCCGCGGCTGCTGCCGCCGCCGCGCCGCTGCTCGTCGGCCTCGCGCTGCGCACGCGCCTCGCGGAAGATGTCGCCGATGCTCTCGTCGGCATCCGCGTCGACCTCGACCGCTTCGCCCTCGACCACCGCGCGCGGGGTGCGCGGCATCGCCACCAGCAGTTCGGCGGTGACCGGCTCGACCGGGATCTTCTGCTCGATGTAGGCCTCGATGTCCGGCAGGCTCA
>Ga0308160_10005324_pt1 | contig 13472 bp, 8 predicted proteins | sample PhyFR1_FD_201036 | JGI IMG/M metagenome (GOLD analysis project Ga0308160, IMG submission 201036) | Phyllosphere microbial communities from UC Gill Tract Community Farm, Albany, California, United States - DLSLF.R1 | ecosystem: Host-associated > Plants > Phyllosphere > Unclassified | place: USA... | reverse complement strand
GAGCTGCTGACGCTGACCGGACGGTCCCTCCCGCACGCCATGATGATGATGGTGCCCGAGGCCTGGGAGAAGCAGACCGGGCTGTCGCAGGAGCGACGCGACTTCTACGAGTTCAACTCCATGCAGATGGAGCCGTGGGACGGTCCGGCCGCCCTCACCTTCACGGACGGCTCACTCGTCGGCGCGACCCTGGACCGGAACGGCCTGCGTCCCGGTCGCTGGCTGGAGACGACCGACGGTCTCGTCGTCCTGGGCAGCGAGATCGGCGTCCTCGACGTCGACCCGAGCCGGGTCAAGCGCAAGGGCCGTCTGCGCCCCGGGAAGATGTTCCTCGTCGACACCGAGGCCGGGCGGATCATCGAGGACGACGAGATCAAGGACGAGCTCTCGGCATCGGCACCCTGGGGCGACTGGCTCGACGCCGGACGCATCAACCTGAGCGACCTGCCGGAGCGCGAGCACATCGTGCACACGCCGGCATCCGTCACCCGCCGCCAGCGGACCTTCGGGTACACCGAGGAGGAGGTGCGCATCCTCCTGCAGCCCATGGGCCAGAACGGTGCGGAGCCGCTCGGCGCGATGGGGTCGGACACCCCGATCGCGGTGCTCTCCGACCGCCCTCGGCTCCTGTTCGACTACTTCGTGCAGCAGTTCGCCCAGGTCACCAACCCGCCGCTCGACTCGATCCGCGAGGAGGTCGTCACCTCGCTGAAGCTCGGGCTCGGCCCGGAGCGCAACCTCCTCTCGTGGGGCCCCGAGCACGCCAAGCAGGTCGTCCTCGACTTCCCGGTCATCGACAACGACGAGCTCGCCAAGATCCAGCACATCGACCCGAACCCGGCGAGCCCGCTGACGACGACCGTCAAGGCGCTGTACCGCGTCGAGGACGGCTCGGCCGGACTCGAGACGCGCCTGCGCGAGATGTGTGACGAGGTCGACCAGGCGATCCTCGCCGGCTCGGAGTTCATCGTCCTGAGCGACCGTGACTCGAACTCCGACCTCGCGCCGATCCCGTCGCTGCTCTCGCTCGCCGCCGTGCACCACCACCTCATCCGCGCCGAGAACCGGATGAAGGTCGGGCTCGTCGTCGAGGCCGGCGACGTGCGCGAGGTCCACCACGTCGCGCTGCTCATCGGCTACGGCGCCTCCGCGATCAACCCGTACCTGGCCATGGAGAGCTGCGAGGACCTCGTCCGCAGCGGCCTCATCCAGGGCGTCACCCGCGAGCAGGCCGTCAAGAACGTCATCAAGGCGCTCGGCAAGGGCGTGCTCAAGATCATGTCGAAGATGGGCATCTCCACGGTGTCCTCCTACGCCGGAGCACAGGCCTTCGAGGCCGTCGGCCTGAGCCAGCAGCTCGTCGACAGCTACTTCACCGGTACGGAGACGAAGCTCGGCGGTGTCGGCATCGAGGTGATCGCCGAGGAGAACGCGAAGCGTCACCGGTACGCCTACCCCGAGGACGCCGCATCGACGGCCCACGAGCGCCTGCAGTCGGGCGGCGAGTACCAGTGGCGTCGCGACGGTTCGCCGCACCTCTTCAACCCGGAGACGGTCTTCAAGCTGCAGCACGCGACCAAGACGCGCCGGTACGACATCTTCCGCGAGTACACCCACATGGTCGACTCCCAGGCGGCGCAGCTCATGACGCTCCGCGGGATGTTCACGCTCCGCGCCGGTGCCCGCCCGCCCGTCCCGCTCGACGAGGTCGAGTCGGTCGCGTCGATCGTGAAGCGGTTCTCGACCGGGGCGATGAGCTACGGTTCCATCTCGCGCGAGGCGCACGAGACGCTGGCGATCGCGATGAACAGCATCGGTGCCAAGTCGAACACGGGTGAGGGCGGCGAGGACGTCGACCGGCTCCTCGACCCGACGCGCCGCAGCGCGATCAAGCAGGTCGCCTCCGGCCGGTTCGGCGTGACGAGCATGTACCTGACGCACGCCGACGACATCCAGATCAAGCTCGCCCAGGGTGCGAAGCCCGGCGAGGGCGGGCAGTTGCCGCCGACGAAGGTGTACCCGTGGGTGGCACGGACGCGGCACGCCACGGCGGGCGTCGGCCTCATCTCGCCGCCGCCGCACCACGACATCTACTCCATCGAAGACCTCAAGCAGCTCATCTTCGACCTGAAGCGTGCGAACCCGAAGGCCCGGATCCACACCAAGCTGGTGAGCCAGTCCGGCATCGGTGCGGTGGCCGCGGGCGTCGCGAAGGCGCTCTCGGACGTGATCCTGGTCTCGGGTCACGACGGCGGAACCGGTGCGAGCCCGTTGAACTCCCTGAAGCACGCCGGGACGCCGTGGGAGCTGGGTCTCGCTGAGACGCAGCAGACGCTCATGCTCAACAACATGCGCGACCGCGTCGTGGTGCAGGTCGACGGTCAGATGAAGACCGGACGCGACGTCGTCATCGGCGCACTGCTCGGCGCGGAGGAGTTCGGCTTCGCGACGGCACCGCTCGTCGTCTCCGGGTGCGTCATGATGCGCGTGTGCCACCTCGACACCTGCCCGGTCGGCGTCGCGACGCAGAACCCGGTGCTGCGCGAGCGGTTCACCGGCAAGCCGGAGTTCGTCGTGAACTTCTTCGAGTTCATCGCCCAGGAGGTGCGCGAGTACCTCGCCGAGCTCGGGTTCCGGACGCTCGAGGAGGCGATCGGCCACAACGAACTGATCGACGCCGACCGGGCGATCGACCATTGGAAGGCGTCCGGGCTCGACCTGGCCCCGGTCCTCGTGGGTCCCGTCTTCGCCGACGACGAGCCGCGGATCAACCGCCGGCCGCAGGAGCACGAGCTCGAGAAGCACTTCGACCAGCAGCTCATCACGGCCGCCTCGGACGTGCTCGAACACGGCGGCCACTTCTCGGTCGACCTGCCCATCCGCAACACGGAGCGGGCGGTCGGCACCATGCTCGGCCACGAGGTCACCCGGCGGCACGGCGAGAACGGGCTCCCGGCAGGGAGTATCGACATCACCCTGCGCGGCTCGGCCGGGCAGTCCTTCGGTGCGTTCCTCCCCGGCGGCATCGCCCTGCGGCTCATCGGCGACTCGAACGACTACGTCGGCAAGGGCCTGTCCGGTGGGCAGATCGTCGTCCGGCCATCCGAGCGCGCAGCCTTCGCGCCCGAGGAGAACGTCATCGCCGGCAACGTCATCGGGTACGGCGCGACCCAGGGCACCATGTTCCTGAGCGGGATCGTCGGCGAGCGGTTCCTGGTGCGCAACTCCGGCGCCACGGCGGTCGTCGAAGGCGTCGGTGACCACGCGCTCGAGTACATGACGGGTGGTCTCGCCGTCATCCTGGGTCAGACCGGCCGGAACCTCGGCGCGGGCATGTCCGGCGGCACGGCCTACGTGTTCGACCTCGAACGCGACCAGGTCAACCGCGACTCCCTCGCCTCGGGGGAGCTCACCCTGTCCGAACTCGACAGTGCCGACGCCGAGATCGTCCGCGACCTCCTCGAACGGCACGTCGTGGAGACCGGTTCTCCGCTGGCCGGCCGGCTGCTCGCCGACATCGAAGACTCACTCGCCCGGTTCGTCAAGGTCCTCCCGCGTGATTACGCGGCAGTCCTGGCGACCCGACAGACCGCACTCGACGAGGGGCTCGACCCCGACGGCGACATCGTATGGAACCGAATCCTGGAGGTGACCGGTGGCTGATCCCAAGGGATTCCTGAAGGTACCGGAGCGCGAGCTCCCGAAGCGCCGGCCCGTGCCGGTCCGCATCATGGACTGGAAAGAGGTCTACGAGCAGAGCGACCCCGCGACCGTCCGCAAGCAGGCTGGTCGCTGCATGGACTGCGGCATCCCGTTCTGCCACCAGGGCTGCCCGCTGGGCAACCTCATCCCGGAGTGGAACGACCTGATGTGGCGAGGCGAGGGCCGCTCGGCCATCGAGCGCTTGCACGCCACGAACAACTTCCCGGAGTTCACGGGTCGTCTCTGCCCGGCGCCGTGCGAGAGTTCGTGCGTGCTGGGCATCAACCAGCCCGCCGTGACCATCAAGCAGGTCGAGGTCTCGATCATCGATCAGGCGTTCGCCAACGGGTGGGTCGAGTCCCACCCGCCGGAGCGGCTGACCGGCAAGACGGTCGCCGTCGTCGGCTCCGGGCCGGCCGGCCTCGCCGCAGCCCAGCAGCTGACGCGTGCCGGCCACACGGTCGCGGTCTACGAGCGCGACGACCGCATCGGCGGTCTGCTGCGCTACGGCATCCCCGACTTCAAGATGGAGAAGAAGCACCTCGACATCCGGCTGAAGCAGATGCAGGACGAGGGCACCCGGTTCCGCGCCGGCGTGAACATCGGGGTCGACATCAGCTGGGACGAGCTCCGCGCCCGCTACGACGCCGTCGTCATCGCCACCGGTGCCATGGTGCCGCGCGACCTCCCGATCCCCGGTCGTGACTTCTCCGGGGTCCACTTCGCGATGGAGTACCTCGTGCAGGCGAACCGCGTCGGCGCCGGAGACACGGTCTCCGACCAGATCACGGCGGAGGACAAGCACGTGGTGGTCCTCGGCGGCGGCGACACCGGTGCCGACTGCATCGGCACGGCGCACCGTCAGGGTGCCGCCTCCGTCACGAACCTCGCCATCGGCACGCAGCCGGCGGGGGAGCGGCCCGAGCACCAGCCGTGGCCGATGATGCCGACGCTCTTCGAGGTCGCGAGTGCGCACGAAGAGGGCGGCAACCGCGAGTACCTGGTGTCGACCGTCGAGTTCCTCGCCAACGAGGCCGGCGAGGTGCGGGCGATCCGCGTCGCCGAGACGGAGTTCGTCGACGGCCGTCGCGTGCCGAAGAGCGGCACCGAGCGGGAGATCCCCGCCGACCTCGTCCTGCTCGCACTCGGGTTCACGGGCCCGGAGGGCGAGACCCTCGAGTCGCAGTTCAAGCTCCCCTTCACCGGGCGCGGCAACGTGGCACGGGAGCACGACTACCAGACCAACCAGCCCGGCGTGTTCGTCGCGGGTGACGCCGGTCGTGGCCAGTCCCTCATCGTCTGGGCGATCGCCGAGGGCCGCGCTGCGGCGTCGGCCGTCGACCAGTACCTCGAGGGTGAGACCCAGCTTCCCTTCCCGGTCCGTCCCACGGACCAGCCCATCTCCCTCTAGGCTTTCAGGCGGACGACAAGCGTCGGACGCATCATGCCGAGCAGTGAGTACCGAAGCGCCTCGTGCGCAGAAACCATGGAGAACACACACACATGAGACGAGCCAAGATCGTCGCAACGCTGGGGCCTGCAGTCTCCAGCTATGAGAACATCCGGGCCATCATCGATGCGGGGGTCGATGTCACCCGGATGAACCTGAGCCACGGCAGCTACGACGTGCACGAGGCCATCTACGCCAACGTGCGCAAGGCCACCGAGGACTCCGGCCGTGCCGTCGCCGTCCTGGTCGACCTGCAGGGCCCGAAGATCCGCCTCGGCAAGTTCGAGGGCGGCCCGTACGACCTCGCCGTCGGCGACATCTTCAAGATCACCATCGAGGACATCCTCGGTACCAAGGAGATCTCCTCGACGACGTTCAAGGGCCTGCCCCAGGACGTCAAGCCGGGCGACTTCCTCCTGATCGACGACGGCAAGGTCAAGGTCGAGGTCGTTGAAGCGGACGACACCGTCGTGACCACTCGCGTCATCGTCGCCGGCCCCGTGTCGAACAACAAGGGCATCAACCTCCCCGGTGTCGCCGTCAACGTCCCCGCGCTCAGCGAGAAGGACGAAGCGGACCTCCGATGGGGACTGCGTCTCGGCGCCGACCTCATCGCCCTGTCCTTCGTGCGCGACGCGGCCGACATCGACCGCGTCCACGAGATCATGGCGGAGGAGGGCCGCAAGGTCCCCGTGATCGCCAAGATCGAGAAGCCGCAGGCCGTCGAGAACCTCGAGAGCATCGTCGAGGCGTTCGACGCGATCATGGTCGCCCGTGGCGACCTCGGTGTCGAGCTCCCGCTCGAGGCCGTCCCGATCGTGCAGAAGCGCGCGGTGGAGCTCGCCCGTCGTATGGCGAAGCCGGTCATCGTCGCGACGCAGATGCTCGAGTCGATGATCTCCAGCCCCATCCCGACCCGCGCGGAGACCTCCGACGTCGCGAACGCGGTGCTCGACGGTGCTGACGCGGTCATGCTCAGTGGCGAGACGAGTGTCGGCGCCTACCCGGTGATCACGGTCCAGACCATGGCCCGGATCGTCGAGTCGACCGAGATCCACGGTCTCGACCGCGTTCCGCCGCTCGGCACGAAGCCGCGCACCCAGGCCGGAGCGATCACGTTGGCGGCCGTCGAGGTGGCGGACTTCGTCGAGGCGAAGTTCCTCTGCGTCTTCACGGAGTCGGGCGAGTCGGTCCGCCGCATGGCCCGTCTCCGCAACCGGATCCCGATCCTGGCGTTCACGCCCGACCCGGCCATCCGTCGTCGGATGGCGCTGAACTGGGGCGTCGAGTCCTTCGTCGTCGAGCGCGTCACGCACACCGACCAGATGGTCGCCCAGGTGGACGAGGTCCTCGTCGCCACGGGCAAGGCCGCCGTCGGTGAGCCGGTCATCATCATCTCCGGTTCCCCTCCCGGCATCCCCGGGACGACGAACGACATCCGCGTCCACAAGGTGGGCGACGTCCTCTAGTCGTCGACAGCAGCGAAGGCCGTGGTCCTCCCGTACGGGGACCACGGCCTTCGTCGTCCGCCGGGTGTGCGGTGGCACCGCGATTCCGGACGCCGTGGGTCTAGCCTGATGCCCATGAACCGTTCCGTCCTCGTCGACGACACCCTCCGCAGCGCGGTAGGCCTGGAGCCGGGAGGCGTCGACCGTGAAGCGACCGGGTCGGCGGGACTCCTGGCCTCCCGATTCGCCGTCCTGGAGCTCGCCGCGGTCGCCGTCGGCGCCGTGGAGGATGCCGCCGACCGACTCCGCATCGCCCTCGGATACGAGCCGATGCACACGGCTCTCGACCTCGAGCGGATCGCCGCGGCCTACCAGAGCGACCGCCTGTTGCGGATCGACGGAGCAGCCGTGGACGCGTTCGCGCCACTGTCCGGCTTCTTCGCCGCGGCCGACGGCTGGGTGCGCACGCACGCGAACTACCCCCACCATCGTCGCCGCCTGAGCGCCATGCTCGGGATCGGCGACGAGGCCACCCGCGCAGAGCTCGCCTCGGCGATCGCCTCCCGCTCGGCTCTCGACCTGGAATCGGAGGCCGCGGGAGTCGGCGCACTCCTCGTCGCCGTCCGGAGCGCTGCCGAGTGGTCGTCCACACCACAGGCCGCCGTCGGTGATGGACCGCTCGTCAGGCGTCATGGCGGCTCCGTCGGCTCGACGATCGCCTCGCGGGTGCGGCCGACGAGGCGGCAACCCTTGCGCGGCCTCCGCGTCCTCGACCTGACGCGGGTGATCGCCGGTCCGGTGTCCACGAGGACCCTCGCGCTCCTCGGCGCGGACGTCCTGCGCGTGGATCCACCGCAGGTCCCCGAGATCCCGTGGCAGCACACCGACAGCGGCCAGGGGAAGCGGACAGCGGCGCTCGACGCGTCGACACCGCGCGGCCTCGCGACACTGCAGACGCTGAGCGACGAGGCCGACATCCTGGTGACGGGGTACCGACCACACGCCCTCGAGCGCCTCGGTCTGCGAGGTCGCGACGGTCTGGTCACCGGCTCCGTCGACGCCTGGGGTACGACGGGGCCCTGGGGTGATCGACGCGGTTTCGACAGCCTGGTCCAGGCCGCCACGGGCATCGCGCTGGTCGAAGGGAAGGACGGCGCCCCGGGTGCCCTGCCGGCTCAGGCGCTCGACCACAGCGCGGGATACCTGCTGGCGGCGGCCATCGTCGACGACGTGGCGGCGGTCGTCGGCGGCGGTGATGCCGGCCGGTCGTCGGTGTCGCTCGCCCGCGTCGGTGCGGCGCTCCAGCGACTGCCACGATCCGAGGAACGCCCGCCGTCGGACCTCCCGGGAGCGCGGTGCCTGGTGACCCACGGTGCGGTGACGACGGCCCGCCCCGGGCTCAGCGCCTTCGACGACCACGCGTCCCCGGCGGCGGTCCTGGGGAGCGCCGAACCGCAGTGGACCCCGCGCAGCTGATCCCGGCACACTCCGCACCGGGAGATGACCGCCGTCCGGTCGCTCGCCTACCCTGGAGGTATGCGCCTCATCCTCATCAGACACGGTCAGACCTCGTCCAACGTCGCCGGCCTGCTCGACACCGCGATCCCCGGGGCCGTCCTCACCGAACTCGGCGAGACGCAGGCGGCCGCCCTCCCCAAAGCGCTCGTGGGGGAGCGGATCGACGCGGTCTACGCCTCCACCGCGGTGCGGGCGCAACAGACCGCCGCACCTGTCGCCGAAGTCAGCGGGCTCCCCGTGATCGTCCGTGACGGACTCCGGGAGATCAGCGCCGGCGACAACGAGATGCTCGGGTCGCCCGAGGCCGTCCAGGTCTACATCGACACCATCGTGGCGTGGGCGATGGGCGACCTCGACACCCGGATGCCGGGCGGCGAGAACGGCCACGAGGTGTTCGCGCGCTTCGACGCCGTGATCGAGGAGCTCGAGGGTTTCGGACTGGAGAGCGTGGTGGTCGTGAGCCACGGAGCGATGCTCCGGTCCTGGCTCGGGCTGCGCGGGGCGAACGTCGACGGACACTTCATCGGCACGCACCCCATCACGAACACGGGCGTCATCATCGTCGACGGGGACACGACCACCGGTTGGCGGGTCGACACGTGGACGGGCGACGCCGTCGGCGGACCGGAGCTGACGACGGAGGCCGACGGTCCGGCCGCCGCCGTCGAGCGCGGCTTCTGATCAGTTCGCGTCGTCGGCCGAGGTCGCGCCGTCCGTGAGGAACGGTCCGGGCTCTTCGCCGGGCTGACCCGGGAGTGAGCCGACGAGACGGTCGAGCTCGGCGGCGTCGACGTCGATGCCCTGGTCGCTGAGACGGTCCGCCAGCGCTGCCCGGACGTCGAGGTCGGGAGTGAGGGACCGGTCTGCTGCGACCTGCACGAGGATGCCCTGGAGCCGGTCGTCGGTGCTGGCGTCGTGGACGTCCTGGCGCGGGTCGGTGTGCTCTGCGGTCATGGTGTCGGGTCCCATCGTGTCGGACGACGTGAGGTACGCCGTGCTCTCGACGGTACGCTACGGCGTCGCCGACACCTCCCGCAGGGGCTTGACGATCGGGCGCGGTTCACGAGTCGTCGGAGCCTGGACGGGCTGAGTCCGGAGCCTGAGTCCGGGCCTGAAATGGATGAAGAGAGTACCGGTGGTGGGACTCGAACCCACACGTCTTTCGACAAAGCATGTTGAGTGCGCCCGGAGGGCTTTCCCACTCATCGCGGTACCGGTGGTGGGACTCGAACCCACACGTCTTTCGACAAAGCATTTTGAGTGCTCCGCGTCTGCCATTCCGCCACACCGGCGCGTCCGCCGCACGGCGAACAGCAACCTGCATCAGAGTACCGTAGGATTTGAGGGTGACCGAGCAAGAGACCCCTCCCGCAGCCCCACGGCGCGTCGTCGTCGCTGAGGACGAATCCCTCATCCGCCTCGACATCGTCGAGATCCTCCGCGACAACGGTTTCGAGGTCGTCGGCGAGGCCGGCGACGGCGAGACCGCTGTCGCCCTCGCGACGGAACTCCGTCCGGATCTCGTGATCATGGACGTCAAGATGCCTCAGCTCGACGGCATCTCCGCGGCCGAGCGCATCGGTAAGGCGCACATCGCCCCGGTGGTCCTCCTCACGGCCTTCAGCCAGAAGGAGCTCGTCGAGCGGGCGAGCGAGGCAGGCGCCCTCGCCTACGTCGTGAAGCCGTTCACGCCGAACGACCTCCTTCCCGCGATCGAGATCGCCCTCTCGCGCTACCAGCAGATCATCACCCTCGAGGCCGAGGTCGCCGACATGGTCGAGCGCTTCGAGACCCGCAAGCTCGTCGACCGGGCGAAGGGCCTCCTCAACGAGAAGATGGGCCTCACCGAGCCCGAGGCGTTCCGCTGGATCCAGAAGGCCTCCATGGACCGTCGCCTCACCATGCACGATGTCGCGCAGGCCATCATCGAGCAGCTCAGCGCCAAGAAGTAGCGCTCCTCCCTCGTCGCAAGAGCGGCCCGTCCCCTCGGGGGCGGGCCGCTCTGCTGTGTCCGGTGCCGGGCTCGTCAGCCGGTCGGTGCGTCCTTGATGAGGTTCGTGATGCGGATCGTGGAGCACCGTCGTCCCTGCTCGTCGCTGACGGCGATCTCGTGCACGGTGAGCGAGCGACCGAGGTGGATCGGGGTGCAGACACCCGTCACGAGGCCCTCGGTGGCGGACCTGGTGTGCGTCGCGTTGATGTCGATGCCGACCGCGAGTTTGCCCGGGCCCGCGAAGAGGTTGGCGGCCATCGAGCCGAGGGACTCGCCGAGCACGACGTACGCCCCACCGTGCAGCAGCATCGCGGGTTGGGTGTTGCCCTCGACGGGCATGGTGGCGACGGATCGCTGCACCGTGAACTCCGTGAACTCGATGCCCATCTTGGCGGCGAGTGCGCCGCTGCCCCTCGTCCGCAGGAACTCGAGTGCGTCGTCGGTCTCGTTCGTCATGTCCACCTTCGGATCGGGCCTGAGCCGTGTCGGCACCGGCTTGTAGGCTGGGCGCGTGTCGGAATCAGAAAAGCCTACCCTCCTCGTCGTCGACGGCCACTCGCTCGCATTCCGGGCGTTCTACGCCCTGCCGGTCGACAGCTTCCAAACCCGCGACGGTCAGCACACGAACGCCATCCACGGCTTCATCTCCATGCTGATCAGCCTGCTCAAGAACGAGAACCCGAGCCACATCGCCGTGGCGTTCGACATCTCGCGCCGTTCCTTCCGCACCCGCGAGTACCCCGAGTACAAGGGCACGCGCGGCGAGACCCCGCCGGAGTTCAAGGGGCAGGTGCCGCTGCTCGAAGAAGCGCTCAAGGCGATGAACATCACGACGATCAGCAAAGAGGACTACGAGGCCGACGACATCCTCGCCACCCTCGCCAAGCAGGGCGCTGAGGACGGCTTCCGCGTGCTCGTCGTCTCCGGCGACCGCGACACCATCCAGCTCGTCACCGACGACGTCACCCTGCTGTACCCGTCGAGCCAGGGCGTCTCCGCGCTCACCCGGTACGACGGAGCCAAGGTCTTCGAGCGCTACGGCATCCGGCCGGAGCAGTACCCGGAGATCGCGGCGCTCGTCGGTGAGACGAGCGACAACCTCCCGGGCATCCCGAAGGTCGGCGAGAAGACCGCCGTGAAGTGGCTCAACCAGTTCGGCTCCCTCGAGCAGATCCTCGAGCGCGCCGACGAGATCACCGGCAAGGTGGGGGAGAGCCTCCGCGAGCACAAGGAGAACGCGGTCCGCAACCGCCGCCTCAACCGGCTCCTCACCGACGTCGAACTGCCTGTCGGACCGAAGGACCTCGAACGCCGACCGATCGACGCGGACGCGGTGGCGGCCGTCTTCGGGCGGCTCGAGTTCCGCACGCTGCTCGATCGGGTCCTCAAACTCGACGGACTCGAGGCCAACACGGATGTGTCCGCACCGCAGGCGGGCGGCGTGGTCATGCCGCCGCAGAAGGAGCTGCTCGACGAAGAGCTCGAGGCGTGGATCACCCGTGCCGTCGCCGCACATCCCGCCGGGATCGGTCTCCACCTCGACCTCGACGGAGGCCTGCCGGTCGCAGCCGGCCTCGCGACGCCCACGGAGATCGTCTCGCTCGCCTGGCGTCCCGGCGAAGCCGACTACGCCCCGCTCGAAGCGTGGTTGGCGAGCGACGCCCCGAAGATCATGCACGACGCCAAGCCACAGCTCCAGGCGGTCACGCGCGCCGGCCTGACGGTCGGCGGACTCGGCTACGACACCGCGGTCGCCGGCTGGCTCCTGCGTCCGAGCGGCGGCGACAAGACCATCGCCGACCTCATCACGCGCTATCTCGACGAGACGATGCCCGTCGCCGACCCGAACCAGCTCGTCCCCGAGACCGACCCCGTGGGTGCCGGCGGCACCGCCTGGTACGCCCTCCGGGTCGCCGAGGCGACCCGCACGGCGCTCGACGCCGGGTCGCTCGGCGTACTGCTCGACATGGAACTGCCGGTCCTCCAGGTGCTGGCCCACATGGAGCTGACCGGCGTGACGGTCGACCACGACATCCTGAGCGGCCTGTCCGAGCAGCTCGGGAACCGGGCAGCAGAGCTCGCGAGCAACGCGTATGAGCAGATCGGCCGCGAGGTCAACCTCGGATCACCGAAGCAGCTGCAGGAGGTCCTCTTCGACCAGCTCGCCATGCCGAAGACACGCGCCAACAAGACGGGCTTCTCGACGGACGCCGGCGCCCTGGCCGATCTCCAGGAGAAGAGCCCGCACCCGTTCCTGGGGCTCCTCCTCGAGCACCGTGATGCGACGAAGCTCCGCCAGATCGTCGAGACGCTCGACAAGGCGATCACGCCCGACGGCCGTATCCACACGACGTACGTGCAGATCGGGACCAGCACCGGTCGGATCTCCTCGACCGACCCGAACCTGCAGAACATCCCCGTGCGCACCGAGGAAGGACGCCGCATCCGCGCCGCCTTCCAAGCCGGCTCCGGGTACGAGACCCTGCTGACCGCCGACTACTCGCAGATCGAGATGCGGATCATGGCGCACCTCTCCGGCGATGCCGGCCTCATCGAGGCGTTCAAGTCCGGCGAGGATCTCCACCGCTTCGTCGGCGCGCGCATCTTCGGCGTCGCCGCCGAGGACGTGACCCCCGCGATGCGCAACAAGGTCAAGGCGATGTCGTACGGACTCGCCTACGGTCTGAGCGCGTTCGGGCTCTCGAAGCAGCTGCGGATCTCGAGCGCTGAGGCGAAGCAGCTCATGGTCGACTACTTCGAGCGCTTCGGTGCGGTCCGTGACTACCTGCGCAACGTCGTCGAGCAGGCGAAACTCGACGGCTACACCGAGACGATCTTCGGTCGTCGCAGGCTCTTCCCCGAGCTCTCGAGCCCCAACCGACTGGTCAGGGAGAACGCCGAACGCCAGGCGCTGAACGCCCCGATCCAGGGTTCGGCCGCCGACATCATGAAACGCGCCATGATCGGCATCGAGTCCGAGCTGCGCTCTGAATCCCTCAGCTCGCAGATGATGCTGCAGGTGCACGACGAACTGATCTTCGAGGTCGCCGAGGGGGAGTGGGACGCCCTGGAGCGCATCGTCCGAGCGCAGATGGCCGGTGCCGCCGAGCTGTCGGTACCCCTGGAGGTCCAGATCGGCCGCGGGCACGATTGGGACGCCGCAGCCCACTGAGCGCCCTGCGGGTCCGCACCCGGGCGTCGGGCGGGTGCGGACTAGGCTCGACGTCATGTCCCACGAAGAACCTCGTCAGAGCACACCGATCGACGCCATCGCCGAGAGCTGGGTGGAGACCCTCGTCCAGCTGAAGCCGGAGGTCGGTACCTACATCGGCCGCACGGACGTCGGCGGACGGTACGGCGA
>Ga0308160_10005322_pt1 | contig 13473 bp, 15 predicted proteins | sample PhyFR1_FD_201036 | JGI IMG/M metagenome (GOLD analysis project Ga0308160, IMG submission 201036) | Phyllosphere microbial communities from UC Gill Tract Community Farm, Albany, California, United States - DLSLF.R1 | ecosystem: Host-associated > Plants > Phyllosphere > Unclassified | place: USA... | reverse complement strand
GTCAGGGCGAGCTTGTCCTGCAAGGTCGGCGGTGTGGGAAGAGGATCGCTATGACCTGATAGTGAGGGGAAATGGGCGGGTAAGAGATGAAGTGGGAGGAGGATCAGGTAGAACAAGGCCCCAAGGGAGTGGGTATGTATATTCACTAACGTCAGAACGAGAAAAGGAGGGAAGCGTACCGGTCTCATTATGTATATCTGGGTTGTCAGCTCTGATATTTTCATGCCAGTGAGAACATACAGCTCACGGTACTCCATAAACATGCTTTCAGACTCCCCAGCTGATTCCGATACCCGCTTAACACATACTCATTATCCGTTTGCCAAGGCAACAATCGCAAACTCTCTTCATGCGAAAGCAGTTTTGGCCGATTCGACCCTGGAAGAAGGCCCGATCGCTCCGTCACTACCTCAGAATTGATTTGTGAGCTCTCGCTGGATGCCATGACCGCTTGCTGTCTGTGGTTGATGGTCATTAAAGCATGACAGACTCTCCCAAAGACATAGGGGTGCTTTGCATGGATCAACGTCGGATTCCCTTTGTGTGGGGCACCAATTAACCGTATTTAACCGTAGATAGAACGCGATATGATTTTTGAGATCTGCATCAAAAGTCACTGTAATCACTACTGTTCAAAGGCTTAGCAACGACTACAAGCCCACCCCACAACAGTAGCTAGATACACAATCAAGATGGCACAAGTCCCGGCAAAAACAGCCAAAACAGGTGGGGACGATCTGGACGACGGGCTTGAACTCGACCCCGAACTTCTCGCTTCTGACAATGAGGATGAAAGCGATGCCGAGTTTGAGAATGATGCGGACATAGGGGAGGAAGAGACACGCGTAGCTGTGGATGAGGATACCGAGGATGACGCTGATGGAGGGGCTGATATCGGCGAAAAGAGGAAGAGGGAAGGTGATGGGGAAGAGGACGATGCTGCTGCTGAGAAACGTAAACGAAAGAGAGAGAAGTTCAAGGAGCGTAAAGCCAAGGTGAGTCTTGTCTTGTCTCACGGGCGGATCTGGGTGATTGCTGATGGGATAGAGACTGGAGAATATGCCTGAATCAGACCTCAAACCGCTCTTATCAACCCCAGCAACTCACCTCCAACAATCCCAACTTCGAACCCTTCTCCTGACTTCTATCCGAGAAACATTTCCAAGAGCCACACCGATGGAAATAGACGATATGCTCCTCCCTGAATCAATGCTACTCGGTGCACCTCAATTCGCCGCTCCCAAAATCGATGATCCAGAGGCGATAGCTGCTGCAGGAAAGAAACGTATAGAGGGATTAGTGAAGAGTTCAAAGGGTAATGCCAATGGAACGCCTCGAGTGATTGTACTTTGTCTATCTGGACTGAGATGTGCGGATGTTGTAAGGGATTTGAGGAGTATCAAGGGCAAGGGAGAGGTTGCAAAGGTCAGCTATTTCGAACATCATCATCCTGATCAGTCAGCTGATATAAACAGCTCTTCGCAAAACACATGAAAGTACCTGAACAGGTGGCTTACCTACATATGACAAAAGTATCAATCGCAGTCGGTACGCCTGCGAGAATCGCTAAGTTGATCACGGAAGGTAAGCGTCCTCGCATGAATATCCTATTACAAATCAGCTGATTTGGGTAGACGCACTCAAATTGACAAAAGAGACAATGATCCTTCTCGATATCGGCCATCGTGATACCAGTTCGTCCACTTATTCCAGCTGCAAGGCGAAGGCTGACCCGTAGAAACACGCACATTGTTGACGATGCCTGAGGCCAGGACTGACCTTTGGAAATCACTCTTCACGGGAGATGTAAGGAAACGTATAATGGACGTAGGAGCGCACGTTGGTGCTGTATAATCTACTCGCAAATGCCACTTGATTCTGTCATACAGCAGTAGAGATCAAGATAGGGCTACATGCATACTGTATAGTTTTATAAATACAGTTGAAATACTCACGGCTCAACACCTTCCCATCCCCAGGTAGCGCGTCCAATCGCGTGTCCACAACCCGGACGATGTGATCCTCCCATCCCACCTCTACCGTCGACCCTCTCCCCGGGCTCTGCACCACGCCTCGCCGGTCCCTCACAGTCGGGTACAGTACACATGACACATGGTGGTGAACGTGATCTGTCATTGGCGTACAACTCCGCGTGGGAAATAGCATCATGATAAGGCGTCATGTAATCTCGAGGAGTGACCGGATCCACTTCAATCAAACCACTAACTGGATCTGATGGGTCGATTGGGGGAGCGACCTCATCGTGATATGGGAATCGAAGCAGGCGGATATCAAGGGGTGGACGAGTTTTGACGGGTGCAGGTCCAGTCTTGCTTTTCCCCTTTGTAGATGAAGAGGGTTTTGGAACACCTTGAATTTCCTGAATCCTCCATTCTTCCGCTTTCCGCAAAGCACGTTCGTATCGGTCCGCGACATGTCCTGCCCATCCTAGGACCTTGGATAATCCATCCCGCCATCCAATGTGGAATTCGTCATCCCATTGCGGCAGTCGCTTGCTCGAGACTCCGTAGGCCTCACCACCAATACAGATTGTTTTGAGAGTCGGCAGGGGCGGCAAGACGAGGTACAGGATGTCCTGCGGCGGTAGGGGAATGGATGGCTCCACAGCTGTCGCAGCGCGACCTGTTCTTAGAGGTCGGTCTCGAAGGGAGAACGTTGAATGACCGGCTGATCGATGTCCACGCCTCGAACGAGCAATTGCAATCGCTCTCTCCCGTTCCGCCGCTCTGGCAGCAGCTTCGATATCGGCAGAATCCCTTGGAGTTTCTTCCTCTTCACCACTACCATCTCCGTCTTGAGTATGATTGTTACTGCTGAGGCCTATGGCGGACCGCCTCTCTGCCTCTGCCCGAGCCTGCCTTGTCCTTCGTCCCACTTCCCAAGCTGCAATCCTTCTTTCCCTATCTTTCCCCCTCGCTAGTCCGGCGGAAACACACATCCCTCCAAGCTCTTTACACATTTCTTCCCCCCTGTCTTTTGCCATGAATCCAAATAGATTGACATGGTCTAGGACCAGGTGCTCCAGGCTCACATTCACCTTGAGCAGGGTAGTGAAGACAGCATCGAGTCGGAGGTTCGTAGTCGATATATCGAGGTATCGAAGCGCTGGGAATAATCCGCCAGAACCACCAGGTCCAACGAGTACATAGGCTATATCTCTACTTGGAACTCTGAATCGCAGGTGTGTCAAGGTTGAGGCGATAGGCGAAGCTCCAAATCTGGCAATACACTTGATATCAAAGAATACGATTGGCTGAGCAAAGGTTTTCGGTTTAGCATAACTCATATTGTCGGCTAGGTAGGGGAAAGGTCCATGTCCCGTATATCCTTTCACGACCGACTCGTCTGCAGATGTTGGAGGTGTCGAATCTGGCCGAACTTGTGAAACGTCCGGATTGAGGCTAAGATCCGTCATACTGTTGTTAAGACTTGTCAATTGACTATTCGCAGCTGTCGTGACGAGACTGGGTATGACTGTCGGAGGGGCGCTATGACGAGGTGGAAGGTCCTGTACGATTGACAGTTGTGTGAAAGAGGGAACGGCAGGCCAACGGCGGTAGAGCGTTTCAACGGCTGTGTCGAAATATGCACCTATTTGTCAGCTTAGCCCTTACGCCCCATATCTTTCTCTGAGATGCGTACCTGCGAGGAACTGATAGTATGTCGCCTGCTCCACGTATGGTCTAAACCGCATTTCCATGCGCTTGATACCCAGCCTTGGCTCTTCAAACATCTCCACCAGGTGCTCAGGTGAGAAATTGGTCCCAACATTCAGCATCAAGACTCGCAAGTCGGGTAAGCAGCGAAGAACACTGATGTCAGCTGCGGTCACCAGGAAGAGGCTAGCTGACTCACTTGTTCAAGATATCCGCATCTCCTTTCCAAGTTTCCTGCTATGTCAGCAATCATTCCACCCATGATCATGATAGATGGCGCACCATGCTAAATGTCCTCGTAGCTTCCGGTCCACCTTCTTTCCCTTTGCCCCGCATGTCCCTCATCTTATGCCACATCGGAACCATCTGGCCCCTACTCCGAGCTACTACATGTCTCCATAGATGAGTTCTTGAGATCGGATGGTCGGGAAAGACTCTTGATAGAGCTAATGCCGTGGATTGGAGATCTTCGGGATTGACCTGTTGAAGCAGATGATCGAACAACTCTGGCGGTAAGCGCAGTATGGGTGGGATTGTGGTCGATTCATCGCTTGTGCTTCCAGTTCCGGTGTTCTCTGTTGAAGGTCGGGTTACGGTCATGGTATGACAAGAAGAAGTTGCAAGATAGGTTCGTCGCACATTTTACCGAGATTAGAGGTGGCAATTGCGGGATACTTCACGAGGTATGCTGCTTAAGCATCATGCATACGATCTGAGGAGCCATGGCTCGGCTTTCCTGCCATCCTGAGCAGCATAGACCAGAGCTCTGTGCATCAGATCGTGTGCTCAAAAATCAATGTCCCAGAACACCGGGTAAGAGTACGTCATCTAGCATCACCAGATCTCGACCGCCTCCGCCATCACTTCGCTCTATCTGATTGCTTCTTTATCATTCACACATATCTTCATCTAACTAGCCTGGGAATCCCGGTCACATCGGTAACAGTAGCAGGTGATTCCTCGTCGTCTTTCGACAGGTCTCTACTAGCTCCTCTTATCACGTCAATCACCTTATCATGCCTACCGAATCAGTGATACCTCCACCGACTCCGCCTTCTCAATCGCCCGACGACAGCTATAACTTCCCCTCGACCAACCCTGGGGTTCTCAAGTGCTCACTATGCGGAGTCAGTGGTCTTGCATCTTCATCGACATCCCCGTTGCACGGCCATGAGGGTATAGTCCTGTTGAACGATCCGGTTGAGCGTTTATGCGGTGGATGTGTAAGGGCACAGGATATAAGACAAAGAATGGAAGAAGCAGTATCTGAAGAAGGTGATCTACTGGCTCTTGGTCTGGGCTTGAGGGGCGTGAGGGTCAATGATGGGAGCTCTGGATCTTCGCCCAGACCTGAATCAGGTGGGCGCTCGCCGGTGGAGGGGACTGAGGAGGAGCCTTCTAAAGCTGGGACGGTCCCGCCCGAAACAGAACGGATACCTACGCTCGATACGACGCCTGATACACCAATCGAGCCAGCTCAGGTCTGGCGTCATTCCCCGCCTACAACTGCGACAACCGAGCATACAACGGATACGAAGCCGGACGATTCCGTTCCCATCCGTATACTCGAAGTGTGCAAATCCAGGATAAACAGTAAAGGCAAAGGAGCCCTACATCCTGGTGCGACATTCAAGGGGACTCAGACTAGTGGAAGAAGCGCCTACGAAGTTGAAGTCAAGATAGCTGTACGTCACCTCATGCTGATCTGGACCCGTAGCTGATGTGCAGGATGTCAATCTGGCAGAATCAACCGTCTCGGGCTATCTCTCAATCCAGCATCTAACCGATGCCCATCCAAATCTTACTACATTCTTCACTGGCGAAATCATAGGACCCGAGTATGGATTCATCACCGGTTCCCGATTCGGTGCGAGCGAAAACGACGACATGCGGCATTGGGGGCGATTCGAGCAATTCCGCCGTCCAGCCACTCGGGGTGATATGGTGCGACCTGAATTATTCTTTCGAGATCCACAACCGGATAGGAGCAAAGGCGAGACGAGGCCGAAAGACAGGGATTTCATGTTCTTGCGTATCAAGGAGAGGTTTCTCGTTCCAGATCACCGAGTTAGGGATATCTCTGGAGCGAGCTTTGCGGGTATGTTTCCTCAGATTGCTCAAGAGTCGTCACTGACGTTTAGGGTTCTACTATGCGATGATCGATTTCTCACCTGGACTGCGCCGCGACGAGGAACCAGAACTACCGTTACTATCGCCAACGCTGAACAGGCCGACGCCAGTCTCGCCCTCAGCAAGAACGCGAGTAGGATCGGAATCCGACAATCCACTATTCCCATCCGTCGAATCACTGGGCAATCCGCACCCAGCAACACCTCTGGGCCGGCGCAGAGTTTCTTCCGGAGGAGGATACCAGAGCCCATCGTATCGTCGACCCAGCGATACAAGATCAGGACAGGCTAGGTATGCCAAATCACCTGGTGCGCGGGACATGTCTCCATCAATGGGTGAAGCAACGATCAGAGGAGTGAGTGGACAGCCTCTCCAACCAGTCGGAACGATAAGCTGATCTTTCAGTACTACTTCCACTCCCTCAATCAGGAACCTTTCCAGGAATTGTTCCTGAGTCATGTACCAACCCGTAGTGTATCCACTTTTGAAATGAGATAGAAGGAGGCCGAGTTGTAGGGAATAGGAGGTTGTAACGAGGTTCATGGCTTTGTCTTTATGAGGATTTGTTGTATAGGACTAGAGAGATATAAGAATGTATAGCATATAACGGGATCAACGCGAATTCACGATCAATGATCAAGTCGCGTCCTAGTTCATGTCATTATTCACTTTCGACTTTCCTCCTCATTTTAGCATTATACAACGATGGCAACATTCGGAGCAAAGCCAGTCACGCATGCGATAGATCCGAAATTACAGCCATGGGTCGAGAAATAGTCAGTCAGCTGGCGGTCTCGGATGTCTAACGCAAAGCTGACGTTCCAGTCGACCCAAGACGATCGATGAAGTCTCGTCACAGGAGAATACAGTTGATGTGCTCCGTAAAGCTCTCGTTTCTACGAATGTAAGCTGGAAGATCTTGAGGAGCTCACAAGCTGACGATGTAGCTCCCACATATGTTGTTCTATGGTCCACCTGGAACAGGGAAGACCAGTACCATCCTCGCCCTCGCACGTCAGCTTTATGGGTAAGCTGACCATTCCTCACAATTCGCCAGGAGGCCTCTAGCTGACATTGTAGCCCAGATCTATTTCGAGCGAGAGTGTTGGAGCTCAATGCGTCGGATGAGCGAGGTATCTCAGTAGTCAGGGAGAAGATCAAGACATTTGCCAGAGAAACACCAAGACACGCTGGTATTTCCTCGCATGTTTCTCTTCTTCATTGTAATCTCAGCGCTGATAATAGTGATGGAAAGGAATACCCATGCCCACCATATAAACTTATCATCCTCGATGAAGCTGATTCAATGACTCAAGATGCTCAATCCGCTTTGAGACGAATCATGGAGACGTATTCAAGAATTACTCGATTCTGTCTAGTCTGCAATTATGTGACTAGGTCAGCTTCTTCTATCCTCGAGGATCTTCGGCTGACGGTCAGAATTATCGAGCCATTAGCTTCTCGTTGTTCGAAATTCCGTTTCAGACCACTGGCGCAGGGGAGTAGTGAAGCTCGAATACAGATGATTGCCAACGCAGAGGGAGTTCAGGCGGATGAAGGAGTAAGCTTCCTGATCAAAACTTTCGAGCGAGCTGACTTGGCAGGTACTCCAGCTGATTCTGGAGTTGGCAAACGGGGACTTGAGAAAGGCTATCACATACCTGCAAACGGCGCAGAGGTTACATGGGGCGACAAATCCTCCAACGCCTATAACGACATTATCCAGTGAGCTCTCGATCGCCTATCTTGTGCAAGCTAATGTCAGTCCACGAGATTTCTGGAGTCGTCCCGGGAGAAACGATATCCAGTCTGATGGGAGTTGTAGGGATCGATGAGAATGGACTCAATCCGTCTTTGGCAAAAGGAGGATTCGAAGCAGTGAGGAAAGCAGTCAAGACGGTAGGAAGAGAAGGTTGGAGCGCAGGTCAGATCCTCGAGCAGGTGAGTTTGCCTCCATCCGACATGATGTAGAGAGCTGATTGGTAGCTACACGATACTCTGATACCGATGGCCACGATACCAGCCATGCCTAAAGCATACGCTGCGCTAGCTATCGCCGAGTGCGACAAAGCTTTATGTGAGGGAGGTGATGAGGAGTTGCAGTTGTTGGAGTGCTGTTTGAGGATCAAAGAGGCCATGACCAGGTCGTAAAATGTACAGGTGAGTTACTCATATCAATCTCGAGAGGGAGTTGACCAAGGAGATAGATACGAGAGATACATGCATCTGTATAACAATGTCCTCACTGTTCGTGCGCGTAGGTATGGCGCGAATATCTGGATCGCTTTTGGTTAAAATCTTCGGTATCCTCCTCCTCGGGCACACATGGTGTAGGCCTTAATGGTTCGCCCGAAGGTGTGATCAATGAATCACGCCTAGAGATTAGCTTATCCAGACTCGGGAACTTACGTTAATGATCCAATGCTTGCGACGAACGTGGAGAAGCTGTTGGGCGCCTTCTCTGCTATACCTTCGCCAATCTTCTCTCCTGGCGCACCTGGCAGCTCCGTTTCTGGTAGAGCGAGCCGTACTGGACGAGACGGGGCGGAAGGGACGTTTTTAGATGGGGAGATTTTTCTTGGAGCTGACCCTTTTTGACCATTCCTCAATCTCGGCGGACATCGATTGGCGGCTTCTTGATCCCGAGGCAGTACTGGTTGTGTGGTAGTGGGCGGTGATGGCGGATGGTAGAATAAAGAAGTAAAAAGCCGATTTGGCTTTGGATTGGGCACGGAACCATCAAGCGGCTTGAAGGGAGATGGTTGAGTAGGTTTAAGGTGATGAGAAGCTGGATTGAGTGGAGAAGGGATCCGGGGATTCGTGAAGGACGGAGAAGATGCTGGGCGGGGTAAGCGAGGTCGTGTAGGAGCAGAAGCGACTAGATGGGCGAACCTTGGTTTGGGCGATGGGACTGAACCAAGCGGAGACATCGGTCTTTCAATTTCTGCGGTAGGTGGTTCCGGATGCAAGCCAAGCGGGTCGACATCAAGATCACTTGTTTTATAGCCCGATACAGCGCCTACATGGGCAGAACGACTTCGATGTGCAATTGGAGAAGGAGGAAGGGTAGTCAAAGAAGAGATCGAAGTGAGTGAATTCCCCATGGATTGGATTCTAGGTCGTCCTTCTGATTCCATTGAAGCGAGTTGATTTTGCGGTTTACGTCAAGCGGGAGAAGCGATCTATACATATACACAATGAACGAGAAGCGGCAAGTTAGGACTACAGCGTCATATCGGTAGAATCCAAGTGGATCCTGGTTCAAGGTCCGACAACGCCTATATCCGCCGTCCTTTCTTACGACGGCCTCAGATGGTGAATTACGTTGTCGACGTCAAAGGATGTCCCGGTGCGGATCGTTTGAGGGGATACGGCCGATATCTGAAAGGAAAGACGGAGCCAAGTGAGGATGTTAGGGGGTGGTGCTTGGCGAATGGGGATAAATCACGCTAGCGGATAATTTGGGGGAGCTAAACTCGGCGAGAAGCAGGAAGAGAGGGAATGAGTACCCCATAAGAGCATTCGGACTGTTCGACTCATTGTTGTTGATGGCATCACTACTTCGGCACGCTCTCCGTTGGTGATTTGACTGGGAGCGACGGTACATGTGTAAGCTGACCGGTATCGATGTCGAATTTCGTCTGCCCTACCAAGTCAAGTAAAACCACAACAACCGAATTCACCTCGTTTACCACCACCCAATCCATAAATTCGTCGTCAACTCGAACACGCCTTTTCCACAGAGGTGGGGTATAGAGAGGACTGAGCGATTGAGCGAGTCGAGGTAGCTGGCGAGCAGCCGTGATCTTGACGAAATCTGCCGGCTTATATTCCGCATATAGCTCGAAACGTTCCGAGGTCCTTCTTTGACACCTGCCACCCAAACACACATACACAGCCCGCAGTCAGCTCAAGACTCTTTTGGGGTCTTTCACATACTTGCTTCTTGTGTTCTTGCTTCTGATGTTTCGCCAAGTCAATTGAGTGAGCTGACGCGATTAGGATAGGGGGTTTGAAAGGTATATAGACCCAACTGCGTTGCCCAAATCTCTCTCATCGATATCCAACTCTCACAACTCACACAACAACAACAACAACATCACCACCCCAACTTAAATTTTCAAGTCAGACCAACAACGATGTCTTCCACTGCCATGGTAGGTCTTCGAATACTCGAAATTGATGATAGTGCCTGATGGCTAGACCTTCGTAAACGAATGCAACAACGGCGGTGCCGGCGGATCTTGTTCCAGCTGTGGAGCCAGCGGGTAAGTCTTCTTCCCCCCTTTCTCCTTCATTACCCATGTCGGATATCACTGATGTATGAGCTGCTCCTGCGGCTCCGGATGCCAGTGCTAGACAACACTCCCGCCAACACGAGCTGATAGGGAATGCCGGGTTCGGTTTTGGTAGTACGTTTTGACGAGTAGGAGTAGGGATTATATGAGCTTTGAAGATGAATTGTTTATCGTTATACCGACCATACATCTGCACATCTCGGAGATCGATACACTATCATATCTCGTTTGACGTACGATCCCGGCTTAGAAGTATAGAGGACAGCGGTCGAGGAGCATTCTAGCATCAGCTTAGTACCAAAAGACCTACTCACTTTCAGCTCAAGGATCGATGTCAAGCCCCCTTTTCCCATCGACTTGAGCTTGAAGACAACGCCGTCTGAGAATTAGCGTGACTCTCATGGCCTGATGACAGACATGCGTGGTAATCTAGATGGCTCCTTTATACGCAGCAGGACCTCAAACAAGGGGAAAGCATTCAAAGCCTTCGTTATGATTTCCAACGTTTTATCAACCGACCACAGCCCTAAGCGGATCTGATTCTCAGCTATGTTCTTCTACAAGGGGACAATCAGCTCACCGAAGCAAAAAGAGCCGCATAAGTCACGACAGTCGGAAGGAGAAAGGCGGATACGGTAAATAATAACGTTCCAAGGAAAAGCTGATCGACGTCGTAGGCGTAAGAATCGGTTCGTTGTCTAAGGACATTCCACTTCTTGCCTGACGTCAGCGCTTGCGCAGATCACTCATGACGCACCTCTGAAGAGGTTCCACAATCCGCCCAAGCTACTCAGCTGCCATAATACTAACAAGGAGGTGATTTCGTGGCAGATGCGAAGGTGATGTGTGATAAGCGCGATGGCATCCCTAACTATGGCTAGGAACATGGTCAAGCCGCCGTATCCACTCAACGATATGCTCCAGAGCGATACCGATAGGTGGGCCAGCAGGATCGGCTGGACCATAGCTGAGCGTAAGCGTCAGCAGACGGGAGGGCCAACATGGACTCACCTCCCCACAATTCGACCACGGTGGTGAACCCGACCCGGAAGAATTGACTGAGAGGGGTATTCAACTTCAACCCAACTGGCCAATCATCCAGCCATTCCAATGCTGAGACGATCCAGTCGACGGTATAAAGCTGTATTATCAGCCTCTCATGGCGTATAACAGTAGGTAAGACCTACCCGGAATACATCCGGGATTGTCTCGCGCAGAACAGGCCCATACTGCTTGAGCAGCTCCGAGGCGCAATACCCTAAAACTAGATCATTCTGTTATCAGCCTAGACCTCGCTTGTACGACATACCAAAATGAGCCAGACAGTGTTCCAGAACTTCATGTATCTCCGGCTTCTTACATGAAGCGGTACAGACGGCGTATGGAGGGTTTGACGGAAATCTGCGGGACCCTCTAAAATCTGTCGAAATCGCAGACTGAGCTGGTTGACTGATGATCAGCTTATACTTCAGGCATCAGGACCGGGAGAGAGCTGGGAGGGTAGGCTCACCCGAGGAGCTCAAGTCCGAGATCGACCGATTCCTTCCAAGCGGGAGAGGGAAATGTGAGACACGCAACACCAGGCGAAGGACGTGAGCCAGTGGAACGACGACCAGAGCAAGATACGGGATCATCATGCCCCAATCGTCGACATCGGCGCTCTTCCGTCTCATCTTGTAGCTCTTGGCTATTTCCCGCTGCATGCGTCGTACATCATTCAGCTGGACGGTATCAGCGCCCTGCAGACTTCCCCCAGACAGAAACTCACCAATGGTAATATGATATCTAAACCAGCTCCAGGATTCCTCCTTGACCCGATACCATAACCATCCTGTCCTTCCAAACCTGGATTTGCAGAACCTTCCACTGAGATTCCGGCGGTCAGATACCTCAGCCGCCGAGGATCTGGTGGATCAAATAGGATGATCTGTGCTGATGGGCTGCTTGTTTTAGTCCAAGCTCGTTTTCAGTCCAGTGGACTCACGACGATCTCACCGGTATACCTTTCTTCAACACCACCTGAAACCCTTCTATACTGGAAGTGGATGGAATCGATGTCACCGCCGATCCCACAATCGTCAAGTTGGGATACAGGTGTGCCCGGTCGTCCAGCTGACATTAGCCTCCCTTTCAGCCTCGCACTCACCCAGTCCTCGACTATCGCGACTACGACTACTACATCTTCCACTCTAAGACCCAGGATCTTTCCCTCGGTCCTTCTAATCCCAGCGCTGGGCCAGAAGATTCGATTGAGTGGCATGTAGGACTAGGTACAGTTGAGGTTTGACGGTCGGGTCGATTTGCCGGTAAATCCGAATTCTGAATTTGGCTTATCTGATTACGCTACCCTATCTTCTGCTTTTACCTATACATTCGGTGATTGACTTAGTATAGCTATTATCACACAGACATCCCACAGAAAACCCTTCACCACACTCTCGGAGAGTGACCGAAGATCGTCAGTGATACTCAAGAGGTCAAGATGCGACACAAACCCGATGTGGTCGAGTACCAACTTTCAAACATCTCCCTCCTCCAATCAATGTACCCAGAATCTTCCGAGCTCGATGTCTCACCCCATTGCCTTTCAGACTACATGACCCTCGAGTCATCTCCATCAACATCAGTGTCTTCCAACCAACTCGAACTTCTCCATACAACATCAATTGATCAGGGTGAGCTGGGGTTGATTATAACTCTACCACTGGACCGATCGAGGGTAGAAATGAATATGCGACAACCGCCCTGGCTCACTCGAGGAGAGTGGGAGCAAGTGAAGGATATCCTTCCTTCAACAGAGGGTGAATTAGTGGTGGAATACCTGTTGGAGACTATGGACCTGATTCGACGTCGCGTGAGCGAGTTACCGAAATACCAAGCTCTGGAGGAGGACACGAAACCGGATCTTACGACGACTGCGAAACCAAAGAGCTGTCTACAAAGGGTATGGTTCTGGTTCCCCTCATTATCATCCAAGGAGAAACGTAGAGATTTGATCGAATTCGCCGAGGAGCACTTGTTGACGGGATTCCTGCTAGCTGGTTAGTCCTGTCTCACTCATGCTTGCTGGTACTCATACCAGGTAAACCAGGACTGCTATGTGTAGAGGGATGTGGACAAGAAGTGGATCGATACATGTCACGTATAAAATCGGAGAGTTGGTCAGATATTCCCCCTTTCCAGAAAAAGGTATGTCCCGTAAAGTCTCTGTCGTGACCTGCTAACGCTCAGGTGACAGAGCGTCTGAGGAGACCACTAGAGCAGGACCAAAGGAAATTCAAGACAATCATAGATATCACGGATCAGATACCGAGATACGGACAATACAATCATAGAGGCGAGATGGGCGAGGTTAAGCGATTGATGGA
>Ga0308160_10005321_pt1 | contig 13475 bp, 12 predicted proteins | sample PhyFR1_FD_201036 | JGI IMG/M metagenome (GOLD analysis project Ga0308160, IMG submission 201036) | Phyllosphere microbial communities from UC Gill Tract Community Farm, Albany, California, United States - DLSLF.R1 | ecosystem: Host-associated > Plants > Phyllosphere > Unclassified | place: USA... | reverse complement strand
CGCGCAGCGACGAGTTGGTGATCTGGATGTCGAGCACCGCCATGAAGGCGCCGAGCATGCCGGCGGCGACCGCGATCCAGGTGCGCAGCCCGATGGCGGCGCCGGCAGCCGGCGCCCCCGGGAAGGCAGCTGGTGCGGCCTTGGTGATACTGCTCATGGTGGTCCTTGGCGTATTGGCTGGGGATTACTTGGCGGCGGTGCGGGTGGCTTCCGCTTTCTGGCGCAAATCGATCTCGGCCACCACCGACATGCCCGGCACCAGGCGGCCGGCCAGGCGCTGCATGTCCTTCTGTTCCAGCACGATCTTCACCGGTACGCGCTGCACGATCTTGGTGAAGTTGCCGGTCGCGTTATCGGCCGGCAGCAGTGCGAACTGGTTGCCCGAGGCCGGCGAGAAGCTTTCCACGCGGCCGACCAGGTGCTCGTCGGGAAGTGCGTCGACAGCCAGTTCCACTTCCTGGCCCTGCTTCAGGCCAGCCAACTGGGTTTCCTTGAAGTTGGCGGTGACCCAGACCTTGTCCTCGACCACGGCGACGAGTTGCTGGCCCGGCTGCACGCGCGCGCCCACTTCCACGCTGCGGCGGCCGATGCGGCCATCGACCGGCGCCACGATGCGGCTGTAGCCGACCTGCTGCTGCGCGTCCTTGAGTTGCGCCTGCAGCACCTTGATCTGGGCGTTCAGCACGTCGCGCGCCGAGCTGGCGGCGGTGATACTGGCCTTGGCGGCGTTCGCGGTGTCGCGGCGCGCGGCCACGTCGGCGGTGGCGGCGGCGCGTGCGGCGTTCGCGGCATCGACTTCGGCTTTCGAGACGGCCTTCATGGTGGTGTTGTACAGCTGGCCGAAGCGCTCGGCATCCTGGCGCGCACGCACCAGCAGGGCCTGCGACTGGCCGACCTGGGCGCCGGCCGCTTCGGCCTGCGCCTTTACCTGCGCCACTTGGGCATCGGCCTGCAGCACCTGCTGCCGCGCGCTGGCGATCTGCGCCTCGATCTGCTCGACGCGCACATGCTGGTCGGCCGGGTCGAGCTCGGCGATCGGGTCGCCGGCTTTCACGTGCTGGTTGTCTTCCACCAGTACGCGCGTAACGACGCCGGCGATGCGCGCCGACACCGGGTGCACATGGCCGGCGACATACGCGTTTTCGGTCTCGACGAAGTTATGGCTGCGGTACCACATGCGGCCGCCGGCAACGGCGGCGGCGATGGCGATCAGGCCGACCACGACCAGCACGCGCTTGTTAGGCGGGGTTTTGCCGGCGGCGGCAGGTGCAGCGGGTGAGGCGGCGCCGATTGGGGCTTGCGCACCCGAAGTCTGCGGTTGGGACATGAAGGCAACTCCGAAAAGGGAATAAGTGTTGTCCTACATTATTCGGCATCTTCCCAACTTCGTCAAGAAATGAAACGGTTGCATTTCATTTGTTGGTGATTTACAGTGACGGCATGAAATCATCGCAAGCACCCGTACCGGCAGAGACGCCAGAAGCCGTCGCGCCGTCCTGCCAGCGCAGCGCCGGACGGCCAAAAGCCGGCGACGTCGAAGCGCGCACCCAGGAACTGATCGATACCGCCGCCGCCCTCTTCCTCGCCAACGGCTATACCCGCACCAGCCTGGAAGCCATCGCCCGCGGTGCGCGCGTTGCCGTGCGCACCATCTATGTGAAATTCGGCGGCAAGGCCGGACTGCTGAACGCCGTGCTGATGTCGCGCCGCGACCAGTTCTTCCGCATGCGCGACATGGACAAGGACATGCGCCCCTTCCGCGAAGTGGTCGGCGATTTCGCGCACCAGTTTTTCGCCCTGCTTTGCAAGGAACAATTGATTGCGATGCAGCGGGTGGTGATCGCCGAGGCGCCGGGCAACCCGGAACTGGCCGAGACCTTCTACAGCGCCGGCCCGCGCCTGACGCGCGAGATGCTGGAACGCTTCTTTGCGCGCCCCGATATCCGGGCACAATTGCGCGTCGACCTGCCCTTCGCCCAGTTACCCGCTTTTCTTACCGGCTGGATCGCCGGCGACAGTGTGCAGCGCTTCGTGTTTCCCGATGCCCAGCCGCCGATGATCGAAGCGCACCGCCTGCTCGACGAACGTCTGGAAATGTTCTTCCGCGCCGTGCTGCGCTAAGAGCCTATCCCAGTAGGCCCGATACTGCTGAGCAATGTGCGTCATCGCACGGACCCGCTGTGCATGTTCATGAGAACCTGACTCTCTTATCAAGGAGGATGTCATGGATCTCGACAAGAACATCACAGCGTTGAATCGCGGGGAGGCAGCATGAGCAAGACCTCCCGTTATGAATGGCGTGACCAGCAAGCCGCGCTGCAAGAGCGCATGAAGGGCTTCCTGCAAAACCCGGGCAGCGAGCAGCTGGAAGCCGTCGTCGCCGAAATGCGCGCCTATGCCGACGCCGCCAGGACCGGCCAGATCGATATCCCGCAGACCTGGACCAGTTACAGCTGAACCGGTCCGGACGACCGGAAAAACGATGCCGCCCCGCGTAAGCCGGGCGGCATTTTTATTGCCGCTCTAACAGCCGGGGTCAGGTCTGACATTCGGACACGACCTCAGCTTTATACGCATTGAAAATGCGAACTATGCAGCATGACGGCAGAGCTTGTGTCTAAATGTCAGACCTGACCCCAGCTGTTTAAACGGGTAGTGTGACCAGCGCGCGCAAGCCGCGTTCCGCGCGGTTTTCCAGCACCAGCCTGCCACCATGCGCGTCGACGCAGGAACGTGCAATCGCCAATCCCAGCCCCACCCCGCCCGTCTCCGGATGGCGCGCCGCATCGAGCCGGTAAAACGGCTTGAACACGTTCTCCAATTGCGCCGGCGCGATGCCCGGCCCCTCGTCGTCGATGGTGATTGTCAGGTGTGCATGCATGCCCGCCTGGCGCATGCGCGCATAGCGGATACGCGCCTTGCCGCCATACCGTACCGCGTTTTCGATCAAATTCGTCAAGGCCCGCTTCAGAGCCAGTGGCCGGCAGCGGCACACCAGCGCCGGCGCGCGCGGCTCGAGCAGCGCCACATCGCGGCCCTGTGCCTGCTGGTCCGCCACCAGTTCGCGCAGCAGCGCGCCGATATCGAGGTCGGTGCTCGGCTCGTCGATGGCGTCGTCGCGCGCGAAGCGCAGGGTTTCTTCGATCATGGCCGCCATGTCGCGCAGGGTGCGCTGCATGGCGCTGCGCAAGGCGTCGTCGTCGATCATCTCGGCGCGCAGGCGCAGCGTGGTCACCAAGGAACGCAGGTCGTGGTTGATCGAGGCGAGCATTTGGCGCTGGTCGTCGAGATAGCGTGTCAGGCGCGACTGCATGATGTTGAACGAGGCCGTCACTTCGCGCGCTTCGCGTGGACCCGATAAAGCCAGCGGCGCGCCGTACTCTCCGCGGCTGACGCGGTCGGCGGCCAGCGCCAGCGCCTGCACCGGACGCAGGATGCGGCGTACGAAGACGATCACGATCACCAGCACCGGCAAGGTACTCACCGGGACCGAGAAGCGCAGCGGACGCCACCACTGGCGGTCGATCACGGGCCGCTGCATGCCGTCGAGCCAGGTGCCGTCGGGCAGGCGCAGCGCCAGCGCCAGTTCGGGATCGAAGGTGTCCACATGGGTGCTGCGCCAGCCGATGCGCACCGCCTCGGGCGGCAGCTTCAGCGCGGAACGCAAGGCATAGTCGATGGTGGCCACTTCGCGCTGCGCGACCTGGTCGCTGCTGACAGGAGGCATGGCAGGCTGGCTTGCGGCATGGCGAAAGCGCACCGCCGGCGAATCGAAGGCGGCCAGCGCGCTGTTGGCGTCGGGCTGCTGCGCCAGGCGCCAGGCCACCACCGTGTTGTCGATCAGCTGTTTGCGCGCCAGATTGTGGATGCCGCCGTCGCCCTTCGAGCTGACCAGCACCGCAATCAGGTGGGCGCCCACCAGGCCGCACAGCAGCAGGACGATGAACTGGCCGGCCATCGTGTCCGGCCACAGCTGCCTGACGAATGTGCGCACGTGCGGAATCAGGCGCTTGCCAGCGACGCGCTGACGGCGGGCGCGAACAGGTAGCCGTTACCCCACACGGTTTTCAGCAGGCCGGGATGGCGCGGATCGGGTTCGAGCTTCTTGCGCAGGCGGCTCACCTGGCTGTCGATGCTGCGGTCGAAACTCGATGCTTCGCCGTCGCCCACCAGGTCCAGCAGGCGGTCGCGGCTCAGTACTTCGCCAGGATGCTCGACCAGCACTTGCAGCAGGCGGAATTCGGTACCGCTCAGCGCCACCGGCTTGCCTTCGCGGTCGACCAGTTCGCGCCGGCCGAGGTCCAGCGTCCAGCCGTCGAAGCGGTAGCGGCGGCGGTTCTCCAAGGCTGGCGGAGTCCGGGTAGCGGCAGCCGCGCCGATGCGGCTCCAGCGCCGCAGCACGGTGCGGATGCGCGCCACCAGCTCGGGCGGATCGAAAGGCTTGACCACGTAGTCGTCGGCGCCGCTGTCGAAGCCGGCCAGCTTGTCGCTCGAGCGGTCCATCGCGGTGAGCAGGATCACGGGGACGGTCTGGGTACCGGCGATACGGCGGCACAGCGACAGGCCATCTTCGCCCGGCATCATCACGTCCAGCACCACCAGGTCGATGCGCTCGCGCGCCAGCAATTGGTCGGCTTCGCGCGCATCGGCCGCCGCCAGCACGCGCCAGCCCTGGCGCTGCAAATACACAGTCAGCGACTGGCGGATGTCGGGATGGTCGTCGACCACCAGCAGGTGGGCGCCGGCCGTATCAGGATGTTGTTCGCACCGCATGAATAACAATGATTCTCATTCGTATTGATGAGGCATTCTAGCAGTATCGCCGCATTACGCCATCAGCAATGGTACGTATGCCAGCGCGCATGCCAGCACCAATGCCGCCGGCACCGACCAGGCGCCGGAACGCGGCGCATAGCTCAGTTGCAGGCCGATGGCCAGGGCGGCCAGGCTGAGCACACCCAGCCAGCCGGCGATGCCGACCTGCGTGCCCCAGGCCGCCAGCGCCGGCTGCAATGCCAGCGCCAGCAAGACCCAACCGCCGGCACGCAGCGCGCGTACCTGTTGCGGCGCCAGTTCGCGCCCGATGAACTGCTCCTGGTGGCGCGACATCGACAGTGCCAGCGCCGCCATCGCCGCATACGCCAGGCCGAACACGATCAGGGCGTTCATGGACGCACCTCGGCCAGCTTCGGCGCCGCAAGCGGCACGGCCTTCGCCCTGGCTTCCTTGCGCAGCATATGGAGCACGATGTACGCAAACAAGGCGCCGATGGCCAGCATGGCGAGGTCGAAGCCGACGATCGCGCCCTGCCCCAGCTGCAGGCTGGTGAACAGGCCATGGCCGCCGGTGAGCGGATTCAGTATTGGCAGCAGCACGAACAGGACGGCCGCGGCGCCGCACTGCTCCAGCCAGGCCGCGCGCGCCGGCCGCAGCACCGCATGCACCAGGCTCAATGCCCAGACAATGAAGAAGCTGTTGATCTCCCAGGCGCCGCGCCCGGCCATCTCGAACGGCAACAGGCGGTTCAGCCAGAAGTAGGCGCCCGTGGCCAGCGCGATGCCGGCAATCGCCGCGATATTCGTCGACTCCACCAGGCGGTGGCCGAAAGGCGTGTAGCCAAGCTTGCGCCGTTCTGGCAGGCGTTTCACGACCCACAGCACCAGGCCGGTGCCGACCATCGCGGTACCGATCACGCCCGACAGGAACAGCAGCCAGCGCAGCGGCGGCCCGGCAAAGCGGCCCAGGTGGGTGGCACTGAAGACGTTGCTGACGGCGACCGCGGCCGAGGGTTCCTGCGGCGGCGGGCTGTCTTTCAGCTGACCGCTGGCGGCGTCGAACACCAGGCGCTCCGAACGGCCGCGCGTGGTAAGGCTGTCGCTGCCGTGGGCCTGGAATTCGACCGTGGCGCCGCGCGTGTTCGGGCGGTTGACGGTGATGCGGCCGACTTCGCGCTGCGGCCACTGGGCCTGGGCGGTGGCCAGCATCGGGCCGATGGCGGCGGCCAGGTCGACCTGGCTGCCTGCGCCGCCACCGTCGCGGCCTGCGCGGCCCGCACGACCTTCGCGGCCACCACGTTCGCCGCCTTGCGCGCCGGGCTGCGCCATGCCGCGCCGCTCCATCTGGAAGGCCTGGCCATTGCCGTCGTAGGCCGCGTCCGCGCCCCAGGGCATCAGGGTGCCCATCAACAGCAGCAGGCCGCTGAAGGTGATCATGATGTGGAAAGGCAGCGCCAGTACCGCCGTGGCGTTGTGCGCGTCGAGCCAGGAACGCTGGCCCTTCTTCGGGCGGAAGGTGAAGAAATCGGTGAAGATTTTCTTGTGCGTGATGACGCCGCTGATGATGGCGACGAACATGAACATGGTCGCGATGCCGACAATCCAGCGTCCGACTTCACGCGGCATCGCATGCAGTTCGAAATGGAAGCGGTACAGGAAGTTGCCGCCCCGCGTTTCGCGCGGCACGATCTGTTCGCCTGTATTGGCATCGAGTTCGGCGCGCTTGGTGCCGGCGCGTCCCGGGGCCGCGTCCTTGTCGCGCCAGCTGGCCGCGATCGTGGCCTGGCGTTCATTCGGCAGTTCCAGCGTCCAGGTGGTCGCCTGCGGCGCCAGCTTCTGCATGCCGGCCAGGCCGGCCTGCGCCGTCTGCTCCTTGCTGGCGCCGGGCACCGAGGCGTGCAGCTCCGGCTTCATCCAGAGGTTGATCTCGTCGAGGAAATAGCTGAGCGTGCCCGTGAAGAACACGGCGTACAGCAGCCAGCCGAGCAGGATGCCGGTCCAGGTGTGCAGCCACGACATCGACTGGCGCAGGCCCTCGGCTTTTCCGTCCATCCTCATGCGGCACCCCGCAGCATCCAGGCGCCGATGGCCAGCACCAGCGTCGGCACGGCCAGGCCGATGCAGGCTTTACCCAGGCGCGGCGTGGCGAACACCCACAGCGCGGCGCAGGCGTACACGACGAACGACAACATGGTGGCGGCGGTGACGGCTTCCATGCGCGCCATGCCGGCCTTCACGAACAGCAGGCTCATGCAAGCGGCCCAACTGGCCGCCAGCAGATAGCTGCCGCCCGCGCCCAGCACGCAGCGCGCGGCCACGGCCCAGCGGTAGCGTGCGAGCGGACTCAAAGAGACAGGCGCAAGGCCAGACGGCCCAGGCGGATGCGTGGGCGAGGCGGAGAGTTTCATTCCCGATTATTCCTGTTGTGATGACTGCTGCCGACACCGGACAAGCCCGCCCGATGATGCGTAATTGAGAATGATACGCATTTGACGATCGGAAAGTTTGTCAAAGTGTGGCAAGGAATTGCCGGGACGTTTCTTGCTTACAGCCCAGCCGGGGTCAGGTCTGACATTCGGACACGAGCCCAACCTTACTGGGAATTTTGCTCGCCTTATCTGATATTTACAGTAGAGGCCGTGTCTGAATGTCAGACCTGACCCCAGCTGTTCCAGCTGTTTATTTGCTGCCTAGCAGGAAGACCAATGGCAGTTCCAGGCGCGCGGCCCAGGCTTTTTCGTTGTGGTCGTCCGCCGGATACACCTTGCTCAGGTAATTGGCATCCGTATAGCCCTTGTCGCGTGCGATCTGGTCGACGAACACCTGGTAAGGCGCGTACATCGCATCCAGTCCGACGCCGCCGTGGTCCTGGTACAGCGTGTGGCCTTGCGGTGGCGGCAGCTTGTGGTTCAGGTAGTTATAGGCGGCCAGCGGCAGCATGGCGTTGTGCTTGCCGGTGCCGGGCCAGTGGGTCGACAGGCCGGCCGCGCCGCCGAACACCTGCGGGTACTCGCTCATCGCATACACCGAAATCAAACCGCCCATGCTCGAGCCCATGATGGCGGTGCCGGCAGCGTCGGTGCGCGTGGCGTATTTCGCGTCGATGACGGGTTTCAGTTCCTGCACCAGGAAGCGCAGGTAGTCGTCGGCTTCGGGCGCGTGCTTCAGGCCATCGCGTATGAATTGCTCGCGTACGTCGGGCGCCATCTCGTCCAGGAATTTTTCGGGAAAGTATTCGAAGTAGCGGTTCTTGCTGATATTGAAGACGCCGACGATGATGGTGTCGCCCACCTTCCCTTCGCGCATCAGGCGCGCCAGGGTTTCGTGCACGTTCCAGGCGGTCTTGTTCCAGGTGGTGGCCGGATCGAACAGCATCTGGCCGTCGTGCATGTAGAGCACCTGGAAGCGCTTGCCGGCCTTGACCTTGGCTGCGTAATCGTCCGGCACCCACACTTCCACCGGACGCGCCTCGACGAACTTCGACGGCGCCAGCGCCAGGCGCTCGAGCTTGCCGACGCTGACGCGGGCAACGGCAGGCACCGGCTCCGCGGGCGCGGCGATGGCCGGTGCGGCGGCGGCGAAAACAGACAGACAGAAACAGGCTTTGGCGAACAAGGTCACAGAATCTCCAGCGTTTTATTGATGAGCAGACATTATGCGCGCATCGTCCGCCGGCGCGAACCCATCGACAAGTTTGCGCAGCGTCTCGATCCGTTAGCGCGGCCGCTGCCCTTGCCCCGTAGCGCCCGGCACGGCAAACCGTGGAATAGTTGCCGTCAGCGGCCCCCATGCACACGAATGACGGCGTCAGGGTCAAAGCACCAAACTTGTCTATACCGCACACCGTTGAACTTGTTAATTATTGTTTAGTTAAGATTCCGGTATGATGAATCCCGAATTCATCAATTTCGATCATCCACATTTGGCGGAGGAATGCGCATGGGTACGCAGGCACGAAGATTCGCCAGGCGCGAGATGGACACCCCGAAAGAGTTCGCGGGTGCGGAGCTCGACATGGTGCGCCAGGAAGTAGAAGAACGCCTTACCGCGCTGCTGGCCGAATGCGGCCCGAGCACCGACCGGCTGGCCGCCGCGATGCGCGCCGCCGCCCTCGGTTCGGGCAAGCGCATGCGCCCGCTGCTGCTGATGCTGGTCGCGCGCGACCTCGGCTGCGATTCGCCGGCCCTGATCGACGTTGCCTGCGCCGTCGAACTGGTGCACGCCGCTTCGCTGGTGCTCGACGACATGCCCTGCATGGACGACGCCCAGCTGCGCCGCGGCAAGCCGACCATCCACGTGCAGTATGGCGAAGACGTCGCCATCCTGGCCTCGATCGCCCTGCTCAGCCGCGCCTTCGGCATCCTCGGTTCGGCCAAGGACATTCCACCGCCGGTGCGTGCGCGCCTGGTGGCGCGGCTGTCGGAAACCATCGGCGCGCAAGGCCTGGTGCGCGGCCAGTTCCTCGATTTGCAGGCCAGCGCCCGCTCGGCCGAGGACATCGCCACCACCAACGAACTGAAAACCGGCGTGCTGCTCGGCGCCGCGGTCGACATGGCCGCCATCATTGCCGAAACTGACGATTGCGTGGCCCGCTCGCTGCGCGCCTTTGCGCTGGCCGCCGGCCACGCCTTCCAGATCCGCGACGACTTCCAGGACGGCCCCGGCATGGACCCATCGGTCACCGGCAAGGACACCGGCAAGGACGTGAACAAGGCCACCTTCATCAACACGCTGGGCTTCGACGAAGCGCGGCGCCGCCTGATGGACCACCTGCACGAAGCCGACCGCTGCCTCACCGACGCCATCGGCAGCAAGCAGGGCACGCGCCGCTTCGTCGACAGTCTGTTCGGCGGCGGTGCGCCGCGCCGTGTCGCCAGCGCGCAACCAGAATACGCCGTACACCACTGACCATGGGTGCCAGCGTCCCGTCGAACCAACCCGTGTAATTCAAGGATCCAGGCATGGCCCACTTCGGCGTGGTCGCACCGGCGTTCTACAGCCACTACAACGCAATGGCGGCGCTGTCGGCCGAACTGGCCGGGCGCGGCCACCGCATCACCTTCCTGCACCAGATCGACGCCGGCGCCTACCTGAAAGACCCGCGCCTCGGCTTCCATGCGCTCGGCCAGGGCACGCATCCGGCCGGCTCGCTGGCCGCGTCGATCGAACGCGCCGCCAATCCGGGCGGGCCGCTGGGCCTGCGCCGCGTGATCCAGGACATGGCGCGCACCACCGAGATGCTGTGCCGCGAGCTGCCGCCGGCCATTGACGCACTCGGCATCGACGCCCTGCTGTGCGACCAGATGGAAGCGGCCGGCGGCATGGTGGCCGAGAGCATGGACCTGCCCTTCGCCTCGGTGGCGAACGCACTGCCGGTGAACCGCGAACCCGGCATTCCGCTGCCGGTGATGCCCTTCGATTTCGAGGACAGCGAACGCGCGCGCCACATGGTCGAGGGCAGCACCCGCGTCTACGACTGGCTGATGGCGCCGCATGCCGAAGTGATCGCGGCCCAGGCGCGCCGCCTGGGCATCGCGCCGCGCAGCGCCATGCACGAATGCCTGTCGCCGCTGGTACAGGTCAGCCAGACCGTCGAGACCTTCGACTTCCCGCGCCAGGCCTTGCCGCCGCACTTCCACCACGTCGGCCCGCTGCGCCTCAGCGCCAACACCAGCGCAAGCGCCAGCATGCCCGACGATGGCCGCCGCATGCCCGACATCGCGCCCGACCGGCCCTTCGTCTTCGCCTCGCTCGGCACCTTGCAGGGCGGACGCTTCGGCCTGTTCAAGCGCATCGTGCAGGCTTGCCGCAAGCAGGGCGTGCAGCTGCTGCTGGCCCACTGCGGCGGCCTGGACGAACGCCAGGCCCAGGCCCTGCGCGATGCCGGCGCGGACTGGGTGGTCGCCTTTGCGCCGCAAGAACAGGTGCTGGCGCGCGCCGACGTGGTCATCTCGCACGCCGGCTCGAACACGGTGATGGACGCGATTGCCGCCAGCACGCCGATCCTGGCGCTGCCGATCGCCTTCGACCAGCCCGGCGCCGCGGCGCGCATCCGCCATGCCGGCATCGGTTTGTCGGCCTCGCCGCGCTTTGCCAGCCCGGCGCAGATCGGGCGCCTGCTGCGCCGCCTGCTCGACGATCCGGGCTTCGCGCAGCGCATGGCGCCGCTGGCCGCCGACCTGGCGCGCGCCGGCGGCACGCCGCGCGCGGCCGACCTGATCGATACGGCGCTCGGTGTGCAGCAGCAGCCCGCGCGCGCGGCCGCGCCGGCAGACGCGCAGCTGCGCGTGGCCAGCCTTGGATAGTCGCGCCATGGCAAACAGCCTCGACTACGACCTGATCCTCGTCGGCGGCGGCCTGGCGAATGGCCTGATCGCCTGGCGCCTGCACGCCCAGCGCCCGGCCCTGCGCATCCTGCTGCTGGAAGCGGCCGACGCCATCGGCGGCAACCACACCTGGTCCTTCCACGACGGCGACTTGAACGCCGAACAGCAAGCCTGGATCGCACCGCTCGTCAGCACGCGCTGGCCGCGCTACGACGTGGTCTTTCCCGACTACGCGCGCACGCTGAACAGCGGCTATGCCAGCGTCACCTCGACCGAATTCGCACGCGTCATCACGGCCGCACTCGGCCCGCGGCTGCGCACCGGCGTACGGATCGACACGCTGACACCCACCACGGTTACGCTCGCAAACGGCGAACGACTGCAGGCGCGCGCCGTCATCGACGGCCGCGGCGTGCGCGCCAGCAGCCGGCTCGCACTCGGCTACCAGACCTTCCTCGGCCAGGAAGTGCGCCTGGCCGCGCCGCACGGCCTGACGGCCCCGATCATCATGGACGCCAGCGTGGCCCAGCAAGGCGGCTACCGTTTCGTCTACGTGCTGCCTTTCGACGCCCACACCCTGCTGATCGAGGACACCCATTACGTCGACACCGGCGCCTGGGAACCGGAACGCCTGCGCGCGAATATCGCCGCGTATGCGCAGGCGCGCGGCTGGCAGATCGCGGAGGTGCTGCGCGAAGAACACGGTTCGCTGCCGATCGTGCTGGCCGGCGACTTCGACGCCTACTGGCAGGAGCTCGATGGCCAGCCCTGCGCCGGCCTGCGCGCCGGCCTGTTCCACCCGACCACCGGCTATTCGCTGCCGCACGCGGTGCGCCTGGCCGAACGCATCGCCGGCCAGTTTGGCAAGGGCGACGACGTCAGCGCCCCGCGCCTGTTCGCCGCCATCCGCGACGAAGCCCGGCACGAATGGCGCAGCCAGCGCTTCTTCCGCCTGCTGAACCGCATGCTGTTCCTGGCCGGCAGCCCCGACCAGCGCTGGCGCGTGATGGGGCGCTTCTACCGCCTGTCGCCGCGCCTGATCGAACATTTTTATGCCGGCCGCCTGCGCCTGCGCGACAAGGCGCGCATCCTCAGCGGCAAGCCGCCCGTGCCGCTGCTGGCGGCGTTCACGGCGGCCCGCAAGATCCACCCCAGTCAGATCAGGAAACCCGAATGAACCAACAACAAACCGCCGTCGTCATCGGCGCCGGATTCGGCGGCCTGGCCCTGGCCATCCGCCTGCAGGCACGCGGCATCCAGACCACTCTGCTGGAAAAGCGCGACAAGCCCGGCGGGCGCGCCTACGTGTATGAAGACCAGGGTTTTGTCTTCGACGCCGGCCCCACCGTGATCACCGATCCGTCCTGCATCGAGGAGCTGTTCGAGCTGGCCGGCAAGCGCATCGAGGATTACGTCGAGATGCTGCCGGTCAAACCCTTCTACCGCCTGTGCTGGGAAGACGGCAGCCACTTCGACTACGCCAACGACCAGGAAGCCCTGGACCGCCAGATCCACGCGCGCAACCCGGCCGACGTCGAGGGCTACAAACGCTTCCTGGCCTACTCGAAGGCGGTGTTCGAGGAAGGCTACATCAAGCTTGGCGCCGTGCCCTTCCTGTCCTTCCGCGACATGATCCAGGCCGGTCCGCAACTGGCGCGCCTGCAGGCCTGGCGCAGCGTCTACGGCATGGTGGCGCGCTTCATCCAGGACGAGCATTTGCGCCAGGCTTTCTCCTTCCACTCGCTGCTGGTGGGTGGGAACCCGTTCGCCACGTCCTCGATCTACACCCTGATCCACGCGCTGGAACGGCGCTGGGGCGTGTGGTTCCCGCGCGGCGGCACCGGCGCGCTGGTCAAGGGACTGGTCAAGCTGTTCCAGGACATCGGCGGCCGCTTCGAACTGAACGCGCCGGTGGCACGCATCGAAACGAGTAACGGCCGCGCCACCGGCGTGCGCCTGGAAGACGGGCGCCTGTTCGCGGCCGACGCCGTGGCCTCGAACGCCGACGTGGTGCACACCTACGCCAAGCTGCTTGGGCACGATGCGCGCGGCACGGCCGAAGCCGACACGCTGAAGAAGAAACGCTTCAGTAATTCGCTGTTCGTGCTCTACTTCGGGCTCGATCACCACCACGCACAGCTGCAGCACCACACCGTGTGCTTCGGCCCGCGCTACCGCGAACTGATCAAGGACATCTTCAACGGCGAATCGCTGGCCGACGATTTTTCGCTGTACCTGCACGCGCCCTGCGTTACCGACCCGTCGCTGGCGCCGCCCGGCTGCGGCAGCCATTACGTGCTGGCGCCGGTGCCGCACCTGGGCAATGCGCCGATCGACTGGGAAGTCGAAGGCCCGCTGTACCGCGACCGCATCT
>Ga0308160_10005320_pt1 | contig 13475 bp, 18 predicted proteins | sample PhyFR1_FD_201036 | JGI IMG/M metagenome (GOLD analysis project Ga0308160, IMG submission 201036) | Phyllosphere microbial communities from UC Gill Tract Community Farm, Albany, California, United States - DLSLF.R1 | ecosystem: Host-associated > Plants > Phyllosphere > Unclassified | place: USA... | reverse complement strand
GGAGCAACGATCTGCGTCCTTCAGGGGAAGCTTGAACGAGTGATTGAAGATGGGCGATGACTCGATGAGTGAGCGACATGAAGAAGTCACAAGGCGATAATTTGTAACCGAGAAGACCCTCGTAGCGCAGGGTCGCTTGTCGCCAGTATTTGAAGTTGCTGATCCGTCCTGGACTCGACGAGGGTAATTGCTGGTTCAAATTCTGATCGCCTTAGTCACAATTTCGATTCGAGAGCGAAGTGCAAACTCACAAAGTACTCGTGGAAGCCTAGCACAGGTACCCTGTCGTCTCCTTTGGTATATCCCCGAACAGCCTTTGACGACTCGGGTTTTTTCCCCTGGAGTTTATTGTACATCGAAATCAGGTTCATCTCCTGAGTAGCCATCCTGACTGCCAAGGCGATCTGGACTACCAGTTTCGGGGTCTTGGTATGTGTCGACATGGTCTTCCATCCTGAATCCAAGTGTTCTGCCTTTCTGAGGTCGTTGAACCAGAGTCGGGAGCCATTGAGGAGGTTGAAGCTCGAGTTGCCAACGATCTCCAATACATGAGAAGCGAGTACCGTGTCGACGTGCGCCTATACGTCAGTGGCAAGAACATGGATATAGCTCAAGGGACTTACCATGAAAGTCCGATCATTCCAACTGGCTCGATCATTCCAGGTGCTCTGTAACGTCTGCAGAGTCTGGGTTTTTTCCACAATCTGTCCATTGATTGTACTGATGTCCACATGTCCCCTTGCCGAAGTCGCACAAGTATCGATCGTAGCACATTGCGGGCAGACCATATTCCCATCAACCTGTATCAACTCGATAGCCGCCCCGTCGGCTGAACATCCGGCGCATGTCCATTCTGGTGGACCGACTGACGAGCAGCTACTAGTCGAAGCAGCGGTATCGGGGATGTAGGAGGATGCCTCCGACATATTGACTGGCTATGACTAGTGTCTTTGCCTTGTCTTGTAGTCGGTGGTTCCCATTGGTAGGTGTTCAAGTGAAGATTGGGGTTCTGTTGATGGTGGCAAAGTCAACATTTGATATCCCCTTGGTCGGATGTTTCCGAAAGTAGTAACAAAGTGGAGGTCATGCAGGAGAGGTTAGTGACCCCTGCCCCTATCTTTTCATAGACAACCACTTCAAACTCAAGGGGATCACAGAGCAAGCTGCTTCTAGCATACAAAAACAGACCGAGTGAACTCCCATTTAATTTCTCATCCCCAATTTCCCGCTCGCTTTTGACTTGAACACTCTCGAAACCTCGTAATCTTCTTCGTCATGTTCACCGCTGCCCGGACTACCCTTGCACCGACTGCGGCCTTTCTCCGGGTAGGTCCGTCGTCTGTCTTGTAGAATCTTCGCTAAGCATCAAGTCATTCTCGACCACTCGGCCCGCTCTAGATTTGGCAAAAGTCTCCCTCATTGGCCGACTCGGTTCCGACCCAGTCAAGCGAGAAGTGAGTCAAGGCCTAATGGATTTGCTGATTCGACCAGACCGCTGCGGGGAAACCATATTACATGTGAGCATCTTGGCCCATGCTTGAAGATTAGTCACTGATAGTGCAGATATAGCATCGCGACCAATACCGGTCCTCAGAAGGTCGACTCGGAAGGCAGTATGTCGAGCTACTCCTCTTACACACCCCGAGCTCACAAGTAGAGCACATAGGCCAAATGACGAATTGGCACTCTGTTTTCGCTTTCAGCGAAGGCTCGCACAACGCCCTATCCAACGTCGGGAAAGGGTCAGTCAGCCGGTCATTGGTTGGCAGAAACTGATGAATCAGGTCGACGGTCTATGTAGAGGCCGACCTGGAAATGCGGACTAGTGAACCGTTATCTGATGGTACTCAACCGCCTGATAGGCCTTTACTTCGACATCGTACGCTTTGATATCTGAGTTGTGTTAGGGTGAGCTGACGAACAGGGTCTATGGCTGTCATCAACCGGGTCCGTCCGCCGACAGAGGAGGAAGGACAGCAGCAGGATGACTAGTCCCTAGTGTGTGATCTACATTATACATCTTCACTCTTGATCTTCGATATACAACTTTGGTACCTTGACTATCTCTCGTACAATATCGTTGGCGCTCGTCGTGCTTGAAATATCGTTAAAACCGCCTCCGTCTCTTCTCATGTCGTATTGTTCCCGTTTGCAATTGGCGTAACCAGGTCCCCCTCGCTCGATATATCCATCCTATCCACCGTGTCCATCTTTGAATCAGTGAATGCCCGCAGAATGGTTCTGGTCGTCAGTAATCCGTGTCAACACTACAAGGAGATGACTTACCGTCTCTTCTGAGTCTCTCGGTCTAACATCTCTTCGAGCTCAACAGCTTGTTCCAACGATATATGCCCACCTGGCAAGTCCATTGCAGATCTCTTCATCTCCTCCATACGACTCCGAAGTTCTTTAGCCTGATTGTCAGTCCTAAATCGTCGCCGGATATCTACCTTTTTGACAATTTCATCATTTGATCCTCCACCAATCTCGTCTGCTGTTGCTTGTTTCCCGATCAGATCTAGCAGATCATCGAGTATTGGCATAATTGACGTGAATGCCGTAGCCTGCTGACTACTTGCATCCGTATCATTTGTCGTTGCCATATTCGCATGTGGGATGTATGGTATAGGGCAGAGTAGTAGTTGATTTGAATTCCCCCGCGGCGGATGAGTTTGATTGGTTTACGAGTTTAACAGTGACTTTGTACTTGCTACTCTATCGTCATCCTAGAGACATATACCCAAGCAGACCTCCAGACTGAGAAGAGAGCAAACGAGATCTACACAAGGCAGAGACGAGCGATAGTATGGATAGTCCAGCGATAGATCCAGCTCTGGCGGACCAATCAAGCAAGAGGAGGCGCATTACAGTGAGTCAGCATTCGTAAACAACGCTAAGAGACCACAGAAAGCTTGCGATAGATGCCATAAAGGTGGTATACGAGTGAGTTTATCCCTAGATACTATGCATACTCGTGCTGATCAGATAGTGCGCAGCTGGACCCACTCCGGCAGTGTGCCAACCTTGTTATGCGTGTAAAGAAATATGTACATATGACCGGCCCTCCAAACGTAGAGGTGTACGCTCCCCGGCCCCTCTTTTATAATGACAATGAGCTGACATCTATCTAGCCCGCAGCAAAGAACCGTGATCGTCCCCCGCAACAATCGACTGGACTTCCCTACCCTCACCCACAGACATATCGAGGGAACCGCCAAGGGAGTGAACCGCAAGGACCGAGTGACGATTGGCAATATGTCGATTTCGCTTCTTCAGAAGTGATAGAAGGGACACTTGAGGCATTCAAAAGGATATGTCATCATACGTAGGTTCCTTCCGCTATAATTCGCTTGAACAAGCTGACGATCAGGTATCCCTACTTCCACTGGCCTACTTTCTGGGTCCAAGTCCGACACGGTCTCTATCGGACCGACAGAGCTTTCTCCGCAGCGGTAATGGCAGCTTGCGCAATGGCATCGGCACGTATCCGAGATGGAGCTTTTGACAGGTTCCCAAACCCACCAGTATTCCCCATCACAGTAGCCGTCAGCCTCAGTGAAGAATTCTACCGAGCAGCTATACGAGCTATTCCGGCCGACCTCAGCGTCGCGACCGAATTCAACTACAAGAGATCGAAAGCACTACTTTGCGCCGTCGCCATTCAGTTTGGATATGCTCGAACTTTCAGCGCTCACTTGGGTGACTATATTACCATGTGCAGTATCGACGGATTCCATCACGAAGCGAGATGGCCTTCAGAATTGAACGCGATCGACGTACAGGAACGTCGTAGACTTGTACGTCCTCTTCTGTATAGCTCAGGCAACATACTGACAAGGCAGTACTGGCAAATGTACCAAATGGATGTCTATTCTGCCATCACCTGGAATGGCGTAATCCGACATCGAGAATCTCAAAGTACAGTCCTCTACCCTGCCGAAGTAGACGACGAGGATATAACAGAAAACGGTATCCTGCCCGTCGTTCGCTCTGGACCTCCATGGATGAAAGGCTGGATATTCGTCGTTGACCTCTATCGAATCCTAGAGCACGCAGCCGATAGATTACGAGCTAGAAAAACAATGTCTGCCGATGATCCAAGTAGTCCCGTTTCGATGTTGTTTGAGAGAGAACGTGGGCCTTCGACGGCAGAAGTCATGGGTGTGGTCTCGAAGCTGTACGATAAACTCCCTCAAGAGTTCAAGGGAGGGAAAGCTATGACTGGTAACATCGAAGAGGATAGGTATGGGTTCCAAGGTAAGTCTCGTCATCGTCATTGGGAGATGAGCTGACGATTGTAGCTGCCAATATCATCGTGACGCTTCAGACTGTCAAGATGGTCATGGCTGGAACGGAAGAGGCCAATGTCTCGCAGAGGTGCATGATCGCGGGAGAACTTCTCGATGGTTTGGCTTCTGTGCCTACCGCATATATCCACGCATCAAGTACTCCGATGGTCAGTCATTCATCCCTTGAACGAAACAGCTCAGCTGACGAAGCAGATGCACCACCTCGCTGGAGTCGGACACCTGCTTGGAAGTGTCATCCAATCCCCCTTATCTCAATGGACGTATCTCCAGGTCCGAAATGTCTTGTTGGCCATGGTCGACCTCCTCGCATCGCTAGAGGCGAATACGTCGACGGAAGGCGGCTCAGCCCGACTCAAAGCGCATATACAGCGTATAGATGCTTATATGACGAACGCTGCGAGGGAAAAGCAGGGCAAGGAGGTCTTTCATAATGCTCTACCCAAAGAGGCTTGGTCGAATGAGCAGAGTTTGAGGTCGACCGTGAGTCCACATGTGGGCTACCAACTATATCTGACCACGCAGTACGACATCTACACAGCTGGGACATCGACGTCACGAGAACCGGAGAGACCAGCTGGCGATAGCTCCGAGATCGACCCCTCCCTCCGTTCGTCCGTACCCATCAATCTCGCCTCATTTGGTCAAATGTCATCATCGATGCAAGACCCAACCTCCTTCGACATGTCCTACGACCCAAACCAGAACCAAGATCAATCATCAGGAGCTGGTCCATCTCACAATTGGCTTGCCCAAGAAAACATCTCACCCAATCAACAAGTCCAACTCCCCGAGAGCTTCTTTACAGATTGGCCATTCAATATGGGTCAAGGCGAGGCATTTGATTTCCTAGGTGATTTCCAGAGAATGAGTGGGGTAGATGTGCACGATGGAAATGGGAATGGAAATGGGAATGATAATGGGCATGAGGGTCATTCGGGTGGGATTCAGGATATTTTGGGCGTGGGGATGCCGGATGGGTTTGTGGGTGCTGGGCAGATTGGTGGTGTGCTGGGTTCAATGGGGTTCACGGATGGGAATGGGGATAATGAGGATAATGGCGTATAGGGTTCTTCTCGTGATATGAATGCTTGCGGAGTCGCTAAACGGAGTGATTTGTTCGCATGCCTGACACGGTCAGAGTTCGAACGCAAGGGATTGCTTCCCTGCCACTCAGTAGATGCATGTGTGACCGCAACGACCCCGTAGGCCCATGTGCGACAGACATCACACCGCATGGCACCACTTGCCAAGTGACGGCGACTGACGGATGAGCGGTCAGCGCCAAGCGGTACCATGCTGACCACCACCACCACCACCCACCACCGGTGTCAATCCTAGACCGCCCGGTACCAAAGCCAATGCAAAAGTCTCGTAAAGTCGTATTGTTCTTTGCAACCCACTGAACCTTCTTTGGTGATCAATTTACCCAATCGAGCCAAAGTTGTAACTTTACAAAACCCCCACAACCCCATCTTGACCAGCGTCCGAAAAGAGTAACTACCAGTTTTGGCCATCTATAAAAGACTGCCTTGATTCCAGTGGCGCTGTTCAATTATGAATGCTTAATAGAGGTGAGACATTCCAATGTCTCAGAGTGTAATTTAATAGAAGGTTTATTATCTTATCTGATGAGGCGCTACATTCGTTATTGTTCTCAATTGCTTACCGGCGGCATGGCTGATTATTGGCTTTCGTCATCGAACCGAACAGGTCAGCGATCGCATGGCTTGGATATGTGTTTACATGAGAATGTCGCTGCAGGGAGCTTGTGATATGAGCGAATTACGGCGAATGAGAAATAGCATGGCTTGCATGATTGCATAAAGCAGGCATAATAAACGTAAGTAAATAAAAGGTCATGACCCAAAGAAAGGTATGAAGACGAAGAATGATCTAGTCGGGAAGAGTGAACGAGATGTAGACGACTTTATGATAGAGATACAGTCACTGCTTCAATCAGCCATGGCCAACGAGATATATAGAAAGAGACATACAGTTGAGACGACTACCATCCCTTGGCCCTGTTGCCCGAGGTGAAACCTTGAGCCTCAACCTGTCGCTCCTCGACATCCCTCTTCCATCCCTTAGCCCTGTTACCAGAGGTGAAGCCCTGGGCCTCTACTTGTCGCTCCTCGATCTCGTCTCGCTTCCATCCCTTTGCTCGGTTTCCGGAGGTGAAACCTTGAGCTTCGACTTGTCGCTCCTCGATCTCGTCTCGCTTCCATCCCTTTGCTCGGTTGCCGGAGGTGAAGCCTTGAGTCTCGACATCTCGCTCCTCTACCTCATCCCTCTTCCATCCCTTTGCTCGGTTGCCAGAGGTGAAGCCTTGAGTCTCAACGTCTCGCTCCTCGACCTCGTCTCGCTTCCATCCCTTTGCTCGGTTGCCAGAGGTGAAACCTTGAGCCTCGACTTGTCGCTCCTCTACTTCATCCCTCTTCCATCCCTTGGCACGGTTTCCAGAGGTGAAACCTTGGGCCTCGACATCTCGCTTCCATCCTTTAGCTCGGTCTATACAGTCAGCGACTGTGTCTGATATATGATGTCATGTAAAAGAACCTACTACCGCTGGTGAAACCTTGAGCCTCGACCTGTCGTTCCTCGACCTCGTCCCTCTTCCATCCTTTGGCCCTGTTGCCAGAAGTGAAGCCTTGAGCCTCGACTTGTCGTTCGGCAACCTCGACGGGAGCGGCAAGGACGGCGGTAGCGAGGGCGGCAGTAAAGATGACGGAGAAGAATTTCATTGTATATGACTATAAATGTGTATGTAGTAGATTGATATAAGGTGTTGAGGGTAGATAGGATAAAGGGCTAGCGAGGTACAGGTACGCTTGGGATTGTGGAAAGTACGCTAAAGAGTGGGGATGAAGGAATAGGAATATGGGATGAGCGAGTTTGTGGGTGATATATAGGGCAAAGTGTAAAAGGAGGACAAGAGATGCGCCAAGTAACGAGCACGGTCGATGATGGAATGAGAACCATGTGTAACGCGGGCGCACAGGGAAGCAAGGGAAGCAGAATCGGCAAAAGGGAAAGGGTGGCGTAAACAGGGTTCGTGCCGCTTCTCTGCCAACTTTAAAAAGAAAACATCCGAGCGCCGTGTGGCCAGTGCCTTATGCCTTTGACTGCGATCATATGCAGTGGAGCCAGGCGAGGGAGAAGGCAGGTGGGGTCTGTGCATGGCCGTGGCAATCGGAGGATTTGATAAAGGAGAATAAAGAGCCACTCGGGATATGATATTACTCAATGTGGCTAGCGTGTAAACAGCCGACCTTTGGGTTTACTGCCCCACACGTCATCAAAACATCTTTCGACGCGTTCCTTTGATTTTCTTTGCTCCTTCATCTCGTCACATTCAACGGCGCTCTCCTTTCTTACGCTGATTCCGGACCCACCGGCCACGGCCACGGCCTCGGTAGCTTCCAGCCCTCTGTAGATCATTATTTTCTCATCCGTCAGCCCTTCCTTGACTGACCGAGGCCCGGACCTCTTGAAAGGGGCGGTTTCACAGACGTGCCTGCACATCTACCGAGCCGTAGCTCGTCGTAATGCCTCATCTTGGCATCCCGTTCATGCGTCTCTTGCACGCGTGCTGACCGTCGACGCCCTCCACCCAGGCCCAGATCCTATTCTGGATTCTCTTGAACTCTAAAGCCTCACCTATGAAGTGTGAATACTTCCTGCCGATCGCTCTGGAATCAAGTTAAGGTTTGATCCGTGAGGAGCAGGAGCAAGCTATCTTGGGCGTTTACGTACAGTCGAACGCCGCGATGCTCCCGGTGCACGCCAGAAGGATATAGCAGTCGGGAAGCTATAGTTGGCGTTCTCGGCCGGTTTTCCGTTTCTCTCCGAACGTACGTCGCACCATTGAATGACGTCGAGCGAGATATGTGCCCGGGCAGGCTCGGCGTCAATACGCATGCATGGCACTCGTACCCGTGCACAGGCCTGGTGGAGCTGTACGCTCTCGTTCGTTTTCAATCCCACATGTCTGGCAATATCAGAGCAAGCTACACCATGGTCCACGCTTGCAGAGCAGTAATCCGGTGCATTGGCTTCTTTGAACGAGCGATGTAGTTCGCGACAGACTTGCATCCAATCGCCCTTCGACACGTGCCAAGTGAGATGACAAAAAAGGGAATCTTTTGTCCAACCTTCCACAAGGTCCAGCTTCCTCCCTCGGACCTGGAAGATCGCTACGCTACCGGTCAAGAATCATCTCTTATCTTCTCTCAAGCCGCTGACTGATCGTATTTGGAAGAAAACTGATCAAAAGTCATACCGCGTTCCGCGTTCCGAGGCTACCTTATCCACATCCATCCAGTCGTCATGTCGATCCTCCCCACAACGATAAAAAGCCCAGGCTAATCTCAGACTCACTTACCAACCCAACCCTCACATACCATTCAATAATGTCCAGCAAGACGTACGCCATCCTAGGTGCGACCGGTCAAACAGGATCCGAAATCGTTAAAGCGCTCTTACCAACGACGAACCATCTAAACATCTACGCTCGTTCCCTCTCCCGTCTCGAGTCCACATTCCCAAATATCAAATCCGCACACAACGTCACCCTCTTCATTGGTAACCTCGACAATACCGACCTTTTGTCGTCCTGTCTTTCCATTGCCGATGTGGTATTATCGACAGTCGCTCAAAATCGGAATGAACCGAATCTATCGGTAGCTCAACAAACTGCTCTCGCTATCATCAAAGCCCTCGAACCAAAACGTACTGAAGGCACCGTACCGACTGTCGTATTCCTATCCTCGGGAGCGATTATGCCGGATAAGAACCAAGAAATCCATTACTCATGGGCTCAGGGATTTTTCCATTGGTGTATATACTGGGTATACACGGACCTTGAGAAATCACTCGAATTGTTCAAAGCCAACCCCTGGATCCCGTTGGTAGTCGCTGCCGCTAGTGGTCTGGTACATGATGTTGGACACGAAGTGGAATTAGTGGATGATAAAGAGTTGGCGTCGGGTCTCGAATCGTATACGGACCTGGCAAAGGGAATGATCATGATGGGGGATCAGGGAGAGAGATGGCATGGAAAACACGTTGCCATGTATGTGAATGGAGGCGAGCAGATAGGTGGAAACCCAGCGATGCTGCTCCGATATCTCCTACCGAATGCACTCGCAATGATCTGTCCTCCACTATGGTGGTATTTTGAACCGTATTGGCCGAAGTGAGGGAACGGCGGAGTTTGAGGGGTGGCTAAGGAGAGGATCAAGGTCATCTTGTAAATTTAGTATGCTTTTGTGGCGTGATGTATCAGGCTAGACGTCGCATCTAATTCATAAAACCCCGAGTTGACCGATAAGCTACTAAAAGACATAAGACAGGATACTACAGATATATACAACGGCACACGAATTATATCATGATCTCGAACCTCGGATTCAACATGCCACCTAAACCTCTCTCGCCGATTCGCGCTCCACTCAATATCCCTCCGCGTCGACACGCCCATGACCAATCACTTCCATGTATCAGGACCAAACGAAGTCCCGTTCGCAAGTGTCAATCTTGCCGACTCGCCCGTAAAATCAATCGCTAAACCGAGTCAGCGACGGACCACTAGGAAATACGAACATGTACGTACTCTTCTTGAAACCTTCGGTACCCCACCAATGGAGATTGAGATTAGCAGCGCTGGTAATACACCAGATGATAATGGCACCAAATGCGGCACCGGCATCCAGACCAGCGGCGATGATATAGTTGTACTAACGCATATCAGCTTGTTGGTCTGCCGAGCTTATGACGATGGGACATACCTTGGACCACCAAGCAAACTTCCTTCTTCTCATGTAAAACTGAAAGACAAAGCCAAATGCGAAGAAGCTGCCGTAGTTGATACCACTTCCCGGCGGTACAAAGAGCGGTCCGTTCAGGAATACTGGGATATTGATATTGCGTACCCAGGACCGGGGCCATCGCCTGGCGACAATAAAGACAGCCACAGGTGCGAGGGCACCGCCAATCAGGGCATAAGTCTGAGAATGATAGATTGATCCGACAGACCACAGACGACGAGGTCCGATGAGACCCCTTGTAGAGTATGAGCAACGGGTACTGGCAGTAAGGTTGGTACTCACCAAATAACGGTAGACGTAAAGAACGTCTTGGTCAAGTCACACGTCAGACTGTCACTTCGTACATCATCGCAAATGCCTGGCACGTGTTGGAATAAAAGTGTTTTGGTCCCCATCTGAACGAGGCAAGTGACGATGGTAGCGATGAATTGGGCAAAGAATGTCGACCGTGGGGGGAGCTTCATATAGTGACCCAGCTTCATGTCTTGGACAAAGATCAGACCTTGGCCCATGACTTGAAGTGAAAACACTTTGGAAACCTGTACATCAGCTCTAGTCGGCGAAAGACAGCCAGAAAACTGACCATCACAGCAACTGGTCGACCTTCAATCATGAATCCCGGTACCAGCTGCGCGATCAGGTTCAAAGTCATGATCTGTGCTGTCGAGGCGTAAATGAACGCTGCAGGAAGGAAGTAGACGATCGGTAGCAGCAAAGCGACGATGAATGCCCAGACCGGTAGATTGGTGTCGAAGACTTGAATACAGACGATCGAGAGGGCGAAGAGAACGACAAAGATACCACCGTACCACCAATGAGGAACCCTCGGGTAAACCGACATGAGCTTGGCGTGAATGTCGGGTGCTTCGACTTGTTGTTTCCTGAACCCACGCCAAATACGCGGACCGTGCCAGAGGGCGGTGTGCACAAGCATCGCGGTCGTCAAAGCGTAGGCTACTGTATAGGTCATGTTGAGGGTGGCCGAGACGTAAATGGGCGAGTATTCGTGGTAGGCCGTCTCGTTGATGTTTCCAGCGGAGTCTAGGATCGCATAAACATCGTAACCGGTCGCGAACCGATCTCCAGCATCCTGAGTGTTGATCGGCAGGTAGCCGGTATACCAGGTCTGATATTGTAAGTCGGTGTTCAAGCGATCAAGGCATGGTGACGACTCACGTTGGTCCAGTATACAATGGGCACGATGATGCAGTAAAACAGTACGAAACCACAGACGATGTTGACCTGTGCCCACCACGGGATAGCCAAGGGATTACCTATCAGTGATATCTGAGACCAATCAAGGGTGACCATCGTCAATCCGAGGCCAAGGTTGGTTCCAAACAAGGTGTTGAGGGTCTTGTTGTTGGGATAAGCCCAAGTGACAAAGGCAAAGGTGCTTAAAGCCGTAATGAAGTACCCTGGTCGTCGTCAGCTTTTGATACACGTCTTGTTCCAAAGGAGGCTGTAGCTCACCTGGAATCCAGAAGAATATCATTGATCCACACAGGAGCCAAGCCAAAAGCCTTAATCTCGAGATCCCGCTAGCGAATGCATCTTCCTGTGAGTGGAAAGCGTTCAGATTCGTGGCGACCACGAGCGCTTCGGGCCAGAGCATAGAGGCGGGGGTGACGACCAGGTGATTCGCAAATCCAGCTAGCGAGAAACCGAGGAGTTGTGAACAGAGGACGAGCAGGAAACCGAAACCGAAACCGAAAGCCCGTCCGTAAAAAAGGTCTCCGGCCACGATGAGATGGAGTCCATAGGCTTGCGATACGCCAACGTTGGCCATGATGACGATAAGGGCATGCTCTTTGACGTTGAATGGTCCATCATTGAATGTCCATGGCGCGCCCGAGAGCTTTCCCGGCAGCCACGTAGGAAGGTGATATATGGTGATGGGCGCGGCGAAAGCAGCAAGCTTCCCAGCGGGATATGCGAGCATTCTACAGGTCAGCCATCAATCGTTGACCTAGATCCAGGACTCACTCGACGATAATTGCGTTGAGTGTGGGGGAGGGGAATCGGAAAAAGAAGAACGTGTTGACGACGGAACAAATGAGGACAAAGAATATACCCAAAAAGAGTGCTCGAACGGTAAAGACTGTAGAATCAGCGAAATTCTCAGCCGGAAACTCACCAGGCATTTCAGGATCATCAAGATTCGAGACCGAGGCCCGTACTTCGGGGTAAGGACTATCTTCGTCTAAGGGATCCCAGTCGATATGCCCAACGCCTTCCTCTTCACTACCATATTTGGTCGCTGGCGAAACATGTCCAAGTCCATCGCCATAAGTTGTCTTTCCATCGGCTACCGTCATGTCCCCGGTCATCTCGGTCAACCCGTAGCTGCCACGAGACATGCCCCGCCTCGATGTCATATCGCTCGTAGCCACGCTTGCACTGGCGTCGAGCAGTCTGGTCTTGGAGCGGACTCGTTTAGCCGACGATGCGTGAGACAGGCTGACCTCCGAGAACGAACCCGAGTCGGAAAGGTCCTCTGTCGAATTCCAGGACGTTCCCGTGATACCCGCGGAGGTGGCCGTGAGGTGTGTATTGGCAGTCCTACTGGTAGCTGCAGTATTCACGTCGCGTCGCTGTGTTCTAGACAGCATCGACCTGCCTGTGATTGGGCGAACTATGGCGGGAGGAGGAACACTCGGACCAGCTACTGGTGGGGTTGCTTCGGGATCGGCTCGAGCAGCGATTGAGAATGCGAATGGCATGTTGTTGGGATTGTTTCTTCCACTCAGGGCTGGTGGATCACGCGGATCGTAAGCTGGTTCGTAGAAGTAGGACCCAATCTCTATCGGCCCAGTCTCCTGATGTGTCGCGTCCACCGAAATGCGCCTTCGAATGCCAGTCGACTGGAGCGGGTCCGTTCCGTGCAGTCCAGTATGGGGAGCATTGGTATCGGTATCGCTGAACGCGACAACGGGTACCGCTGCCGTTTGAGGCCTTTTGAACGCAAACGTGTCTTGCTCCTGATCATCTTCTTCATCGTATCCTTGTCCTTCATCCGACTCGTCTTCCTCTGGGTAAAACTCTTGTTCGGGGAGTTCACCTATGCCTGATGCCGAGGTGTCGGGGCGTGCGGTAGGAGGTCTGCGAGGTTTGGAAGTCCCAGGTCGACGACGTGATGATGGTCTGGAGAAGGATGAGGGTTGTGGTGCCGGTTCGGAGACAGACGTTGATGGAGGGAAATGGACCGCCGCATCGGCCGGGCGAAGATTGGGGTTTGGCATGGCGCCGGTGGGTATTTAGGTGTGTGTGCGGAGGTCTGTGAACATCAGTCGTCTACCTCAAGCACATGAATAAAGGTGCCTCAACGCGAGATGGCATT
>Ga0308160_10005319_pt1 | contig 13477 bp, 15 predicted proteins | sample PhyFR1_FD_201036 | JGI IMG/M metagenome (GOLD analysis project Ga0308160, IMG submission 201036) | Phyllosphere microbial communities from UC Gill Tract Community Farm, Albany, California, United States - DLSLF.R1 | ecosystem: Host-associated > Plants > Phyllosphere > Unclassified | place: USA... | reverse complement strand
CTGCAGTGCACGATCCAGGACGGCCAGATCTGGCTGACCGACAGCGTCGACACCGTGCTGGTCGAGCGCGAGACGCTCAAGGCCGGGGCTTGACTTATAATCGCCCGATCATCATTTCGTTGAGCTGCCCATGAACCGACACCTGATCGCCACCCTGGCCGCCGGCCTGTTCGCAACGAGCGCGCTGGCACAAGTGACTGTCACCGACCCCTGGGTCCGTGCCACCGTACCGGCCGCCAAAAGCGCGGGCGCCTTCATGCACCTGCAATCGGCCACGAACGCGCGCCTGGTGGGCGTGAGCACGCCGGTCGCGGGCCGCGCCGAGATCCACGAGATGGCGATGGAGAACAACACCATGCGCATGCGCGCGGTGGACGGGATCGACCTGCCGGCGGGGAAACCCGTGCACCTGGCGTCGGGCGGCTACCACCTGATGTTCTTCGAACTGAAGCAGCAGCTGAAGGAAGGCGAGACCGTGCCGGTGACCTTGACCGTGCAGGACGCCGCCAACAAGCGCAGCAACGTGACGGTGCAGGCGCAGGTCAAGCCGCTGACCTACGTGGCGCCGAAGATGCAAGGGCATGGCCACGGCCATTGATCGCATCCGTAGTGTGGGCACTGTGCCGACGTTGCACGATGCGTCACGTTAGCTCCTCGTCCATGCTTGGCGTTTCGGGGCGAATCATCCTAGCCGCGAACTCCGGATGAACACGTAACCGCGTGGACACAGAGTGCCCACCCTACGGGTCACGCCGCGGGCCGGGGATTAGCGCGGCGCCGCACCCATTCGTTTCACTTCCCCAGACCCTGCAACCGATTTGCGCACCTGCGGATCGCCGTAGTAATGCACATCCCCCGACCCCGCAATCGATACGCTCAGCGTGTTGCGCGGCCACACCGTCGCTTCGCCCGAGCCCGATACCGAGACGCTGGCGCTCGTCGCCTGCACCCGCCCCAGGTCGACGTCGCCCGAGCCGCCAATCGACACGCTCATCGCGCCCACGGTCCCGCCTGCGGCCTGCAAATCGCCGCTGCCGCCGATTGCCACCGACAGCGTATCGGCCTCGACGCCCTTCAGGTTCACCGAGCCCGAGCCGCCCACGTCCACGTCCAGGCGCCGCGCCTTGAGCGGATCGGCGTGGATGCTGCCCGAACCGCCCAGCGACAGGCGTTCGATAGCGCGCGCCTGCACCACCACGCGGATCCCCCTGGTCTGCAAATTCAGGTTGCGGCGCGCCGGGCGGATCTTCAGCGTGCCATCCTCGACCACGGTTTCCAGCAGCGGCAGCACGTTGTCGTCGGCCTCGACGGTCACGCCCTCGCTGCTGCCGATGCGCAGCTCCACGCGGCCCGGCACCGAGAGCGACAGGCCGGTAAAGCCGCTTACCTGGCGGTTCTGCTTGACGATGCGTCCGCTGCCTTGCACTTGTTCGCCGCCCCAGGACCAGGGCGCGGCGGTAACGTGGCCGCCCAGGGCAAGACCGGCGGCGATGCAGCCTGCCAGCAGGGCGCGGCGGGCGAGAAGGGAAATGGCGGGTTGGTGCATGATGGCGTCCTCACGGTTATCGATAATCGGATCGTAGGGAAGCGGCAGCGTTCGCGCATGCGTTTTGCGACGAATGGCAGAGGAACGCGCACAGGATGCGCGGCGGCGGGATCGGCGCGTGCCGGCCCCGCACTCCCCGAATTGGTGCGCGCGGCCCACATCCACTACAATCTTGCCCTTTTTGACTCCGGCCCCGCCGGAAAGGAAGTGGAAGATGAATGCGGTCCTGTTTCTCCTGGCCTTTTGTGTAGGCCTCTTTATTTCGGTGCAGGCAGCCATCAACAGCCAGCTGGCCGGCGCCCTGCACGCCAACTCGGTCGTGGCCGCCTGGATCTCGTTCACCGTCGGCACCGTGGTGCTCGGCATTGCCGCCTTTGCCCGCGGCGGCGTGGGTGAAGCCCTTGGCGCGCTGGTGCACCAGCCGATCTGGAAAATGACGGGCGGCGTGCTCGGCGCGGCTTTCGTGTTCGGCACCGTCTTTTTGGCACCGCGCATCGGCCTGCTCAACCTGGTGGTGCTGGTGATCGCCGGCCAGCTCATGATGTCGATGGCCATCGATAACTTTGGCCTCATCAACATGGCCGTGCGCAAGGTCTCGACCATCCGCCTGGCCGGCGCGCTGGTGGTGGTGGCCGGCGTGGCGCTGACCCTGTTCGGCGACAAGATTGTGGCGGCATTGGAACGCTAAATAATTTCTCGGCAGCAGATGCATTTTCTGTCAGGCATGGTTTTATAATGGTCGGACTTGTCTGAACGACACTCCGATTGATCAAAAAGCCACGCCAGATGGAACATCACCAGTCCTCGCAAATCCCCACGCTCACCTATATCGAGAACGAAGACCACCCGGTCTTCGGCACCCTGGTCGAGCAGATCCTGCACCTGCTGAACTCCCGCCTGGTGTTCTCGGACATCATCATCCACCAGAACAGCCCGCTGATGCTGCGCCAGCCGAAGGGCCTGGTGGCGGTGACGGATTCGCCGATCACGCGCGAGGAGCTGGAAGAATTTTTCGATGTCATCGAGCCGAACTGGGCCGAGCGCATCGCCGACCGCGCCTTCGACCGCTCGATCGACCTGCACACGGCGCGCATCCGCGCCAACTGCTTCAGTTTCCAGGGCAAGAAGCGCTGGGGCTGCGTGATCCGCCGCTTCCCGAAGGAACCGCTGCCGTTGGCCGAGCTCGGCATTTCGGGCGACGCCCAGGAGTTCGCGCGCCTGGCGAGCGGCCTGGTCTTGATCATCGGCGACACTTGCCAGGGCAAGTCGACCACGATCGCCTCGATGATCGACGACATCAACAAGCGCCGCTCGGGCCATATCATCACTATCGAAGACCCGGTCGAAACCCTGATCCCGCAGCGCAAATGCATCATCACCCAGCGCGAAGTGGGCAAGGACGGCGACGTCGAAAGCTATTACCTGGGCGCCCTCGACGCCCTGCGCGAACGGCCGGACGTGATCGTGATCGGCGAGATCCGCGACGCCCAGACCGCCCAGGAAGCCCTGGCCCTGGCCGAATCCGGCCCGCTGGTGCTGGCTTCGCTGCACGCGCGTTCCACCGAGATGGGCCTGCAGAAGATGCTGCGCCTGCTCGGCAACTCCGAGTCGCAAGCCCAGGCGCTGGCACATGCGCTGCGCGGCGTGCTGTGCCAGGCGCTGCTGCCGTCGCTCGACGCCAACCGCTACCACCTGGCCACCGAATGCCTGAGCAACACGCCGGCGGTGGCGCGCCTGATCGAGGCAGGGGACCTGGGCGCGCTGCGCGCCCACATGAACAGCGGCCGTGACCCGGGCACGCATACCATGAATGCCTCGCTCGAGCGCCTGCTGGCAGGGCACAAGGTCAGCGTCGAAGATGCGCGCAATGCCACCACCGACCGCGTCGGCTTCGCCGAGCTGGTCTGAGTCTTACTTCAGGCCCAGGTCGAAGTCGAAGTCGAGGTCAGTATTGGTATTGGCGCCGCCGGAGGCCAGGCGTTCGGCCAGCAGGGCCGACACCACGGCCTGGATCACGTGCACGGCCCAGCGCTCGGTCGCCTTGCGCGGGCCGGCTTTCACTTCGCCTTCGGTAATGCCGAGCACCGGCGCGATGCAGCCGATGTTCACGGCATACAGGGCGGTGCCGTAGAGCGTGCCCAGCGCCACCGGCGACAGCGACGGCAGCAGTTCGCGCAGCTTAGGCAGGGCCGCCGCAAAGGCCGCCGAGGCGCCCAGGTGATTCGCAAATTCCACTACGCTGGTGCCGGTGTCGCCGATCATCGCGCGCGAGCCCGTCAGGTCATCGATCCAGTCCACCGCGTCGCGGTCGAGCGTCTTGTGCAGTACGCCGCTCTTGCGGCCCGCCACCATGACCGCCGTTGTGACCACGCCCGCAATCAGTCCACCGACCACTGCCGCCTTGTATCGTTCCATGAACACTCCGCTCCTGTAAGTGAAGGCAATGCGGGCGCGCCGCCGTCTGGCATTGCCGGGTTGCCCACGGTATGCCGGCACGGCGGTCACGTCTGTTCGATTACCAACAGAGTGCAGGGAAGCGGAGGGAGCGAGTGGCCCGGTCAGGCCCGGTTGGATTTGCCGAGCACGCTCGCGACCTTGGTGGTGATGACGTCCACCGCCGGGTAATTCGCGCCGTGCGGCAGGATGACGTCGGCGTGGCGCTTGGTCGGTTCGATGAACTGCTTGTGCATCGGACGCACCGTGTCCAGGTACTGGCCGACGATGCTCTCCACCGAGCGGCCGCGGTCGGTGATGTCGCGTTGCATGCGGCGAATAAAACGCACGTCGGGCGCGGTGTCGACGAAGATCTTCAGCGACATCATGTTGCGCAGGTCGGCGTCGTAGAGGGCGAACAGGCCTTCGATCACGATCACCGGGGCCGGCACCACGGTGATGGTCTTGTTCGAGCGGTTGTCAATCGTGAAATCGTAGACCGGCATCTCGATGGTCTCGCCATTGCGCAGGGCCTGGACGTGCTGCACCAGCAGCGGCCAGTCGAAGGCATCGGGATGGTCGTAATTCTGCTTGCGGCGTACTTCCGGGCTGAGGTCGGATTGGTCGCGGTAGTAGTCGTCCTGCATCACGACCGAAACCATGTCATCGCCGAAGGAAGCCAGCACTTGCCGGGACACCGTTGACTTGCCACTGCCGCTACCGCCAGCGACACCGATGACAAACGGAGGAGGGGAAATTTGATTCATCCCCGAATGATACCGGAGCGGCGGGGGAACCGACAGGGCCGGCTGCTGCGGCAGGCGGTTTGCGGCCATCCTGCCACTGATGGCGTTGCCAGCCGACATCGAAAGTCGGGGTTTGGATGGCTGTGCTATGGTCGTTTTCAAATTCTTGTGAACTAATCAACCCACGGCAACCGGACGTTGTTCGAGTCGACAGGTCGTTGCCGCTGTGGCGTTTTCAAAGGAGTAAGAATGAACCGTTTCAACGATAAAACCGTACTGGTCACGGGCGCCGCTTCCGGCATTGGCCTGGCTGCTGCCCGCCGCTTCCTAGACGAAGGAGCAAGCGTCGTGATGCTCGATATCGATGGCGACAAGCTCAAGGAGGCCGCTGCCGACTTGCCGCAGGACCGCGTTCTCGTGCAGGTCGGCGACACGGCCGACAAGGCCACGGCAGCTACTGCCGTCAAGGCGGCCGTCGACACGTTCGGCGGGCTGCACATCCTGGTCAACAACGCCGGCATGGCAGTCGAAGGCGACATCACGCAGACCAGCGAAGAAGACTTCGAACGCGTCATGGCCGTGAATGTCGCCGGCTACTTCCACATGGCCAAGGCGGCGATGCCAGAACTGGTGAAAGTGCGCGGGTCGATCGTCATGACCTCGTCCGTTTCCGGTCTCGGCGGAGATTGGAACCTGTTCGCCTATAACACCTCGAAGGGCGCCGTTAGCAACATGGTGCGCGCGATGGCGATGGATGCGGGCAAGCATGGCGTGCGGGTGAATGCCGTTAATCCGAGCTTTACGGAGACCGGCATGACCGAGGACATGGTGAGCAATCCGGAGCTGGTTGCCAAGTTCCGGGAGCGCATGCCGCTCGGCGCGCCTGAAGATGCGGAAGGCGTGGCGGCGGTGATGGCCTTCCTGGCGAGCGAGGATGCGCGGCTGGTTACGGGCGTGAATTTGCCGGTGGATGCGGGGTTGATGGCTTCGAATGGGCAGCCGCCGCAGTGATCATCCGTGCAGCTGGCGCTTCGTAAGAGGCGTCAGTCAACGTACGCTCGTCTTCGAGATCGGTGGTCGTCAAAAACAGAGGTTCAGGCATAGCGAACGTCTGATCCTTGCCAATAGGTGGCGCCTGCTGTCGACCCATGGCAGACATTCGCCAGCCAACGCTTCGGCCTTTAGGTCATCGACTATTGCTCGGGCGGCCATGGTCGAATAATGTGGGCTAGTTGCCCTTTGAGCGACCAGTTGGGAGGACGGGCTGTAGAGTTAAACCACGGGCATCCCTTTGCGACCCATTGCTCATAATGGGCCACACGATCGTCGTAGCCGTACTCACATCCACAGCAATCGCAGATCTCGTATGAGCATCGCAATTCTTCGGGCGAAGCGTATTCCAGAAAGGGGCCATAGCCGCAAATCGGACAATTGCAAATCACCAAGAAGGCTCCTTTTCTAGTACGTTCTTCCAACTTGCGACCGTAAGCGATACTCGAGAACGTCTGCTCCTGGCCGGTTGCAGACCTATTGTAGCGTGCGCTTACGATCCGAAGCGGATACGCCGATTTACGAAATATCCTTCGTGTCGATGTTCACACGTAAAACGGCCGGGCCATCAACAACATTACCGTTTTTAGACCATTCGACAACAATGGCCCAACAAATCGGATTCTTCCGGTCGCGTGCTTCACTGGCAAACAGGTCGGGCGCGGCATCGAGAACTTTCCACTCCCAGCCGGATTTAGGGGGTTGCGTTGTAAGAAACGACACCGCAAGGTCGATTGCTGTCTCCTTGGCTTCGCTATTGGAAAGTTTCATCTGCCCCGCCTTTTGTGGATTTCCTCAAGGTCTGCTCCTAGCCGAGAGCAGACCTATCATAGACCCGAAGTTTTTAACGTTCACTCGCTCCGAATCGAGTACTCAGCTACGCAATGCCATCCGTCCACAAAGTCGTCAGCGCTCGCTTCGACAACCTCTGGGCGCGAGCTGAGCCACGCAACCACTGCGCGGCGATCTTCTTCAGTAGGAGAACGTCGCTTCCAGGCCTGGATGACTCCGTCTGTTTCAGATAACGGCAGCCTCCCACCCATCCCACCAACACCTAAATCTCGCGATTCGATAAAAGCTATGAAATCGTGGAGTAGTGGATCATATGCATTCTCATCCAATGGTCGACCAAACTTGGCCCGCACAGTGAATATGAGCTCTTGATATTCTTGAAGCCGCAGCTTCTTGCGCTGCCGGCGGTTCATTCTTCGGATTCGCGTTTTCGCAGTAAACTGCTTTTCAGATTTTTTGTTACTCATCTTTACTCTTGGATAAGGTGTGGCAAGCTGCGTCTGCTCACGACCCTAAGCGGACGTACCATACCAACAGGTCTATCGTAGGAATCGAGCGCGGTTTGCACGGGAACGGTTGGCGCGCGACTTGGCTATCCTTTCTCCCGCATTGGCCTTGAGTTTAGCAGGCACCTCTGCCGCCAGACGCCGAGCCAATGCCTCGCAAACACGAGCTTGTCCCATATTCACAGGAACTTGCAGAAAATCCCTGCCGCACAGTCCTCGTCCAAGCCGCAGTTCAACACATCGAAGGCAAAGCATTCCACCCCGATCGCGTCTAGCGACGAGTCGCGTCCACAGTTCATGTCTCAGCATGAAATACTCTTCAGCTAAACCTGTATTCACTCCGCAGTCAAGACAGTACCAGTGAGAATCGTATATCGAAAGCATGTAGGCAATATCAAGAAGGTGAGGATATGTCGAGAATAATGTTTGTGAACGTCCGCTCTCGGCCTATAACGGACGTTCAGAATCGCTCAGCTTGCGATGTTATTGCCGACAGGATAAGCAGGAGCGTTTCTAGTTGTTGATTTCATCGTTTTCCTTGATCCGCCTTAATCCAGCGGCACCGCCCGATACCGGTTCACCTGCGCACTGGTCACCGGCGCCGCCGCATTCCCCCAGCTCGCGCGCAGGTAACTCACCAGCGTCGCCACCTGCGCATCGTCCAGCAGATGGCTGAACGGCGGCATGCCGTAGGGCCGCGGATTGCCCGCAGTGGCCGGCGCAAAGCCGCCATTCAACACCACGCGAATCGCATTCACCGGCTCTTCCAGCGTCAGCGCACGGTTGCCGGCCAGCGCAGGGTAGGGCCCCAGCCCCTCGCCACGCGCGCCATGGCAGGCGGCGCACTGCTGCCGGTATAGCTGCTCCCCTTGTTCCATCACCTGCTCGGATGGGCGCTGCGCCGGCTCGCGCCCAGGCGCCGCTCCGCCCGGCAGCGACTTCAGGTACACCGCCATCGACCGAACATCGCCTTCGTTCAAGTGCTGCAAACTTTGCGCCACCACTTCCGCCATCGGCCCGGTCACGCTGGCGCCCGGCGCCACGCCGGTGCGCAGCAGCTGCACGATGTGGTCCTCCTTCCACTTGCCCAGGCCCGCTTCGCTGTCGGACGTGAGCGAGGGCGCATACCAGCCGATCGTCGGTATCAGGCCGCCGCCCAGCCCCTCGTCGGATGCGCCGAACTGGTTGCGCGCGCTATGGCAGGCGCTGCAGTGCCCCAGTCCCTCGACCAGGTAGGCGCCGCGGTTCCACTGCGCGTCGCGCGCCGCATCCTGTTCGAATACACCGGGCTTGAAATACAGCAGGCGCCAGCCGGCGAGGGCGAGCTGGCTGTCGTAGGGGAAGCGCAGCGCGTGCGGCCGGTTCTGCACCTGGCGCGGCGGCAGGCTGCGCAGCCAGGCGAACAGGGCGTCGGAGTCCGCACGCGAGACCTTGGTGTAGTTCGTGTACGGGAAGGCCGGATACAGCAGGCGGCCGTCGCGCGACTTGCCGTTGTGGAGGGCGCGCCAGAAGTCGTCGGCGCTCCACTTGCCGATGCCGGTCACGCGGTCCGAGGTGATGTTCGGCGTGTACAGGGTGCCGAATGGCGTGTCCATGGCGCGTCCGCCGGCGTAGGGTGCGCCGCCGCGCGCGGTGTGGCAGGCCATGCAGTCGCCGGCGCGGGCGAGATAGGCGCCGCGCGCGATGTTGGCCGAGGTGGCGGCCCAGGCGTCGGGCGAGGCGGCGGGCACGAATTGTTCGCGCGGCCAGGCCACGGCGGCGGCAATCGCCAGGGCCGCCAGCACGGCGCCGAGGAGGAGCAGCAGGCGCCGGGTCATGGCGCGCTGCCGCAGGCTAAGGGGAGCGGGCGCTCGGCATGCGCGAGCGGGCGCAGGTCGGGCGGCGTCGGTTGGCCGGCGAGCCAGGCCGAGATGGCGGCCACGTCGCCGGGGCTGAGGCGCTCGGCAATCGTTGCCATGCAATCGGGCGCATGGGCGCGGCGCACGCCGTTGCGCCAGGCGCCGAGCTGGGCATTCACGTAGTCGCGCGGCAGGTTCAGCAGGCCGGGGATGCCGGGCGCCACGCCGCCCAGGCGCGCGCCGTGGCAGGCCACGCAGGCCGGCAGCTTCAGCGCGGGGTCGCCGCGCCGCACCAGCTGCTCGCCGCGCGCCAGCACGGCCGCCGCTTCGCGCGGCGGCGGCGGGGCGGGGACGGGCGGGTGCTGGCTGGCGAAGTAGTCGGCGATTTCGTGCAGGTAAGGGTCGGACAGGTGGTTCACCATCCAGGTCATCAGCGGATACTGGCGCCGTCCTTCGCGAAAGTTCACCAGCTGGTTGACCAGGTAGCCGGACGGCTTGCCGGCGATGCGCGGGAAGTAGACGCCGCCGGCGCGGGTGCCGGCCGTGTCCTTCGGCGCGTGGCAGGCGATGCAGGCGGCGACGCGCTGTTCGAGGGTGTCGGGGATCTTGCCGCCGGGTGGCTGGGATTGCGCGGAAGCGCCGAAGATGGAACAGACGAGTGCGGCGGCCGCCATGGCCCGCGATGCGGATGCGCGAAGAAGAGGGCGGGGCCTGCTGGTCGTCAAATCGGTGTCCTGTGGTTGGATGGCCGGCTGCGCGCCGGCCGGGTGTCGCGGTGAAACGGAATGCTCAGCTTGCCATGCAGAGCTCGTATTCGGCCCAGCAGTCCGATACATAGGGGTCGCAAACCCGGTAGAACTTCCAGCACAGGTCGGGGTTGGCGGCATGGGCGGCCGAGGCGCCAAGGCTGAGGGCGAACAGGAACAATGCGAACTTGCGTTTCATATCATTTCTCCGGTGCGCAGACGGATGACAGAATGATACCGCGCCGTCTGTTCGCGCGGCATCAATGTTGCGAAAAAAATAAAGCAGCGGGGCGGTCAGCGCGCCAGGCAGGCGAGCAGCTGCTCGTAGCACCAGTCCGGATCGTCGGTGCAGAGCTGATACAGCTTGTTGCAGTGTGCCGGGTTGGCGGCGTGGGCGGCCGACAGGCCGAAGCTGAGGGCGAACAGGAACAATGCGACTTTGCGTTTCATGATGTCTCCTGGGTACAGACGTGTTGAGAGAACGATGCCGCGCCGTCTGGTCACGCGGCATCGCATTGCGACAAAAGGAATGCGGCAGGGCGCGCACAGGGCGCGCCGGAAGTCTTTACTTCGCCTGTGCCACCGTGCGCGGCGCGATGCCGGCGTTCTTCAGGGCGTCGTCGTAGACGGGCGCGTTGAAGCCGTCGATGCGGCGGTTGCCGATCAGGATCAGCGGCACGCCCTTGCCGTCGAGCTTGCCGAAGGCTTCCTTGGCGGCCGGCGACTTCTGGACGTCGTAGTCGGCATAGGCGATGCCGCGCTCGTTCAGGTATTCGCGCGCCTTGGCACAGTACGGACAGGTCGAGGTGCCGTACATGACGACCTTGGTGCTCGGGTTCGGGAAGTAGGCGGCGTAGTTGCCTTCGGTGTAGTCACCCTTGAGCCATTGCGGCACCCGGGGAGCGATGGTGCCGATGGCGATGCCGGCGGCGATGATGAGGAGGTAGGAAAAAACGGTTTTCAGGCTTTTCAATGCAGTCTCCCGTGGTCACTTGTTATGTGTTGTTGCCACAGGAATATTACCGCTTGAATTGTTAAACCGAGCCAGTCAACAATGATAGGTTTTGCCGGGCGGGGAATGTGTCAGGCGGCAGTCGGATTGGCGCGCCAGTGGCGGTAGATGCGCAGGGCCACGTGGGCGTCGTCGGCCGCGTACAGGATCTGCTTTTCCGACAGCTGGGGCAGGGCCCAGTTGGTGGTGGTGATGCGTTTCGACTTGGTCAGCGCCTGGCCAAAGAAGCGCGCAACGGCGGTCTTGGCGCCCAGCGTGTTGCGCTCGCCGCGGCGACGCAGCGCGGTCGACAGATCGACCACGTTGCGGGTTTCGATACCGAGCTTGCCCTGCAGGCGGCGCAAATCGTCGCCCAGGCCGAAGCCGACCTTCAGGATGTCGGGCGACTCGAGCACGGTGCGCAGCACGCTGTGGAGCTCGGCGCGCAGCGGCGCCGCGCCGACCTGGAACAGGTAGGCGGTGTCGTCGGTGGCAAGCTGCACCAGGTGCGGGCCGGTCGATTTTTCGCCCTTGGCGAAGGTCGGCTTGGACTCGGTGTCGAAGCCGACCACATCGGCAGATCCCAATGCCGCCAGCGCGGCAGCGGCATCCTCGGCGGTTTTCACCAGGCGCACGCGGGCCAGGCCGATGCCGGCGTAGGGCGGCAGGGTGTCCTCGGCAGGCGTGCTCGCGCTGGCGCCTGGCGGCGTGCTCGGGTTCGTGCTCAACGCGCGGTCAGTTGCGCGAGAACTTCGAGGCCAGCTGCTGCAGCTTTTCCTGGCGCAGGCGCGCCGCTTCGGCTTCGGCGGCGGCGGCTTTTTCGGCCTTCTTGCGCTCGGCTTCCTTCTTGAAGCGCTGCTGCAGCTGTTCCTTGGCGTGGGTGCGGTGGGTGTCCGTCACTTCCGCGCCGGCGGTGCCGTCGAGGTCGTAGCGCACGGTCGCCTTTTCCATGGCGCGCAGGTAGCGCATCGAGCCGGTGTGGATGCCGAGCGCGGCGCGCATGGTCTTGCGGTCCAGGCCGGGCATGCGTGCCAGCAACTGCTTGTCGATGCCGATGGCCAGCGGCAGGCAGTCGCGGAAGGCGGGGAATTGCTGCTGCAATTGCTTGAGCAGGGTGCGTGCCGAAGGGGCCGGTGTTGCTGCCGGTGCGGCGGCCGGGGCCGGCGTGGTCTCCGTGGCGCCCACCGAGGCGCTGGCCGGCGCGGTGGGCTCCGGGCTGGTGATGTCGGCAGGGGTGCTGGTGGTGACGTCGGCGGATTCGGCGGCAGGACTAATGGTGTTCATTGACTTCATGGTAATAGCGGGAAAGCGAAGGATAGCATGCGGGCTCGCACAAGTGCGCCTATCGTGTGAGTTTTGCCGGACGGGCAGGGACCGGGCGACACAAACCAAGCTCGCGCCGCCGGCCGCGAAATCGTGTATGATCCGCCCCTTGCCTTGCGCACGGCTTGCGCCGGCGCAGACGGACGGAAGAGTCGTTCGGTGACATTCAGGCAATACTATGTGGTTTGTTTATATCCCTTATGGGATATTTCAATTATCACCAATTCTTGCTTTCAGGCATAATGTCGTCTGTCCCCTCTATTCTTCCTAACCGAGATTAGATACAAGCCCGTTTTACCTGACGGGCTTTTTTTCGTTCCGACATGCACACCGCAATTTTGATCAGCCCTTACCGAACCCCTGCCACCCGCGCATCCGGCCAGGCCGCATGCCGCCGCAGGAAAAGGCGGGCTTGATTTGCGGCCAGTGCGCCCTTAGTTAGGGCCATTCCCGATTTCCTTTCCCCCGGCCCCAGCGGGCCATGGTGAATTATTGACCTCGCAGGCGCCCACCGCCTCGACAGGAGAGTTTTTTTATGAAGAACACCGCCAAGACCCTGACACTGACAGCGAAAAAGGCGCCGGCAAAAACCACCACGGCCCAGCTGGCCGTGCCCAAAACCGCGACCTCCTACTTCCTCGAAACGGAAGCGGCGGCCAAGGTGACGGTGGTGAAGACCCGTTCGCGCCTGGCCTCGCTGAAGGCGCAGGCCGAGGCGGTGGAAGCCGAAGCTGCCGACGTCGCTTCGCTTGACGCCGCGCCTGCCGTCGAAGCCGCGGCTGTCGACGCCGCGCCGGTTGCCGAAGCGCCTGCGCCGGTCGCCGAAGTTGCTGCGCCTGCTGCCGCCGTTGCGCCTGTTGCCCCTGCCGTTGCCGCTGCGCCCGCTGCCGAGCAAGCTGCTCCGGTGGCCGCCGAAGCTGCCGCAGTACCCGAGGCAATCGACGCCGACCTCGGCTACTCGGTGCCGACCACCCCGGCGGTCGCCCCGGTCATCGTGCGCAAGCGCACCTCGAAGCTGGCTGCACTGAAAGCTGCCGACGAGCCGGCGCCCGCCGTGGCTGCGGTGGCCGTTCCGGCGCCTGCCGCCCCTGCCGCCGCTGCGGAAGCGGCGCCGAAAGTGGTGCGTACCCGCACCGCGCGCCGTATCGAGCCGACCGCGCCGACCGTGATCGCCACCGGCGGCAGCACCGTCAGCAAGACCACCGACGCCGCCACCCTGGCCGCCATCGACACCACCGGCTACCTGCTGCCGCAGGTCAAGGTGCCGGGCCGCCGTGGCCGTAAACCTAGCGAATTCATGCCGGAGAACGACGAAGTCGCGGCACTGAACGCGGTCGAGCGCGCCGAACTGAAGGCCGTCTCGAAAGCGCGCGAGCGCAAGGCCAAGGGCATGGGCGTGCTGAGCGAGGAAGGCTTCTCGGGCGAGGAACTGGAAAAGCGCCGCCAGCAGCTGCGCAACCTGATCAACATGGGCAAGGAGCGCGGCTACCTGACCCATGCGGAGAT
>Ga0308160_10005318_pt1 | contig 13478 bp, 15 predicted proteins | sample PhyFR1_FD_201036 | JGI IMG/M metagenome (GOLD analysis project Ga0308160, IMG submission 201036) | Phyllosphere microbial communities from UC Gill Tract Community Farm, Albany, California, United States - DLSLF.R1 | ecosystem: Host-associated > Plants > Phyllosphere > Unclassified | place: USA... | reverse complement strand
CTCCCATGCTACTGCCGAGCCAATACCCGGGTACCCCGAGCAGCGTACAATCCACGGATCCTGCGCAGACGTATCATCATCCGCTACGAACACGAGAGTCGCTTCACCGGTAAGACCGGGACCCGCCTCGAATCTTGCCGACCAGGAGATCCACGAGCTGACTGAGCCGTGGATCGCATCTTCTCCCTCGGTTTCACTGGAGAGGATAGTGACGTCGGTACATCGAGGAAGTCGCCAGAAGAATCCGCCGTACCCACCATCCTTCCGGCCATTTGTACCCGGACTGCCCAGGGATACAGCAGCAGCCACCGGTGACAATGTTGTGCGGAAGGCAAACTCCCACGCCGATAGATTGTCGTCAACGAGCTTGGACCACTGTATCGACTGATTCTCTGAAATGACATGTCGATTCTCCCGGTTGAACCAGGATAAACGATGGATGAGGCTGGATGCCGAAGCGCCGTCTTTGGGACCGGTCTCAACAGAATCGCTCTGAATCCGACCGTGGTTGTCGAGCATCACATATCCTTTTCCTTTGATAAACGTTCCACCTCCCCAAAAGCTCGTCCCATCCACGTCTGGGACCGCAAATCCTACTCCGCAATGCCAATCGTGATCCGAGGGATGCGTTGCCGTGACTTCTGTGCCGCCGAGTGTTCGAACATGATGGGTATACGGTCTCGGAGTAGATGATGAAGTAGTACCGGCACCGTCAAGCACTTCGAATACAGGGTTACCATCGATATCGGCCTTCACCAACGAGGAATCTTTTCCGGTAAACGCCCATGGTGCACCGATTTCGGAGAACAACTTGTCCTCTGCCGCAGCAGCTCGCACCCACTTTTCGATATCTTGGACGACGGGATGACTATCGACATCTTCACCTCGTTGATCGATGTACTTGCGCTCGATATGTATAGGCGGTCCGCTGGTACGTATAGCTTCCATGACTCGCATAAACGCTCCAGTATCGGAAAGAGGCAGCAACAGGGGCGCCCCAGTGGCTCGATGGTCGATCAGGTTTTGCAACATGTCGACGCGATTGTAGTGGAAAGTACGGTCCTGGTAAACTAGGTCGTCCGTTACATATTCCAGTATAGCAACTCCCTTGTCACCCGCTATCTCTACCAGTGGCTTGGTTTGTTCGCTGGCGCACAAGGTAAGAGCAGCGACAACGACAGGACCGTGATTGGGAGTGACTCGGATGGATGTTGTATCGTCCGCATCGATAGGATTCGCTCGATATGCTTCGATCTCGATTTGGCGGACATCACTCGCAGTCTTGATTCCAGCGATGTGTAGAGCTGTAATGACAGCATGTGCCAGAGCATTGGTCGCTACGCCATCCATGACATCAATCTCCCCAATATGCCGACGTCCAACCCATGCGGCTCGGTGCCAATAAGCCGATCTTCTAAGCCAGGTTCCCATTGCCCGAACAGATTTGATCTCGCCAACTCCAACATCCCCATTTGCACATGCATGGATCGCAAGCGATCCGAGACTCTGAAAGCCGACCTGAACCACCCGTCCCGTCTCTTTCTCTAACGCCCTGACCTCATCAAAGTCCTGCATCCGGGCAAAAGGTGGTTTCTCGAGGAGGACGTCAGCGCCGAATCGTAATGCTTCTTTGGTGATTGGGGCATGGAGGTGAATCGGTACCGATACGATGACAATATCCGGTACGCCCACCTGTGCGATTGCCTCGCTCAAAGAATCGAACAGTGGTGCGTCGTCAGGTATCGCAGATTGCGGGTCTGTTTTCGATTTAGCTTTCACTACTGGATCAACTAGAGCTATTGGTTCGACCAGACCAGCAGCTCGAAGTCGACGGATATTGGGGAGATGAAAGTGATCGCCAAATCCTCCTACACCCACCAGAATGACTCGAGACGGCATGTTGAAAATGTGAAGAGGCGGAATGGCATTAGTGGTCCAACATGCATTCAAGGAACCAGTCGGGGGTGGAGTCGAACGGCATGGTGACGGTCCGTCCGGTCCGCTTGACAGGTAATTAGCGCCCAGACTTGCCAAGAAAGCCCCGCATGGGACAAATTGGCTCAGCGGGATCCACCGGCCCGGCTGAGAATGATCCGGTCTCCGTTCACCATCAGGTCTTAAGCAAAGGGTTGTTTGCGAAGATATCGCATCTACCATCTAGCAACCACTGCCAGTATCATGTCCAACAACCAATCTCCCACCACTCACAATGTCCGGGTCGTCATGAATGGCGTTACCGGTAGAATGGGTACCAATCAACATCTCATTCGTTCCATTCTCGCAATCCGAAATCAAGGCGGTATCGTTTGTTCCGACGGAGATCGAATCATTCCAGAGCCGGTACTCGTCGGACGAAATCGTGAGAAGCTTCTAGAGCTCGCCAAAGCCAATGGTCTCGGTGCTTCGTCAATCAGCACCGACCTGGAGCAATCTCTCGCTGATCCGGAAGCAACCATCTACTTCGATGCTCAGACCACTGGTCGACGAGTGCAGGCAGTCAAGCAAGCGCTTAAAGCTGGAAAGCATGTTTACTGCGAAAAGCCGACTGCGACTACCACTGAAGAAGCGTACGATCTTTACCAAGTCGCCAAGGCATCTGGTCTCAAGCATGGTGTAGTGCAGGACAAGCTTTGGCTTCCTGGACTCGTCAAACTCAAGAGCCTGTTGGATAGTGGATTCTTTGGAGAGGTGTTGTCGGTCAAGGGGGACTTTGGATATTGGGTGTTTACGGGGATGGGGCCGGTATCACCACAGCGACCTAGTTGGAATTACCGAAAGGAAGACGACGGTGGAATTATCAGCGATATGGTCTGTCATTGGCGATACGTCATCAACAACCTCTTTGGAAACATCAAGTCCTTGACATGTATTGGAGCGACCCACATCCCTGAAAGAAAGGACGAGTCTGGCAAAGTCTACAAATGCACCGCCGACGACGCATGTTACGCTACCTTCGAGCTCGATAACGGCGTCATTGTCCATTTCAACTCTTCCTGGGTGACCCGACCTCGACGAGACGACCTCCTTACCATTCAGGTCGACGGTACCCAGGGTTCCGCCGTTGCAACTCTACGTGATTGTGTTGTACAACATGAGTCTGCTACTCCTCGACCCACCTGGAATCCAGATGTTCCGTCGACTATCGATCACTTTGCGGCTTGGACTAGAGTGCCCGATGTCATCGAATGCGATAACGCTTTCAAGGTCCAGTGGGAGATGTTTTTAAGGCATGTAGTCAAGGATGAGCCGTTCAAGTATGATTTGCTGGAAGGAGCGAAGGGAGTTCAGATCAGTGAAGTAGCGTTGAAAAGTTGGGCGGAACGTCGATGGTTAGATATTCCCAGCCTAGAGGCGTAGTTTTTGGGGAGTACATCGTTTATATGCATCATTCGGTCCTTTATTGCATATTGCCTCATTCATCAACAAACTACTGATCATGGCTTCTGACCGCCCAGTCACCCTTCGATCGATCCTCACTTGGTGACGTCTAGCTTGGATGGAAACTTCTTCTCGTGGTTGAGGATCATGTCGATAGCGTATTCGTACCCTTTGACCCCGCAACCCATCTTGGCTATCAGTCCTTCTATCTTGATTTTATTCTTATAGGACGTACAATGATGCTGGTAGCCTTATCCTGGAAGTATGAATGATGTCTCCATTCTTCTCGAGCGTGGATGTTTGCGACATGCAACTGGTCGTTAGCCGCATCGTTTGAGGATCACGTACCTCGATGTATGGTACTGATACGCCTAGAAGAGCATCCCTTATGGCGACGCTGTAGTGGGTCCAGCCGCCGGGATTCAATACGATACCATCGGTCCCATCCGTCCTGGCTAGCTGGATTCGATCCACAACGGCTCCCTCCCAGTTACTAAAGTCAGGTCAGGACCTCGTAGCATAGTGACGTACGATTGAAAGAAGTCGATCTTAGCTCCAGCCTTCTCAGCTTGCGCTTTGCCTGCTTTCTCGACATCTTCCAGGGTCTCTGGGCCGTAGACTAGAAGACGTCAGGGCCGCCCTCAGTCGAGTAAAGACCTACTATGGGGCTCTCTGATACCTAGGAGATTCAGGTTAGGACCATTGATAACAAGGACAGATTTCGAGCCGTTGAGCATGATGATTGAGAATGAATGGAATAATAGATCGCAGAGCTGTCGGAAAGAATAGGTAAGATATAGTAACAAGAAGACGTCGAGAAATGCCAAGTATTTGACCCATGCCCCACCCGGCTTCAGCGGCCCGGCGGAATAAACACCCGAGCCGGAGACATGTATTGCATTTGTGTACTTCGTTTGCATTCACATCACCATCAATCATGCCTCTCTCAGTCACTCCCAGCGTCGACGTATCGAAGCTCTTCTCGCTGGAGGGGAAGATTGCCCTTATCACAGGAGGGTCTCGGGGTGAGCTGCAACCGGAAGAATGCAGCTAATAAGCAGGTATTGGTGCATCAATCGCTATCGCATTCGCTCAAGCAGGAGCACGAATCATCCTAGCTCAACGAGATGTCAACAATACCAAGACTCGAGACGAGATTGTCGCTGGTGGAGGTACTTGCGACATTGTCACTTGTGATTTAGCAGATCGAGAGGACGCGTCAAAAGTAGTTGATCGGGCTTTAGCTATCGTCGACCATCTGGATATCCTCGTTAATAATGGCGGTATGCTCCAACGAGCCGACAGTGTAGATGTCAAGGTCGAGGAGTGGGACTATGTGAGCAACCTAGTCATATGTGACAAGTCTTTGCTGACTTCAGGTCCTGAATGTGAACTTGAATTCTCTCTTTGTGATCTGCCAAGCCGCGGGACGACACTTCATCCCTCGAAAAAGCGGAAACATCATCAACATCGCATCTCTCAACTCTTATATCGGTGGTTCACGAGTGGTCTCGTACTCGGCTGCAAAAGGAGCTGTGGCTACGGTCACCAAGGCTTTGTCGAACGAATGGAGTGGACACAACATCCGAGTCAACGCAATCGCACCGGGAAGCATCGCTACCGATATGTAAGTCTTCTGCAAAGAGATCAGCTAATTCATTAGCAACACGGCTGCTCGTCAAGATCCTGCTTTCACTGAGAACCGTCTCAACGGGATACCTGGTGGTCGGTGGGGAGCGCCAGAGGACTTCATGGGTCCTGCGGTCTTCCTTGCTAGCGATGCTAGTGCTTACATTACTGGAGAAACGCTTGTGGTAGATGGAGTAAGTCTTCTACTAAAACGTAAAGCTATCGGCTGACAAACAGGGTGCTATGGCAAAAGGGCCAATATAATTATGGATTCTGCTGTAGGACGGAGTCGGGTGAATTGATAGCACTCAGATAGATATTCTCGATTCATATGCATGGTCGGTAACAAGTGAAATGCTCCGGAAAGACGTTCATTTGCACTACCTCGTGTACTCTCTTGTATTACCTAGTAAATGGGCTCTTGACGTGTGACCCGGTCCAGGGAACCGTCCATTTGCTGGGTGGGTCAATCGCCTCCCCTGCTTCGCACGCCTTAATCATTCCTCTTGAACGAAGCGTCGTATCATCGGGCGCCGTGGAAGTCTCCATGACAGCATTACCAAGCGGTCCGCCGGGCTCTGAACGATCGGTATGATAAGAGACCGACTAAACAGATAGCTTGGCTCCGCGGTACAGACGGCCCGCATATCACGGACATACATTATCCCTCAAATTACCCGATATGTTCTGGCTTTTGTTCTAGACTGATGTGCCCCTCGCTATAGCCAGGGGTATTGCCCTGCGCCCTCGAGAGTGCGGGACATGCAGATAGAGTTTAGCCAAGCAGGTACAAGAGCAATGCCCCACGCGGGGATTTAGTCACACGCGGGGCAACTGGGCAGGATCAACTTGTTCTTGGCAAAGCCAAGTCCTGTGCCTTTTCGATTATTCGCCGGTGTGTTGAAGCGCCTCATTCCCATCGCTTTCCAGATTGCATATTCTACTAGGGCGGATTGACGGCCCGGTGTAGAATAATACACAACTCCAGTCTGGCGTTGATCAATGTTGGCAATCCTACCTTGAGAGCTGAAACGGGCCGCAGCGGGTCTCCAAGGATTTACGGTCCGCCAACGGTCCGGGGCTCAATGGCGCAAAGGACACTAGTCTAGCCCATGTATAAGAGGAGCCCTTCAAGTGCCCCATTAGTTCTCCAATAGCCTCGCCACCACCATGTCCGGCAAACACACCAAAGACGAGCATCAGATCGAGATGGCGGACGACTTGGACGTCAAGGAGGAAGTCACCCACTATGAAGGCGGCAAAGAAGAGTATGCGCAACACAGTACCTTACTCGCCGAGGCTTTAGCTCAGAGGGAGGAAGAGTCAAAGATGGGACTTTGGAAGGTCTTCAAGCTTTACTACCCCGGTGCAACTTATGGTTTGCTCCTCAGTGTGGCACTAGTCATGGAAGGATATGATACCGGTTTGGTAAGCTTTTTCCCCCCAACACAACTTAGTACATGACTTATACTCTATCAGATCAATAACTTCTTCGGTCAGAAGTCCTTCTTGACCAAGTTTGGATCAATCCACCCAGGAACCGGTAAACTCTTGGTTCCCGCCGATTGGCAGGCCGGAGTCAACAACGCAGCCTCAGGTGGTCAAATTATCGGTCTCCTCATCAACGGATGGGCTCAAACCAAGTACGGCTATCGAACTGTGTATATGATCGGGATGGTAGCCATGGCAAGCTGCATATTTGTCCTCTTCTTCGCTGTCAATATTGAGATGATTTTGGTCGGAAACCTCTTGGCCGGAATCCCCTGGGGTATTTTCCAAGTCATCACGACGGCATATGCATCCGAGGTGGTCCCTCCAGCATTACGAGGAGTGAGTAGGCCATGTATGCTAAGCTTACCCATAGTTCTTGACGACTTTCGTTTCGATGTGTTGGGGAATCGGGTCTTTCTTGGCAGCCGGTATTCTCCGAGGCACTTTGAACCTACCTGGTGACGCCGCATGGAAGGTCCCATACGCTCTACAATGGATCTGGCCTGTTCCTCTGTTCATCATCGCATGGATGGCTCCTGAGAGTGAGTAGTCCAGCGGTGGACATTCGGCGAGACTAACCAATCAGGTCCATTCTACCTTGTTCGAAAAGATCGAATTCCCGAGGCGAGGGATGTTGTCCGAAAACTTGCTCGACCAGGATATCGAACTGAACGGATGATTGACGCTCAAATTGAACTCTTGAAGCAGGCTAATGAAATGGAGAAGATCAACGCCGCCAACTCGTCCTTCCGGGATTGTTTCCGAGGAGTCAACACCAAACGAACAATGATCGGTCTCATGTGTTGGCTCATTCAGCAGACCAACGGAGAGACTCTTACCTCGTATGCCACTTTATGTAGGTCCCCCCAGTCTGAGAGGAGGATTATACTGACAGATTACAGTCCTTCAGAACGCTGGAATGGCTCAGACCCAAGCTTTCGTAAGTCTTTCTTCGTATTTATCGAGACTTTTTGCTCCTCCTGTCGTGCCTGAGCTGATCCCACCAGAACTTCAACATGGGTGTCCAGTCTGTAAACATTCTCGCAACAGGAACAGCTATGTATCGTGAGTTATTGAAAGCTGTACCGGGACTGAAAGACAGTTATTGGTCGAATTGGTCGACGACCATTGTACCTTGCCGGTATCGGCGCAATGGGCTTTTTCATGCTTCTCATCGGTATCGTCGGATCCATTCCCAGTGACAACACTGCTATCGGTATTGGAGTCATGCTCGTCATCATCAGGATCTGTTTTAAGCTATCCTTGGGCCCATGCTGTTGTGAGTTTGCCCCCTTGCCAGTGTAGTAACCCGCTGAGATTTTGTAGATACTATTGTTGCCGAGGTGCCTTCGTCCCGAGTTCGAGGTCAGAGTATGGTCATTGGTCGAGCAGGTTATGTCGCTGGTGGTATCATCATGAACCAGTTGAAACCACGAATGTTGAATGCCGATGGATGGAATTGGGGTGAGTTCATTCGAGTCCTCGTTATTTGCGTAAACTGACGTTTAGGTGCCAAGAGTGGTTATTTCTTCCTCGGATTCGATATCGCTTTCTTCATTTACCTCTACTTCTACCTCCCCGAAACTCGAAACAGGACTACCGCAGAGATCGAATACCTATTCCAAAAGAAGGTCCCATGCAGGAAGTTCAAGGGTTACGATATCGATCGTGAGTACATTCATGGCTTGACACAGGGAGTAAGCTGATGTATCAGCCGAGGATCTGGACTCTATCGTACAGCAGGAGAATGCGGTATTTGCTTCTGGCGTCGAGCCAAGGCAAGTCGCTCAGCTCGGTGAGGCTACCGATCCTTCTCGACGAGTATAAGAATATTAGAGGAGCTAGTGAATAAGACAGGTTGATCGATTGGAGATTGATATGAAGGATGGCTATTGTACTCGAACAGATATGAAGTTTTGTCAAGCTCTCGTTTCCCGGAGATGCGCTCTCCACTGAGCCCAGCGATACAGTCTTTATCTCTCTCGTCGCTGACCCCCGAGGTCGATATCGAGGAGCCCATGTACCCTCGACCCATTTGCCTTCCGGCCTGAGCGTGATGCTACTGATGAGCGTGTTTGGATCTTCAACAGTCATGTGTGAATATTGACATCCCACTTCTTGACCTCGGCCGACATAACGAGGCAGCTCCAACTTCGCTTGCTGCCAGTCTCACAGTGGTACTTCGTGTTCAGTGGTCAGTATGACTTGTCAGTCGCAAAGTAAGCGAGTACTGATCGCATCTTCATATCTGTCTTAGCTTATGTGTATCTACATCATCCTATTCACCCATTCACCCATCACCCTCCGTCCCATCTCATCTTTCGCCGCCTAACAAGGCTTAGCCCAAGTTGAGGTGTTGTCGGCAATATGGTCTTTATCCATACCATCTCCCTTGTCGGTCTTATCGGTACCTGATTTCTTGGGAGCTTGGGTTTTGGACGCCATCGACATAGACGGGGAAGGACCGTCGTCGTTGAGGAGTTCCTCGGTCCTGATGATCAGCTCTTGTCTGAGTATCTCCACATTTCCATCTGGTGATGTGGGAGAGGGAGAGATGAGAGTGAACTTACACCTGGATAATATCGGCGAGGAGTTTCCTGGCAAGATCGCCAGAAAGGGATTCTCGAACAACGACTCGAAGGATCTCGGTATCCTCGCAAGATGGAGGGAGAGGGTAGCTATCATCAGTATCGCTCGTCATCTCAACCAGGATATCGATAACCAAAAAGGATAAAATTGAAAGATATTGAGATGACTTGACTCACTTGGGGACAATCCACCCAATACCCCTCAACTGCTTCTGAACCCAAGCCTGCTGTACACCAGGATACTTCCTCCTAACATCATCCGTAAACCTAAAACTAACAACAGGTAGTCCTTCCATATAATATTCCGCATCCTCCTCGTTGAAAGGTGAATGACCGGCTTTAACGAGTTTAGTAGCGGAATTGATGATATCCATCGCACCGGTTGATTTCGGTTTATGGATATTAGAGAGGACTGTAAAGTATCCTGAATTCTCGAGGGCTCTGGAAATGAGTCGAGCCTTGGTTAGGTCGTTCTGCATGATTCGTCGATATCCCTCGAATCCAAGGTTGAGGACTGGGATTAGTTCGTTCCTCAACTTCAAGGGTGAAGGTGACTTACAGTTGAACATCTGACCAAGGATGGGATGGGCGGGTCGAGAGAAATTGAGATTGAACGAGTAATCGGTCTTTCATTAGCTTATATCTTGCAGCTGATTGTGGGAACTCACCTCTCCGAGGTAGTGGAGCTCAAAGATAAGTTCCTTGGGAAGGTAATCGACCCCTCGCCAGATGATCCATCCAACACCAACGGTACCTGAGATCAGCACCATCACTATAATATCGTAGAACGACTTACTCATTCCGTACTTGTGCCCAGACGCATTGATACTATGTACCCTAGGGATCTTGAAATCCCATTCATATTGGGGGTATGCGAATGGAGCGACAAATCCACCAGAGGCAGCATCGACGTGGATGGGTACAGAGATTCCAGTTTCGGCTTCGTACTTGTCGAGTTCGTCCGACATTCCCTTGACAGACTCGAAGACTCCAGTGTAGGTTGATCCGAGGATACTATGAGTCAGTCCGGGTACATTGTCAATGCAGATGATAGGTAGATGACATACACGAAGATACCAATAGTGTTCTCATCAACATACTTCATAGCCTCCTTGGGATCCATCACATAGTCGCTCTATTCATTAGCCGACCCCTATTCAGAGAGTGTAATAGACTTACCTCGGGGGTAACAGGAACAAGCCTACATTCCACTTCAAAGTACCTAGCAAACTTTTCAAGTGCAACCTGAGCTTCGGCACCCATGACGATGTTGGGTCCGGGGTTATGAATATCTTTTCCAGCAGCTTTCATCCTTGCTTGCCATTTCTTCTTGAGTGCCATACCACCTAGCATGATTGCTTCGGAGGAACCGGTTGTAGCTGTTCCCATGGGTTTGGAATCTTTGGGGGCGTGCCAGAGGTGAGAGATCATTGACTGGGGTTAGCGCGAGCGCCGAGCATTCCGGCAGGAATGCGAGGGGTGAAGAGGGGCCAGGAATTTTACATTCCTGAAAGGAGTGGGAGAAGGGATGGCAGAGTGGTGAGGGATGGTAGTGTAAAGGTGCCGGAGATGAACGAATGGTAGGCGTCGTTGACGATGGTGTACGGGGAAGGTGCGTGGAGGATAACATAAGCGGAATAAGAACTCACGACACATCGCTCGTGAATCTGCTGAGCAGCGGGATATTCATCCTGATCCACCAAGTTCTGACATCAGCACCGTCCCCTATTCAATCAGACATACCTTGTTCAAATTCTCCTCCATGAGTTTCTTACATTCATCCGGTACCCAAGTATGTACGAAGCTACCATCAGCCTCATTTCCTGACATGTGGGAAGAGGGGGGACTCACGAAGCCAAGTTCATATTTGGATTACCATCTACCATTAGTACCACCCACGTTCTAGAAGTACATACCTAGTTCCAGCTCATCATGGAGGAGTTGGTAGACTACCTTCGGCTCGACACCACTCTCGGGCATCTTGTATTTTGGCAAGTCCATCTGAACATCGTATCGGGATGCATAAGGGATATCATGTAAATCAGCCCTACATGTCAGCATACTTCAATATCATGATAAAGAAGGACATACCTCTTGCCCATGTGCTTATGCACTGGGTGGTCGAGTGATTGAGCAATAAGCTTCTCTGGATCTACGTGTCTACCTAATGCCATTGTTGATTATGTATGGTAGAGAGTAGAGAAGAGTACAATAGAGAAGGATGGATGGATATATATGTATCTTGACGACGTCACTTTCACTTTCATTTTCTCAGAATAGATTATATTCTATTCACGTCGATAATATAGGGGTCTATACACAAACTTGACTTCTTATTGCTATGCTGACGGCTTACATTGAGGCAGCATCATCAACACGCTGCATTTCCGCAGTCTCGAGATGGGATGCATACTCACAACGACATTGACTGCTGGGAAGGTATGTTGGGCAATCCCTCGGTCATCCGGCTATTTACTTCACTTGAACATAACGCCGTTGTTTTAACTCGCGATTTCTGCAAGGGCAAAGAGTGATCCTCTGCCTCCATCCGCGCCTCCATCCACGCGAGAACACAAAGGCAAGCTGCACCCTCGAGATGAAGGAGCGTCAAGCAATTAATGATCAATGCAATGCAAGTCTATTACTCTATTCTAATCCCTCTTAGTCCGCCTCATCATCTCTCGTCTCTTCATACCCGCCTCAACCCCAATACCTCCAAATACAACCCCCACACCAGCCCACTGACCAACCGTCAAAGTATGATTAAAGACAATAACACTCAACAACATCGTAAATAATTTCCGCGTTACAGTGACCATGACAAGCGTCAACGAACCGAAATGTTGGATCGTTTCAAATATAAATAATTGACCTAGACCACCCAATAGAGCGTACGCGAGAAGTGGGGATAGGGAGGAGGGGTGGGAAGTGATGAATGATAAAACAGAAAGAATGGCGGGTTGGGAGAATTCGAGGGATGGGAGTATACGGTCCGAAGAGGTGTAGGGGAGGTGTAAGAGGGCGAGGGGGTGGGATGGGAGGGGGAGTAGCATAGTTGGTAATAGGAGGAGGATGGTGAATGAAGACATTGTAAACATCATTTGCTGGCCTGTGAATTTAGGGTATTTCGAAAAGATCTGATCTTGGGTCGAGTTGGTCAGACCGTCGATAAGGAGGCTACCATCAGCGTCGAGCAACAGCGAGGCGTTACGACGCAGGAAATTGTGTCCTCCGTCTTTTAAGGGATCGAATGCAGTCATGGGGGAGGGGGATCTGAAGTAGGGCACAATTGGGGGAAGTCGAAGGAGGAGTAGACGTACTTGATCATAAGGAGTCCTAAACCCCACGCACTATCCTCCCCACCCTTCTTCTTTGCAGGTCCGAAAAACATAAACATTGATATTCCCACGGTGACGAGGGAGACGACTAGGTATTTATGGGGTGAGAATCGGCGGCGGTAGAGAATGACATTTAGGAGTAGGACTGGGATTAATTTACATGACTGGATATTAGCTCTTTCAGAAACGTAGTCGATAAGGTCGAATGTATGATTCGTTTTCAAAATCACTCCTCCGCTGCCTTGCACGATAAGACCGTTCTTCGTGATGGTCTCCTCCACCTCTCTATCATCTGACAAGACTCGATCCTGAAGTCTGATCTCGGTCCTTGTGCCCCTTCTTCCCTGGAGGAGACAGTTGAAATCCTTCCTTCTGACCTGACCCCGGACCCGAGTGTGGAAAATCAACACCGATCCAGAACGAAGTGATAGGGGAAGATGAGGTAGGAAATAGCTCACCTTGCCAAGGACCATGGTAGGATAAGAAATATGTCTCAATGCCGAGAATCCAATAGGTCCAGCCAGAGTTTGGAATATCGATACCTGCAATAGCAGAAAAGGTAATTTCTCCCTTAGTGTTGTCGTAGTCTTCGTGTCCGTTTTCTTCGTCGGCTCAACTGAGGCTGTAGCAGCGTGCCCATGTGTCGTTCCGTTCAATCCAGTCTTTTCATTCACCAGCTTCAATTCAGGCGAACCCATCAATTGATTAATCCCCAATACACGCCTCCATCCTTCCCTCCCTAGACTTCCATTTTGCCAACTCTGTACCCCCAGGTATGATATTGCAGAGAGACAACTAGCGATTGCTTGAGCGAAATTTAGGAATAGGGCTGATGGGAATTTCGATTCGGTAAGTGATGTAGGATGGGGGTGGGTTGATGGGAATGGTTTTGATACTGTCGTCAGCTCGCCCTCGTGATTCCCTTCCACCCTCCCTGCTTCGCTCCTTTGATCATAGTGATCATACAAGAGCTCTGTCGAATTCCCGCTTACTCCTTGAGGACTTGGCTCTCAATGTCACGAAGCATTGGGACTTACATCGTTCCTGAGCTATG
>Ga0308160_10005317_pt1 | contig 13479 bp, 9 predicted proteins | sample PhyFR1_FD_201036 | JGI IMG/M metagenome (GOLD analysis project Ga0308160, IMG submission 201036) | Phyllosphere microbial communities from UC Gill Tract Community Farm, Albany, California, United States - DLSLF.R1 | ecosystem: Host-associated > Plants > Phyllosphere > Unclassified | place: USA... | reverse complement strand
GACAGCTGGCGCTGCATCGATTCGCGCTCGGCCGCCGCGGTGGCGGTCTGCATCTCGGCCTCGGCGCGCTTCTTGCCGCCGACCAGCGCCTTGGTGCCGAACAGGGCCAGCACCAGCAGCCAGACGAAGCTGGTGAACCAGGTCGAGGCCTGCTTGTGGTAGCTGCGCGCCTTGGCTTCGGCGGCATCGTCGACCGCGGCCTCGATCGCATCCGACAACTCGTCGCTGATCTGCGGCGGCAGGTCGATGTGGACTTCGTCGCCGCCGCGGCCGGCCTTGGCGATGCGGGACGGCGGGGCAGGGGGCGCGGGCGGTGCCGGCGGCGCGGGCAGTGCCTGGCCTGCCCTCGCGGCTTCCACGGCGGCTTCGGCCGCCTTGCCGGCGGCATGGTCGGCCCCGGCGGTCGCGGCGGCTGCAGCCGCTTCGGCCTTGGCGGCTTCCACTTCGGGATCGATGTTGACGGTGGCGCCGCCGCGGTTGCGGCCGCGCGGATTCAGGTGGATGCCGCTGTCATCGATGGTGATGGTGGGCTCGTCCCGGCGCGGCGTGCCTTCGGTGCGGACGATGTCTTCCTCGCCGCCGGAGAACAGTTCCTGTTGCACGATATAGCCCGCCGTCAGCAACAGCGCGGCAAACAGCAGAAATTTCCACCAAGACAATTGCGTCACCCAGGTCGCCACCGCATCGAAGGCGCGGTACAGCGACAAGAGCGTATTGGACAAAGCCTGCTGGGTCGGACGCGATGTGGGCATGAAACGTGTTGATGGCTTGATGTTGGAATGTTACAACTGTAATCCGGCGGGCTTCCGAGTACCAGCGCTTTGCGACAGCCCGCAGGATCGGGCGCCTGGACTGCAATCCTTCAGCAAAAGCTGTCAATTGGAAATATTGCACGGTATTATTGATTTATCCTCATTTCGATGAAAGGGTCTGCCGATGTCCGCCGTTCCGCAACGCTACCGCCTCGTTACCCGCAGCGACTTCGACGGCCTGGTCTGCGCCGTCCTGCTCAAGCACCTGGACCTGATCGACGACATCCTGTTCGTCCACCCGAAAGACATGCAGGATGGGAGGATCGCGATCAGTGCGCGCGACATCACGACCAACCTGCCTTACGTGGCGGGCGCGCACCTGGCCTTCGACCACCACCTGTCGGAAACCATCCGCAACAGCGGCCAGCGCGACAACCACGTGATCGACCCGAAGGCGCCGTCGGCGGCACGGGTGGTGTACGACCACTACGGCGGCACGCGCGCCTTCCCGGCCGCCTGGCGCGACATGATGGCGGCCGTCGACAAGGGCGACGCCGCCCGTTTCACGCAGGAAGAAGTGCTCGATCCGGCAGGCTGGAACCTGCTGAACTTCCTCATGGACGCGCGGACCGGCCTCGGCCGCTTCCACGATTTCCGCATCTCGAACTACCAGCTGATGATGGATCTGATCGATTACTGCCGCAACCACGGCATCGACCAGATCATGGAACTGCCGGACGTGCGCGAGCGGGTGGCGCTGTACCAGGAACACAATGAGCTGTGCAAGCAGCAGATCCGCCGCTGCGCCAAGGTCCACGCCAACCTGGTGGTGCTCGACCTGCGCGAAGAAAAGGTGATCTATGCCGGCAACCGCTTCCTGATCTATGCGCTGTTCCCGGAAACGAACATCTCGATCCACGTGCTGTGGGGGCTGAAGAACCAGAACACCGTGTTCGCCACCGGCAAATCGATCCTGAACCGGACGTCGAAGACGAATATCGGCACGCTGATGCTGGAATATGGCGGCGGCGGGCACGAGAATGCGGGCACTTGCCAGGTGTCGAACGACATGGCCGAGGATGTGCTGGGGGCGCTGGTCAAACGGATTACGAGCGAAGGCTGACGTCCAGGGCCAGGTTCAGAAAGCGGCGCCGGCCGGGATCTGCCGGCGCCGCTCGTCATCAGTACAACTGCTCTACCTTCAGTCCCTTTGCACGCAACAAAGCCGGTACGCTGTCTCTGCCGATCAAATGCATGAGGCCGACTGCCGCCATCGTCTTGTTTTCACGCGTCAGCAAGCCGTCGAGTTTGTCGGCCATCGGCCCGTTGCGTTCGGTCAGGAAGCGGCGCTGCAGGATCTGCGACGACAGCCGCTGGTCCTTCTCGTATTTGAGCGCCAGGGCGTCGAGCATCGCACGATCGGCCCTGGCCCAGCCCCTGGTGATGGCCTGCACGTCCTGTTGCGATTCACCCGAATCCAGCGATGCGAGGGTTTCATCCAGTATCGTCCACTGGTCGGCAATGGGCAGGCGGTCGAACAGGCCGAGCTGGCTCTCGATCGTCTCCAGGCCGATGACCTTGATGTTCTGGCCGTGTGCCAGGGTGGCCAGGTGCGCGTCGATGGCCAGGTCGGGCCGGTAACCGAGTTTGGCGTATTCGGTCGCCGACAGCATGATCATCAGCATCCACGGCTTGAGCTGGGTGGACAGCGCCGGCGGCGCTCCCAGCGCCTCCAGGCGGTGCGTCAGGCGCGGTCCCAGCGCAGGCGGCATGGCGGCGGCAATGGCGGGCGTGCTCAGCGCGGCGCGCTGCATCGAGGCGGCGAGCTCTGCAGTCTGCACGGTCGGATCGATTTCCAGGGCCAGCGTCGTGGAAGCGGCCAAGGCCTCGGTGACGCTCTTGTCGAGCGGGAAAAATTCGGGCAGTCCCATGTGGATGGTGCCGAACAGATACATCGTGTGGCCATGGCCGCTCACCTTGAACAGCGCACCGCGCTCGACTGCCCAGGTTTGGCTGGTCAGCAGGCTGAATGCGGCAAGAAGAATGACAATCAGCCGACGGGCCATAGGCGTTTCCTTGAAAAAGAGTTGGCTGTCTGATTTTATCTACTCATTTTTGTTGTAGCTATTTAATTTTGACAACTTTTTGTACGGCACATTGTTGTCACAGGGCCCCGCTTCTTTGCCTAGGCAACATGTTGTGCTGGCCCCATGGGAGGCCATGCACCCTAAGCCAGCTGCCGGTCCTTCAACAGCCTTTGCGCCGCCTCCGCCGGCAAGGGCTCGCTGAACCAGATCCCCTGCAACTGGTCGCACCCCAGCGCAGTCAGGTATTCCATCTGCGGCCGCGTCTCGACCGCTTCCCCGACCACCTGCATGTTGAGGTTGTGACCGATGTCGACCAGGCTTTTGGCGATGCCGTCGCCGTTGCCGTCGGCCGCCGGATGCGCGGTGTCGCGCGCCAGCTTGACCTGGGTCGCCGCCAGTTGCTGCAGGTAGCCGAGGTCGCACAGGCCGGTGCCGAAGCCATCCACCGACAATCCAATGTCCAGGTCGCGCAATTGCTCGGCCAGTTCGCGACCGAGCACCGGATTGCGGATCAGGCCGTCGATGCGCATGTCCAGCTGCAGGCTGCCCGGCGCCAGCCGGTGGCGCTGCATGCGCTCGGCCAGGCCGGCCACGAAGCCTGGCTGGCTGTACTCGCGGTAGGAGACGTTCACGGTCACCGGCACGCTGCCGAAGCCGATGGCGGCGAGCTGGCCGGCAAAGGCGCAGGCCTGGTCGAGCACGCGCCGGCCGATCTCGACGATGGCGCCGCTTTCCTCGGCTTCGGCCAGGAAGTGGCCGGGCGGCAGCACGCCATGCTCGGGGTGGCGCCAGCGCAGCAGGGCCTCGAAGCCGGTCATGCGGCCGGAATGGGTGGCCACGCGCGGCTGGTACAGCAGGAACATTTCGTCGCGTTCGATGGCGTCGCGCAATTCGCCTTCGAGCTTGCGCTTGGCCTCGGTGCTGGCTTTCATATTGCCTGAAAAGAAATGCACGTCATTCTGGCCGTTGCCCTTGCCGTGGTACATGGCGACGTCGGCGGCGCGCACCAGCTCGGCCGCGGTATTGCCGTCGTGCGGATACAGCGACACGCCGACGCTGGCGCCGACCGGGATCTGGTGGCCGCCGAAGGCGACCGGGATCGCGAAGCTCTGGCGCAGGCGCTCGACCATGCGCAGCGTGAAGCGCAGCGAGGGCTGGTTGACCAGCACCAGCACGAATTCGTCGCCGGACATGCGCGCCACCGTGTCGCTGTCGCGCACCGAGGCTTGCAGGCGGCGCGCGACCACTTTCAGCACCACGTCGCCGGCCTCGTGGCCGAAAGTGTCGTTGATGCCTTTAAAATTGTTGAGGTCGATCAGCACGGTGGCCACCAGCGATTTCTGGCGCTGGGCCAGGTGCAGCGCCTGCTCCAGCCGGTCCCACATCAGGTTGCGGTTGGCCAGGCCGGTGAGGGAATCGTGGTTGACCTCGTGTTCCAGGTGGGCGGTACGCTGCTTGAGTACGGTCACATCGTTGATGACGCCGATGAAATGGGTGGCGGCGCCGTGTTCGCCCTGCACCGGCGTGATGTTCAGATCGTTCCAGAACAGCTCGCCGTTCTTGCGCAGGTTGCGCAGCACCACGTTGACGGTGCGCCGCGCCGCAATGCCCTCGCGCAGCGCACGGCGTTCATTGTCGTGCATGCCGGGCGCCGCCATGAAGCGGGGGTCGAGGCCGATGACCTCGCCGGCCAGGTAGCCGGTGATGCGCTCGAAGGCCGGGTTGACGTATTCGATCAGGTTGTCGGCCCCCGGCCCGCCGGCACTGCGGGTAATGACGATCCCGTTGCTGGCCGCGTGCAAGGCGCGCTCGCGCAGGCGCAGGTGGGCTTCGCGCGCGCGCTGCTCGGTGATGTCGATGCCCAGGCCGAACAGGTAATCGTCGCCGTCACAGCGGATACGGGTGCCGCGCAGCAGGAAGGGCGTTTCCTTGCCGCTCCTGGAGACGTATTCGACCTCGAACTGGAGTTCTTCGCCGTGCTCGAACACGCGCCGCATGCGGTCCACGAACACGGGCCGCTGCGGCAGGTCGACCAGGTCGATTGCGCGTGTGGCGGCCAGTTCGTCGGGCATCAGTTCCAGCATGCGCTCCATGTTGTGGTTCCACAGCACGAAGCGGCCGTCGCGGTTGACCGCAAAAAAGGTGCCGGGAAACAGGTCGACCACCGACGCCAGCGGCGTGCGCGCCACGCGTTCCGCTTCGGAGGCGTCATCGTCGATGTGGCGCTGCGCGGTGACTGCCACCGTATGGCCGATCAGCCCGCCCTGGCCATCGAATTGCGGCACCAGCGCCAGACTGGCGGGCAGGGTGCCTCCGTGCGCGATCCGCAGGTTCGCGTGCAGTTGGGATTCGTGCGCCTGCGCGCCGTGCAGGGCCTCGTGCCAGGCGGCCTGCCCGCTGGCGAACAGCAGAGCCGCCGGCTGGCCAAGCACGGCGCCGGACGCCAGCCCGAACAGGTGCGCGCAGCCCGCGTTCCAGCCGGCGATGGCACCCGATGCATCGGCCAGGAAGATGGCCCGCACGGGGGCTTCGAACTCGGACATGCGCTGCTCCCGACAAGGTCAACTGCTGTTGGACAGTGGGGCGGGCAATTTGTTCTACGAGGAACCAGAAAATGAAAGAAAACGGCGCGGAAATCCGCGCCGTCGTCATCGTCCAACCGTGCCCGATCTTCAGGCAGCAGCTTCCTGCCGCGGCGGCAGCGCGATCTGGTTGTCCACGCTGAACTGGTAATCCTTGAACACGTGCTCGGCCGACAGGATCTGGTAATCGCCGTTGGCCAGCTTGTGCGTCGTGTCCTTCAGGCGCCAGGTGGTCGAACCGCAGGTCCAGCAGTTGAAGTTGCGCATGTGGGTGCACAGGCAGGTCTTGTCGAACACCTGCACGGTCTTCTGGTCCGGGTTGGCCTGCACTTCGCGGTTGTACGAATTGATGTAGGCGCAGTTGCCGGTCGCGTCCAGCAGGTAGCCGTAGGATTCGCAGCCCGGACGGATGCCGGAACCGATCGCCGGGGTCTGCTTCAGCATGCGCATCGGGTAGCCGGTCGGCGACACGCCGTTGACGATGATGTCGTCTTCGGTGGCGCGGATGTATTCCTGCTTGACACTGTCCGGCAGGCCGCATTCATGGGTCATGGTGAAGCGGGTCGCCACCTGCACGCCGCCGGCGCCTTTTTCCAGGAAGCTGACGGCGTCGGAACCGGTGAAGATGCCGCCGGCCGCGATCAGCGGGATGTCCAGGTTTTCCGCCTTCATGAACGCGTGGATCTCGTCCATGATGGTGTGGAGGTCGTATTCTTTCCAGTCGTCGATGCCGAAGCCGAGGTGGCCGCCGGCCAGCGGGCCTTCGACGATGATGTAGTCAGGGTTGCGGTTCAGGCGCGACACCTTGCGCAGGAACAGCTGCAGCGCGCGCACCGAGGACACGATGATGCCCAGCCTGGCTTCGCGGAAGCGCGGGTGGTCCTTGATCAGTTCGAACGAACCGAGGTGCAGGCCGGCCGACATGGTGATGCCGTCGATGCCCGCGTCCAGCGCCGCCGACAGGCGGGTGCGCAGGGTTTCCTTGGGCGCGTTCATGGTCAGCTTTTCCATGCAGTTCACGAAAATCAGGCCATCGCCTTTTTTCGCAGCCATGGTGGCGCCGACGTGCAGGCGGGTCGCCTCGGCCAGGCGCTCGAGGTCGAACTGGACGACGGACTTGTCCGAGTTGTTGATGTTGAACTTGTAGAGCTTGGTTTTTTCCTTGACGAAGCTGGTGTCGAACTTGCGGTCCGAGACATCCTGCACCATGGCATCGGAAATATGGCCGATGCCGCCCAGGCGCGCCGCTTCCAGCGCCAGCTCGGACGTCGAGATGTCCACGCCCATTCCGCCGATCATGATGGGCACATATTCCTTGTTGCCCAGACGCAGGCGGAAATCATCAACTCGTTTCATTGCTATCCTTAGACTACCATTCACTGTTTATCGCAGAGCAACGTCACTACATGACGTATTTGCGCACCCTCCATTTTACAGCATGGAGAGGAGGGGGCTGAGCACCGTTTGCCGTCAGTCGCGGAAGTTGTTGAATGCCAGCGGCAAGTCCTTGACGTCCTTGCGCAGCAGGGCGATCGCTTCCTGCAGGATGTCGCGGTCCTTGCCGGTCACGCGCACGGTGTCGCCCTGGATCGAGGCCTGCACCTTCATCTTGCTTTCCTTGATCAGCTTGGTGATCTTCTTGCCGTCTTCGGTCTCGATGCCATTACGCACCTTCAGCACCTGCTTGACCTTGTCGCCGCCGATCTTCTCGACCTTGCCTTCGTCCAGGAAGCGGACGTCGACCTTGCGCTTGGTCATCTTGTTGAGCAGCACGTCCTTGACCTGACCGATCTGGAAATCGGAGTCGCCGAACAGGGTGATTTCCTTGTCCTTTTGCTCGACCTTGGCCGAGGTGCCCTTGAAGTCGAAGCGGGTTTCGATTTCTTTGCTGGATTGATCGACGGCGTTCTTGACCTCGACCATGTCTGCTTCGCAGACCACGTCAAACGATGGCATTGTGTTTTCCTTTTCTTATGCTTGGGAAGAATGGCGGTATTGTAGCGGACATGGCATGCGGGTTCCATCGGCCTGTGCCGCTATATAATCGGCACAAATTACTCCATCCACGCCATGTCCGACCTGTCCCTGTCCACCGACGTCTCCCTGCAAGCCTTCAATACCTTCCGCATCGACGCCCGTGCGCGCCGCTACCTGCGCGTCACCGAACCCGGGCAACTGGCGCAGCTCGCCGCCGACCCGGCACTGGCCACGCTGCCGCGCCTGGTGCTGGGCGGCGGCAGCAACCTGCTGCTGACGCGCGACGTCGAGGCGCTGGTGCTGCACATGGGCCTGCTCGGCAAGGCCATCGTCGGCGAGACCGCGGATGCCATCCTGGTGCGCGCGCAGGCCGGCGAAAACTGGCACGGTTTCGTCGAGTGGACGCTGGCGCAGGGCCTGGGCGGCCTGGAAAACCTGGCGCTGATCCCGGGCACGGTGGGCGCCTCGCCGATCCAGAACATCGGCGCCTACGGGGCCGAGATCAAGGACCTGTTCCATGCGCTGACCGTGTTCGATTTCGCGACCGGGACCACGCGCACGATGACCGCGGCTGACTGCCGCTTCGGTTACCGCGACAGCGTGTTCAAGCACGCCGGTGGCAAGGAACTGGTGGTGCTGGACGTGACCTTCGCCCTGCCGCGCGCCTGGACGCCGAACCTGCGCTACGCCGAACTGGCCCAGGCGCTTGGCGGCATCGCCGATCCGACCCCGCGCCAGGTCGGCGATGCCGTGGTCGCGATCCGCCGCCGCAAGCTGCCCGACCCGGCGGAGATCGGCAATGCCGGCAGCTTCTTCAAGAATCCGGTGGTGTCGGGCGAGCAGTGCGCGCGGCTATTGGAGGCGTGGCCGAACCTGGTGCACCACCGCCAGGCCGACGGCAGCGAAAAGCTGGCGGCCGGGTGGCTGATCGACCAGTGCGGCTGGAAGGGCAGGAACCTGGGCCGCGCCGGGGTGTATCCGAAGCAGGCGCTGGTGCTGGTGAACAATGGCGGGGCGACCGGCGTCGAAGTGATGGCGCTGGCGCGCGCGATCCAGGACGATGTGCGGGAACGCTTCGGGGTCGAGCTGGAACGGGAGCCGGTGACTGTGTAAACGTCGCCAATAACACGTCGTCCGTGTACATGGACGCCCCTTTGTATACTAAGTCATTCCGAGGGGCACGATTTCCAGGTTCATATCTTGTTGGACAAATGCGTCTTGTCTTGATGAACCCGCGATGATAGATTGGTAATGCGATTCGTTGTCTGTGTTTGGGAGAAATAGTCCATGCTACTCAAGCTCACAACCGCTTGCCGCCTGCGCAATGAGGATGGCACTCCGACAACCCATGACCTTGCTAATGGCAAGTATCTGGAAGGACGGTTCCGCAAGTTTGTTGACCACATACCTGCCTGGCGTAGCGAGGGACACCGTTTCGCGTGGAATGTCTATGTGATCGGTTCAGGACTGCTGGCGTCGAACAGCAAGGTCGGCTTTGTACCTGATGAAGCCGTGACGGTGATTAACGGCACTGTCGACGTACGCTATGGCATGGCGACCGGCGGCGGCGTTGTCGGCATCGAGCGTTGCGCTTATTGCGATCATGCTGCGGCGGCGCACGTTTTGCCACAAAGCACCGAGAGCAAGGCAGCGATGGTCACGCTGCGCAACTGGCTGCTGACGGGGCCTTCAAGCCGTCGTCAGGGAATCGGTCAGAAAATGATGCTCGGTGTATTGACGGCGACTGGCAGCGCAGCAACGGTTACCTATGCCAGCAACTCGGGCGGTGTGTCTGAAAAAGTGCGCGAGGCTGCACAAGCCTGCGGCTTTGTCTATGCACCACCCATTCGCCCGAACAATATATTCGATGTGGCCAATCTGCCTCGCGGTGTCCTTAATCGCTGCAACGAGGCGGCCGACAATGGCAAGCCCGGCTTCATTCAAAATTTTGACTACCAATGCGCTGCGCCTAACATGATTCAGAAGGCGCTGTACGATGGCCATACCATTACCGCAATGACCGAGGCTTTCTTCGGCACCGGCGATACCCAGCCGTCATGCACCCGCTGTCAGCAGACTGTGCCGTTCATGCTGTGCCATGCGCCGCGCCCATCAGGGCTGGTCTGGCCCGTGTGACGGGAAAGTTCGGGGGTTAAACCAGGCCTCTGACGCTGCATGGCCAAAACTTGGCCTGGATTTTCATGCGGGAGCGCATTACAGGAATGACGATCTAGGCCCCGCGCAGCGCCGCCAGCTCCGCCTTCACCTGCGCCAGCTCCGCCTGGACAAGCGCCAGCTTGCTCTGGGAGGCATCGCACTGCAAACCCTTGATGTAGCCGTTCGAGTGATGGCGGATGCGCGCGACCAGTTCCACCTGGTCGGGCAGCTTGACCAGGTAGTCGTTGGCGCCGAGCGCAAAGCCGTGGGCTTTCAGTTTGGGCTCGTCCTTGGTGGTGAGCACGATCACCGGGACTTCGCGCAGGGCGGGGTCGGCGCGGTATTCCTGGATCAGGTCGAAACCGTCGGCGCCGGGCATCACCAGATCCTGCAGGATCACGGTCGGGCGCAGTGCCTGCGCGGTGGACAATGCCGCGCGCGGGTCGGTGACGTGGTGGTATTCGATATCGGCATAGGCGGCGAGCATGCGCCGTACGGCTTCGACGATGATGAGCTGGTCATCGACCAGCAGGACGCGCACCTTGTACTCGGCGGGCTCGGAGGAGTGCGGGCTGGCTGCGGACATGTGTGATTCTAAACGGGAAACAGAGCGTAGCGTCACGCTAAACCTGACATTCTACCCAACAACGCCTGGCCGATGCCGTCGAGCGATAAAATCTTTTGGGCGGCACCCAGTTCGGCGGCGGCCTTGGGCATGCCGTACACGGCACTGCTGGCTTCATCCTGGGCGATGGTGGTTTTGCCCGACCGGCGCAGTGCCAGCAGGCCGAGGGCGCCGTCGCGGCCCATGCCGGTGAGCAGGATGCCGGTTGCGGCACGCTCCCAGTGCAGGGCCAGCGAGTGGAAGAACACGTCGATCGAGGGACGGTAGATCTCGTGGCGCGGGTGGCCGTCGTAGCAGAAGCGGCCGCCCGGGGTGATGTACAGGTGGTCGTTGGTGCGCGCCAGCTGGACCATGCCGCCCTCGGGCGCATCGCCGCCGGCAATGGCGCGCACCGGCGCGGTCACCTGGTCGTCCAGCCATTTGGCCATCTGGTCGGCAAAGGCCGCGTCGATGTGCTGCACCACCACCACCGCGGTGTCCGCCGGCGGCTGCCAGCGCGACAGCAGCTTCGCCAGTGCCATCGGGCCGCCGGTCGAGGCGCCGATCGCGACCAGGTGCCTGACGGCTTCGCCGCCGGCCATGCCCGAGACCCGGGCTGCGGCAGGGGCATCGTCCCGGGTACCGCCGATCAGCTTGCCGATGGTGCGGATCTTGGCCAGCAGCGCCGACTCGCCGCCGGGCTGGCCGAGCAACACCGGCGTGGCGGTGACGTCGAGGGCGCCGGCGCCGAGCGCGCGGAATACCCCGTTGACGTTGTCCTGCGGCGCCGCCGTCACCACCAGGATGGCGCACGGTGCGCGCTGCATGATCTGGCGCGTGGCCTCGACGCCGTCGAGTTCCGGCATGCTCAGGTCCATCAGCACCAGGTCGGGCGGCAGGTCGACGCACAGGCGCACCGCGTCCAGCCCGTTGCGGGCGATCCAGGCCACGCGGTGCGCGCCGGTGGCGCTGACCACGCGCCGCAGTCCCTCGGCCGCGGTCGGGCTGTCGTTGGCAATCCCGATCCTCATGGCGCGCCTCTCATTGCGGACCCCGGTGGTAGGCCGGGCCGATCAGGTCGAGCACCGCTTCCAGCAGCGTCGCGTCGTGGAAGCTGCCCTTGGCCAGGTAGTAATCGGCGCCGGCTTCCATGCCGCGCGCGCGGTCTTCCGGCCGGTCCTTGTACGACACGATCATCACCGGCAGGCGCTGCAGGCGCGGGTCGTGGCGGATGCGTTCGAGCAGGCCAATGCCGTCCAGGCGCGGCATGTCGATGTCGGTGATGACGAGGTCGTACTCGCCGGCGCGCAGGCTGTTCCAGCCGTCGATGCCGTCCAGCGCCACGTCGACCCGGTAGCCGTGCCCGGCCAGCAGCTTGCGCTGCATCTCGCGCACCGTCAGCGAATCGTCGACCACCAGCACCCGGCGCACCGTGCCCGCTTCGACCGCGCGCGCCGGCTGCAGGCTGGCGCCCTGGTCGAGCAGGCGCCCGATCGACACCAGCAGGTCGGGCACGTCGATGATCAATACCGGCGTGCCGTCCTCGAGCAGGGCGCCGGCGGCGATGTCGCGCAGCTTGCCGAACACCGGCTCGAGCGGCTGCACGGTCAGGCTTTGTTCGCCGTGGATGGCGTCCACCACCAGGCCGTAGCGGTCGTTCCCGGAACCCACCACGATCACGCACAGGGTGTCGTCGCGGGTGCCGCCTGCATCGTCGAGTTCCAGCACCTGGCTGGCGGCCACCAGGCCGAGATGGGCGCCGTCGAATTCCACGTATTCGCGTCCGGACAAGGTGCGCGCTTCGCTGCGGTTCACGCGCAGCACGCGTTCGACGCGCGTGATCGACAGCGCATAGGCTTCGCCGGCGATGTCGACCACCAGCGTACGCATGACCGACTGGGTCAGCGGCAGCGTGATCACGATGCGGAAACCGGCGCCTGGTGCCGACTCGGCGCGCACCGTGCCGCTCATTGTCCCGCTGATGCGCTGCACCGCTTCGTGCACCACGTCCAGGCCGACACCGCGCCCGGAAATCTCGTTGGGCGTCTCCTTCAGCGAAAAGCCGGGCAGGAACAGGAATTCCATCAGTTCGTCGAGGCCGAGTCCCGCCGCGATCGCCGGGGTGGCGAGGCGGCGCGCGGCGGCCTGGCGGATGCGTTCCGGATCGATGCCGCGGCCGTCGTCGCGCACCTCGATCACCAGCATGCCGCCGCGGTGGCGCGCGCCCAGGACGATGCTGCCGGTGGCCGGCTTGCCGACGGCGAGGCGCTCGGCCGGCGTTTCCAGGCCGTGGTCGATGGCATTGCGCAGCAGCTGGTTCAGCGGCGCTTCCATGCGCGCCAGCACGGCACGGTCGACCAGGGTGGCGCTGCCCTCGATTTTCAACTGCGCATCCTTGCCCAGGCTGCGCGCCAGGTCGCGCACCAGGCGCGGCAGGCCATGCACGCCGTCGCCGAAGCGGCACATGCGCAGCGCCAGCACTTCGTCGGCCAGGCGCGCGGACACGTTGGACGCCTGGCGCTCGTAGTTTTCGGCATCGCGGATCGAGCGCATCAGGAATTCGCGCAGAGGCTGGGCGCGCTCGCGCACCGTCAGCGCCAGTTCCTGCAGGCGCGGGTCGCCACCCGCCACGATGGCTTCGTGCAGCTGCTCCATCGCGCCCAGCACGCCGCGCTGCTGGCGTTTGTAGCGCTGCATGAAGTCCAGCCATGGGCGCAGCTGGCCGGCGTGCAGGCGCGCCTGGCTGGCCAGGGCCAGCAGCTCGTCGCTGGCGGGGGCGTCGTCCGGGGCGGCGGCCGGCCTGCCGGCCGGGGTGAATGCGGGCGGCGGCGCGGACACGGGTGCAGCGGTGGGCGCAGCCGTTGGGGCCGATGCAGATGGCAGCGCTGGTGGCGGCTCGGATGCCGGGCGGGCCAGCAGCGCCGCCAGCGCATCGATGCGTGCCTGCACCGCGGGATCCGCCTCGCCGGTGCCGTCTTCGCCGGCGAGGCGCAGCATCAGGTCGACGCTGTCCAGCAGGGTGTCGGCAGCGCCGGCATCGACCGTGGTGCGGCCCTGCTGGGCCGCAACGAACACGTCTTCCATCGCATGCGCGAGGCCGACCACGGCCTGGTGATCGACGATGGCAGCGGCGCCCTTGATCGAGTGGGCAGCGCGCATCATCGATTCCAGCAGTACCGGGTCGGCGGTGCCGCGCTCGAGCTGCAGCAGGCCGTCGGTCAGCACGCGCGCCTGTTCGCCGGCTTCCATGCGGAACAGGTCGAGCATCGAGAAGCTGCTCAGGTCACCGCTCATGTGGTCCAGGCTCATCGCAGCAATCC
>Ga0308160_10005316_pt1 | contig 13479 bp, 22 predicted proteins | sample PhyFR1_FD_201036 | JGI IMG/M metagenome (GOLD analysis project Ga0308160, IMG submission 201036) | Phyllosphere microbial communities from UC Gill Tract Community Farm, Albany, California, United States - DLSLF.R1 | ecosystem: Host-associated > Plants > Phyllosphere > Unclassified | place: USA... | reverse complement strand
AAACAGGATGGAAAGTCTCGCCAAAACACACATCCTCGGCACAAGGCCAATTCGGCTCGGCAGAGATGAAAGGGCTGTTTGAAACGATCTCGAAATTGATTGATCGGTCGATTCTGGCCAAGGACGATGGTCTGAGTTATACAAGACACGTGAAACCTTTTGTCAAGTTACTCCAGAGAGGATTTGGGGAGTTGGGCGATGGGAAAGGTTTAGAGATGGTTAGGAAGTGGGATAAGCAGGTCAGATCGGTTTTGGAGGAGAGGCGGAGTGAGACGAGGGAAGGTGGAATTGGACAGGATTAGACGGGGAAGAGATATGTCTTGAACTGAAAATGTCGGGAGGGACATACACATTATCGCATACATATCGCATCTTGCATCTCGTGTTCTTGTACATTATCAATGTATCCATATCATCATCCTATCCACGGGTTGTCCTCTTCCGGATTCAGGCGAAGTGTTGAAAAAGTACAGTCGGCGAACTCAGGTCTATCTACGTGTAGGTAGGCAAGCTCAGGCCTCAATTACAGCATAGTGCTAGTACACTCTGTCATATGCGGTATGCCTCATACTGTACTGCTCTCTGACTGCTTCCAACTCGCTGCTCCCGCAAACGTAACCGTAACGAGCCGTGGATACACGTTGTTGGAATCCCCCACTCTCGCCGGATGCTGAAGATGCCAAGACACCACTAAATTGACTGTGATCGACCCTGAATCACTTCACCTCTTCTTCATCTTTCACTGGGGGCATTAGCATCGACGACTGCCTTGCTACCACCGGGATCAGCAAGAGAGCTGGACATCCGCTGTATGCCTGAAGTCGAATGGACTGTACCCAGTCTGTGTTACTAGCGCTACCAAGTTCATCTCCAAGGATAAAACCATGCGACGGACCATCACTAGCCAACTTCATCAATTCCACACACGTTCCATCTTTCTCTCGACAACATTACCAGGCCTAACCCTAGATTGCTCATGTCCTCCTATCGATGCCAAGCCAAGGACACCGCCCTGACCGCTCATGTCCACATCACTGGATGGAATATACACCTCATTCGGGGTGTCAACCTCGAGGTTCGTGTGATGAATCAAGAAATGGGGTACCTAATTTTTCATCTCTTGGACCGAACGTGTGCTGGAGTCACTTTCCGATGGGAGGATGTGCCGGTATGATAGTGGGCAAGAACGTTCGAAGACTTTGCCAAGTGAACAATTCAAGGTATATAAGGTGGTCAACTTTGGTCCTATCCATTAATTCATCCTCTCCCTTCATCCCTACCTGAACCCACAGTACCAAGAGTCAAGATGTTCATCAAGACCAAAACTCTCCTCGCTTCCCTCTTCAACGTAGTCATCATGCTGGGCATGGTCTCTGCCGAGAACGACTCGCATCACAAACGATCCCCATCCGTAATCGTCCTCATTCCCGATGGATTCGGTGCTTCCCAAGCTACCCTCACTCGGGAGTTCCTTCGAGCCAGGGATGGACTCGATGAACGATTCAACAAACTTGCTTTTGACGATTATCACGTCGGATCCATCATGACTAAATCTGCCAACAACTTGGTCACCGACAGTGCGGCTGCTGGTACTGCTTTCGCTTGTGGTGCCAATACCAACAATGGTATCATCGGTTACGACGAGAATATCGAGATTTGCCCTACTGTCCTCGAAGGAGCCAAGGCATTGGGTTACAGGACCGGTTTGGTCTCGACTACTCGAATCACCCACGCCACTCCCGCCGCATACTCTTCGCACGTCTACGACAGAGATTTCGAAGAAGATATCGCAGCTATGCAACTTGGTGAATACGTCCTGGGTCCCCAAGTCGACTTACTCTGGGGCGGTGGTCGATCAATGTTTACTCCCGCCTCGGCCAACGGATCCAGAGTGGACGAAAGGGATCTGGTAGCAGAAGCCAAAGAGAAGGGTTGGAATGTGGTTCTGAGCAAAATAGAGTTTGATGCGTATGGGAAAGATGGCAAGGCAAGGCGATCGAGGATTGCGGGCAGGAACAACGGTGGACATTTACCCTCTTTGGGTCTATTTGCCGATTCTCACTTGGATTACGACATTGATCGAGACGAGTCCGAGCAGCCCAGTCTGGCAGAAATGGCTATCGGAGCCATGAACGCTTTGGATCATGACAACAAGCCTTTCTTCCTGATGGTGCGTCTTCATCCGTTGCACAATTGTAGTCAAAGCTTACACCCGATAGGTCGAAGCTGGTAGAATCGATCACGCAGGACACGCCAACGACGCTGCTGGAATCGTTCACGACGTTTTGGCATACAACAAAGTCTGGTCCGAGACTATCAAATGGATCGACTCACACCAAAACAAGAACGACTTTATCGTCCTAGCTACTGCCGATCACGATACCGGAGCCCTCAACCTTCCTGGTGGATGGCTCCCACCCTCCCTTGTCAACGTCACCAATTCGATCGAGTACCTCGCCGACTGGCTGGAGGAAGAATCAGAGGGCGTCACCGGCGATGACCTCACCTCCCTGATCGAAGGGGTACTTGCCGATAAACTCGCTTTGAACGTCACTGCAATCGACCCCGAACACATGTCTTTATTGACAGAAGCCGTTACTTCCGGTAGTGGGATCGCAGGCAATCTCACCGAGATCAGGAATGTCGAGAGTGGACTCAATTGGGGAACTGGAGGACATTCCAGTGTGGATGTCTCTTTGTACCTCTACCCACAGACCGACAAGAAGCTGGTTGAATCAGTCCAAGGTCTTCATCCGAATGTCTGGCTTGGACAGTGGATTGAGAAATACCTCGGTCTTGATCTCGCTTCCGTCAAAGCCAAGCTCGACTCGGACGCTTCGTTGAGGAATGAGACCATGAGGCAAGAGATCCTGGCCGGACCTGTCATCAGTGATTAGGAGAACTGGGACCGGGTTCGAAGGAGGAGTAGATTGAAAAGGGCATCTTGTCAATGGCGAGTTTGCAGATTAGAAGTGAATAGTATATTTCAGGTTTGGTAGATTATAATTTGGGCTCCTTGATGCATCCCCTGCTTTACGAACGAACCGAGCAGACATTCAAGAGAGATGGGCACACGACTACCTCGGTTTCGGCTTGGTGACAGTGGCCGAGATTCACCCCACTCTGCTCACAGACATGATCCGTAAGTATGTTCCGCCCGGTCATAAACCAACGAGCTTCCCCATCCGCTTCTCTTCATACCCGACGAAACCCTCTATCCCCATCCCAAGTGTTGCCAACGGAAGAACCCAAAAGGACACACACTCCAAAGCAAGGTTTCGGTCCTGCTTGGCAGAATATCCCAGGCTTGAGCCCCACGGGCTCGACCGAGAAACGCGGGGAGACGACACATAGTTCCGGCCCGATCGTTCCGGTCTCCGCTCATGTTCCCCTTGGCGCTTTCTTTTGCCGTTATAAGCGAGATGAAAAAGATAATCATGTGGAGAAAGAGCAGGAACGAGGTTCTTATTCGTCGGCCGAAAATACAATTCCCATTGACTCGATTGGTTGGCATTAGGTGTTGGAATAGCGGCTGGAATTTACATCTTGTCCATCTTCTATCTTCTGTCATATTCATCATCAGCGGCAAATTCTTCCATAGACAGTACGATCATGGACTCGAAGATCCATCCACAACCGACACGCTCGAATTCGGGCTCACTGGAGGGAGGCCGATATACCGAGACTGGAGACAATGAAGTTAAAGACATTCGAAACATCCCCACCGAGGGTTCAGGTCCAGCTTGGGAGCTTGCTCAAATGAGTCCGGAGGAGTATAGGGCTTTCGAGAAGAAGACATTATGGAAGATGGACGTGCGGATCATCCCATGGATCACGTTAGCTGCCCTTGCAAGTGCATGAGAGTGTGTGCTGATGGCTAGACTACTGTACCTGATTTCATTCCTGGACCGAGTGTAGGTTTCTTTTTTGTTTCCGAATTATACCGGGTTCCCGGACAACGCTGACAAGGTAGTAATATCGGTGTGGCCAGGTTGACGGGTTTGCTGGTAGACCTCAATCTTACTTCAAAACAATTCTCAAATGCTTCAATGAGTACGTCAACTTCCTCCCCTCATTCCCAATTTCTACCCTCCCCTCTCTCGCTTCCCTGACTCTTTCCGCTACCACTGCGTCGTGCTGTCCTGTTGCACGGTCACAATGCTGATACCTAGTCTTCTTTGTCAGTTATGTTGCTTTCGAAGTCCCGTCCAATTTGGTTCTGAAGAAATTCAAACCATCTCGATGGATCCCATTCACCATGATCTGCTGGGCGCTCTTTCAAACTTTCAGTACGTGCATGTCCGAGCGATAGCGAGACCAAAATCGGGTTTTCTACCGCTCTCACATACGGTCTTGAACGAGAGCTAACCATTATAGTGGGATTGGTCAAGAATTACGAATCCCTACTCGCTCTTCGGTCAGTTTTCGTATGCGTACCTGATCACAGGCTGACTTTTAGATTCTGTCTGGGTATTTTCGAAGCCGGTCTTTTTCCTGGGCTCAACTTCTTCCTTACGGGATGGTACAGGCGTGAAGAGATCAACAAACGAGTCGCAGTCTTTTTCGGAGGTGCTGTTCTAGCTGGTGCTTTTGGTGGAATTTTCGGGTACGCGCTAAGCCGAATGGCCGGGGTGGGTGGATTGAACGGATGGCAGTGGATTGTAAGTCTTCCCCTGAGCGATGTTGTACAACGGAGCTAATGTCAGTTTATTATGGAAGGTATGTTACCTTTCCTCCCTACACTACCCTTTCCACATCGTCGGCGTCAGCCTTCGGTCCGCTCAGAACCAGCTGACGATCAGGAATCCTCACCATGATCATCGGTATCGCCTCATTCTGGATGATGCAAGATTGGCCCGATCAAGCTAAATTCCTCACTCCTCTCGAACGTGAATTCGTCTTGTCGAGACTAAAGAAAGAACAAGGTCCAGCTGGAGAAACGACTTTCGGTAAACGACATTTGAAACAGGCATTCAGTGATTGGAAAATGTGGTGTTTGATGATCATGTATATCGGAGCTGGAGAACCTCTTTATTCGTGAGTCTCTCGAGGTAGTCCAGCGGCACGCTGGATTGACTTGACTGGGTTTAGTCAAGGGATGGTGGCTGAATGAACAGTTTGGCATTGTTTAGTCCTACCATTGTGGCTTCGCTTGGAACTTTCTCAATCCCTCAGTCACTTCTCATGTCTACACCGCGTATGTCTCCATTCTCCCATCTTCGTATCCCTCTACCGTCCATCCTTCCCAAGCAGACGGCTTGTGGGGCGGCTGTGGCCTACATCCCCTCGGCAAAACTGCCAAATCTCCATAGAACCTGTCCAGCTCTGCGGTCGTACTGATCCTCTAGCCTATGTTATTGGGTTCATCACCACCCTCGGAACAGCCTACCTATCCGACAAGTACAGACGACGAGCCCCGTTCCTCATGTTCTGGTCGGCAATTGCCACACTCGGTTATGTCCTCTTGATGGCTTTACCATCGGGCAAAGTACCAGGTGTTCACTACTTTGCACTATTCATCGCGACGGCGGGTGCGGCTCCTATGATCGCTACGACGATCGCATGGGTTGGAAATACTTGGTCAAATGGTAAGCCCTCTTGTATGACCCTGAAAAGACACTAATCATCAGGAAATCACTTGCGAGTTTTCCCACAACAGTCATTGGAGAGGTACTGACAGTTTCTAGCAAAAAAGCAATCACGATGGGAATGGTCTTTTCTTCTGGAAATTCTGGAGGTATCGTCGCCTCGCAGGTTTACCGAAGTGAGAACGCCCCAAAATATTATCCAGGACACGGCACAGCAGTTGGATTCTGCCTTGCGAATTTCACAATGGCCGCTTTGTTATGGTGGTACTTGGCTCGAGAAAACAAGAGGCGTGATCTCGCTTATGGTCGAGCTGTAGATCATGGGGATGATAATGATGACATTGAAAGTCCTCAGTACCGTGAGAAGTGGGGATTGGAGGGCAAGACGAGGACAGAGATTATTGAGTTGGGAGAAAATCATCCGGGTTATCGATATGTTCTATAAGCCAGTCGTGTGGGTTTGATGGGAATGTCGACTTTGGGGTATGGGACAGAGAAGCGGTTGCTCAGTTTCCTTTTCTCCTTTTGACAGGTCGTTATTTAATATGGTATACTAGGGCTTCATGCAATTGGATATTTTGTTCATCATAACCGGGGTCAGTATTGCATATGGTCCGGTGGCTGACCCAACGCAATTGTATCATCAGCTTCAATCTTCAAGTTGCCTCCGATCCCGGAAGATGTATTGGACTAATATATATGTGTGTGTATGAACCAGTACCTAGGGGGTGGGAGCGAATCGGCTGAGAGAATATTCGAGATCAACGCAGGAAGGCGTCAAACATGGAATTGACCTGCATTCGCATTCTACATTATGCCGCAACTACAAAAGCCAAGACCCCACTCAAAAGAGCAAAGAAGACAGATCCTTCCTTTCGCGAAACACCATTACCCGCATCACTCGAACTAGAGCCCGAGGGCGAGTCTGAGCCGCTGACAGCGGGGGTACTGGAAGTTGATGAGCCGGTATTGCTCGCCATACTGCCGTCTTCCGAAGCGGCTTCATCCGCTGGAATCCTTAATGTCTGTGCTGCGGGTGGATATTGGGTCAAGCCGGTCCAGGTTGGTAATGATTGAGTTTGACCGGATTCAAAAGAAGCGTAATATGGACCGCTGTCCATTAGCTATAATCTCAAGATCTGACTCACGTGGTGGTAGCTGTAGCACTGACTGTGCTAGCTCCAGTGACCGGCCTATTGACTGAGGAGCACCTCTCGGTGACATTCCTTAGCCATCCGTTTAGCTGCTCCGCGTCGATCAAGCCGAGGGGGTTGTATGGTGCTCCGGGAAATCTTGCTGTAGTAGGCGCAGCGGTCAATGACGAATTTGTATGATATCCCAACGGCCTCTCGCCTCCATTCGCAACAACACAATTGGCGCAGTCTAACAATTGGGTGTAATTGCCCTGAGAGCAGAAAAAGTCGTCGCAAAACGTCTCGGGGAGAGTTAATTCATCCAACTGGGTAGTATTGATGAAACAGGGACTGATCATAAGCTGTGTGTACTTGCCGACGGGAAGGACACTCACTAGTACGGCTGAGTGACTGATAAACATCCAGGAGCACAGGCTAGCGGTATCGAACTTTCAGTCTGGGTACCGCTGTCGGTGACGCCAGTGGGGAATACTAATCCAGTGCTTTCCCTAAATGAGGTGACTGTGAAGGATTGAGAAGAAACGGCTCGTAGACCGCATAGAAGCGCAAGTGTCGTGGTGGTGAATAACATGATCGGATGGATGGCCGAGTGATCTACAATGGTCCACTATATATAGTCTGGTATCCATGCTTGACATGACCGTCCTAGCCGAGGATATCGTCTTGGCATATTGTCGGCACGAGTAAAATCCGCCCCGGGCCGGGATAACCCCACCATATGACGTATGAGGTATCCTGCCCTGCCCAGAGAAGCCCCTTGCCGACTGCCGATAACTTAGCGTAAACATCTGTTCTCCTCTCGACTCCCATGGTCCAGATTCGGCAAGCTGAGCAAAGGCGCTAGCATGGGCGTCGTGATCAATGACAGCCAGACCACGAGAGGTCCTCTCTCCCGATGGGGCGGTGAAGCAGGATCCGATTCAGCCTAGGCATTTGCGGAGCCTGGAGATGCATCGCATTGTACTGCTTACACATGTCGACTCCCCCGTGCCCATGCGATTGCTTGGACTACTCTACTGGTGCTCTCCTCACATGGCTTTGCAGTAGAAACGCTTTGGTGACAGCATGTAGTACTTCTGAGAAATGCGATTGGCTATTTCTAGGATATATCCAGTTGACTGATCAGAATAAATCATGGGGGTCAAGCACAGACATGTGTAATCTTGCATACGGTCAGCACCGTCGCCCGGACAGCATAAGCTACTACGAGTACACTCATTCGTACCCCGCTGATTGGTGGCTGAAGCATCAAGGAACCACTGCAGAGTCTGGCGCGATTCCGGCTGGATGGACCACGAGGTGAAACCGATACATGGCAGTAACACCGTATGCCTATATACCTTCTGAAAGCTGGTTGGAGATAACCCGAATCGAATATATAGGCAGACGGACCAACATGATGAGTAACATATGTAAAAGCACTCGACTACCTGTAAGGTATACAACGCAACTAGCCCTACTAACTCCTACTCCTCCACATACTCTTCCCCTTCAGCATCCAAGTCCAAGTCAAGATCCACATCTTCACCTTCAGCGTCAATCTCCCATTCTCCATCCGCATCTGCATCATCACCTTCGACGCCGGCAACAGTAGTAGCCACGCCTTTGAGTGGTGAATCCACAGTACCCCTCGTACTTCTCCTAGGCGTATCCAATATCCCAGCCCCCGCACCTGACCGTGACCTCGTTCTTCGTCGTTTCCCCTCTGAGCTGGCTGGTGGATTCGAAGCTGGTCTCTTTCTTAATGACCTCAACCCCTCGGGTTCTGATAATTTGGCAACAAGCGCCAATGTAGCTTTATCTTGTCCGTGGTTAATCACTTCTGGATCCGTATCTGCTTCCGGAGTCCGGATCTCGATAGTATCAGGATCAAGGGATTGAAGTGAAGATGATGTGGGCGCGTCATTGGTCAAGGCGGTCATGGCGATAGTACCAGGTGGTTTCGGATCTCTAGATACCAAGAATGGATGATATTTCAGTCGATCGAATTTAAGCGTTAAATGTCCTTTACTCTCGTACCCTTGGAGCACAGCTTCGATGTAGGCTTTATCGAATCTGATGATGTATTTCTTTGGGATCGTGGGTTTATCGGGATTATCGCTTTCGGGCGGTGTATCTTCCACGTGCACTGGTCGTGATCGTCGAGGGGCAGATAGATGACTTCGACCCCTGGCACGACGGCGTTGGATCGGTGTATAGGTGGCATGGGAACGAGGAGGCGTGTCGAGCGAGATGATCATGTCTTCGGAAGTGAGAGTTGCGTAGATGTCGTCAAGGGTAATGGATGTCCCAGCGGATATGTCTGGAGATCAGCTCGGCGTCTTCGGGACAGCGCGTGCGAGCTTACCATTCATGGTGACGGTATCGGGGGCAGACCGTAGATACTCAAATACCTTGATCTTCCAATATCGTTTATAAGTAACCTCTCCAAGACCACTAAGTGGTTTCTCGGGACTACCAACTCTGCCTTCCTTCTTCGATAAAGCGTAACCTATATGATCAGTCTGTAACCCAATAACCCAAGAGCTGACTCACTGAAATCGATAAGAAGCTGACCCCATCCCTTCCTCTGCCTAACCGGTAGAGTCATGATACAACTAACGTTATTATCAATACTCCTCTTTTCTTTCGAAAAGTATCCGACAAATCTCGCCCCGAGCTCGTCGACTTCGGTCATGACGTAAAACAAGAACGGTTCGACGTCGTAGTAGAGGGTTTTGTGGTCTAGGAACATTTTAGCAAGTAGGCATAGGTTCTGGCAGTAGATCTGGACGTCAGTGTGATGTTTTCGAAGGATCGAGAGACTGACCTTGTTCTTTCGTCCATCAACTTCGAATACGGAGATGGCTCCATCACGATATATCTCATCACCAGGTGGATGGCGTGTTTTGCATTTCGTCTAGACGTCAGCTATTACCAGCAGAGAAGGAATGGTAGCTTACGCGATGCCTTCCCGCTACGAAGCCTGACTTCATATACTTCAAGCAGAACTCGCATAACCACAGTCTGCCATCTGGGACATTCTGGTATTCCTCGGGATAAGGCGCAGAGTACCAAGTATCAATATCGAATGGACCGAACCGTATCGTCTTGATTTTTTCACTTCCATTACCGGCTATTATACCGTTCATGGAGCCATTTGGCGAGTAAGGCGAAGCGGATACAGTCTGTTGCAGTAGTCGATCACGGAGCCCTCGAGCAAAATTCGGTGTTGATGCCGCCTTGGCTAAAGAAGAACCACGCGGCGATTTGCCATATCCATTGGACGAAGGAGCGGGTGAAGCGCGAGCTGACAATAGAGGATCATACTCCGATACCGGAGGCGGTGGTCCACCCAATCTCGCTTCCGCCGCTTTCAAACTCTTTTCAAACCTCTCCTTGTCGGGTTCGGTAATGACAGTCTTTGTCGTATCGGCATCTTCACCCGTAATTATCCCTCCGTACGGTATCGTATCTTCCTCTTCTTCCACCTCGACCGCTTTCCGACTCCCTCCACTAGGTACCCTGAGCTTGACGACGTGGGTATATCCTGGTGAATCATCCACTTGCTTCTCTTTGCCTTTGTCCCTCTGCTTTATCTTTATACGTGGATGTGTGGTGAATAGGTCACTGTCGTCTTCATGGTGCCCGTTGGATTGGGATAGACGACTTCGTTGGATAGTCTTTGGGGGTTTGGTTTTGCGGCTCGTGGTCGGTGTTTCGGCTTGTGTTGAGGGACTGTATTTGAGATGTATGTCGGAAGGAGTGTGGATATTGGATAGTGAGAACGTGGTTTTCTTCTCCGTCCGCTTGTCTGACTCTTTGCATTGTGTGCAGATGAATTTGCCTGTATGTCAGTCTTGATCAACGACATGTCTGCCAAGAAGACATACCCTTCGGGACTCCAGGTAATGGTCTGTTCGGTCAATAGTGTTTCCGAAAAGGCGTGTCAAGACTTACGGGGAGCAGCAGTAGAAATGGTATCCCCGATCACAACCATCACAAAACATCATATCGTCCTGACCATCAGCTCCACCCCAACCACGCCCCACCCCGACTTACGTCCTTTCCCTTGACCTGGCAGACTTCACAAACTTTGCAATTCAAGCATACCCAGTCATAGGTAAACACCCTCTTGGCCAGTTTCCCGACCATGTTGCAACATGATGGATGTCCACTTTGTCCACATAGGAAACAGGAAACCATCGTTTCCGGTACGCCATCCCTATTTCTCAAGTCGCCACCTTGGCAGAACGAGCAGTAGTCGTCCGGTGGTGGTTTGACATAGATGGTTTCGACTGATGATGCTTGTCCTTTACGTGAACCTTGAGCGTGACCGTGACCGTTCGCGAGCTTCTTGTGCTTTGACCGTTTCTTTGGCTGCGAATGTGGATTGTCTGAATTGGCGGGGTGTTTTGATGAAGACGCGACCGAGTTCGAGTGCTTGGGAGGCCGACCTCGCCGTGGAGATCCAGTCTGAGCTATGATCTCGTCCGAGTAGGGTATCTACTATTTCAGCTGATGGTCACTCGGTCGCGAATGGATAGCTTGCCGCTTCGACCAAGTACTGCTCATCAACCTCTCCTTCTGCATCTGCCAACCCTTCCTCCTCCGCCAGTAGAGCCGGATCAATAGCAAAGTCCATTGTCATCGCCTCCCCTCACAGATGTTCCTCTAGATGGTGTAATCGCGGTCGGATAGGCGAGACGCGTCGGACGTGTTGTCGTTATTTATGATTTCTGTCGATATGATCGTATGCGTCGATATCGATATTCACTCGTTCAGATTGCTCGTTGTATGCCTATGAATATATTGTGTATGTATACATACATGCAGTGTGGGTGTATAGGGTGTATGTATGCTACATCTACCTACTGTTGCTTGACCAACAAGGCAAGCCCTCACTCAGTTGATAACCCATAACCACTAGAATGCCACGTCATCATCATCCCCCTCTCTCTACTCTGGTGACCTTTTCACTCTATCCTATACATCCTATATTCAACAACACTTACCCGCTTCGGATACACCCACCCACTACTGCCCGCTCGACAATCAACGAGGATGTCGGTCAGGAAATCCCCCCCACCGCCTGGGCCAGGAGTCGCCCTGACGAAAAGAGCTCGAGTGGAGGACGAAGAGGATGATTCGAGAAACATGACATTGACCGTTGCGTCTTCGGGAGAAGGACAGAGGAAGAATGCATTGATACGGACTATTCAGAGGACGAGTGGGCTAGAAGCGCCAATCGTTGCGCTGGGAGGTGCGCACGGGGTGAGTCTGGAAAGGGTTCAAGGTTGATCAGAACGTCAGACTGATAAAGTAGGGGGAGATTACGGCTTGTAAATTCGATCCATCAGGTCAGACTCTGGCTGCTTGTTCGACAGACAAGAGCATATGTACGTCTACTGTTCATCTCAATCTTGGTACTTGAGCTCACACTCAAGCGCTCTGGAAAACGTATCCACCACACGAGAACTATGGTATTCTCCCCAACGTTCACAAGCAGGCCATCCTCGATATCGCCTATTCCCTCGACTCTCAGGTCATCTACTCTGTAAGCTGACTCAAGCCGTTCTTCATGACTCAGCTGATCCACAGGGCGGGGCAGACGGACTACTGGTAGCAACAGACCTAACGACAGGAGAACGAATAGCGAGGTATTCAGCGCATTACGGACCACTCAATTCGCTCGCAGTAACCATCTCGGGTGGAAAGGAGTTGATCTTGACTGGTGGAGATGATGGAATTGCGAGAGTATGGGATTTGAGCATGATTGGAAAGGAACCTGTGGTGGAATTCGATGATGGACGCGATTGTCCCGTTACAGCGGTCGAATGGAGTGGGGACGGTAATCAGTGTTTTGTCGGAGGTGTGGATAATGAAGTCAAGGTCAGCTATAGTGTACTCTCGCGATTGAAGCTAATAACCAGGTCTGGGACCTGAGAACGAATAAAGTCTTGTACACACTACAAGGACATACCGATACTGTAAGCCCCTCTTCCCCACCCCGAACCAGCTGACGTCCAGATCGCTTCCATCGCCCTCTCCCCATCCACCCACTACCTAGCAACCTACTCCCTTGACTCTTCTCTGATCATATACGACGTCCGCCCATTCTCATCAGACCCAATGAGAGTCTACAGATCCCTAACAGGTGCTCCGTCCGGATTCGAAAATACATTGATCCGCGTGGCTTGGTCGAAACATGATCAGGGGGCTAGGATAGCAGTTGGAGGTGGGGATAGGACGGTTACGGTATGGGAGGTCGAGACTGGAAAAGTGCTTTACAAGCTGCCTGGGCACAAGGGGACGGTTACGGGGGTGGATCTACATCCTAGGTGAGTGAGCGAGGCCGTCAGGCCGATCGCGTGGCCGATATGGACTGGGCCGAGGCTGCAGCGAGGACAGTATCCGAGGGCAGAGAGCTGTAGTCCATCACTCGTCCACGGCCTGATCAAGCAGATAGAGAAGACCATACGCTAACCTTACAGAGAACCAATCATCCTTACAGGATCAAAAGATACGAATCTCCTCTTGGGCGAATTGGACGCTCAAGATTTCTCGTAGAATTGAGCATATGCATGTATGCATCTAGCTTTCGTTGGGGATCTTCATCTCGGAACCAAGTTGAGCTTGGTGTGGGCTGTGTACATATCTAGCATCTTGAACATGTAATTGAAGGATCGATAGGCCGCAAGACCGGGTATTTGGATGGACCGGCACGACCAGCTTGTCTTTGCCTTTCGTCCACTATC
>Ga0308160_10005315_pt1 | contig 13481 bp, 12 predicted proteins | sample PhyFR1_FD_201036 | JGI IMG/M metagenome (GOLD analysis project Ga0308160, IMG submission 201036) | Phyllosphere microbial communities from UC Gill Tract Community Farm, Albany, California, United States - DLSLF.R1 | ecosystem: Host-associated > Plants > Phyllosphere > Unclassified | place: USA... | reverse complement strand
ACATCGCACTCGCAATTAAACAGCAGGCGCTGCTTAAAGCGCGAGATTTGCTCACTAAACCAGCCGCCTAATGCCGGACATTTCAACTTTGCCAAGAAGCGGACATCTGAACTTTGCTTTGACATTTGCTGTAGCGGCTATTTTAAAATGTCCATATATAGCCAGATTCAAATGTCCAAATTGAATGGGTGCATGCTGGGACTTTCAAGCCTGTCGGAGACCTGCCATGGATACCATGAGGATGATCACAATGAGGCCGCGTGAAATTAACCGACTCAAGACGATTTAGGCAGTCGCTGAAGGCAATCTCAAGGCAGTGAGCGCGGCACGTCAGCTTGGCTTGTGCCGACGCCAGGTTGATTGGTTGGCTGACCAGTATCGTGCTGAGCGACCGGCTGGACTGGTGTCGAAGAAACGAGGACTGCGGCATCATCAGTTGCCGGCAAGTTCAGTCGATTTGGCACTTTCAATCATTCGGGATCGATATCCGGATTTTGGTCCGACCCTGGCTTGCGAGAAGCTGCGCGAACGGCACGGCATCTCGCTCGCTAAGGAAACGGTCCGCAAGCTCATGACTGAAGCTGGGCTATCGATACCGCGCAAGCAGTGTCCACCGTCGATCTATCAGCCACGCAATCGCCGCTCATACGTCGGCGAACTGATCCAGATCGATGGTAGCGATCACTGCTGGTTTGAAGACCGCGCGCCGACCTGCACGTTGCTGGTCTACATCAACGAATGTGCTGCTTCCGTTTCGCGTACATGCCTCCTTGATATTACCGATCAGATGCATTCGCATGATTGTGTTGCTACCTTTATCCGGTTTAGCATAGCCCACTGCCTCCAGCAAATTGGGGAACTCAGGGCCGCGGCGCCTGTTGCAGTGCCTGCCGACGCCGGCGCCTCCAACGCGCTATTGGACGCCACTGACTGCCTTGCCTGCCACGCAATGGACAGGGAGATTGTCGGGCTCGCCTATGACGATGTCGCCGTCAGATATCAAGGCGATGCGCAGGCTGCTGGCACGCTCGAAGCCAGCCTGCGCAACGGCAGCGTCGACAAACGGTGCGACGTATCGATGCCGCCCTTTCCCGGGCTCGAGCCGGAGGAAATCCGTACCCTGCTTGAATTAGTGCTGAAGCAGTGATCGGCATGGGCCTTGGCAACGCCGCCAGGCCGCGCTGAATCGCTTTGCGCGGCCCGGCCCGCCGATTATGGCCCCCATGCCAGCTGTTCGCCCACAAACAGGCAGACGCTGGCTTTACTTTATTTCCGCAAGCAGGCCGCTAGAAACGATGCGTGACGCCCACGACAAGTCCGGACTGGTTTGCACCGGCAAGCGTCGGGGCGCTGCTGACCAAACCGAGTGTGCTGCCACCTTTGTTATCCAGATAGCCGACGTTCACGTACACGGAGGTACGCCTGGAAAGGTCCTTGACCAGGGAGGCGGCAATCCGACTGGAACGGTCTGGCGTGTCTTCAGTGCGGAGATGGTACAGCGCGACATTGAGCCTCAGGTCCGGCGAAAACTGCTGCATCGCGCCTATCCAGTAAAGATTGTTTTTCTGCTCGACTACGAGAAGTTCGTTCTTGCGCCGCAGGTATCCCGCGATCCAGGTCGTATTGCCTGTCTGGTAGCGCAGTCCGAGCATGAGTCGTCTGTCGGTACTGGAGGACGTCGCAATGGTGCCGCCATGTTGCTGGTCATAGGCCAGGCCTGCCGAAAGGGGCCCGGCAACATAGTTCAAGTTGCCGCCCAGGTTGCGGCCGACTTTCGGCGCGCCTGGCACTTCGCTCTGGCTGCCAGCCGGTGTGCCAGCCAGCGAATCGCGTCCCAGACTGTAAAAGGCACTTCCGCTTACCGGTCCAGTCTTGAACAGTACTTTGGCAGCATTGTCGACCCGGCTGACGAATCCGGCCGGATCGATACCCTGCAGGCTGTAGGTGGCGTACAGCAGCGGATCATAGCGCGGCGCGAGATCAAACAGCGCGCTGTTCTGCCGGCCCAGAACCAGGCTTGCCCACTGGTTTGACACCCCAACCGTAGCGCCACGGCCGAACAGGCGGCCGCTCTGCAGCAATTGGCCAGTATCCGGAGCGATGCCGCTCTCGAGCGTGAATTCGGCCCGCAGGCCGTCGCCCAAGTCTTCCGTGCCGCGGATGCCCCAACGCGATGCGACGAGGCCGCCCTGGCTGAGCGCATTGAGCGACTTCTCGCTGCCTGCGACAGCGACGTTGTTGATGTGCTCCACGCCCAGATCGACTACGCCATAGACCTGGACATTGCTTTGGGCGTTTGCGCCGACCAGACCAGACAGCAAGGCAGCACCCAATGTGATTGATTTTTTATTAAGCTGCATATCCCCTCCCCTTAAAAAAACTGATAAAAATTTTTTGATCGATGCCAAAAAACGAAAAAGCGCCCCCAAAGCCTTATAAAAAAGGCTTTGTTTCCAACCGATTCCATGCTTGTGAATTCAAAAAGGAGGGACGAACACCCGCTCGCGTCAACGCCGGCCTGGCACTTCCTTGCAGGCCGGAGCCAGCGTGCTGGTCCACTCCAATTTTAAGAAGGTTCTTTTTACCTGCTGACGTCGATGACGACCCTGCCGCGAATTTGGCCCGCCAGAATGTCTTCGGACAGTTTCAAGAGCGCGGACATCGGCTCGACGGTGGTAATGGCAGCAAGCTTGTCGGCGTCAAGGTCGCGCGCCAGCCTTGCCCAGGCTGCTTCGCGCTTGGGAATTTGCGCCATCACGGAATCAATCCCGAGCAGTGCCACGCCGCGCAGGATGTGGGGCAATACCGTGCCCGGCAGCTCTATGCCACCGGCCAAGCCGCATGCCGTTGCGGCGGCGCCGTATTCCATTTGCGCAAGAATATTGGCCAAGGTCACCCCGCCAACTGAATCAACCGCTCCTGCCCACATCTCGCGCTGAATCGGGCGCCCCGTTAGTTGCAGCCCCGTCCGGTCGATGATTTCGCTTGCCCCTAGGCTGCTCAGGTACTGGTGTGTTTCCGGGCGCCCGGAAGATGCCGTCACCGCATAGCCTGCGCGCGCAAGCAGCGCAACCGCGACCGACCCGACGCCGCCGGCAGCGCCGGTGACCAGCACTTTACCCTTGCCCGGTTTCATGTGGCCCCACTGTTCCAGTGCGTTAACGCACAACGCGGCCGTGTAGCCCGCAGTGCCGATTGCCATGGCCTGCAAGGGCGAAAACGATTCCGGCAGCCGCACCAACCATTCCGCGCGTACACGCTGAAAACGCGTAAAGCCGCCCCACTGAGTTTCGGAAAGGCCGAAACCATTCAGCACCACCTGGTCCCCCGGCTTCCAGGCCGGGGAGCGCGATTCGACAACGGTGCCGGCCAGGTCGATGCCACCAACCATGGGGAGGGTGCGGGCGACCTTGTTCCTGTTCCCGGATAGCGCCAGGCCGTCCTTGTAGTTGAGCGCCGAGTACTGCACCTCGACAAGGACGTCCAGATCGGGAAGTTCGGCGAGCCGCATGTTGCGAAATACCGTGCGCGCCTTGCCATCGGCTTCCTCTATCATCACGGCGGTAAAGAGATCTGACATCAATGTACTCCAAAGAAATCTGGTTGATTTGTGAACGACCGCTTAGGCTGTTCGAAAGCGATAAGCTCTGTTCTTATGCAGCGCCGCGCACGCGCTCGAACAGCGTATCCGCGTTGTCCGGCGCCGCATCCGCACGCCAGGCAACATGGCCGTCCGGCCGGACCAGGACCAGCTTGCGCCGGTAGAGTGCCGCGACTTCCGGCTGCTCGATGCGCTCAAGCGATAGCGGCACCCCGATCTTCTCCGCGGCGCGAGTCAATAGTTCTAACTGCGCAGCATCGGCGCCAAAGTCCAGCAAGACGAAGCCCTTGCCAAACAGGTCAACGATGGACCGGCCATCGGGCAACCACGCATGCGGGGCGCGATGGCCGGGCCGGGCGGTCGGCGCATAGAAGCTCGGGTGATCGGCATCCGACGGTGTGCCGTCCGGAACGATAAGCGGCGAGTTGTCGTAGCGGTAGCCCAGTGCGATGCCCTGCGAATACCATTCCTGGTGCAGGCCTACTTCCAGGAAGTTGCCGATGTTGCGGCGTGCGGCCACGCCGACCGGCCCTTCCTTGAGCACATTGTCCATTCCGCCTCCGACCCAGATCTTGTAATTCTCGGTCGAGATTCCGAAATTGCGCACGGCGACCGCACGGCGCTCCTCTTCATAGGCAGGCAGCAAGCCGGGGCCACCCCAGCCGTTGACCATGGCGCTTAGCGCCCAGCTAAGGCCAACCGCATCGCCTATCCCGGTATTGACGCCGTGGCCGCCCGTAGGCGAGGTGGTATGGACAGAGTCGCCAGCCATGTACACGCGGCCGCGGCCATAACTTTTTGCCAGCATCTGCGCGCGCCGCCATGGAACCACACGCTCGATGACATAGGGTACGCCGCTGCCGGCGAGTGCACGCTCGACAATCGGCTTGACGTCGTAGGTTTCCGGATTCAATACTGCCTCCATCCCGACCACGGTGAAGCGCCACAGGCCACGCCCATCCACCGATGTCATGTTGGCCCAGGTCCCTTCCGGGCCTATGAACATGAAACGTTCGCAGCGGCCGAACTGATGGTAGGGATCGATCTGGTCGATGCGGATCATCGCGCTTAATGAAAAGTCCATTTGCGCAACCACTTCAAACGCAATGTCGAGTCCCTCGCGCACCATGCTGCGCACGCCGTCACAGCCGACTAGGTACTGCGAGCGCACAGTAAAGCGTTCGCCTGTCGACACGTCTGACAGCAGCGAGGTGACGCCATCGTCGTCCTGGACAAAGCTTTCGATGCGGCTGCCGTAGCGGATCTGCGAGTATTCGCCGGCCTTGACCGCATCGGCCAGGATAGGGTCGAAAATATACTGGGGACAACGACGCATCATTTCCGGGCTGATCGGCGGGATGCCGCGCTCGCGGGCTGACGCGACGACGCTGCGGCCCAGGTACTCCCCGTTCAACGCCGTGCAATACACCGTGTCGCGCGGCAGATCGTCGGGGAAACCGGCGGCAATCTGTTCCACCAGTCCCCAGCGGCGGCAGAATTCTATGGTCCGTTCGTTGAAAGTCCCCGCCTTTGCCAGCGGTTGGGTTCCCGTGTCGGCTGCCTGTTCGACCACGATGCTTGGCGTTCCTTGATAATTCAAGTCCAGCGCCAGTGCGAGCCCAACCGGGCCGCCGCCGGCGATCAGGACCGGCGTTTCAATTGTCGTTCTAGCCATGGTATCTTGTATTAAATTAAATTAAATGAAATTAAATTGAATTGAATTGAGTTGAATGAAGTCGGTTCGCTCCTTACCGCCGGCCCTGCTGTCGCGCCAGCAATCGCTCGATGGCCGGCTCCGGCATGCCGACCTCGCGCAACACTTCGCCTGTATGTTCGCCCAGTACCGGGGCCGGACGCAGTGTCCCGGGAGTCCAATCCGACCATCGCGTCGGCACGGACATCTGGCGCATGCGTCCCTCGGTCGGATGCTCGACGTCCTGGAAAAAACCGACTGCGTTTAGGTGCGGGTCGTCCATTACCGACTCGAGGGTATGCATGGGCATGGCGGGAATATCGTGCTTGGCAAAATCGGCGAGCCACTCGCTCGTCTCGCGCGTTGCCAGGTGCTCACCCACTTCGCGGTACAGCTCCTTGGCGTAGGTGGTGCGGGCGACGAAGGTGGACACGCGCGGGTCGGTCGCGAAGCGTTCCGGCTGGCCGAGCAGTTCGAAGAATGACTGCCAGTGCCGGTCGGTGTAAATGATTGCGCACAGGTAGCCGTCGCTGGTGGGATAGGGACGCCGCTCCTTGGTCAGGGTACGGGAGTATCCGGGCGGCCCGATCGGCGGCTCGAAACTATGGCCACCCATGTGGTCGCCCACTGTGAACTGGACCATGGTTTCGAACATGGGCACCTCGATCGCCTGGCCACGGCCAGTGCGATGGCGCTGCTCAACCGCCGCCAGCAAGGCAATGGCGGCATGCAGGCCAACTGCGCGATCGTTAAAGGACACCGGCATGTAATGCGGCGTTTCCGACCCGGCCTGGACCAGCATGGACGGCACGGCTGTCAAGCCCTGTATCAGGTCGTCATAGGCAGGACGTCCGGCATAGGGGCCGTCGCTGCCGAAGCCGACCAGGCTGACCCAGATCAGCCGCGGATTGCGTTCCGCAAGCCGCTCGTAAGTAAGACCAAGCCGGGCCAGCGCCGCCGGGCGCACATTGCACACCAGCGCGTCCGCTACCGCGGCCAGTTCCAGCAAGGCGGCGACGCCGTCAGGGTCCTTCAAGTCCAGCATGACGCTACGCTTGTTGCGGTTCAGGTGCAGGAACAGACAGCCCATGTCGGCATGGCGCATCGGCGGAATCTGGCGGGTGGTGTCGCCGCCGGGCGACTCCACCTTGACCACGTCGGCGCCGTAGTCTGCGAGGATCTGCGTCGCGAAGGGGCCCATCACGACATTGGTCATGTCTATGATGCGCAGACCTTTCAGCGGCCCCGTGATGTCGTTTGTTACGTTATGCATTGGTGTACCTCTCTAGCCAGGAGTCGCTGTATTGCTGCTCCCGTGCGCGCTTTAAACCGCTGGTGCCTTCCTCGGCGAGGATGGTCTCGAACAGCCGGCCGTCCGGCGCCTGCGCCAGGCGGCTCATCGACTTCGTCCTTACGTCGGCGGCGCGCCCCTCGATGCGTCCGGCGGCACGGCCTGCGGCTTCGGTGGCGCGGTCTATCGCCTGCTTGTTCAGGCATAGGGCATGGCGCGGCATGCGTGCAATGCGCTCGCAAAGTTCGCCCGCCGCCTCCAGCAGTTGCTCGCTCGGGATAACCCACATCGCCAGGCCGGCCTTCACTGCCTGGCGTGCGTCAAGCGGCTCGCCGGTGAAGATCAGGAACTTTGCCAGGCCGGGGCCTATGCTCAATGACAGTTCGGCCCCGCCCGGATGGCCGAATCTGCCCTCGGGCAAGCCGAAGCGTGCGTCGGCGCCCGCCAGCACGAAATCGCACTGGGCGATGAAACCGAGCCCGGCGCCAAGGCAAAGCCCCTGTACCGCAGCGATCACCGGCTTTGAAACCGTTCTGACTGCCTTATGGAATTGGTCGACTTCATCTATCGTCGCCTGGTCCTGCTTTGGCGTGGGGTTCTTGGGCAATCCTGCCAGGTCGCCGCCGGCGCAGAAAGCGCGTCCCTCGGCGGAAATCAGGATGGCGCCGATCGAGCCGTCCGCTTCAGCCTCCTGCAGCGCCCGTGCAATCTCGTCGCGGCTCGACCCGGGTCCGAAACCGAGAACGTTAAGCTTGTCGGCCCGACTGAGAATAAGGTGTGCGACGCCCGCACGCCTTTCCAGGCGCACATGTTTGTAGCTCATGATTGATGTCCCGGTTTCTTACTGTGGTTCGATCTTCGCCGTGCGCACCATGTCGCGAGACAGCTTCAGGTTCTCCGAGACCATCTTCGCCAGATCGTCCGGGGTCGAGGTCCTGACGTCATAGCCAGCCGCCTTGATCTTGTCCGCGACCTCAGGCTGCGCCAGGACTTCCACAATCGCGGCATGCAGTTTGCCAAGCAGCTCGGGGCTCAGGCCGGCTGGCGCAAACACCGCATTCCAGGGTTCGAGCTCCACGTCAATGTTTTTCGAGCGCAAGGTTGGCACCGCCGGCAGCTCCTCTGAAACGCTCTTGCCGGTGGAGGCGAGCGCGCGGATCTTTTCCGCTTGCAGGTAGCCATGCATTCCACCGGGCGAGCCTAGGTAGGCATCCACTTCGTTCGACAGCAGGGCCTGGATGATGGGCGCGGTGCCCTGATACGGGATGAGCGTGACCTTGATGCCGGCCGCGTGCAATACCCGCTCCGTGTCCAGATGCTGCTGAGAGTTGGGAATGATCGCTAGATTGAGCTTGCCCGGCGCCTTGCGTGCGGCGTTGATTAACTCTTCCAAGGAACGAAAGCCAGCCTTGGGCACGAACAAGAAGAACGGCGAGCTTGCAACCAGCGTAATCGGCTGCAAGTCCTTTTGCACGTCGAAAAGCGGTGCCTTGCTCAACGCGCCGTGGGCGGAAATGGCGATATTGGCCACAAGGATGTTGTACCCGTCCGGCTTTGCCCGCGCAACCGTTTGCGTTCCCAAGGCGGTGCCTGCACCCGGCTGATTTCGGACGATAACGGGCTTGTTCCAGCGCTTGGACAGCCCGTTACCGATTAATCGGGCGAACAGATCGAGCGGTCCGCCCGGAGGTGTGGGTACTGTGATGTTAACGTTCTGACTCGGGAACGATTCTGCGTGGACGGACGCGTTGAACAAGAAGGAGGCCGCCACCAAAGTAAGTCCCATGAGGGAAAGCTTTTTCATAGTTGTCTACTGATGTGCTGTTTGTATAGGCCCATCGTAAGAACTTGCGCAATATATGTCAAAATGATCGTTCTTATTTAGTGCATAAGAAAAACTTATAATATGTTTACCTTAAAGCAACTCGCAGTTTTTGATGCCGTCGCCCGTTTGGGCAGCGTGAGTGAGGCTGCGGGTGAACTCGCAATGACACAGCCAGCTGCAAGCATGGCACTGCAGCAGCTGGAATCCGCGCTTAGAACGGAACTGTTCATGCGTGTGCAGCGGCGGCTGGTGTTGAGTCATCAAGGCAAGGTGTTGCAACCGTTAGCGCGTTCAATGCTTAACAACGCGAATGAAATCCAGGCCCTGATCAACTCAAAGGTATTTACTTCGCACCTACGCATCGGCGCGAGCGCAACGATCGGCGACCACATGCTGGACCAGTTGTGTGGCCGCTTTATGGCGGCGCATCCTAATGTTCGGCTCAGCGTGACGATTCTTCCAGCGTTCGAGGTTATCAATCGCGTCGACGAGATGGCGCTCGATGTCGGACTCATCGAATTCGTCTCAGTCCGGCCCACACTTGATGTGATCCGTTGGCGGGATGAAACGCTAACGGTGTTCTGCTCTCCGAAAAATCCGCTTGCCCTCCGCAAGAATGTGACCGTCTCTGAATTAGCGGAGCAGCGCTGGTGTCTGCAGCAGCGGTTCGCCGACAGCCGTCGCCAGTTCACGCTTGAAATGCTCAAGCGCGTGCCGTCAATTGACATTACGCTTGAGAGCGATAGCGTAGCGGTCTTAATCAAGGCGGTCGAGGCTGGCATTGGTGTCAGTTGCCTGCCACGGCCCTGTATTGCCCGTGGCCTAACAGAGGGGCGTCTTTGTGAACTTCACGTAAGTGACCTTGATCTGCGCGTACCGCTCAGCATCGTGTCACATAAACTCGTAAAACACAGCGATATTCATTCGAGCTTTATTGAAATGGTTGTTGGTCACCCCTGGGTATGAGTCATTTGTATGGCATATACGGGATATACCGGACGATCCCGTAGTGGAAGGTAAAAGTGTCACTATTGCGAGGGTAATTCCATCAACTCGCGGCCAAGCCGGAACGCAGCAGTGGTTCTCTTAATTTTTTCAAGGACTTACAGGTTTTTGGCAGGTAAATGTGTCACACCGCGGCTAATGAAGGTAAGTGTGTCACCGCGCGGCGCTGCAAATTAGTCCAGTCGCGAGACCGAAATGGGTCGCGTACCAGAGGCCATGTCACCTTTCTGGATGGTTAACAATTCAGCCGCGTTCGCGTCATCGCCGTGCGCGCCTTCTGGCCTAGTGGCCGCCATAGCGACTGCGAAGGCAGCAGCGAGATGTAGCATGCGCCGCAGTTGCCGCACCGGTACGGCGCGTCCAGCAAATACGCGTTAAGTCGGTATGGCGCCCTGCCGCCACAATGGTGACAGGCCATCTCCAGCACACCGCCATGAACCGGGCAGCGCCCTACCCTTCGCAACTGATGGACGATGCTGTGGTAGCCACCAGCCTGGCAGTGACCTTCCCTCGTTTTCACGTACAGCAGTTCATGCAACCAAGAGCAACTTTTCGGCATGGACTGGGGTGCAATACCCGGCCGAGGAGTGAAGTCGTTGGCGATTGTAATACCCTTCTGTCGTTGGCGATTGTAATACCCTTCTATCCAGTCAACGATATCCAAGCGAGCCTGCGCTCGCGTTTCGTAACGTGTCTGGTAGACGCGCTCGACTTTCAAGGTCTTAAAGAAGCTCTCCATCGGCGCATTGACGCTCCTATGTCAAGAAACTCCTGCTGCATCAGCCAAATCCGCCAGAATTATTGGGTAAAGTTCTCTGGAGATATAGCGTTTCAAGCAGCGGTGAATTTCCTTGCCGGACATGCCTTCCTTTGTTCGACGGTCGACATACGCGCGTGTTCGTGGCTCACTGCGCATGCGCACCATCGCAATCGTCCATAATGCATTATTCGCAGAACGGTCTCCACCACGGTTTAACCGGTGCCGCGTCGTTTTCCCGGACGATGCCTGCAATGGACTGACACCGCACAACGCTGCCAGGGCAGCTTCATTACGTAGCCTTTCGGGATTGTCACCGGCGACAGCCATAAGTATGGCGGCCGTCTGTGGACCGACGCCAAACTGTTCCCGCAGTCTTCTTGCAGATTGACTTGTCAGACGATCGAGTGTTGCATCGAGTTCTTTGAGCTCTGCCGCGAGCGTGAGCCAGCGCTTGGCCAACAACCTGAGAGTCGACGTCAATGTCTGCAGTAACACTGAATCGCCCAAATTTCGAGTGCGTGCGCAGGCCTCAACACATTGCTCAGGTTTTACTTTCCAGAGTTTTTCCCGTATGTCCTGCGGAGCGCTAACGAGCAGAGCGCGCAACTGGTTAATTGCCTGTGTCTTGGCTTTAACAGCGCTACGCCTGGCCACTGAGATAGTTCGCATTGCTTCGGCAGCGCCGGACTGAGTCTTTGGAATTGCTGTAGCGATCCCCGATAGCACGGCTTTGGCTGCACTCTCGGCATCGGTAGGATCTGACTTTCCGCGTAGCCTTCGACTGGCACGATCTGGGCGATTAACCTCCAGTACCTCGATCGCGTGATCACGTAATACGCGGGCAAGACCTGCACCGTAAGTGCCTGTGCCCTCGACACCAGCCTTCTGCAGCATCCCTAATGACTGGGCCCATGCCAGCAGTTTCAAATACCCGGCAGTATCAGTTGGCACGGCAAGCGTTCCAAGCAGCCTGCCTGCATGGTCGATGACGGCGCCAACATGGGTTTCCAGATGGGTGTCGACGCCAAGGATGACTTCATTTTTTACCGATTCATGTTTCATATGCATTCCTGTCTTGAGATTGGCGTATTGCCAACCCCACCGCTCGGACAGGACACTCACGGTGCAATGCAAAGCTCCTATTAGGTCACAAGCCTTGGGCCCGGCAACACTCGGGGAACGCTCTGGACGAACCGACAGGTCAACGCAAAGGCATTAGGGCCAATCCCAGGCTGGGTCAGATTCGGCAGGCGTTCAGAGGCATCATAGACTGAGTGTCCCAGGCATTGGCACGCCGACTCATCGACATCGCCATGCCGAAGGACGCGGCCAGCTTCCGGTAAGCCCGGCTAGCATATTGGGCGGATTCAACCGGTCGTCGCAACACCTTTATTTAAGGAGGTGTTTATGGGACGACCAGCGGGGTGGATGTATAAATTGACGGGGCGAGGAGCGATGCGCTCGCCAGGTGCACCGTCGCATCGCCGGGAAATCGAGCGGCGATTCTGGGAGCAAATCGCAACAGGCATTACAAGTGAGAAGGCTGCAGAGACAGTCGGCGTGTCGCAGGCAGTGGGGACTCGCTGGTTCCGTCATAATGGTGGCATGCCACTTTCCATGTTGAGCCCGATATCCGGGAGGTATTTGTCGTTCGCGGAGCGAGAAGAGATTGGACTATTTTTGGTCCAAGGCGTCGGGGTACGAGAGATTGCGCGCCGTATTGGGCGCAACCCATCAACGGTCTCCCGGGAACTGGCACGTAACGCTGCGACACGTAGCGGCCGACTTGAGTATCGCGCTTCGGTTGCGCAATGGAAGGCGGAGCTGGTTGCCAAAAGACCCAAGCCTGCGAAACTGGTGACTAACCCACGGTTGCGCCACTACGTGCAAGACCGACTGGAGGGCAAGGTTCGTGATGCTAAAGGACGTAACGTTTCTGGCCCCGTGCAAGCGCCGTTCATAGGAAGAAACAAGCCGCATCGCAGTGACCGAAAATGGGTCAATGGTTGGTCGCCCGAACAAATTTCCAACCGACTGCAGACCGACTTCCCGGATGACGAATCCATGCGCATTTCTCACGAAGCCATCTACCAGGCTCTTTACATCCAGGGCCGAGGCGCTCTCAAGCGTGAGCTGGTTAGCTGCCTGCGCACCGGACGGGCGTTGCGCGTGCCAAGGGCCAGGGCACAAGCCAAGGCCTGGGCACACATTAGCGAGGATGTGATGATCTCTAACCGGCCTGCAGAAGCGCAGGATCGTGCTGTACCGGGGCATTGGGAGGGTGATCTGATCATCGGCCTGAACCGGTCCGCAATCGGGACGCTGGTGGAGCGGTCAAGCCGATTCACTATGCTTGTTCACCTGCCTCGCGAGGAAGGCTACGGGCTGATTCCCAGAACAAAGAATGGCCCTGCTCTGGCTGGCTACGGCGCCATTACGATGGCCAACGCGCTCAAGAAGACCGTGACTGACATGCCTGCCCAGTTGTGGCAGTCATTGACTTGGGATCGTGGCAAAGAACTCTCTGATCACGCCCGCTTTACGGTCGAGTCCGGAGTGCAGGTGTTCTTTGCCGACCCGCACAGTCCATGGCAGCGGGGCACGAACGAGAATACGAACGGCCTCTTGCGGCAATACTTCCCAAAGGGTACAGACCTGTCTCGTTGGAGTGTGCGAGAGCTCCAGGCCGTTGCTAATGCACTGAATTCCAGGCCCCGGAAAACGCTTGGCTGGAAGACACCGGCCGAAGCACTGGACGAGTACCTAAAATCTGTTCAACAATCTAGTGTTGCGACGACCGGTTGAATCCGCCCAGTTTACGAGTCTAGAATTTACTGAACTGCTCAAGGAGAACAGCATTGCCATCAGCATGGATGGCCGTGGCTGCTGGCGAGATAACGTCTTTATTGAACGGCTATGGAAGTCCATCAAATATGAAGAGGTCTACCTGCGTGCCTACGACACAGTTAGCGCTGCCCGCAGCGGGATAGCACGCTATATCGACTTCTACAACAACCGACGGCCCCACAGTTCGCTTGACGGCATTACGCCGGATGCGTTTTACTTTAAACACCTGCCAGCCATGCAAAGCGCGGCATAGAGGAATGGGCAAAACCCATCATCAGCAAGGTCTCACTTAAGACCCAGCGGTTTCTGTCCAAACAAGTGGGGCCACCTCTGAGCACGTCTTTGCGTTGCAGCAGGCATTGGCGTTATACGACTTTTACCAAGCACGTGTCGACGAGTGCGATGCCGTTATTCAAAGCGTGCTGGCAAAGCTGGCAGCAGATAAACCGAATCCCGAGG